>FWWL01000146.1_pt1:0-115000 | contig 197457 bp, 160 predicted proteins | sample 2228331 | NCBI WGS metagenome assembly FWWL01 (sample SAMEA103939775, study PRJEB20133) | metagenome | reverse complement strand
CCTGCCGTGTAGATCCTTGCGGTCGAAGCGGTGGGGGGTCGCAGTGAAAGGGCCCAGGCGACTGTTTACTAAAAACACAGCACTCTGCAAACGTCACAAGCGGACGTATAGGGTGTGAAGCCTGCCCGGTGCCGGAAGGTTAAGGGGAGGGGTTAGCCGCAAGGCGAAGCTCCGAACTGAAGCCCCGGTAAACGGCGGCCGTAACTATAACGGTCCTAAGGTTAGTCATCGCTAGCCTTAGTAAAATCGAACTATATGCGGGAAACTCCTCAAAAACCTGGCGGTACTCGTCGGTGGCAAAGACCGGCAGTAAAAACCCGCGGGTCAGGGGGACAATCCGCAGGGAAGGCCTGGCGAAAGCCAGGAACCCTCAGAGACTTTACGTTCGAGGTCAGCTATGAACCTTGATCCACAGTGGGTCGTTGGCTTTGTGGACGGAGAAGGTTGCTTCCATGTGGGAGTGGCCCGACATCCGGAAATGACCACGGGTTTTCAGGTTCTACCGGAGTTCACCGTGGTGCAGCACGAGCGCGATGTGGCGGTACTTTACGCGTTGAAGAAGTTCTTTGGCTGTGGTGTGGTAAGGCGCAACCACGGTGACCGGATGGCATACCGCGTTCGCAATCAGGAGCATTTGCGGGAGAAAATCGTTCCGTTCTTCGAGAAGCATCCCCTGAAGACGAAAAAGAGGCAGGATTTCATAAGGTTTCGGCGAGTGCTCTTGATGATGGCCCGTGGTGAGCACTTGACACCTGAAGGCCTTGAGAGGATTCGGAGGATGGTTCAGGGTTCGGAAGAAGGCTGACCAAGATAAAGTCCGGCCTTCCTGGAAACAGGAGGGGTAATCCGAGCGAAATTCCTTGTCGGGTAAGTTCCGACCTGCACGAAAGGCGAAACGATCTGGGCGCTGTCTCCGCGGGGGGCTCAGCGAATCTGAAGTACCGGTGAAGATGCCGGTTACCCGCACCAAGACGGAAAGACCCTGTGCACCTTTACTACAACTTGTCACTGGACCTTGGTGTGGTATGTGCAGGATAGGTGGGAGGCTGTGAAGCCGGGGCGTCAGCTTCGGTGGAGCCGTCGGTGAGATACCACCCTTACTGCACTGGGGTTCTAACCCAGGGCCGTAATCCGGTCCGGGGACAATGGCAGGTGGGTAGTTTGACTGGGGCGGTCGCCTCACAAAGGGTAACTGAGGCGCCCAAAGGTCCGCTCAGGCTGATTGGAAACCAGCCGGAGAGTGCAAAGGCATAAGCGGGCTTGACTGCGAGACCCACAAGTCGAGCAGGGACGAAAGTCGGGCTTAGTGATCCGGCGGTCCCGTGTGGAAGGGCCGTCGCTCAACGGATAAAAGGTACGCCGGGGATAACAGGCTGATCCTGCCCAAGAGTTCACATCGACGGCGGGGTTTGGCACCTCGATGTCGGCTCATCGCATCCTGGGGCTGAAGCAGGTCCCAAGGGTTCGGCTGTTCGCCGATTAAAGCGGTACGTGAGCTGGGTTTAGAACGTCGCGAGACAGTTCGGTCCCTATCTGGTGCGGGCGGAGGACACTTGAGGAGAGCTGTCCTTAGTACGAGAGGACCAGGACGGACGGACCTCCAGTGTACCGGTTGTCGCGCCAGCGGCAGCGCCGGGTAGCTGTGTCCGGAAAGGATAACCGCTGAAAGCATCTAAGCGGGAAGCCAACTCCAAGATCAGGTGTCCCGGGCGTCATGCCCCTAAAGGCCCCTGGTAGATGACCAGGTTGATAGGCGGGAGGTGTAAGCGCGGTAACGCGTTGAGCTGACCCGTACTAATCGGCCGTGCGGCTTGACCATACTTCCTTCCCAAACGCTTGGTGTGCCAACCCAGTTGAGTTGTCCAAGTTTATGAGGTTTTTCCGGTGGCCATACCGAGGGGGAAACACCCGTTCCCATTCCGAACACGGAAGTTAAGCCCCTCAGGGCCGATGGTACTGCGCTGGAAACGGCGTGGGAGAGTAGGTCGCTGCCGGGAATTATGAAAGCCCTGGAGTCAAATCCAGGGCTTTCGCTTTTTGTGCGAAGGCGGTTTTTGTGCTGGGGACGGAGGCAGCGACCTACTCGGGTCGAAGCGCGCATCCGGCTTTGCCGGTGCGCGCGTGGGGGCGCGGGGGGCCAAGCCGGCCACGGGCGGGCGGGAGGAGCGTGGCCGTGCCCTCCGCGTCAGAAAGCCCGGGGGGCTAAACCGCTCGCGGGCGGGGGTCAGGGGTGCGAGCGTGCCCCCCGCATGAGAAGCTGGTCGCTGCCGGGAATTATGAAAGCCCTGAGGTCAAATCCAGGGCTTTCGCTTTTTTGTTTGGAGCCATATTTGCGCTGGGATGGAGGCGCCGACCTCCTCGGGCTGAGCGCTCATCCGGCTTTTCCGGTGGGCGCGCGAGCAACGGCCGGGTTTGCTGGGCCGCGCCTGTACTGCTATGGTGCCGCCGCTCCGCATGTGGGGCCGCCGCTCCTGCGGCGGCTAATGCGAGCTCTTGCAAAACTCTCGACGGGGCGCGGATCCCAAATTGTGTTTCGTTAGTTTGTTTGCAGAAGCCGCCGCATCTCGTCATCAAAAATCTGCCCGAAACGGTAAGAAGCATGATATTGCTTCCCAACGGGGGGGAACGAAGATGAAGTCGGCCATGGCTGAAAGGAGAGATTTGGTGAAAGCATTTGCAAAGCAGATGGGTTTAGGACGCAGCGAGCGCGACCTTCACCACCCGTCTCGTCTCAATCGGAACCGGCCCCAAGCGCTGCCACGACCCGGGGAAGTGCTGGAGTTGTGCTTCCAACACGGTGGTGCAGGATGGCATGGTCCCCGTGCCCCTACCGATCAGCGCACGGAATGAGGAGGCCCATCGGCCTGCTTTCCTTTTCGAAATTTTTCAGCTGGTGCGGGCGGTGGCCCGCATGGCCGAGGGTGTGGACTGCGCCGGAAACCCCATTGGGGAACCGCCGGCCTTTTGCATCGGTGTGGCGGTGAACCCCAACGCCGAGAACCTGGCCCACGAAGCGGACCGCCTCCGGCGCAAGGTGGAGGCGGGCGCGCAGTTTGCTATGACCCAGGTGCTCTTTGACTGGGCGCCCTTCGAAAAGCTTCTGGACCGGTTTCAGGGCAAGCTGCCGGTGCCGGTACTGGTGGGCATTTGGCCGCTTCCGTCCCTGAGGCTGGCGCTTAGGCTTCACCACGAGGTGCCCGGGATCGTGGTGCCTGAAGAACTGCTCTTGCAGTTGGAAGCTGCCGGCTCCGGGGCTGCCGAGGTGGGAGCCAAAAAAGCCCGGGCCATGCTGGAGGCGGCGCCGTCCTACGCCGCCGGCGTTTACCTGGTAGCGCCGTTCCGTCAGCCGGGTGATGTTGTTTCTTTGCTGGACGTTGCGGGTTAACGGCGGGACAGGCCACTAGCAGTCCTACGGGTTGGTGACCCACCCTGGGAGGCACACACTTTTCTTGTTTGATGCGGCTCCGAGACCGTCAGGCTGGGGGCGTTAAAATGTGCCGGGGAAATGAAAAAGAAAGCGGCTGTGGACCATACTGACGAAAAAAGCCCTCAAACGAAACTGTCCTGGTGGCGCTGGGGGGCGGACAAGACGGATGCCCTTATTGCAGCCTTAGCGATGGGAGTTCGTTTTTGGCATGTCTTTTTACTTGCCCGCTCGCCTTTTAGCCGTTACCTTGCGGGTGACGCGGCGACCTACAGTTCCTGGGCTGAGCGTATCCTGCAAGGGGATTTGGCTTCGCTTCATCAAGGGGTGTTTTACCAATCCCCTCTCTACCCGTACGTGCTTGCGGGGATTTTCGCCGTTTTTGGCAAGCAAAACCTGGCGGTTTTCTGCGTACAAGCTCTCTTTGGCGTGCTTTCATGCGTGCTGGTGGCTCGCGCTGCGCGGGTGCTTTTCTCCCCGGCGGCGGGGTTGTTGGCCGGCACGTTGTTGGCCTTGTACGGCCCCGGGGTTTACTTCGAAGGGTTGCTGCAAAAAGCAGCTTTAGACGGGTTTTTGGTGGCCTCCTTGTGGTGGCTGTGGTCCCGGGTGGTGGTGTTGGGTGGGTGGTATCAGTGGTGGGCTGCTGGCCTTTGCTGCGGGCTTTTAACGTTGAACCGGGAAAATGCGCTGGTGTTGGGGTTAGGCGTTGTTGCGGCTGCCTTCTTCTGCCAATCGGGAGCTCTCACCCCAAAACGCCGCGTGTTGGCTGCATTGCTTGGCCTTTTACTTCCCTTGCTGCCGGTGGCCGTGCGAAACGCTTGGATCGGCGGCGGCGTGCATCTGACCACAGCGCAATTTGGCCCAAACTTTTATATCGGCAACCACCCCAATGCTTCCGGGCTTTACGAGCCCTTGGTGGCCGGTCGAGGAAGCCCCGATTTTGAGCGGCTGGATGCCCGAAGGTTGGCGGAAGCTGAACTGGGTCGAGACATCACTGATGGAGAGGTTTCCCGCTTTTGGGCCGTGAAAGCCTTTGCATTTATTTTTGGCCAGCCTCTAACGTGGGCTGTTTTGTTTGCGAAAAAGATCCTGTTGACCGTGAACGGCGTGGAAATTGCCGATGTGGATGATTTTTACGGTCGAAGCCGAATGTTTCTGCAGCTCAAGCTGGCGTTTGTTCGCTTCCCTCTGATCTTTGCCCTGGGCGTGTGGGGTTGGGTACAGTCCCGGGCCCGTTGGCGGGAGTTGTTTCCTGTGTTTTTTGGGGTGCCACTTTACGTCCTGTCGGTGGCTGTGTTTTTCGTGATGGCACGGTACCGCTACCCACTGGCAATTCTCCTGGCCCCTTTTGCCGCCTGGGGGATGGTGCAGCTATGGGCTGCGGGAAAAGCGCGCGGGCGGCCGTGGTTGGCTTGGGTGGTGGTTTCGGCTGGATTTGGGTTGAGTTTGCTACCACTGGTGGAGAGGCGCTGGCAGGAAGCGTCAACCTTTGTGAGCTTGGGGGACTACTTCTTAAACCAGGAGAAAAATCCCAGCGAGGCCGTATCGCATTACCGGAAAGCGTCTCAGCTGGCTCCCGAAAGTGCGGAGGCCCAGTTCCGGCTGGCGGAGGCACTGGTGGCGTTAGATCAAAGGGAAGAGGCGGAGCGGGCGTTTGCGGAGGCGGCCCGCCTGGCGCCGGTGTGGGCGGAGGTTTACCTGAAATGGGGGCAGGCGCGGCTGAGCTGGGGGCAAGAGGCGGCGGCTTTGGCGGTTTTTTCTCAGGCGGCACAGTTCCCGGAAACAGCTGGTCCTGCGTTGCGGCTTTTGGGTGATGTCTGGTTTAAGCTTGGGAGGCTAGAAGAGGCATTTGCTGCCTACCAAAAGGCGTGGGGGCTGGGGAAGGACGCAACCCTAGCCAACAACATGGGGGCGCTGTTGGCCCGCCAGGGTCGCTTCCAGGAAGCTGAGCAATGGTTCCTCCAGGCCTGCGAGCTGGACCCTGCTTACGCCCAACCGTGGGTCAACATCGCCAAGCTCCGCTTGCGGGCCCAGGACACGGCGAAGGCAGCGCAAGCCTTGGAAAAGGCTCTTTCGCTGGAGCCCGGGCATCGGGAAGCCCAGGAGCTCTTGCGCCGCTTGGCGTCTCCGGGTTCGCGGTAGGCTTAAGGTTGTTGAGCTGCCTCTCGTTTACGGGCAAACACTAAAAACAGGTCCATGTCGAAGAGGGGATGATGGTGCGGGGCGCCCACCCGGCTCCCGGGAGTACGTTGGCAACTGGCGACCGCCTTCGGGTTTGACTCCGGACGTTGCCTTGAGTTGTGGGGAACCTTGGCTGGGCGAGGGTGAGCACAGAATGGGTGAAAACCCGCGAACGGATTTTGCGTAAGAGTTCTCGATGATGGGTGCTTTGGTGCTGGTGGCGGCGTCGGTGGTTGTTGTGGACCTCACACCGGCACAGCTGCAGGAGGAGCTGCGCAAGGCCTCGGTGCCGGTGGTGGTGAACGTGTGGGCCACCTGGTGTCGGCCGTGCGTGGAGGAGTTTCCAGAAATCCTGGAGTTTGCCCGCAACAATCAAGGTAACGTGAAGGTGATGCTGGTTTCTGCTGACTTTTCCAGCCGCCGGGAGCTGGTGGAGAAGTTCCTGCGGGAACGGGGTGTGGGGTTTGTGACCTACCTCAAGCAGGGCAGCGATGAGGCGTTTGTGGAGGCGCTTTCGCCGCAGTGGAGCGGAGCGCTTCCCGCCACCTTTGTGTTTGCGCCGGGGGGGAAGCTCGTTACCTGGTTTGAGCGGCAGATCACCAAGGCAGAGCTTGAGGACGCCGTAAAAAAGGCGAAAATAGAGACCAGAAAAGGGGGGAAGACATGAAAGCGAAGGTTTTGGCGGTGTTGTTGGTGGCAATGGCGTTGGGCCCGGCGTGGGCGCTGAAGCCCGGGGATAGCCTCCCGGAATCGGTAGCCAACGTCAAGATGAAGGGCGTGGATGGCAAGGAAGTGACCCTTAAAGAGCTCATGGGCGCTAAAGGGCTCTTGGTGATCTTCTCCTGCAACCACTGCCCGTGGGTGAAAGCGTGGCAGGCGCGCATGGTGGCGCTGGGCAACGAGTACAGCCAAAAGGGCGTGGGTGTGGTGGCGGTGAACTCCAACGACGTGACGGCGTATCCCGACGACGATATGGAGCACATGATCGCGCAAGCAAAAGAGCACGGCTACCGCTTTCCCTACGTGATGGACGCCACCTCGGATGTGGCACGCGCTTTTGGCGCCACCCGGACGCCGGAGGCCTTCCTTTTCGATGCCCAGGGCAAACTCGTTTACCACGGGGCCATTGACGACAACGCCGAAAAACCCCAGGAGGTCAAGAAGACGTACCTGGCCGATGCGCTGGCGGCGGTGGTGGCGGGAAAGCCGGTGCCGGTGGCGGAAACCAAGGCTTTAGGGTGCTCCATCAAGTTCCGCCAGGCCAAATGAACCCTGACTGGGAGGAGCTTCTGCAGCTAGCCACCCAGTGGGTGGCAAAGTACCGCTCCCAGGTGGGCTCGCTCCCGGTTTTAGCGCAGGTGCAGCCCGGGTGGCTCACGGCGCAGCTGCCCGCGGCTCCGCCGGCAGAGGGGGAACCGCCGGAAGCGTGGTTTGCCGATTTAGACCGCCTTATCCTGCCGGCGGTAACCCACTGGAACCACCCGGGCTTTTTGGGTTACTTTGGCATTACGGGCTCGCCGCCGGGAGTTGCTGCTGACCTTGTTTCCTCGGCGCTCAACGTCAACGGCATGCTGTGGAAGACCTGCCCGGCGCTCACCGAGCTGGAGCAGGTGGTGCTTTCCTGGTACGCGCAAGCGCTGGGGCTGCCGGGCTCGTGGTTTGGGATGATCACCGACACCGCCTCCACCTCCACCCTGCTGGCGCTGGGTGCGGCGCGGGAGCGGGCCCTTCCCGGCACCCGGGATCGCGGTTTGCAGGGTGCGCCCAGGCTTCGCCTTTACTGCTCCCAGGAGGCCCACTCCTCGGTGGACAAGGCGGCGATGGTGCTTGGGCTTGGCCGGGACAACGTGGTCCGGGTGCCGGCAGACGCCCAGTTCCGCATGCAGCCCGAGCTCCTGGCGGCAGCGGTGCACCGGGATCGGCAGGAAGGTTACTTGCCCTTTGCCGTGGTGGCCACCGTGGGGACAACCTCCTCCACCTCGGTGGATCCGGTTCCCGAAATTGCCGAGGTTTGCCGGGAAAACAGGCTCTGGCTGCACGTGGACGCGGCTTACGCCGGCAGTGCGGCGGTGGCGCCGGAGTTTCGCTGGGCGCTTGCCGGATGCGAGCTGGCTGACTCCTTTGTGGCCAACCCCCACAAGTGGTTGTTCACGCCCATTGACTGCTCCTGCCTGTTTACCGCTCAGCCCGAGGCCTTTCGGCAAGCTTACTCGCTGGTGCCCACCTACCTCACCACCGATGTGGCCGGTGCCGTGGACCTCATGGACTACAGCTTCCAGCTGGGTCGCCGCTTTCGGGCTTTGAAGCTGTGGTTCGTGTTTCGCGCTTACGGCACCAAGGGGTTGGCGGAGATCATCCGCAAACACGTGGCGTTGGCCCAGGAGTTTGCCGGCTGGCTGGAGGCCAGCAAGGATTTTGAGCTTTTGGCCCCGGTGCCGTTTTCGGTGGTGAACTTCCGCTGGCATCCTCAGGGCTTGGACGACGAGAAAGCTTTAGCCGAGGCCAACCAGCGGCTCCTGCACGCGGTGAACGCCTCCGGCAGGGTGTTTTTGTCGCACACCACGCTGAAAGGCCGCTTTGCCTTGCACTTAGCGGTTGGCAACATGGAAACGGACCGCAAAACCGTGGAAAAAGCCTGGTGGGAGATCACCAACGCCGCGCAAACGTTGGGCTTTTCCTAAGCTACAATAGCGGGGCCCTTGGGGGCGAGGAGGGAAGAGTGGCAGAAAATCTCCAACCAGAGCCGGAGGATCCAAAGCTTTCCGATATTTTCGGGCCAGAGCACGTGCTGGACCAGCTTACCGCCAGCACCCGGGAAGAGGTCATCGCGGAAATCGTCAAGTTTGTGGCGGAAAAACGCATGGTGACCGACCCCCGCTGGCTGGAAACGGCGTTGATCCAGCGGGAACGGATGGTCCCCACCGCCATGCCCAACGGCGTGGCTTTTTTGCATGCCCGCCATCGGGCGGCGGACAAGTTCCCCCGTCAGTTTTTGGCGCTGGCCCGCTCCAAGGAGGGTGTCTCCTTTGGCTCCCCCGATGAGCGGCCCACGCACCTGTTTTTCCTCCTGGCCTTCCGCCGGGATCAGGCGCACCTGCGTTGGCTTGCCAGACTTTCGTGGATTTGCCGGCGCCGCACCACCGTTTCCAGCTTGCTGCAAGCCACCTCTGCCGAAGAAATCAGCCGGCAGCTGGCGCTGGCGGTGGAGGAACTGCCCGGAAACTTGAAGATCCGCGCCTAGGCCGGACTGCCGGCATCGGCTAGGACGGTCGCCCCGGGCGGTAGGGCACGAAGCGCGGCTCCCACTGGGCCTGGGAGACCACCTCCTCAATTTCCTCGTCCGCCAGCAGGCGACCAAGCCCCTGGTCGCGGGCTTTCTTGGCCACCGCCACGGCCACCTCCCGGGCCACCTGGCGCACCGATGTCAGCGGCGGCAACAGCAAACCCCGTTCCTGCTCTGCCGCCGAAACCATGGCCGAAAGCGCCTCGCTGGCCGCCAGAAACATCTCGTCGGTGATCTTTGGGGCCTTGGCCACCAGGGTGCCCAAACCCACCCCAGGGAAAACGTACAGGTTGTTGCACTGGGAGGTTTCCACCGTGCGGTCCTCCAGGGACACGGGGGGGAAGGGGCTGCCGGTAGCCACCAAGGCTTTCCCGCCGGTGGCGGCCAGGGCGTCCTCGGGGGTGCACTCCGATTTGCTGGTGGGGTTGGAAAGGGCCAGGATCACGGGGCGGGCTTCCTCTTTGGCCACCTGTTGCAGGAGCTTAGTGCTGAAAAGGCCGGGTTGGGCGGTGACACCCACGAGGATGGTGGGTTTGACGTTCACCACCACGTCTTCCAGGGTGATCTTTTGCGGGTCCTTGAGCTTCCATCCGGCAATTTCCTCCCGCTTGCGGGCAAAGGGGCGCTGCCAGGGCTCGAGGCTCGGGTCGTCCTGACATAAAAGCCCCTGCACATCCACCGGCCAAACTACCTTCCGGGCCTCTTCGGGGGGTAAACCCTGGCTTTGCAGGTAGGTGGCAATGGCTTTGGCGGTGCCCACGCCGGCTTGGCCAAAACCCACGATGACCACCCGCTCGGCGGCCAACGGTTTTTGCTTGATGCGGCTGGCGGTGAGCAGGGCGGCGAGGGCGGTGGCGCCGGTGCCCTGGATGTCGTCGTTGAAGGAGGGGATGCGCTCGCGGTAGCGCTCCAGAAGCCTGAAGGCCTTGTGTTTGGCGAAGTCCTCCCACTGGATGAGGGCGTTGGGGAAGTTGCGCTTGACCCCTAAGACGAACCTCTCCACGAACCGGTCGTAGTCTTCGCCCTCCAACCGGCGACGGCGGAAGCCCAGGTAAAGGGGATCGGCCAGGAGGCGGTCGTTGTTGGTGCCCACATCCAGGCACACCGGCAGACAGCACGCGGGGTGGAGCCCCCCGGCTGCCACGTAAAGGCTGACCTTCCCCACGGGGATGCCCATGCCATCGGCGCCCAAATCCCCCAGGCCCAGGATGCGCTCACCGTCGGTCACCACGATGAGCTGCACCTCCGGCAACGGCACGTTGGCAAAGATGGTGTCAATGGCGGCGATGTTGTCGGGGTGGATGTACACGCCCCGCGCCCGCCGCATGATACGGGAAAGCAAAAGGCATGCTTGCCCCACGGTGGGGGTGTAAACGATGGGCAGCATCTCGATGAGGTTTTCGGTGAGCAGCTTGTAAAAGAGCGTTTCGTTGCGGTTGAGCAAGCCCAAAAGGAAGAGGTAGCGCTCCAAATCGTCGGGCTTGCGGCGGTAGCTTTCCAGCGAGCGCGCTGCTTCCTCTTCCAGCGAGGAAACCCCGTGGGGCAAAAGCCCGGTAAGCCCTAAAGAGGCGCGTTCTTCAATGGAAAAGTGGGAACCCTTGTTGAGCAACGGGTCGGTTAAAAGCTGCTGGCCGCGAAGGTAAACCTCGTAGTACTGCTCTCCGGTCAGGGGGTCCACCTTGAACGAAAACGTCTTCATCGTAAGCCTCCGGCGTCATTATGCCGTAGATTTTCGGGCGGCCGGGCTAGACTTAAGGCGTGGCGAAAAGGGGAAACCGCCTTCACGGCGACGTTTTAGAGCTTTCGGCGTTCCAGCTGGTTTACCGCCTGGTGCGCCAAATCCCCCCAGGAAGGGTCCTGACCTATGGGCAAATTTCCGCCCGGCTGGGGCACCTCCTTTCGCCGGCGGCGGTGGGATGGGCCCTGCACGTGTGTCCCGCGGACGTCCCGTGGCACCGGGTGGTCAACGCCCAGGGACGCTGTTCCACCGAGCGCCTGCCCGATTTCCCGCCGGGCCTTCAGCGCAGGCTTTTGGAAGCGGAAGGCGTGGTTTTTGATCCCCAGGGGCGCCTGGATTTGGCTTACTATGCCTGGGATGGAGGCGCGGGAGCGGCGTTTGATGACGGCAAAGAAAGGCAAGGACCCTGAAGGCTTCAACCGCTACCTGAGCCAGTACCTGGCCGAGCTCACGGTGGGGAGGGCCCTTTCGCCTTTTACTGTAGCCGCCTATTCAAGCGACCTGCTGCGCTTTGGCCAGTGGCTGCAGGACCGAGGGGTGGAGCTTTCCGCCTGTGAGCGGGCCGACGTGCGGCTCTACCTTTCGCAGCTTCGGGGTACGGGGCTTTCGGCGCGCTCCACCGCCCGGGCGCTTTCCAGCTTGCGGGGCTTTTTCCGCTACCTCATGGAGCAAGGTGCCATCCAGCACGATCCCACCCTGGAGCTGGAAAACCCCAAGCTCATGCGGGCGCTCCCCCGTTACCTCACCCCCGAGGAGGTGGAGATGCTGCTTTCAGCCCCCGATCCCCAAACCCCCCAGGGGCTGCGGGACAAGAGCATGCTGGAGCTTTTATACGCCACCGGCTTGCGGGTTTCCGAGCTGGTGGGCCTGAAGGTTTCCCAGGTGCGCTTGGACCCTGGGTTTGTGCGGGTGGTGGGCAAGGGCAACAAGGAACGGGTCGTCCCCATGGGCAGCGAGGCGCGGCTGTGGGTGGAGCGCTACCTCACGTCGGCCCGGGGGAAGCTGGTGCGGCAAGGCTCTCCCGAGGCGCTTTTTCTTACCGTTCGCGGGGAGGCCATGACCCGCCAGCGCTTCTGGCAAATTATCAAGGGGTACGGGAAAAAGGTGGGCATTACCTCCCAGCTTTCCCCCCATGTGCTGCGCCACTCCTTTGCCACCCACCTTCTAGCCAACGGCGCGGATTTGCGGGCGCTGCAGGTGATGCTGGGCCACGCCGACATTTCCACCACCGAAATCTACACCCACGTGACCCGGGAGCGCTTGCGCCAGCTTTACGACCGCTCCCACCCCCGGGCCTAGCATGCGTTTTTTCTTGCTTGTTTGCACGGGGCTTTTGGCTTTAGCTGCACCCGGCTTTGCCTCGTACCTGGTGGTGTTGACCGACGGCGGTTTCTTCCAGGTGGAAAGCGCAAACCTGGCCGGTACTGACCGCCTCCGCTTGCACCTTCCGGAAGGGGCCTGGGTGGAGTTGCCGCTTGCCCGGGTGGAGAGGGTTTTGGAGGTGGCTGATTTCAACCCCCAACCGGAAAGCGAGAAACCGCAGGAGCAAGCCGCAGTTACCTGTGAACCGGTTTTTGCTTCCCAGAGCTTGCCGGCGGAGCTCCCGTACCGGGGGGAAATCGTGGCTGCCGCCCAGCGCCACAACCTGGACCCCAGGCTTTTGGCGGCGGTGGTGGCGGTGGAATCGGGGTTTAACCCCTTTGCGGTGTCCAGGGTGGGAGCCCGGGGCTTGATGCAGCTCATGCCGGGGGTGTGGCTGTCCTACGGCCTTCTGGACCCCCATCAGCCGGCGGCCAACCTGCAGGCTGGCGCGGCCCACCTGCGCAAGCTTCTGGACCGCTTTTCCCGGGTGGATTGGGCGCTGGCGGCTTACAACGCCGGGGCGGCGGTGGTGGAGGCTTACGGAGGCATCCCACCCTTTCGCGAAACCCAGAGCTATGTGAGCCGGGTCCTGGCCCGCTGGTGTCCCCAGGCGGCTGGGAAGGGCTTGTGAATGTGCGTATAATGCTCTTGGCTCTGGGAAGCTCGTCGCCCAGGTCCGGGTTCTTGTTAAGGGGAGGGCGCGCAACATGAGGACACCGGATGGCAGCAGCGTGTTTTTAACCACGAAGCTGGAAAAGCTGCTGGATAAGGCCCGGGCCAACAGCCTCTGGCCTTACCCCTTTGGCACCGCCTGCTGCGGCATCGAGTTCATGTCGGTGATGATGGGACACTACGACCTCTCCAGGTTCGGGGCGGAAGTGGTGCGGTTTTCTCCCAGGCAGTCCGATCTCTTGATCGTCGCGGGCACGATTACCGACAAGATGGCTCCTGTCCTGGTCCGGATTTACGAGCAAATGGCCGAGCCCAAGTATGTGATCTCCATGGGTGCCTGCGCCTGTACCGGCGGCTTTTACCGCGCTTATCACGTGGTGCAGGGCATTGACGAGTTCATTCCGGTGGACGTGTACGTGCCCGGGTGCCCCCCCACGCCCGAGGCGCTGTTTGCCGGGGTGGTGAAGCTGCAGGAAATGATCGAAAGGGGGGAGACGCACTATCAGCGCATGGTGGCTGCCCGGCGGGCAGCGGCGGGGGAGTGAGATGGCCACACGAGAGGCAAGGAGGGCGGCGGTTCGCCAAGCTTTCCCTGACGAAATCCTGGTGCGGGAGCTTCCCGGCGGCGACCAGCAGACCTTTGTGGTGGACCGCAAGGTGCTCTGGGACTTTGCCAAGCACCTCAAGGAGCATCCGGATTTAAGCTGCGATTTGCTCTTGGACGTGTGCGGGGTGGACTGGTGGGGCAAGCGCACGCCCCGCTTTGACGTGGTTTACCACCTCTACTCCTTGCGCCATGGGCACCGCATCCGTGTCAAGGTGCCGGTGGCCGAGGAGGACCCTGTGGTGCCCTCGGTGTACGGCTTGTGGAAGGCCGCCGATTGGTTCGAGCGGGAAGCCTACGACATGTTTGGCATCCGCTTTTCCGGCCACCCCAACCTGCGCCGCATCCTCACCCACGAGTCCTTCCAGGGTCACGCCCTGCGCAAGGACTACGATCCCGGTCAGCGCTGGCTTTTGAAAGAGGAAGAGCAGTACGTGCCCCAGTGGGCCAAAATCCCCCAGGAGGACGAGGACCACTTTGAAACGCAGGTCCTGAACCTGGGCCCGGCCCACCCGGCCACCCACGGCACCCTGCGCACGGTGGTGCGCCTGGACGGCGAAATCATCACCGAAGCGGAAACGGAAATTGGCTACCTGCACCGCTGCTTCGAAAAGATGTCCGAGCGGCACACCTGGAACCAGGTGATCCCCTACACCGATCGGCTGAACTACTGCTCGGCCATGATCAACGGCGTGGGGTACGCCTTCACCGTGGAAAACATGCTGGGCATTGAGGCCCCGCCCCGGGCCCAGGCAGTGCGGGTGATCCTCTCGGAGCTTTCCCGCATCATGGACCACATCGTGGACATCGGCGCCAACCTCACGGACCTGGGCGCCATGACGCCGTTTTTGTACCTCTACCAGGCGCGGGAGGAGATTTACTCGGTTTTGGAGGCCTGCGCCGGGGGCAGGCTCACGGTTTCTTACGTGCGCATTGGCGGTCTTGCCAACGACGTGCCCCACGACTTTGCCGATGCCGTGCGTTACCTCCTCAAGCGCATTCCGCCGCTCATTGACGACATGGAAAAGCTCATCACCGAAAACCGCATCTTCCGGGAGCGGACCGAGGGCATCGGCAAGATGTCCGCGGAAGAGGCCATCAACTGGGGCTGGACCGGGCCCTGCCTTCGTGCCTGTGGCGTGGCTTATGACGTGCGCAAGGCCCACCCTTACCTGGGCTATGACCAGTACGACTTCAAGGTGCCCATCGCCCACACCGGCGACACCTACGCCCGGTACCTGGTGCGGGTGGAGGAAATGCGGCAAAGCTTGCGCATTGTGGAGCAAGCGCTGGCCAACCTGCCGGACGGTCCCATCATCGTGGAAAACCACCACGTTGCCTTGCCCCCCAAGGCCCGGGTTTACACCGAAATGGAGTCGCTCATTTACCACTTCAAGCTGATCATGGAAGGCATGAAGGTGCCGGCGGGGGAGTACTACGGCTACGTGGAGGGCGCCAACGGCGAGCTGGGCTTTTACGCCATTTCCGACGGCGGCGGCAAGCCCTACCGCTTGAAGGTGCGGCCCCCCTGTTTTGCCATCTTCCAGGCCTACCCTCACATGCTCAAGGGGCATTTGGTCGCCGACAGCGTGGCGATCCTGGGAAGCCTTAACATCATCGCTGGGGAGCTGGACCGATGAACAACGACGTGATCGTTTGCAACCCCCGCCCGTTACGCTTTTGGCAGCGCTTTTACCTCCTGGAGATCTTGAAGGGGCTGGCCGTCACCTTGCGGCACTTTTTGGGCAACCTGTTTTCCCGCAGGTACACGGTGACCGTGGAATGGCCGGAGGTGAAGCGCGAGTACTCCGAAAGAATGCGGGGCCGGCACGTGCTCCTCACCCGGGAAGACGGCAGCCCCCGCTGCGTGGCGTGCTACATGTGCGAAACCGCCTGTCCCGCCGACTGCATCCACATCGAAGCGGACGAGGACCCCAACGCCCCGGTGGAGTGGGAAAAGCAACCCAAGGTTTTCACTATTGACCTGTTGCGCTGCGTGTTTTGCGGCTTTTGTGTGGACGCCTGCCCCAAGGAAGCCATCATCATGACCCGCACCCACGAAATGGCTTTCCGCACCCGGGAAGAAGCGGTGATTGGCCTGGATCAGCTCCTCTACCGTGGGCCGCTTTCGGAGCTGGATATGGGCTATCGCCCCTACTACGGCGAGCCGCGGACGCAAATCAAGCTCCCCATTCCCACGAAGAAGTAAAGACAAAACCGCACGGTTCGCCGCTGCAAAAGCCTTTGTTCTAGCGGAAAAAAAAGCGGCGCCGAAGCGCCGCAGCAAAAGGCTTTTTTGTGCCGCTTAGATTTGCCGCACGTTCTTGGCCTGGAGCCCCTTGGGACCACGTTCCACGTCAAACTGCACGCGGGCGCCTTCCTTCAGGGTCCGGAAGCCCTCACCCACGATGGCGGAGTAGTGGACAAACACGTCCTCGCCGCTCTCCTGGGTGATGAAGCCAAAGCCCTTTGTTTCGTTAAACCACTTCACTGTACCTGTTGCCATGCTGCACTCCTCGTTTCGGTCCCGTGCTTCAGGACCATGTTCCTTGCTGGGGGCGTCCCAGCGGCCAACAGAAAAAGCCGCGAACTCGCCCTCTTTCGCGGCCGGTTTGATACTCGATTTTGGCTAAATCCCAATGCACGTTACAACTCGCCCATGGGAATGCTCTCAAAGCTTTGCCGCAATGTCAACCCCCGGGGATCGCTGGCTCAGAATGCGGGTCCGCCGGCAATCTGACGCGGGGGCACGCCCCGCACCACTTCGCTCAAGGCAGGGCCTTCCCGGGTGTAGAAGCACAGGTGTGTCCGAATGAGTCTAGCGGCTTGGCGAGACCGTGCGAAGTGGTGCGGGACGGCTTGGCCCCCCGAGCTATTTGTCGCGGGGGGCTCGCGCGCAGCCCGCCCTTGCCGCCGCGCGCTCTGCCCCCCGAGCCCCCACCGCTCAGCCCAGCAAAGCCGGATGGTCGCTTTCTGTGCGTGGGGCCGCCGGCTCTCTGACGCGGGGGGCACGGCCACGCTCCCCCACCCATCCGTGGCCGGCTTGGCCCCCCGCGCCCCCACGCGCGCGCCGGCAAAGCCGGACGCGCGCTCCTGTGGGGCCGCCGCTCCGCGGCGGCTTTTCCGAAAAAACTCCGGCTGGCCATCGCCCGTTGAGTGCCGCCTGCGGTTTTCGAAAAGCGGTTACTCATCCTCGAGTTCTCCTTCTTCCGGAGGCAACCCTCTGCCGAGACGGGCGCGGGTAAAGGCGGTGATGGCGTCGTACATGGCCCGCACCTCAGGCTGCAAAGCGCTGCGGTGGGCATGAACGGTTTCCCAATCCCCGCGCACCAGGGGCCCGGTGAGCAAACCCCAACCCCCCGCGCGGTGGGCGTGCTCGGCCGCAGCTTTGGCAAGGTGGGCCACGGCCTGAGGTGCTTTTTCCGCAGGAAAACCAGCCTGTTGCAGCTCTTCCTGGGCGGCTTGCAAAAGGGCGTAAACCAGTGGTCCGGCCAGGGCGGCAGCCGCATGGTACAGGGGCCATGTCAGGTTGCTGACCTCCACCGGCAGCATCCCCAGGGCTTGGGCCAGCTCGCGGGCGGCCGCCACCGCCGCCGGGTGGCCGGCAAGGGTGACCACTGCGCCCCGGAAATCCACCGGCGGCTCCAGGGGGTGAGGGAAGGCCAGCAGCGGGTGGAACACCCCGGTGGCAAATCCGCCCTGGGCCAGGGGCTCCAGCACGGCGGGGCCCAGCGCGCCCGAGCAGTGGAGGATCACCGCTTGGGATGCCAGCCCCGGCGCCAGTGCCCGGGCGGTTTCTTCTATTTCGCGATCGCGGACGGCCAGAAGCACCCGCGCGACCACCGGGAACGGATCGTGGGCAGCGAGCAAGAGACGATCCGGGAGCACCTTTCCCGCGTTGGCACGGCTTTCCGGAGAACGGCAAAGGACCCCAGCTAACGGCACGTCGTGTTGAAAAAGGCCCCGTGCCAGCTGCAATCCCAGCCGACCTGCTCCCACAATGAGCCAAGGTTCCATAGCTTGTTCATGATAAGGTAAACTTGGTAAGCGGCAGGAACGGCTATGGGGGACCGTGGGGAACTTTCCGCTCGGGAGCGCTTGATCGTTTGTGAGGTAGTCTCGCTCTACCTCCAGAGCGGAGAACCTGTGGCTTCGGGGGTGCTGGCCCAGGTTTCCCGCACCGGCCTGTCCTCGGCCTCGCTTCGCAACATCATGGCGGCCCTGGAGGAAAAAGGGCTCCTGGTTCAGCCCCACCCCTCGGCCGGCCGCATCCCCACCGACCGGGCGCTCAAGGTTTACGTGGAGACCCTGGCCCAGGAGGCGGCGCTGCCGGAAGGGGAAGCCCAAATCCTCGCCGCACGTCTTCCCCGGGAAGGTTCGCTGGACGAGCTTTTGCAGCGGGTGAGTGGGGTTTTGGCAGAAACCACGGCGGAGGTTGGCCTGGCGGCGGCGCCGGCGCCGCGGGAAGCTGCCCTGGAAGCCATGCACTTTGTAAGGGTTTCCCGGGATCGGGTGATGGCGGTGGTGGTCACCCAGGGTGGGCTGGTGGATTCCCGGCTTTTGCCCACCGACCGGGAGTACAGCCCAGAGGACCTGGAGCGGATTTCTAACTACTGTACCCAGGAGTTCCGCGGCTTGCGACTTTCGGAGGTGCGGACCAGGCTGCAAGGGGTGGTGGCGGAAGAGCGGGCGCGGGGGGACGCGCTTCTGGCCGGGGTTTTGGCGTTAACCCAAAAAGCCCTGGAAGGTGAGCTGGAAACCGGCGGCGAGGTTTTTACCCACGGCACCGAGCACCTTCTGGCCAAAGCGGGCCCCAAGGAGCTGGTGGCGGTCCGGGATTTCTTCCGCGCCCTGGCGGACAAGACCTCGCTGCTCCAGCTCTTGGACGCCTACCTGGAAGCTCCCGGACCCCGGGTGATCTTTGGACCGGAGCTTTCTTTTGACGCTGAAGGTAAGCTCTCGCTGATCGTGACCTCGTTCCACTTGGAAAGCGGGGAAGAGGGTTTGGTGGGGGTGGTGGGCTTTAAGCGGATGGACTACCCACGCATTGTGCCCATTGTGGATTTTGTGGGTCGGTTCATCACGGCCATGGGTATGAGGAGGCTTTACCAGTATGAACGAGCATGAGGAAAAGGGAATCCAGGAGCTGCAAGACGAGGGCGAGGCCTCGTCCCCGGCGGAGGAATCCCCTCCAGAAGAAGCTGGGGAGGCTGCCGGGGAGAGTGTGGACCAAGCCCTCCAGGAGGAGCTGGCGCGACTCCAGGACGAGCTGAACCGCTTTCGCGAGCTTTACCTGCGCAAGCTGGCCGATTTTGAAAACTTCCGCAAGCGCAAGGAAAAGGAAGTGGAGGACTTTCGCGCGGCGGCCCACGCCGATCTGGTGCGCGATGTGCTGCCGGTCTTGGATAACCTGGAAAGGGCGCTCGCGGTTCCGGAAGGGGACGGCTCGGGGATCCGCGCTGGCGTGGAGCTGGTGCTGCGCCAGCTCAAGGACGTCCTCACCCGTTACGGTTTGGTGGAGCTGAACCCGCTGGCGGAGGCTTTTGACCCCCGGTACCATGAGGCCATTGCCCGCCAGGAGCGGGAGGACCTGCAGCGCGATCAGGTGCTGGAGGTTTTGCAGAAAGGCTATACGCTTCGCGGCAAGCTCCTGCGTCCCGCGCTGGTGGTGGTGGGTGTCCCCAAAAAGGGCGAAAGCTCAGAGGGAAGCGAAGAGCCGGGCTCAGGAGAAACCGACGGGAGCCGAGGTGACCCATGGGCGCCGTGATTGGCATTGACCTTGGTACCACCAACTCGTGCGCGGCGGTGGTGGAAGGGGCCCGCCCGGTGGTGATCCCCAACCGCGAAGGGGCCCGCACCACCCCCTCGGTGGTGGCGCTGGCGGCGGACGGGGAGCTTTTGGTGGGGCAGATTGCCCGTCGGCAAGCGGTGACCAACGCCAAAAACACGGTCTACGCGGTCAAGCGCCTGATGGGCCGCAAGTTCAACTCGGCGGAGGTGCACCGCGCCCGCGAGCTGGTGCCTTACGCCATTGTGGAGGCGCCCAACGCCGACGCTTACGTGAGTATCGGCGGGAAAACCTTTTCGCCGCAGGAGATTTCGTCGTTCATCTTGCGGGAAATCAAGGAGTTTTCTGAGCAGGCACTGGAAACCCAAATTACCGAATCGATCATTACCGTTCCCGCGTACTTTGATGACGCCCAACGGCAAGCCACCAAGGACGCCGGCACCTTAGCGGGCCTTAACGTGCTGCGCATCATCAACGAGCCCACGGCCGCCGCTCTCGCCTACGGTTTCGGGCGTGGAGGCGGCACCGAGCTGGTAGCCGTATACGATTTGGGCGGCGGCACCTTCGATATTTCGATTCTGGAAATTGGCGAGGGGCTTTACGAGGTCAAGTCCACCTCCGGTGACACCTTCCTGGGGGGTGAGGACTTTGACGCCCGCATCATCGAGCTGCTTTTGGACCACTTCAAGAAGGAAACCGGTGTGGATTTGTCCTCCGATCCCATGGCCATGCAGCGCCTCAAGGAAGCGGCGGAGCAGGCCAAATGTCAGCTTTCTTCGGCGGAAGTGGCCACCATTTCCTTGCCGTTCATTGCCCAGGCGGGCTCCAAGGCGCTGCACCTCAACTACTCGCTCACCCGCGAACAGCTGGAAGACCTGGTGCGGGATTTGGTGCTGAAAACCCTGGAGCCCTGTCGCAACGCCCTGGAAGCCGCCCGGGTGACCCCGGAGCAGATCAACCAGGTGATCCTGGTGGGGGGCCAGACCCGCATGCCGCTGGTCACCCGCACGGTGGCGGAGTTTTTCCGCCGGGAACCCTGCCGGGACATCAACCCCGACGAGGTGGTGGCGGTGGGCGCCGCCATCCAAGCGGGCATCATTCAGGGCGAGGTCAAGGACCTGGTGCTTTTGGATGTCACGCCGTTGTCGCTGGGCATCGAAACCCGCGGCGGCCTGTTCACCAAGCTCATCGAGCGCAACTCCACCATCCCCACCCGCGCCACCCAGATCTTCACCACCGTGGCCGACAACCAAAGGGCGGTGGAAATCCACGTTTTGCAGGGGGAACGGGAACTGGCGGCGGAAAACCGCTCCCTGGGCAAGTTCGAGCTGGTGGGCATTCCCCCGGCGCCCCGGGGGGTGCCGCAAATCGAAGTGACCTTTGCCATTGACTCCAACGGCATCGTGCAGGTGACGGCGCGGGATGTGGCTTCCGGTAAGGAACAGTCCATCCGCGTGAACCCGGCCGGGGGTTTGAGCCGGGAGGAAATTGACCGCATGATTGCGGAAGCCGACCGTTTCCGCCGCCAGGACCAGGAACGCAAGGAAATCCGTCTGCTGCGCAACCGCTTGGAGGGCCTGGTGTACAACAGCGAGAAGGTGTTCAAGCAGTTTGGCGACGCCCTGGAGCCGGACAAGCGCAAGGAAGCCCAGGAAACTCTCCAACGGGCCAAGCGGGTGCTGGCTTCCGAAGACAAGGCGGCCATCCAGGAGGCCATTGCTGCCATGCAAGAGGTCTCCCGTTGGTTTACCCATCTCATGATGGCGGATCCCACCAGGCTGCTTTCCGGACTTTCCGGATCCAGTTCGGAGGAAAGCTAGGGTATGGCGGCCAAGCGGGACTACTACGAGGTCTTGGGGGTAAGCCGCAACGCCACCCAGGAGGAAATCAAAAAGGCTTACCGCCAGCTGGCGCTCAAGTACCACCCCGACCGGAACCCCGGAAACAAGGAGGCGGAGGAAAAGTTCAAAGAAGCGGCCGAAGCCTACGCGGTGCTTTCCGACCCGGAAAAGCGGGCCCATTACGATCGCTTTGGCCACGCCGGGGTTGGTGAGCAGCCCTTCACCGGCTTTTCTCCCGATATCTTCGCAGACTTTGCCGACATCCTCGGCAGCTTCTTTGGCTTTGAGGGGATCTTCGGGCGGCGGTCCTCTTCCGGTCCCCAGCGGGGCGCGGATCTCCGCACCGTGGTGCGGATTTCCTTTGAGGAAATGGCCTCGGGCGTGGAGAAGGTGCTGCACGTCCCGCGGGAGGAAAACTGCTCCACCTGCGGTGGAACCGGAGCCGCCCCGGGGAGTCAGCCGGTGACCTGCCGGGTTTGCGGCGGGCGGGGGCAGGTGCGCTTGAACCAGGGCTTTTTCTCCCTGGTGAGGACCTGCCCCCAGTGCGACGGCAGCGGGCGGGTGATCACCTCACCCTGCCGGGAATGCCACGGCAGCGGGCGGGTGGAACGGCGGCGGGAGGTGCGGTTTTCCATTCCCGCCGGCGTGGAAAACGGCACCCGCCTGCGGTTGGTGGGCCAGGGGGAGGAGGGGGTGAGGGGAGGCCCGCCCGGGGACCTTTACGTGCAAATTCAGGTGGAACCCCACGACGTGTTTGTGCGTCAGGGTGCGGACATCCACGTGGAAGTGGAGGTTTCTGCCTTCCTTGCCGCTCTGGGTGGGGAAATCGAGGTACCCACGCTTTCCGGGACGCAAACGGTGCGTCTCCCCGAGGGGTCCCAGCCGGGTGACACGGTGATCCTGCGGGGGGAAGGCTTGCCGCGGGTGGGCAGAGGGGGACGGGGCGACCTGGTGGTGCACCTCAAGGTGATGGTGCCGAAGAAGCTTTCCGGCAAGCAGCGGGAACTGCTGCGGCAGCTTCTCGCCGAAGACCAGAGCAAGGAAAGCTCGGTGTTCCGCAAGGTGCGGGATTTCCTGGAGGGCAACGGGTGAGGGAGCACTTCTTGACGCTTTCCTTCCGTTTGCCCAAGCACCAGGAGGAGAGCCTTCCGGAGCTGCTTACCCCCTGGCCGGTCCTGGGCTGCGAGGTGCGGGACGTCAACGCCGAGGTGGAAGTGACGGTGTTTTTGCAAAACCAGGCCCGGGCCCTGCTTCCGCAGCTGAAAGGGGCCCTGAAGAGCTTCGGTGCTCTGGATTTGGCGGAAGGCACGCAGCCGGACCTGGACTGGATTGGCGAGTACCGGCAGCTGGCCCGCCCCTTCCGGGTGGGCCACCGCTTCTGGATTGACCCCCACCCCGACACCCCAACCCCGCCTCCGGCGGGGTGCATCCACCTGCTCATCGAGCCCCGCCAGGCCTTTGGCACCGGCAGCCACGAGTCCACCCAGCTCATGCTGCTGCTGTTGGAGGATCGGCCGCCGGTAGGGGCGCGGGTTTTGGACGTGGGCACCGGCTCGGGGGTTTTGGCGTTGGCGGCCAGGGCCCTGGGAGCCCGCTGGGTTTTGGGGTTCGATGTGGACGCCGATGCGGTTTTCGTGGCTTGCGAAACCGCCCATCTTCACCCGCAATGGCCGGTGGCGCTTTTTGCTGGGCCCAGCCGGGCTTTGGCCCCGCGACCGGCTTTTGATTTGATTCTGGCCAACATGCTGGTGGAGCAGTTTGTGCCGCTTTTGCCCCGCCTGCGTCGGCTTGTACACCCCGCGGGAACGCTTTTCCTTTCCGGTCTTTTGGTGAGCCAGAAGGAAGCGGTGGCAGGGGAGCTGGCGGCCAGCGGCTTTGCGCTGGTGGCGGAAAAGCAGCTGGGGGAGTGGGCGGCGGTGGTGGCCTCACCGCGGTGACCCGGCTGGTGCTCCCTGGGGCTTCTTTAGCTGTGGGGGAAACCCTGGTCCCCCGCAGTGTGGCCCACCACGCCCGGGTCAACCGGGTGCTCCCGGGGGAACCGGTGGAGCTTTTGGACCTGGCCGGGCGTATTGCCGTGGGCAAGCTTTCCAGCTGGAACCCCGATGGCTCCTGCTGGGTGGAGGTTTTTGAGCTGGTGAGCGGACGGGGCGAACCTCCGCTGCCGCTCACCTTGGCTTTGGCGGTCCTGCACACGCAAGCCTTCGACTGGGCGGTGGAAAAGGCTACGGAGCTGGGGGCCACGGCGGTGGTGCCGGTGCTCACGGAGAGGGTGCAGGGCCGCAACCACGAAAAAAGGGTGGCCCGCTGGCAACGGGTGGCCTGCGCTGCGGTGGCCCAGTGCGGGCGCTCGCTGGCCCCCCAGGTGCGGGCCCCGCAGCCTCTGGGCAGCTTCCTGGCGGAGGCCCGGGGGTTAAAGGTGGTGGCGGATTTTGCAGGGGAAGCGGTATCTCGCCTGGGCCCCGCCGATGCGGAAGGGGTTGTGGTGCTGGTGGGGCCGGAAGGGGGCTTTAGCGAGCAAGAACGTGCGGCCATTGCCGAAGCGGGCTTTTCCCGCGTGTACCTGGGGCCCCGCACGCTGCGCGCGGAAACCGCAGCCATGAGCGCTCTGGTGCTTGTCCAGTCGGCCCTGGGTTGGTGGACAAAGTAGCGGGGAGGCGTTACCTTAAGAATTGGTGTCGGGGAGGGTAGGCGCCCGCCCAGCACCAACTTGACGATGTTTCGCCGGGACGGCGGAGCGGCACAAAGCCAAAATTGCAACCGGCTCCGCTGCAGGCCAAGCATGGTCAAGTTGGTGCTGGGAGGAAAGTCCGAACTCCAGGTGGGAGCACGCTGGGTAACGCCCAGCCGCGGTAACGCGAGGGAAAGTGCCACAGAAAACATACCGCCCCGCACCACTTCCCCAAAAGGGGCCACCACGCCAGGGAAGGCCTCTTGGGCCAAAACCTGCGAGGCCGCCGTCCCTTGGGGAAGTGGTGCGGGGTAAGGGTGAAAAGGTGGGGTAAGAGCCCACCGCTCGGCTGGTGACGGCCGGGGCATGGCAAACCCCGTGCGGAGCAAGGCCAAATAGGGGGACCAACGGGCCCCACCCCCGGTGGCGCCAAAAGCGCCGGGTCCCCGGGTAGGCCGCTTGAGCTGGCAGGTAACTGCCAGCCCAGAGGAATGGGTGCCCTCGACAGAATTCGGCTTACAGCCCTCCCCGGCGCCGTTTTTTCTTGCCTTTTCGCAGTGTTCTGGCGCTGGTCCCGTCCGGCCCAGGGACTCACGGTACAATGCCGGCGTGAACCTGAGTAAGCCGTTGCCTCCGCCTCTGGTCCCCGGCGATGGGATTGGGGTATGGGCGCCCGCCAGCGCTCCCCGGTGGGAAGAGGTGGAGCGGGGGGTGGAGGTTTTGCGCCGCGCCGGTTTTGTGGTGAAGCTGGCCGCCAACGTGGGCACCAAAACCGGCTACCTGGCGGGAAGCGACGGGGAAAGGCTTGGGGGGCTTTCCGAGCTTCTGGACTCAGGCTGCAAAGCGCTGTGGGCGGTGCGGGGTGGCTACGGGGTTATGCGCTTGTTGCCTGCCATCCCGTGGGAGGTGCTGGCCGGCTGGGTTGGTTTTCTCATTGGCTATTCGGACATCACCGCCCTCCACGCCGCCGCGCTTGAAAGGCTTCCTTACGCCACCATTCACGGCCCTATGATCACCTCGCTGGGTCGTTCAGCGGAGGCCACTGCGCGGGTCTTGGGCTTTCTCCAGGGCCAGGTCCCTTCGGTGCTCTTCCGTTTTTCGCAGCAAAAAGTCCTCCGCGCCGGTGTGGCCAGGGGCTTCCTCATGGGGGGCAACCTTTCGCTTCTAGCCTCGCTGGTGGGAACACCTTTCGAGCCCCCCTGGGAGGGGGCGGTGGTGGCGTTGGAGGACGTGGAGGAGCCGGGGTACCGGCTGGACCGCATGCTCACACAGCTGGCGTTAGCCGGCAGATGGGAACGGGTGGCAGCGGTGGTGGTGGGGAAGATGGCCCGCTGCGGGCGCGGGGAAGCAGGTTTCCGCGAGGCCTGGCACCGGCGTTTGCTGGAGGTGGTGCCCGCGGGCTGCCCGGTGGTGGTGGGTTTGCCCTTCGGCCACGTGCGCCGCAACCTGGCCTTCCCGCTGGGGGTTGGGGTGGTTTTGGATACCGAAAAAGGTGTGCTCACCATGGAGGGTGCCTGTGCTTAAGGTCAAACCCACGCAGCTTTCCGAACCTTTGAAGGCAAAGCTCGAGCGCTTTCCGGCAGGGGCGACGATTTTCAAAGAAGGCGACCCCGGCTACGAGATGTTCATCATCTTTTCGGGAACGGTGCGCATTTCCCGCACCGTGGCTGGCGCTGAGGAGGAGCTGGCCAAGCTCAAAAAGGGCGATTTCTTCGGGGAAATGGCGGTGCTAGAGGACTACCCCCAGCGCTCGGCCACCGCCCAGGCCGTGACCGAGGTGGAGGTTTTGCGCCTGGGGAAGGCCGAGCTGTTGGAGTTTTTAAAAAACCAAAAGGCGGCCTTGGGGCTTTTGGAGCGCCTTTCCGCCCGTTTGCGGGAAACCACCGAGCGCTTGGCCAAACTCACCCGCACGCCGGCCAGCTCGTTTTTGCCGCCGTTGCCCGCCAGCCAGGGGATTGAAGGGTGGGCGGTGCTGGTGCACGAGCCCTCCGGGCGATTCTTCCCGCTGCGGCCGGTGGGGGAAACCACCATTGGACGGCACGACTCGGTGACCGGGGTGACGCCGGATGTGGACCTCTCCAGCCTTGACCCTGAGGCTTCCGTTTCCCGTCGGCATGCGGTTATCAGAGCCGAAAACGATGGGCTTTATCTGGTGGAGATAAACCCCCATACAAACGGGACGTTTCTCAACACGCTGCGGTTGGAAACCCACAAGCCGTACAAGGTGATGGAGGCGGATTGGGTGCAGGTGGGGAACGTGCTGCTGCAGGTGCGCATCTTGGCCAACCCCCGCCCGCCGGCGGCATGAGCCTTTCACTTACCAGCGAGCTTGTAAGCCTTCCGGGCATCGGCCCGGCCCGCGCCCGACAGCTTCGGCAACACGGGCTTTTTACGGTGGCCGATGTGCTCTGGTACCTCCCCTACCGCTACGAAGACCGCTCCAACCCCACACCCATCGGGAGCCTGACGGTCCCCGATGTGGCGGTCACGGTGGTGGGGGAGGTTTGCGATGTGCGGGAGCGAAGGGCGCGCACCCGCAACCTCCATCTGGTGGAGGCGCTGGTCCAGGACCACACCGGCGCCATTCCGGTGGTGTGGTTTAACCAGCCCTACGTGGCCAAAAGCCTCAAACCCGGAACCCGCCTGTGGCTTTACGGCACGGTTCGCCTGGCCAAAAGCGGCTGGGGCTTGCAGCTGGTTTCCCCGGAGTGGGAGGTGGAGGAGGACAAAGAGCCCCTGCACCTGGGACGGGTGGTGCCGGTATACCGCCGTTTGGGTCCGCTGGGAGGCCGGTTTCTGCGCAGTCTGGCGGCCAGGATCCTGCAGCGGGTGGATATTGGGCCGTCGCTTCTGGACGAGGTGCTTCCCCCTGGATACCCGCCGCTGGCCCAGGCCTTCGCCCGCGTTCACTTCCCCGAGCTCACCGGTGGGCAAGACGAGGCAACCCGCCTGTGGCAGGAGCTGGCCCGGCGCACCTCCCCCTTTCACCGTCGCCTGGCCCTGGAGGAGTTTGCGGGTTTGGCCCTGGTTTTGGAAAAAACCCGCGCCGCCCGGGAACGAATCCCCGCTCCAGTTTGCCAGGTGAGCGATCGGGAGCGGGCCTGGGCCCGGGCCATGCTGCCCTTTCCCCTGACGGCCGCGCAAAAGCGGGCGGTGGCGGAAATCGTGGCCGACCTGCAAAAGCCCACGCCCATGGCGCGGCTGCTGCAGGGGGACGTGGGCTCCGGCAAAACCGTCGTGGCGGCCTTGGCTTGCCTGGTGGTGTTGGCCTCGGGGTACCAGGTGGCCTTTTTGGCCCCCACCGAGGTGCTGGCCCAGCAGCACTTTGCCACGCTTTCCCGGCTCTTTTCGCCCACCCCCTTTCCCGTTCTGGTGCTCACCGGCTCCATGGCCGCGTCCGAAAAGGCGGAGGTGCGGGAGGTTTTGGCCCAGGGCCAGCCGGCGCTGGTGGTGGGGACCCATGCGTTGCTGGAGGAAACGGTGGCTTTCCCGCGCCTGGGCCTGGCGGTGGTGGACGAGCAGCACCGCTTTGGCACCAGCCAGCGCCAAAAGCTGGTGGAAAAAGGGGCCTCCCCACACCTGTTGGTGATGACCGCCACGCCCATTCCCCGTTCCTTGGCCTTGAGCCTTTACGGGGACCTGGAGGTCTCGGTCCTGGATGAGTTGCCTCCTGGCCGAAAGCCGGTGCGCACGGTCATCCGGGAGCGGGACGCACTGCCGCGCCTTTTGGACTTCATCCGCAGGGAAGTGGCGGAAGGGGGGCGGGTGTACTGGGTTTTCCCGGTCATTGAGGAGTCCGAGGCCCTTTCCCTGAAAGCCCTCAAGGCCCACGAACGGGCCCTCAAGCGGTTGCTGCCGGAAATCCCCTGCGGCACGGTGCATGGCCGCATGGCCGCGGCTGACCGGGACAGGGTGATGCGGGCCTTTGCCGCCGGTGAGGTTTCCGTGCTTTTTGCCACCACCGTCATTGAGGTGGGCGTGGACGTGCCGGAAGCCAGCCTCATGGTCATTGAAAACCCCGAGCGCTTTGGCCTGGCCCAGCTCCACCAGCTTCGCGGGCGGGTGGGCCGGGGGCGAAGGCGTTCTTTTTGCGTGTTGCTTTTGGGTGAAAACGTCAGCCCAGAGGCCCGTAAGCGGCTGGAGTTTTTCGCTGCCACCAGCGATGGTTTTGCGGTGGCCGAGGAGGACTTCCGCTTGCGCGGGCCCGGGGAGTTTACCGGCCTGCGCCAGTGGGGGCGACCGGAGTTTCGGGCAGCCAGCTTCTTTGTCCATCAGCAGGAGCTGGAGCTGGCCCGTCGCCTGGTGCGGACGCTCTTTTCCCAGGGCCGACAGCAGGAGCTGGAGCGGGGGCTCCTGCTTCCCCCGTCCCTGGGACAGGAGATCCCCCCGGCCTAAAGTTCGCTACAATTTGCCCGTGGCGAATACGGAACACGTAAACCTCCTGCTTTCCGCTTCCTGGGAAGCGTTTCGCAAGCAAAACCCCCGTATCGTTCCCGACCTCACCGGTGCCGACCTGCGGGGGCAGGATTTGAGCGGCCGGGACCTTTCCCGGGCAGTGTTGCGCAACGCCGATCTCCGGGGTGCCAACCTCAGCGGCGCCAACCTGAGCCTTTCGGTGGTGGACGGCGCCCTGCTGGAAGGGGCCAACCTGGAAGGGGTGGATTTCACCGGCGTGCGCTTGGACCTCATCGCCCTGCGCCAGTGCTGCCTCCGCCGGGCCACCTTCCGGCAGGCCAGCTTCCGGGGCACCGACTTTTCCGGCGCCGACCTTTCCGAGGCCGACCTTTCCCAGGCCAACCTGGAAGGGGCGGTGTTGCGGGGGGCCAAGCTCGTCAAAGCCAACCTGGCCGGCGCCACCTTGCGGGGGGCTTCCCTGGAGGAGGCGAACTTAAGCGGCGCTTGCCTGGACAAGGCGTGGGCGGAGGGTGTGGATTTTTCCGGTCTCCGTCTTGCCGGCGCGAGCTTTGTGGGGTTTTACGGGGTGCGGGCCAACTTCAACCGCGCCAATCTGGAAGGAGCGGTGTTTCGCGAAGCCACCCTGCGGGAGGCCAGCTTCCTGGGCGCCGAGCTTACCGGGGCCCTGCTGGAAAAGTGCGACGCCAACAAGAGCTCGTGGCTGGAGGCCGATTTGCAGGGGGCTCGCATCACCGCCTGCGACATGCAGGCGTGCGACCTGCGCAAGGCCAACCTGCGAGACGCCTCACTCACCGCGGTGCAGCTGGCGGCTTCCAACCTGGCCGGGCAGGACCTGCGCTTGCCCAAGCTTGAGGGGGTTGTGCTGGTGCGGGCGGTGCTCACCGGGGCGGTGCTGCGTGGCCTTCCCCTCAGCAAGGTGCGTTTGGAGCAAGCTCGCCTGGAGGGCGCCGACCTCAGAGAGGCTGACCTGGAAGCGGCGGTGCTGGACGAGGCGGTTTTATCCGGTGCCACCCTGCGGGGCGCCAAGCTGCGGCAAGCCCGGCTCTCCCGGGTACAGGCGGATGATGCCGATCTTTCCGGCTGCGACCTGGTGCTGGCGGACCTCTCCGGAGCTGACCTTTTGCGGGCGGACCTGCGGTTTTCCCGCTTGGTGGGGGCCGACTGTCGCCACGCTCACATGCAGTGGGCGGACCTCCGCCATGCGGATTTCTCGAAAGCGGCTATGTCCGGGGCCAACCTGTGGGGTTGTCGGGTGCGGGGGGCGAAGTTGCCAGCCTCGGCCTTTTACTGGCGCTTCCTCCTGTTTTTTGCCGGTCTCGTGGTAGCCGCCCGCAGGAAGCGGCAGGAGTCCCTCCAGAAGGAGCACCAGCGGCGCATTCGGGAAACCGTCAAGCTGGTGCGGGAAATGGAGGAAAAAGACCCCATCCTTCGCCGGGCGGGCGTGCCCCGGAAGTGACGCTCGCTACCAACCGCTACCGGACGCCAATACGGAGGGGTTCCACCTCCACGAAGTCCAGACCGGCCAGCTGGCGATGCAGGGCCACCATGGCCTCCACCGGCCCGGCAAAGGTGCAGGTGGCGCGGTATTCAAAGTGGTGCACCGGTGCATAAAGCTCGGGTCCCCTGGCGGCGTTGTCTTGGGCCTGCTCTTCTTCCTTGTTGCGGACCTCCACCCCTGGTGGTAGCTCGGAAAAGAAGCTCTTCTTGATTTGCCCGGCAAGTTCGGGTGAAAAAACCCGGGCCCTGGCCTCAAAGAGGAGCTCAGCGACGGTTTTCCTCTCTTTAAGCTCCAGCCGCAGCTCCTGGTGGGCTTTCTCCAGCGCTTCGGCCAAACGGTTGGCGAGATTGGCCCGCACCAAAAGCCTCTGGTGAGGGCCCAGCTTCAACAAGCTCGCCAGAGACTCCCGCTCCAGATCGAGCTCGGCTTCGCAAAAAACGCCCTGGGGGTCCCCGGCGCCCCACACAAAACCGTGGACGAAGCCCCGTACGATTTCTTTGTCGCCCTTGACCACAAAGAGTTCCCAGCTCATAGGCACCTCACCCGAAGAACACCAGCGTTGCCAGGATGAAGGTGGGGATCAAAACCGGCAACGTGTACTTGAAGATGTAACCGAAGAACGAAGGCATGGGCACCCCTTGCTCCTCGGCAATGGACTTCACCATGAAGTTGGGAGCGTTGCCGATGTAGGTGTTGGCCCCCATGAACACCGCTCCGGTGGCAATGGCTTGCAGGTACGCATGGTTTTCGGAAATGAGCTGGAGAATGGCCTGCCGCTCCGGGACCCCCGGATATAGCCGACCCAAAGCCGTGGAGAGGAAGGTCAAGTAGGTGGGGGCGTTATCCAGGAACGAGGAAAGACTGCCGGTGGCCCAGAAAAAGTGAGCCGGCGTTTGCACCGCTTTGATGATGAAGGCCAAAGCCCCGTGCTCACCGGCGCGGAGCATGGCGAGCGGAGGGATAATCGTGGCAAAAATGCCGGCAAAAAGGATGGCCACTTCGCGGATGGGCTCCCAGGAGAACTCGTTTTCCTTCCGAACCTGGCGCGGCGTGGTGAACCAGGAAGCAGCAAACATCGCCAGAAGGAAAGCGTCCCGCAGCAGGTTCTGCACGTGCTGATGAACCCCAAGGATGTTCACCTCGCCCAGGTGCAGAACGCCGGAAGCGATCACCGCAGCCAGTACTCCGCCCAGGAAAAAAAAGTTGTGCCACCCTTCGATGCGGAGCTTTTCTTCACCCATGTGCTTTTCCCGCACTTCCGGCGTTTCCCGCGACCAAAGGTAGCGGTCCAGAGCGATGTAGGTACCCAAAACGATGGCGGCCACCAGAAGCATCTCCTTCCAGATGGTGAGCGTCCAGAAGAACGGCACCCCGTGAAGGAAGCCCAAAAACAGCGGTGGGTCACCCAGAGGGGTCAGCGCACCGCCAATGTTGGCCACCAGGAAAATAAAGAAAACCACCGTGTGGGAACGGTACCGGCGGTGTTTGTTGGCGCGCAAAAGCGGGCGAATGAGCAGCATGGCCGCGCCGGTGGTGCCGATCCACGAGGCCAGCGCCGTGCCGATGAGCATGATGGCGGCGTTCACCGCCGGAGTGCCCCGCAGCGACCCCCGCACGTAAATGCCGCCGCCAATGGTGAAGAGCGTGCCAATGAGGATGATGAAGGGGATGTAGTCCACGATGGCCATGTGCAGCACCTCGTGGATGGCCGGTGCCCCGTAGGTGCTTACAAACGGCACCAGCAGGATGAGAGCCCAAAAGGCCGCCACTTTCGGGTAATGGTGATGCCAAAAGTGGGGTGCCAACAGCGGAAAAAGGGCAATGGAAAGCAAGATTCCGGCAAAGGGCAGGCCGCTCCAGGCGGGCAGCACCGTGCCCAAATCCACACCGCCTCCGGCGGCCGCCAGAACCCCTGGGAAGAGCAACAGGCACCCACCAACCAAACCCACAATTCGCCCCATGCCCACCTCCCTCCGCCTTAGGGCGGAGATGCAAAGCTTAACACCGTTGCCCTCTTTTCTGGGGGCCGGAAAAACGTCAGGGGTGACGGGTGATGGCAATGATCGTGATTTCTTCCTTGCCTGGACCGTATTCAAAAAACACCCGGTAGGCAGCCGGGGTTTTGTGCTGAGCGTAAGCTTCAAACACCTCTTTCCCGCGAAGGCGAGAAAGCTTGAGGTGTTTATGGGTTTGGAGACTGGGGTGCCGGGGGTTGCTTTCTAAGAAACCGAGGGTTTTGAGAACGGCTCGGAGCTGCCTCTCCAAACCGGGCTGTTCCTGCAGGTAGGTGAGGTTCTTCGCTGCTTCCGGAGTAAAAAGCAAGCGATAGGGGGGTGCCACCGTCACGCCCCCTCAGGCGTCGCTGTCTTCCCCGGCGTGCGGGGCAAAAGACCCCAGGTCCTTTAGTTCGCCGCGCTTGGCTTGCTCGAGCCCCCGCAGCACGCTTTCCCGGGCTTCGGGGTTCCGCCAGAGCCACGCTTCCCGGGCCGGGACCCGAACCAAAGGGGTCAGCACAATTTCCAAGTCCCGGCTTAAAGAAACCTCGAACGAAAGGCTGGCGACGTCTTCCCCCAAAGCTTTTGCCAGCTCATCGGCCACCGCCCCCAGGCACACGCGGCGCCGGTTGTCCAGAGAAACAACGCGAGACCCTCGCGTTGCGGGGTTTGCTGTGGCGACTCCCTTCATGACCGCCTCCACCATTCAAGATAAGCCTGTTCCCACCAACGGTCAATACCCACAGTGGGACCGTCCCACAATTCCCACTTATCCCGCGCCTTGCTTCAGTGTGCTACTTGGCGCAGGATAAAGGGGGAGGGAAGCATGGTTCCGGTGGTGGATAACCTGGGGATGCGGGCCGCCGACCGCCACACCATTGAGGAGCTGGGTTTGCCCAGCCTGGTGCTCATGGAGCAAGCCGCCGCTGCGGTGAACGCGGCGGTGGAGGAACGATGCGAAAGCACGGACCTGGTGGTGGTGCTGTGCGGGCGGGGCAACAACGGCGGGGACGGCCTGGCCATGGCCCGTCAGCGCCACGCCAGTGGGGGCCTGGTGGAAGCGGTGCTGGTGGCGGACCCCGGGGAGCTTTCCCAGGACGCGGCGGCGCAGTGGGAGCTGGCGGGTCGTTTTGGGGTGCCCCGCCGGGTGCTCACCGAGGAAGGCTTACCGGCGCTGGAGGAGCTTTTGAAGAGGGCCGCAGTGGTGGTGGATGCCCTTTACGGCACCGGCTTGGACCGGGCCCTTTCCGGCCTTCCCGCCCAGGTGGTGGAGCTCATCAACACCGTGGAGGGCGAGGTGGTGGCGGTGGACATCCCCTCGGGTCTTTCGGGCAACAGCGGGCTGCTTTTGGGCGCGGCGGTGGAAGCCGACCTCACGGTGACCTTTGGAGCGCTGAAGTGGGTGCACGTGCTTTCTCCCGCGGCCCTCTGCTGCGGGGATGTGGTGGTGGCCGACATTGGCATCCCCCAGGCGGCCGTGGAGAAGGTAGCCAACGGCTTTGTCCTGGAAGACCAGGACGTGGCGGATTTTCTTCCCCACCGCGCCCCCGATGCCCACAAGGGCCACTTTGGCCATTTGCTGGTGGTGGCCGGACGGCGAGGGAGAGCCGGGGCGGCTGCGCTGGCAGCCAAAGCCGGGGTGAGGGGTGGGGCGGGTCTGGTGACCGTAGCCACAGCGGTGGACGCGGTAAGCCCCATTCAAGCGCAGGTGCCCGAGGCCATGGTGGACCCCTTGCCCACCGGAGAAGACGGCAGCGTCAGCGGGGAGGGCATCGAGGAAAGCCTGGGCAAGGCCACGGCGGTGGCGGTGGGGCCGGGGTTGGGCTTGGGCGAGGGTCCCCGCCGCTTGCTTTCGCGCCTCCTCGAGCTCTGGTCGGGGCCGCTGGTTTTGGACGCCGATGCGCTAACGCTTCTTGCCGGCCAGCTGGAAAAGCTAAAAGGGAGAACCGCACCTACCGTTTTAACCCCACACCCCGGGGAGCTGGCGCGGCTTTTGGGAATTACCTCCGCGCAGGTGCAGGAAGACCGCCCGGCCTGGGCACGGAAGGCTGCCGAGCTTTGCGGTGGCACGGTGGTTTTGAAGGGCTTTCACACTCTGGTGGCGGAAGCCGAAGGCCCCCTCTGGATCAACCCAACGGGTTCCCCGGGCCTGGCCAGCGGCGGCGCCGGGGATGTGCTCACGGGGTTAATTGGCTCTTTCCTGGCGCAGGGGTTGCCAGCAAAGCAGGCGGCAGCTTTGGGTGTGTTTTTGCACGGGCGCGCTGCTGAGCTTGCCGGCAAGCGTTTCCCGGGGGCGGTGCCGGCCTCGGTGGTGGCGCGGATGATCCCCATGGCCGAAGCCGAGCTACGGGAGCTGGCGTGGTAACGGCGGGCGGTTGGCTTTTCCTCCCGGACCCCGAGGCCACCGAGCTTGCAGGGGAGCGTTTGGCGTCAGAGCTGCGGCCCGGGGACCTGCTTTTGCTGGAGGGTCCCCTGGGAGCCGGAAAAACCACGCTTGTTCGCGGGCTGGTGCGCGGCCTGGGTGGGGATCCCGGGGAGGTTTGCTCGCCCACCTTTATCCTCAGGGAAACCTACGCGGTGGCAGGGCCGGGCGGCATTCGCCGGCTGCACCACCTGGACCTTTACCGTCTCCGCGGTAAAAAGCAAAGCCCCTGGCACGAGCTGGGCTTGGACGAACTTCTGGATGACCCTGCGGCGGTCACCGCCGTGGAGTGGCCGGACGACCTTCCCCCCTCGGGTTTGGCCCTGCGGGTGCTGCACCTTCGTTTGCGCTGGCAAGGGGAGGGGAGGGAGCTGGAAGCCCAGTGGGAAACGCTGCCTTACCCGTCTTCTAGCGTTTGAAAAAGCCGGTGGTTGGCTTATCTGGAGTGGCGCGACCACCGAGGGAAGCAATTTGCTGGTTCAGCTCCTTGATGCGTTCCTGTAAGCGCTTGATGGTTTCCGCGTTTTCCGCTTCAATGCGCGCCTTTTCCGCGCGCAGGGCTTCTAGCTGGTTGCGCAGCTCGGCAGCTAACGTGGTGTTGGAGCTCATCTCCTGGCGGAGGCTTGTAATTTGCGCCTGCAGGTCGGCAATGAGCTCGTCCTTTTCCTGCATGCGCTGCCGCCACCTTTCCTCTTGCTCTTCGTAGAGCCTCTTGACCTCCATAAGCTCCATGATTTCAGCAAAGTCAGCGGGCGACGGCGCCATACCTTCCTCCCGGTACTTCTCCTCAATGTTGGGGAACATCTTGCGCAGCTTCAAGGAGAGGTCTTCGGGGTCCAAAGACTTCTCCATGGCCACGCGGTAATCAATGACGTTGTTGACCAAAAGCGCCAAAAGGCTCTGGTTCATGGACTGCATGCGGTAGTAAGCCACGGACGATTCGATTTCCTCGTGGATTTCCTTGATTTCCCCGGCTTCGATGTGCTTGGCCACTTTCGGCGAGTTGATAAGCACCTCCACCGCCGGCACCAAACCCTGCCCGTCCTTGCGCGGCACCAGCTGCATGGACATCACCGCCCGCAGCACCTGGGCCAGCTGCGAGCGCACCTGCTCCTGCTGCTCAGGGGGGAAGGCGTCAATGATGCGGTCCACCGTTTGGCTGGCGGAGTTGGTGTGCAGGGTAGAAAACACCAGATGCCCGGTCTCGGCAGCGGTGATCACCGTGGCGATGGTTTCCAAATCCCGCATTTCCCCCACCATGATGACGTCAGGGTCCTGGCGCATGGCGTTACGCAGGGCTTCCCGGAAGGAGGGGGTGTCGGTGCCCACCTCCCGCTGGGAAACCGTGGCCAGGTGATCCGCAAACAAAAACTCAATGGGATCCTCGATGGTCACCACGTGGCAGGGGCGGGTTTTAATGATGTCCTGAATGATCGCCGCCAGCGTCGTGGATTTGCCCGAGCCCGTGGGTCCGGTGATGAGCACCAGGCCCGCCGGGTACTGGGCAAAGCTGGCCACCACTTTAGGCAGGTTGAGATCGTCGTAGTTTTTGATTTCAAAGGGGATGCGGCGGAAAACCGCAGCAATGGAGCCGCGCTGCTGGAAGATGTTGCACCTGAAACGCGCCACCCCGGGCACCCCGTAGCCGATGTCCACCGACTGGCGCTCGTCGAACTTTTGCTTTTGCGCCGGGGTCAAAAGCGGCAACACCATGCTTTCCACCTCCGCCGGCTTCAGTGGCGGGGATTTAATGGGCATGAGCTTGCCGTCAATGCGAACCATGGGCGGGCGCATAGGCTTCAGGTGAAGGTCCGAGGCGCCCTTCTTGGTCATGAAGCGCAAGAGGTCATCCAGGGACAGCGCGGTTTCCATCCCTTTGACTTTACCACAAGCCCGGGCCCCAGGGAGCCCGGTTTTTAAAACCCAGGTCAAGGGGCTTCGGTTAGAATCGGGCGGCGGACGGACTCGGGAGGCATTCATGGACCCCATGCTGGTGGTGGAACGGCAAGCGCAGCAAACCGACTCGCGCATCCTGCTGCTGGTCATGGACGGCCTGGGCGATATCCCCAACGCCCAGGGGCAAACACCGCTTTCGGCAGCTCGCAAGCCCAACCTGGACCGGCTGGCCCGGGAAGGTTGTTGCGGTCGCTTCGATCCGGTGGGTCCGGGGGTTACCCCAGGTTCCGGCCCCGGGCATTTGGCTTTGTTTGGCTACGACCCCACCCAGTACGAGATTGGCCGGGGGGTGCTCTCGGCGGTGGGAATTGACTTTCCGCTGCAGGCCGGCGACGTGGCCGCCCGCTTTAACTTCTGCACCCTGGACGCCCAGGGCCACATCGTGGATCGCCGGGCCGGCCGCATCCCCACAGAGGAAAACCGCCGGCTGGTGGCCAAGCTCAGGGAAGTTCAGCTGCCCGGCGTGCAGGTCTTTGTGGAAACCGAATCCGAGCACCGGGGGGTGCTGGTCCTCCGGGGCGAAGGTCTTTCCCCCAGGATTGCCGACACCGACCCGCAAAAGACCGGCGTGCCGCCGCTGCCGGTGCGTGCCCTGGTCCCCGAAGCGGAAAGGACCGCCGCCCTGGTGGCCCAGTTCGTGAGCGAAGCCCAGAGGATCTTGGCCGGCGAGCCGCAGGCTTCGGGTTTGCTTTTGCGGGGCTTTGACTCGCTGCCCAGGATCCCCTCGATGCAGGAGCGGTTTCGCTTGCGCCCCCTGTGCGTGGCCACCTACCCCATGTACCGGGGCCTGGCCCGGTTGGTGGGGATGGAGGTGGTGGAACCGCCGGAAAGCCTGGCGGACATCCCCCGGGTGCTGACCCGGTACGTGGAAGGCCACGATTTTGCCTTCGTCCACGTGAAGTACACCGACAAAGCCGGGGAGGACGGGGATTTTGAGCGCAAAAAAGCCGTAGTGGAAGAGGTGGATCGGCTGCTCCCGGAGCTTCTAGCCGCAAGGTTCGATGTGGTGGTGGTGACCGCCGATCACTCCACGCCGGTGGCCTTGGCGAGCCACTCCTGGCACCCGGTACCGGCGCTTTTGTGGGCTCCCGGCAGGGTTTTTGCCGACGACGTGGCGGAGTTCTCGGAAAAGGCCTGCATCGCTGGCGCTCTCGGCCGGCTGCCCCTGCGTTTTCTTTTGGCGGAAGCGTTAGCCTGCGCCGGCAAGCTCGCCAAATTCGGGGCGTAAGGGGTCTTCCCGGTGGGGGAACCGTAGCGAAGCGCTGGAGGTGAACCTGGTGAAGCTGGCGACGTTGCCTTTGGGCCTGGACGGGTTGCTGTCGCTTCTCGTTTCCCTTTTGCCCGCTGACGTGAAGAGGCAGCCCCCCTATCAGGCGTACGCCACGCCGGGCTGGCACGTGGTTTCCGGCATTCTGGAAACCGCGGCTGGAGCCTTGCTGTTCTTCTGGGGCTTTATGCGCTACGTCCAGGGCTTCCTCGTGGGGCCTGGTTGGCTTTACTTCACCGCCCCGCCGGTGGTTCCGGGCAGTGGCGCGCGCTACCTGGCGGCCCCGGGGCTTATAGGCTACCTGAGCTTCCTCTTGACCCCCTTTGCCTGGCTTTGCCTTTACGCCATGGTGGAGGGTACGCTGCGGGCCTTGGAAGCGGTTTACCACGGCACCATGCCGGGGGTGGGTCCGGTGGTGCTGCTGGTGCGGGCAGCCTCCAGGCTGCGGGCAAAAAAGTCCCAGGCGGACCTGGAGAAGCGTTTGGGCCCGGAGCGTCCGGACACGCTCAAAACGCTTGTGGATGGGCGCGTGGAGGTGCTCAGCCGTCGCCGCTACCCCTGGGAGCCCGGGCGGGTGGTGGACCTCAACGGGGAGCTTTACGTGGTGGCGCGGGTGGAGCAGACCCTGGACGGACGCTGGCTTGCCTTTCGCCACCTGCTTCGGCCTCTCGAGCCTGGGGAGGTCATCCGCGGCCAGGTGGTACGCTATCCCGGCCATGGTGAACTTTGAACGCTTTCGTCACGTAAAAGGGAAGGCAAATGGGCGGACCGGCGAGGAAAAGCCGTTTCCGGTCGGCCCGGAAAGGAGCGAACAATGCCTTGGCGTGTTTTGCTGGGAGGGCTTGTGTTGATGAGCACCACGGCTTTTGCCCAGACAGTTCCGGAAATTCCCTTTGAAAAGCACGTTCTTCCTAACGGGCTTACGCTCATCATCCACGAGGACCACAAAGCCCCCATCGTGGCGGTGAACGTTTGGTACCACGTGGGTTCAAAAAACGAAAAGCCCGGAAAGACAGGCTTTGCCCACCTCTTCGAGCACTTGATGTTCAACGGCTCCGAGCACTTCAACGACGACTACTTCAAGGCTTTGGAAAAGGTGGGAGCCACAGACCTCAACGGCACCACCAACACGGACCGCACCAACTACTTCCAGAACGTGCCCTCTTCCGCTCTGGACTACGTGCTCTTCTTGGAATCCGACCGCATGGGGCACCTCCTGGGTGCCATTGACCAGGCCAAGCTGGACGAGCAGCGCGGCGTAGTGCAGAACGAAAAGAGGCAAGGGGAAAACCAACCCTACGGCCTGGTGCGCCAGCTCCTGGCCGAGTACACCTACCCCGCTGGCCACCCCTACTCCTGGACCACCATTGGCTCCATGGAGGACCTCGACGCCGCTTCCCTGGAGGACGTGCACAACTGGTTTAAGACCTACTACGGCCCCAACAACGCGGTGCTGGTGGTGGCCGGGGACGTGAACCCCCAGGAAGTCAAGGCCAAAGTGGAAAGGTACTTTGGGGACATTCCGCCCGGCCCGCCCATTGCCAAGCAAACCGCGTGGATTGCCAAGATGACCGGCGAACGGCGGGCCTGGGCCCAGGATCGGGTGCCGCAGGCGCGGGTGTACATGGTGTGGAACGTGCCCCCCATCACCGATCCGGAAGCGGATCTCTTGGACCTGGTGGCTTCCGTTCTTACCAACGGCAAAACCTCGAGGCTCTACAAGCGGCTGGTTTACGACGAGCAAATTGCCACCGATGTGAGCGCTTACGTCTGGGGTAAGGAGCTGGGTAGCCAGTTCATGATTGTCGCCACCGCTAAGCCTGGGGGCGATTTGGCCACGGTGGAGAAGGAAATCCGCGAAGAGCTGCAGAAGCTTTTGGCGCAGGGGCCTACGCCTGACGAGGTGGAGCGCGCCAAGCTCACCTGGCGGGCGGATTTCCTGCGTGGCATCGAGCGCATCGGTGGCTTTGGCGGCAAATCCGATGTGCTGGCCACCGGTGAGGTGTTTTACAAGGACCCCGGGGCGTACAAGAAGCAGTGGGCCACGGTGCAGCAGGCATCCCCAGGCTCCCTGCAAAAGGTCGCGCAAAAATGGCTGTCCGATGGGCTTTTTGTCCTGGAGGTTCACCCGTTCCCCAAGCTGGAAGCCAAAGGCCAGGGCGTGGATCGTTCGGCTTTGCCGGCAGTGGGGGAGCTGCCGGAACCGGCCTTCCCCGAGCTGCAAACGGCCACCCTGGCCAACGGCTTGAAGGTGGTATTGGCCGAGCGGCGGGCGGTGCCGCTGGTGGAAATGGAGCTGGTTTTTGATGCGGGTTTTGCTTCCGATACCCCCGAGACCCTGGGGCGGGCCAGCCTGGCCATGGCCATGCTGGACGAGGGCACCAAGACCCGCACCGCCCTGCAAATTTCCGATGAGCTGCAGAAGCTGGGGACGGAGCTGGCCACCGGAGCCACCCTGGACAGCTGCTACGTGGCGATGTCTGCACTTAAGGAAAAACTCACCGAATCGTTGGCGCTTTTTGCCGATGTGGTGTTAAACCCCACCTTTCCCGAAAGCGACTTTCAGCGCTTGAAGAAGCAAGGGCTGGCGGCCATCGCCCGGGAAAAGGTGACGCCGGTGGCCATGGGCTTGCGGGTGCTTCCTGCGCTTTTGTACGGCGAAGGCCACCCCTACGCCGTGCCCTTTACCGGCTCCGGCACCGAAGCCACAGTGGCCAAACTCACCCGGGAGGATTTGGTTTCCTTCCACCAGAGCTACTTCAAACCCAACAACGCCACGCTGCTGGTGGTGGGGGACGTGAGCCTTGCCGAGCTCAAAGCTCACCTGGAGAAGCTGTTTGGTGGCTGGAAGCCGGGGGAGGTCCCGGCCAAGACGTTGCAAGCGGCTCGTGGTCCGCAGGCCCGGGAGGTGTACATCCTGGATCGGCCGGGCTCCCAGCAGTCGGTGATCCTGGCGGGGCTTTTGGCTCCCCCCAAGAACGACCCGCGGGAGGAAGCGCTGAAGCTGGTTCATGAGGTTCTGGGCGGCTCCTTTACCTCCCGGCTCAACATGAACTTGCGGGAAGACAAGCACTGGTCCTACGGGGCGCGGGTGGTGTTCCCCGACGCTCGCGGGCAGCGGCCGTTTTTTGCCATGGCGCCGGTGCAGGGGGACAAAACCAAAGAAGCGCTTCTGGAAACCGTCAAGGAGTTTGAGCACATCGTGGGTGCCAAGCCCATTGCTGCCGAGGAGCTTGCCAAAGCCAAAGGCAACCTGACGTTAACCCTGCCGGGCCGGTGGGAAACCAACGAGGCGGTTTTGCGCTCTCTTTTTGAGGTGGTGCAGTTCGGCTTGCCTTTGGATTACTACAAGACCTACGCCCAGCGCATCCGCGCGGTGGAGCTGCCGGCGGCTCAGCGGGTGGCTTCGGAGGTTATTCAACCTGCCCGCATGGTTTACGTAGTGGTGGGCGACCGCAGCAAGATCGAAGCCGGCATTCGCGAGCTCAACCTGGGTCCGGTGAAGTTCCTGGACAGCGACGGCAGGCCGGTTCAATAGCAAAAAAGCAGAGGAATTCAGTCGGGGGTAGCCACCGGCTACCCCCTTTTCGTTTGGCAGTTTTTTTCTGGGAAAATTCCTGGATCTGCCGCGAGCTGCTAGTTTTCAAGCTTCAGCAGGCGCGCTATGGTGGCCTTAAGCACGTTGAGGTTGGGCGGCTTGCTGAGCACCGCGTCCACGTAGGGTTCTGTGTCCGCCTGAAGCATCATTCCCCAACCGCTCAGCAGGATAATCGGGGTCGTTGGTGAAATCTCTTTGAGAACCGCAGCGAGCTGGCGTCCGCTCATCCCCGGCATACCCAGATCGGTGATGACCACGTCAAACTTTTGATCCTTATGCAGCGAATCCCGAAAAACCTCCAGGGCTTTTTCGCCGGATTCGCAGGCGATGAGGGTATGGCCCTCCTGCTCCATGGCGTGACGCAAGCTCTCCCGGATGAGAGGTTCGTCGTCCACGAAGAGAACGCGCAGCGGGGGCAAGGTGACAGGCGATACGCTCGCGGCTTTATCGGGCCCAACCTCTCGCCAGGGAAGCACCAGTCGGACGGTGGTGCCTTTCCCTGGGTCGCTTTCAATCTCCACGGTGCCATCGTGCCTTTGCACCACGCCGTAAACGGTGGCCAAGCCCATGCCGGTGCCGCTTTCCTTAGTGGTAAAGAAGGGTTCCAGCGCATGGGATCGCGTTTTCTCGTCCATGCCCACGCCGTTGTCTTTCACTTCCAGCATCAAGTAACCGCCGGCTTTCGGAGCCCCATGGGAAAAGGCACGCACGGTGACGGTTCCCCCTTGGGGCAAAGCATCCACGGCGTTGAGGATCAAATTGGTGAGTGCGTCCCGCAGCTCGTTTTCCACGGCGGGGAAAGGCGGTAGATTGGGTTCCACTTCGGTGACCACATCGATGACCACCCCCTGTTGCTGAGGCAGGGCGCTCCATTTGGGCTTGGTGAGCTCCACCACCTGGGTTACCAAATTGGCAAGGTCCAGCGGCTCGAGGTTGGAGGTGGCCGGGGCCGTGCGGTAAAAGCTCTTCAGGCGGCGCAGCGTTTCGCTGGCCGATTCCACGGCTTTCAAGATAACCTCGGCGGCGCGACGGTGCTTTTCGGGAAGGGTGGGATCGCGCAGCATGACGCTGGCGTAAAGGGACACCGGGGAAAGCGCGTTGTTAATGTCGTGAGCGATGCCCGAAGCCATTTGTCCTAAGGCCCGAAGCCGCCCTTGTTGCATCATGGCTGCTTGCGTTTGCTGCAAATCGCGGTAGGCCATCTCCAGGCTTTCAAAAAGCTTGGCGTGCCGCCAGGCCAGGGTGAGGTGCTCGGCCACACCCCTAACAAAAGAGGCTTCGTCAGAAAGGAAGGCGTTAGGTTGCTTGCGTCCGGCAAACAGCGCCCCCACTAGCTTGTTGTCCAGGACCATGGGGGCCATCACCAGAGAACTGCACGTGTGGACTCCGGGGGGAAGGCCTAATTCCCGGTTGATGGTCTCCGCGTCGTTGATCGTAATTGTCTGCCCCGCAGCCAGAAGCTCTAAGGTTTTGGGTAACACGGCCAGGCGGGCGCTTTTTTCAAGGCATCCGGCCAGGGCTTGGGCCCCCCTTTGCGTGATGCATAGCGTCTGCAGCTCCTCCCCCTCCAGCTGGGCAATCCAGGCCACATCTACGGGCAGGTGCTGTTCAATTTGGCTAAGCACCGCGTGAAACATGGAAGCCAGGTCGTGTCGTTCCAGAACCGCCTGGGCCACCTGGTTGAGGAGCGCTAATTGCGCCATCCGCGCTCGCAGCGCATCTTCGGCAGCCTTTTGTTCGGTTATGTCCTGGGCGGCGCCGTCGCCACCAATGACGCGTTGGCCGTCTTTGTCGAAGCGGGGGCTGCAAAAATGTCGAACCCAGCGCACCTCCTGGGTCTTGGTCAGCACCCTGTGGATAAACGTGGCGCTTTCACCCTCACGTACCCTTTCCATGGCTTGCTGCAAGAGCGGTGAGTCGTCAGGGTGGGCGATAGCTAACAGGGGGAGGTTTCGTTCGCGAAAGTCCTCAAGGGTGTAACCCAAACGGCGGGAAAAAGACGGCGAAATCCAGGTGACCCTCGGGAGGTTTTGGTCATCAAAGAGGAAGCCAAACGCGTAGTCGCTTACCAAATTGGCAATAGCCCGAAACCTTCGCTCTGATTCTTCGAGTTCTGTTACCGCTTGATCTCGCTCTTTCCGGACTTGAGCTTCTTCCAAACAGCGCATAACAACCTGAGGCAAGGTACGAAGATGGCGTTTGAGAATGTAGTCGCTAAGACCCGCCCGCATGGCCTTGACCACCAGCTCTTCATTGCCCGAATCGGTGAACATTACCACCGGGCAATGGGGAAAACGCTCTTTGGTCGCGGCAAGTATTTGCAGCCCGTCGGTGTCTTGCAGCCTAAAATCAGTCACCACCACATCGGGTTCACCCTTGTCGAGGGCGGCGCGAAATTCCTCAAGGGAGCCACAGGACCACAAGTCTGCCTCTGAAAACGTCCGTTGCAGCATGCGGGTCACGAGCTCACGGTCAAACGGGTTGTCGTCTACCAGAATTATTCTCATGATAAATCCTCAGTTGCGTCCACACAAGGCACTTCCAGCCAAAATATGCTCCCCTTGCCGGGGATCGAAGAGGCACCCACCCGCCCGTTTGTTAACCGCGCCGCTTTAGCCGCCGTGGCTAGCCCCAGACCAAAGCCAGGATAAACATCGCTGCGATGCAAGCGGGAAAACGGCTGGAAAAGCTTACTCAAATGTTGTTGATGAATCCCGATGCCATTATCCTCCACGGAAAACCGGCACCATCGCTCCACGGCTTGAAGGCGAATATGAAGGATGGGGGTAACTCCGGGGGCCTGGAACTTTAAAGCGTTCCCTAAGAAATTGGTTAACACCACGTTTACCAGCACGGCGTCGGCCAAAACGTCGGGCGCCTCGCCGCAAACATCCACCTGCGCCTTTGTGCGGGCAATCTGCTCTTCACAGTCTTTGACCGCGCCTTCCGCCAGAAGGCGAGCTGGCCATACTTCCAGGTGCACCCCCCCTTCTCCCAGGTGCGCCAACTCCAGGAGGTGGGAAGCCAGGTGGTTGGCGTGGGAACAGAGGTCTTCAATTTTTATCAAGTCCTTCTTGAAATCCTGAGTTAGGTCCTCGTCCCAAGACTCCACCAAAATGGAAGCGAATCCGGCAATAGCGCGGAGGGGGGCCCGCATTTCGTGGGCAATGGCTTGGGAAAAGATTTCCATGTCCGCCCGTTGGGCTTCCAAGCGTTGTGTGAGCCGGCGGATCTTAACCCAGCGAAAAACCCTGGTCAGGAGCTCCGCTTTGTGCACGGGCATAAGCAAAACTTCGTCAAAAAGCCCCCAGATTTTGCTGGACAGCCTGGGATAGTGACCCTGGTCAACCAACAGAAGATAGGGAAGCAAGAGCGGTTCCTCGAGAAGCTTCCTGTTATGGGCGTTCTCCTCACCCAGGGAGGAAAACCATGATAGGTCGAAAATCACCAGGTCCCAGGGGCCGTCCACCTCGGCTGGGGTCGAGGCGTGGTGTACGACCACGTGTGGACGTAGAAAATCCAAGAGAAGCCGAGCGTTTTCGCCCTCTTGTAGGCATAGGAGCACACTTGCCTGCTCCTGCGCTGGGGAACCGGGCGTTGTTTCAGCCCTTGGGTCGAAGGGGGCAGACATGGCTTGAAAGATCTCGTTAGCTGCTCGAACCTCGAAATTCAGGAGTACCGGTCAAGATTCCGCTGAAGCTGGTGAGTGGCTGGCCCACCTTGATGCCGTAGCGGGTAATTTCAATTTCACGCACCGATTTCTCGAAGTCGGAAAGCCGCTTTTTCAATACACCAATAGCCTTGCGCAACTGACCGCCCGCTTCAAAGTAGCGCATGAAGATAATGTTGTCGGCCAAGTAGCTTATACCCACCTCGGTGATTTGGAAATCCCCAGTAATCTTTTCCACTTCGGCGCAAACAAGAGTAGTGACTCCTTTATTCCCGAGATACTGCGTCAAGGCGTGGAGGGATGCGTCAAGGTCGTTACCACGCAGCGAGAGCCGGTAACCGGCAACCGAGTCAATCATCACCATTTTCGTGCCGCGTTGTTCCACCTCCTCTCGAACCATATGAGCGAACTGATCTGCACTGAACTGCAGCGGCTCGATGCGCTTTAGCTCAAGTGAACCTTGCTCTAGCATTTGGGAAATGGGGATGTTGACCCGCTCACCCCGGCCAATGATGGTGCGCCTGGCTTCCTCAAAATGAAAAACCACCGACCGCTCACCGCGACTGGCGGCTTCTTTCATAAATTGCAAACCCAGGGTGGTCTTGCCAACGCCTGACGGGCCGGAAATCAGCGTGATCGTACCCCGCGAAATTCCCCCTTGCAGCAGCTCATCCAACGCCGGGATACCCGAAGAAATAAGCTCCAGCGGGAACTCCCTGGGGTCGCGCTGGGGATCCAGCCGGGGAAAAACCTGAAGACCCGTGCGCGTAATCTGGTAGGAATGCCAACCGGTGCTGTGTTCGGAACCACGCCATTTCTTCACCCGGAGGTGCCGGTCGTTCGCGGAAACTTCGAGCTCTACCACGCCGTCCACCAAAAACTGCACCTCGTCGTCTGGAGCCTGGGGGCTTGCTTCAGAAGTCAGTAAAACCGTGGCATGGTTGGACGTGAGGTACGCGAGCAGCGACAGGAGCTGTTTGTGGAAATTTTGCGGGGTCGATGACAAGAACTGGAGCTGGCTCACCGAATCAACCACGATTCTAGTGGGTTTTGTCTTCTCAACAACGTCGCGGATCTTTGCTGCGAGGGGCGCTGACTCCACTTCTTCCGGTGGAAAGATGTCGTAGCTCTTTTGGTCTCGGAAGAAGGCAGGTCCCGGCGTTAGGTCTACGAAAGTCACTTTCGAGAGGTCGAGTTCGAGCGCCGAGGTGCTTTCCTTAACTCGATCAGCCGGCTCAGAAAGAGTGACCCACACCACCGGTTCTCCCCGATCGATCCCGGCCTTGGCAAAGTGAGCGCAGAGCGTGGTCTTTCCGGTTCCAGGCCCCCCTCGCACCAAATAGGCGCGCTCTTTGAGCATGCCACCACCCAGAATCTCGTCCAACCCGGGAATTCCGGTGGACAAGCGGCGTAACTTCTCGTCTTTATTCATGGTTGTTTCCCACCCTAGCGGCTTTCCTTGAGAGGCGGAGAAACGCGAGGAGGCCGAGCGATGGTTGCTTCCTCGTCTATCATCAATAGTGAATATTGCTCCAGGATGACCGTTTGTCAAGCGCCGTTGAGCTCGCGGGAATGGGCTTTGGGCCAAGGTTGTTTCCCCTGCAGGGAGGGTTTTGTATGTTTTGGGAAATGTTTTCGGTTGTGTTTTTGGTGTTGTTTGCTTTGGGGGCGGGTGCAGCCAGCCCTTTGACGGAGGGCAGCCCGTTTCCCCAGTGGGAGCTGGTGGATCAACAGGGGCAAAAGGTCAGCTCCAAGGATTTGGCGGGGAAAACCTACCTGCTGTGGTTTTACCCCAAGGCCATGACCTCCGGTTGCACCCGGGAAGGCTGTGAGCTCAGGGATCACTACGCGGAGTTTCGCAAGCTGGGTGTGGAGATCCTTGGGGTTTCCTTCGATACCCCCGCTGACAACGCCCGCTTTGCTGCCGAGCAGCGCTTTCCCTTCCGCCTGCTTTCCGATACCGACCGCAGGCTAGCGGTGCAGGTAGGGGCGGCGGATTCGCCGGAGGCTTCTTATCCAAGACGGGTGTCCTTCCTGGTGGGTGGGGACGGCCGGGTGCTGAAGGTGTACCCGAAGGTGGACCCCGCTACCCACGCGCAGGAGGTCCTGAAAGACCTTCAGAGCCTCAAGTAGCTCGTCAAAACCTGGATCCTAAGCTCTGGTGGCGCAAAGCACCGGCACCGGAGAGCGTCGGGTGACGTACTCGGTGGTGGAACCCAAAACCGTTTCGATGACGCGGCTGTGGCCGTGGGCGCCCATGAAGAGAAAGTCGTGTTCGGCTGGGTCCAGCATGGCAAGGAGCACCTGTTCCACCGCTTCCCCTCGCTCCCAGGAAAAGCTGGCTTTCACCGCAAAGGGCTCCAGGAAGCTGGCCGCCCGCTCCAGCAGGGAGGAAGCAGCCGCTTCGTCGGTTCCCAGGGTCACGACCTTGAGTGGCACTTGGAGCCCGCTGCAGATTTCCCCGGCCAGGTGCAAGGCGCGGAAGGCCTTGGGGCTGCCGTCAAAAGCAGCCAGCGGCTTCTGCGGGAGGCTCCCATGTTCGGGAACGATGAGCACCGGCACCGGGCAGCGGCGGAGCAAGCGGCCGGTGTTGGGTCCGAGGAACTGCGGGTGCTGGGGGGCACCCACGCCTTTCTGCCCGAGCACCAGGAGATCGGCGGTTTGCGCTTCCTCACAGAGCTTCTCCACCACGCCCCCGTGGAGCAACACGAAGCGGTGTTTGACTCCGGCTTGCTCGCAAAAACTCGTGAACCGGTCCTTCAGCAAGTTGCCGAGCTCTTGCAGCGATTGCTCCACCTGCGCTTGCAAGCGGAGAAAGGGCTCAAACCCCATGGCGCCGGAAATGTCACTGACGAAAGCACCCTGGAGGAACGCCGCATCAAGAATGTGGACACCGCGTGCGCAGGCCCCCAGCTTGGCCGCCAACTGGATGGCCAGTTGCTCGGCAGCGGCTCCACAGGTGGAGCCGTCGAGGCCAACCACAATATGCTTGATCATAGGCACCTCCCGGGCTTTCGCCCTGGGTCTCCAACCTGTCAAAGTGCCATGCCGCTCACCTCTAATGTGCGCCCGGACTTCCTTTTCGGCAAGCTGCGGTAGAATGCGTCTCGGATGCATTTTCGTGGGGAGGGGGGGATGGCGCAAGAAGTGACCACTTTGGCAAGCTTGTTGACCCGGGAGGAAGTGCTTTCCGCCTACCGCTTGATGCTCACCTCGCGGCGGGTGGATGACAAGGAAATTCAGCTCAAGCAGCATAACCTGGTGTTCTTTCAAATTTCCGGTGCCGGCCACGAGGCGGTGCAGGTAGCCGCCGGCCTGCACCTTTCGCCCAGGAAGGACTGGTTTTTCCCTTACTACCGCGACCGCGCGTTGATGCTCACGCTGGGCATGACCCCGTACCAGATGTTTTTGGGCAGCATCGGCGCCGAAAGCGGGCCGGACTCCAAAGGCCGGCAAATGCCTTCCCACTGGGGGATGCGGGCTCTGCACGTGGCTTCCTCCTCTTCGCCCACTGGCACCCAGTGCTTGCAGGCCGTGGGTTTTGCCGAAGCCGGGCGTTACTTTCTGGCTTTGGAGCAGGGCATCCGCTGCGCCGAGGTGGCGGAAGACGAGGTGGTGTACGTCTCCCTGGGGGATGGCACCACTTCTGAAGGGGAGTTCTGGGAGTCTTTGAACACCGCCTGCAACAAGAAGCTGCCGCTTCTATACCTCATTCAGGATAACGGCTACGCCATTTCCGTCACCGTGGACGTGCAAACTGCCGGCGGCTCCATTTCCAAGCTGGTGCGGAGCTTTCCCAATTTGGGTGTGTACGAGGTGGACGGCTGTGATTTCCTTGCCTCTTACGCCACCCTGGCGGAAGCCGTGGCCCGGGTGCGCTCGGGGGAGGGACCGGTGCTGGTGCACGCCCACGTGGTGCGGCCCTACTCCCATTCCCTTTCCGACGATGAGCGCCTCTACCGGCCGGAGTGGGAGCGGGAGCAGGAAGCGCAAAAGGATCCCCTGCGCCGCACAGCCAAGCTGTTGCAGGAAACCTACGGGGTGAGTGCCGAGGAGCTTTCACAACTCGAGGAGGAGGTCAACCGCGGGGTCAACGCCGCCGCCGAAGCGGCTCTGGCCGAAAAGCAGCCGCCGCCGGAGTCCTGGCCGCTGTGGATTTACTCCCCCGAAGTGGACCCCACCAGCGATGCTTTTGCCACCGAACCCAAGTTTGAGGACGACGCCCCCAAGACCATGGTGGACCTGCTCAACGCCTGCCTGCGGGACGAAATGGCCAGAAACGAGCGCATCGTGGTTTTTGGCGAGGACGTGGCCGATGCCTCCCGCGATGAGGTGCTGAGCGAGGTTAAGGGCAAAGGCGGCGTCTTTAAGGTGACCTACGGTTTGCAGCGGCTTTACGGCTCCAAGCGGGTGTTTAACACCCCGCTGGCCGAGGCCAACATCATTGGCCGGGCCATTGGCATGGCCATGCGCGGCTTGAAGCCGGTGGCGGAAATTCAGTTTTTCGACTACATCTGGCCGGCGTACATGCAGCTCCGCAACGAGCTGGCCACCATGCGCTGGCGTTCCGGAGGCGATTGGTCGGCGCCGGTGGTGGTGCGCGTCCCCATTGGCGGCTACCTGAAGGGCGGCGGCCCGTACCACTCCCAGTCAGGAGAGGTGCTTTTCACCCACATCCCCGGTTTGCGGGTGGTGATGCCCTCCAACGCTTTGGATGCCAACGGCCTCTTGCGCACCGCCCTGCGTTGCGATGACCCGGTGATCTTCCTGGAGCACAAGCACCTCTACCGCCAAACCCACAACAAAGCACGGTACCCAGGCCCCGATTTCATGATCCCCTTTGGCAAGGCGGCAGTGGTGCGGGAAGGGGAGGACCTCACCATCATCACCTACGGGGCAACCGTGGTGCGCAGCCTGGCAGCAGCCAAGCTTTTGGCGGAAGAGGGGGTTGAGGTGGAAATCCTGGACCTGCGGTCCCTGGCTCCCTACGACTGGGAGGCTATTGCCCGTTCGGTGAAGAAGACCAACCGCGCCCTGGTGGTGCACGAGGATTGCCTGTCCTTCGGCTACGGAGCGGAAATTGCCGCCCGCATTGCCGACGAGCTTTTTGCTTACCTAGACGCCCCCGTCCGGCGGGTCGCGGCCAAGGACAGCTTTGTGCCTTACGCCCCCGAGCTGGAGGACGTGGTGCTCCCCCAGGTGGAGGACGTTTACCGCGCGGCCAAGGACCTGTTGGCCTTTTAGGTGCGAGAGGTTCGGCCCGCTTTAATGGCGGCGGGACCTACAGGCTAATCCACCGTCAACGTCTTCGAGAGGTTGCGCGGGTAATCCGGATCAAAGCCCAACGTCACCGCCAGGTGGTAAGCAAACAACTGGAACGGCACGGCCCCCACCACCGCGTACTCCACCTCCGAGCCCACCGGCAGAGGGATGAAGAGGCTGGCTTCCGCCCGCAGGTTTTCGTGTTCCGGAGCGATAACGATGGCGTAGCCGCCGCGGCAGGTTACCTCGGTGACGTGGTTGGTGAGCATGTGGCAGCCGGCCGGGGAGGCGGTGAAAAGCACCGGCGTGCCTTGCTCCACCATGGCCAGCGGCCCGTGCTTGAACTCCGAGGAAAACATGCCCTCGCAGGGGATACCGGTCACCTCTTTGATCTTCAGCGCCCCCTCCAGAGCCACCCCGTGCCCCAGGCCGTAACCCAGGATGAAGAGCTTCTGGACCTTGGCCAGCTGCTTGGCCAGGGCGCGGGCGGTGCCGTCCATTTCCCGCACCGCTTTTTCAAGCCAAGAAGAAGCGGCTGCCAGCGGCCCCAAATCACGACCGCCGCTGCGGGCGGCTAAGGCAATGAGGGCGATGACCTGGTTTGTGTACGTCTTGGTGGCCGGCACGGAAATTTCCCACCCGCAGGCCAGCGGCAGGTATCGCTCCACCTTCCTGGTGAGCGTGGAGCCCAGCACGTTCACCAGGCCCAAAGCCTTTACTCCCTTGGCGGTGGCGTAGTTGAGGGCGTTAAGCACGTCCTTGGTTTCCCCGGACTGGGATACGTACACCGCCACATCGTCGGCCCCCAGAGCCGGACCGAATTGCTCCACGAACTGCTGGGGCAACACCGGAATGGCCAGAATCCCGGCCAGCGAGGAAAAAAAGTGAGAGCCGATGAGGCAAGCGTGGTAGGAAGAGCCGGAGCCCACCAGGAAAACCCTCCGGGCCTTTGCCACTTCCTGGGCGATTTGCGGCAGGTGCTCCGAGTGCTCCAGAAGGTGGTAAAGCTCCCGGGCCGCAGCCGCCTGCTCGTGGATTTCCTTGAGCATGAAGTGGGGAAAGCCGCCTTTTTCCGGGACCCCCATGTCCTCGCCCACTTCCTCGGGCTCCCGGGCAATGGGGGCGCCGTCCTCCACCCGGTAAAGCTCCACGGAGTGAGGCCGCAGCACCACCATTTCCCCGTCTTCCATGGGGATCACCCGGCGGGTGAGCGGCAAGACCGAAGGCAGGTCAGAAGAACAACAGGTAAAGTCGGGACCCACCCCCACCACCAACCCCGAGCCCTTTTTCACCGCCACCAGGATGTTTTCCCTGTTGTTGCCGATGACAAAGGCAAAATCCCCGGCTAAGTCGCGGTAGGCGGCCCGGACCGCTTCGGGCAAGCTCAAACCGCGGTTGACGTAGCGCTCCACCGCGTGCACGCAGGATTCCCCGTCGTTGGTGCCCCGCACGGTCATGCCTTCGGCGATAAACTGCCGACGCAGCTCGGCGTTGTTCACCACGTTACCGTTGTGGGCGCCCACCAGGTCCCCGTCGGAGTCCAAATGGGGCTGGGCGTTTTCGTAGGAAGGGGCGCCAAAGGTGGCCCAGCGCAGCTGGCAGATGCCGCGAGAACCGGTAAGTTCCGAAAACTTGAGCTTTTCCGCCACCTCCTCCACCTTGCCGGGGGCCTTGCGCAAATCAATGCGGCCCTGGGAATCAATGGCGGCAGCACCCACCGAGTCGTACCCGCGGTAGGAAAGCCTCTTGGCAGCACCCGTGAGGATCTCACCCAAAGGCCGGTCGCTCTCAAACACAATCCCGAAAATCCCGCACATCCCCACCTCCGCGGGCATTGTACCGGAAAGGCACAAGCTTCCCGCTAGAATGGGGACATGGAAGGCCCGCGCTTTGCCGATCCTTGCCCCAACCACCTGCCGCCGGAGCTGCGCCTTTCCTTGCCCTTTGGCACGCTCATGGGCACCTCCATTGCTTCCCGAGCTACTGCCCTGGCCGTGCCGGAGCTGGGCTTTGCTTTGGATCTGGGTCGCCTCACACCCGTCATCATGCAGCAACCCACGGTGTTCTTGACCCACGCCCACCTGGACCACAGCTCGGCGTTAGCCGCTTACCTCAACACCCGGGCCCGTTTTTTTCGCGAAGAAAAGACCTCGGTTTGGGTTCCCGAGCCTCTGCGGGAGGACTTCCTTGCGGCTTTTGCTGTGCTCCCCGGCATGCACTCGGTGCGCAAGCGCATAGCTCTCGAGGAGGTGCTGCTGCCGGCTTGGGAAGGTACCGAAGTGAGCCTTCCGTGGGGCCACGCCCGGGCCTTTGCCACCGATCACGGCGTGCCTTCTCTGGGCTGGGCGTTTTACCGGAAAGACAGCTCCCGGCCGTTTTTGGTTTTTGCCGGGGACGGGGATCCCTGGCATTTTGCGAAGAACCCCCAGCTTTTGGACGCCCAGGTGGCGGTGGTGGAGTGTTCGCTGGTTGGAGAAAACCGCCGCCTGGCAGCTCGGATGGCCCGCCACGCCCATATCCTGGACTGGATCGAGTTAGCTCCGCAGCTTGCCTGCGACGTTCTGGTTTTGGCGCACCTTCCCGAGGAAGGCCTGGGCGAGCCCACCTTGCTTTACCGCCTGCAAAACGCCTTCCCCGGCCAGCTTGCGGTTTTTTCCCTGCCATCGCAAAGCACACGGCCAGCCCCGGCGGAGGAGGCTTAATCGGGCTGAAAGAAAAGGACCCGCGCAGGAGCGCGGGTCCCACATTCATGTCTCCCTGGTGCCTCCGCCGCAAGAATTGTGGGGCCGCCGCTGCTGCGGCGGCGGGGACGGGCAAGGCAAGCGAGCATCCGGCTTTGCCGGTGCGAGCGGTGGGGGTTGCGGGGGACTAAGCGAGCGGAAGGGTGGGCGGAGCGCGAGCGGCCCCTCGCGTCGGATGTGGGGCCGGCGCTCCTGCGCCGGCTAATGGGAGAAACGACCCGCGCAGGAGCGCGGGTCCCACATTTTTTCTCTTTGTGGGGCCGCCGCTCCGCGGCGGCTTACCATGGGCAATGGAGCGCAGCTCCGACATTTCTTTTCTCAATCCCGCGCTTCTTCCCCTGGCCCCGCTCTTGAGGAGCGGCTTGCGCTGGGGCATACTGCGCTTGATGCGACCGTACCGGATTTTGCTGGCCAAGGTGGGGTTGGACGGGCACGACCGGGGTGTCAAGGTCATCGCCCGGGCGCTGCGGGATGCGGGGTTTGAAGTGATTTACACCGGCCTGCGCCAAACCCCGGCCATGGTGGCGGATGCGGCGGTGCAGGAAGACGTGGATGCGGTGGGGCTTTCGTCCCTTTCCGGGGCGCACATGACGCTTTTTCCCGCCGTGGTGGAAGAGCTCAGAAAACGCGATGCCGGCGATATTTTGGTTTTTGGCGGGGGCATCATCCCCCAGGAGGACATCCCCGCGCTTTTGGCGGCGGGGATCGATCGCCTGTTTCTTCCCGGTGCCACCACCAGCGAAATCGTGGACTACCTCAAGGAAACGCTGGCGGCTCGCGCAGGACAAAAAGCCTAGAGCCCTTTAGCTGGCCCGCAGCCGCTGGAGGATCAGCTTGGCCACCCGGTTGGCTTCCCGTACCGCGTAGTTTTGCCCCCGATCTTCCGGGTAAATGTGGGCCATGGAGCAGTGGAAAAGCCCGGGGATGGGGGTTTCCACCGGTGGCAGCTTCTCTTCGTAGTGACAGGTGACCAGGGGTTGAGCGTCGGCGGCCTTGAACAGGTGCCAGTCCAAAATAAACCTTTCGGAAAAAGCCGGGTTGAGGCGGGAGAGGTGGGGAACGAAGGCGTCGTACACCTCTTTGGGGCTGGCCTGCCAGAGGGGGTGGCTGGCAAAAAGGTATTTCGAAAGGTAAACCACGTGCCGACCCCCGTAGCGTTCCTTTTCCACCAAATTGGTGTGCTCGATGACGCCGCCAAAGGGGAACGAGGGATCGGCCACGTTGGTCCAGTAAAAGGGCAAGAAGGCCCGGTCCAGCTCCAGGACCAGGCAAAGCGCGTTGGTGGCCTCCAGGGCTTCCAGCTTTTGCCGGTACCAACCGGGGAAAGCGCCGGAATCAACCCGGACCAGCTCCCTGGGGGATGCGGTAAAGAGCACGTAGGGGAAAAGCTCCACCCCCTTGCGGGTGCGCAGCGCCAGGCCTTTTTCCGTAGCTTCAAGCTTCAAAGCAGGCTCCCCGTAACGAAAGACCACCCCCCGTTCCCGCAGTTTTGCTTCCAAAAGCCGCACCAGGCGGCCAAAGGAGCCGTCCATGTAGCCTAAGGCTTCCTTGAAACCCCCGGCGCCCCGGGACTGGCCCCGGAGCTGCACCTTCTTCCAGAGCCAGGCCATGGAAACTTCATGCTTTCGCTCGGCAAACTTTTGCTCCAGAAGCGGCCCCCACACCAGATCCACAACCCTTTTGCCCGCAAAGCGGCGGATCCACTGCCAGGCGGGAACGCCGGTAAACCGCTGGGGGCTTTTGACCCGTCCCAGGTAAAGCACCGAAAGGGCAAAGCGCAGCTTGTCCACCGGGGAAAAAGGCGAAAAGCGAAAAAGCGAAAGCGGCGTGCCAAAGGGGTAGAGCTTGCCGGCGGTGTAAATGCCCATGCTGGAGGCAAGCCAGCGGATGCTACCTCCAAGCCCCATCTCCTCCGCCAAGGCCACGTAGTCGCGGTCGGTGGTGAACAGGTGGTGGTAAAAGCACTCCAGCTCCTCACCGCCGACGCGAAAGGTGGCCACCAGGCCTCCGGCTTGCGGGTAGCGTTCGAAGATGGTCACCGGCACGCCTTCGTGCACCAGCCGCCAGGCGGCCACCAGGCCGGTTAAGCCCGCACCCACAATGGCCACCTTGGGAGTCGTCGCTTCTGCCATGGCGGTAGCTTACACGCAGGTCGTCGGTGGAAAACGCTACACTGGAGCCGGAGGGCACCATGAAGCGCCTGTTGGTGGGCTTGTTCCTGTGCGCCAGCGTGGTGGGAGCAGGGGAGCGGGAGGCGGTGCTGGGCTTTTGGCGCACACCCCCGGATGCAAAAAACGGTGCGGCCATCGTGGAAATCCGGCAAAAGGGGGAGGGCCTTTCCGGACGCATCGTGTGGCTGGAAAAGCCGGTTTATCCGCCGAATCATCCGGCCGCGGGAAAACCCAAGGTGGATCGGGAAAACCCCGACCCCAACCTGCGCAGCCGGCCGGTGTTGGGCCTGGAGATCCTCGCCGGATTCCGCTGGGACGGAAAGCGGTGGGTGGACGGGGAGGTTTACGATCCTGTCACCGGCAACACTTACCGCGCCACCATCACCCTGGAAGGCCAGGACCGCTTGCGGTTGCGGGGTTACGTGGGCATCCCGCTTTTGGGCCGCACCGAGGTTTGGGCCCGGGTGCCGGGCGTGCCTGAAAGTCAGACCGCTCTTGGTTCTTCTCCGTAAAAAAGAACCGGCGGCAGCCCGCTTAATTGGGTTTTTGCGGCTTTAAGAACGCCGGCAGCTCGTAGTTCCCGCCGGCTTCCAGCTCCAGGTTTTCCTGCGGGGCTTCCACCAGCACGCGCTGGTACAGCTCCTCGGGCAGCTCCTGCAAGAAGCGGGACGGTTCGGTGATGATGTCCACCCGGTAGCGGTCCCGGGCCACCAGCGGGTAGCAGAGGTAAAGCTCGTCCTTGGCGCGGGTGCAGGCCACGTAAAACAACCGCCGTTCTTCTTCCACATCTTCAGCCCGGGCGGTGGGGAAGCGCCCCTCCGAAAGCCAAATGACGAAAACCACCCGCCACTCCAGGCCCTTGGCCTGGTGCACGGTGGAAAGCGTCACCCGCTCCCGCTCGCCCTCCAGGGCCGCCACGTCTTCACCGGAAAGCTCGTTCATGAGCGTCACTTCGTCCAAAAAGGCCGGCAGGCTGTCGTAACCATCCGCAAAGATGGCCAGCTGCTCCAGGTCGTCAAGACGGGAGGCGGCGTTGTCCAGCTGCGAGCGCACGTACTCCCGGTAGCCGGAGGCCAGCACCTCGCGGATCATCTCCCCGGGGCGCTGCTGCAATCGGCCGAGCTTGCCCACCAGCTGCTGGAGTTCTTGCAAGGAGTGGGCGGCAGCCTGGGGCAAACTCAAGCTTGCAGGATCCAGCTGCAGGAAAGCAGTCAGGGGCTCGGGGGAGGTGTGAAACGCCTCCCAAACCCGGGCCACCAGGCGCTGGCCCAGGCGCGGCCGCAGCTTGGCCATGCGGAAGAAGGCCACCTCATCCCGGGGGTTGGCCACAAAGCGCAGGTGGGCAAGCACGTCCTTCACGTGCCGCTGCTCGAAAAACCGCAAGCCCGAGCGCACCTCGTAAGGGATGGACCGGCGGGTGAGCTCCACTTCCAGCTCCAAAGAGTGGGAGTGGTTGCGGTACAAAACGCCAATCTCACCTAAGGGCACACCTTCGTCCAGAAGCTGCAGGATACGCTGGGCCACGAAGGCCGCCTGGAGCTCCGGGGAAGGGGCCGCCACCACCGCCGGCTTTTCCCCCCCTTGTCGCACCGGTTGCAGGTGCTTGGGGAACTGCTTCTGGTTGTGGGCAATGGAAGCGTTGGCCAACTCCAGGATGGGGGGCAGCGAGCGGTAGTTGGTGTTGAGGTGAAAAACCGTGCAATCCGGGTAGCGCTGGGGAAAGGTGAGGATGTTGGCGTACTCGGCCCCGCGGAAGGCGTAAATGGATTGGGCGTCGTCGCCCACCACCATGAGGTTGCGCTCGGCCCCCAGCATTAAATCCACGATTTCCGCTTGCAGCTTATTGGTGTCCTGGTACTCGTCCACCAGGATGTGGCGAAAGCGGGTGGCCAGTGCCTGCCGCACCTCGGGGTGTTGGCGCAGCAGCAGCAGCCAGTTGAGCAAGAGGTCGTCGTAGTCCATGAGGTGGGCCTGTCTTTTGCGCTCCAGGTAGCGGCGGAAGACCGCCTGCATAAACTCCTGATCGGTCAAAAACTGCGGGTACTTCCAGGAAACCACCTCCTCCAGGCTGCGGCCGGTGTTGATGACGAAGGAGTACACCTCCAAAAGCACGGCCGCTCCCGGCAGCCTCTTGTCCGGCACCTGCGGCAGTACGTCGCTGGCCGCCTGTCCCATGAGCTCCTGGGCATCCTCCCGGTCAAGGATGCCGTAGTTGCTGGGATAGCCCAGCCTTTCCCCGTAGCGGCGCAGGATGCGGTTGCCCACCGAGTGAAACGTGCCGCCCATAACCCGGGAGGCGTCACGCCCCAGCAGGGTTTCCACTCGGGTGAGCATCTCCCGGGCAGCGCGGTTGGTGAAGGTGAGCATGAGGATGGACGAGGGCTCCACCCCGTCTTCCAAAAGCCGGGCCACGCGGTACACCACGGTTCGCGTTTTTCCTGAACCCGCTCCCGCCAGCACCAGCATGGGGCCGCCGGGGTGCATCACCACCGCCAGCTGCTCGGGGTTTAAGGCCGAGGCGTAGTCCACCCGCTTGGTCACGGCTTTATCCGGCGAAAGCCTCACCGGCTTCGAACCCTCGCTCACGGCTTCAGCATACAGAAAAATTTGCCACTTGCAGGCTCCAGCACCGGGAATAACGGGAGCGACGCTTGGATTTAACCAGAGGGAAGAAAACGGTGCCGGAAGACCTTGCCGCTAAGCGCTGTGTGCCATGTGAAGGGGGAACCCTCCCGCTTTCGCGGGAGCGAGCCACGGGGCTTTTGGCCCAGCTTCCGGGCTGGGCCCTGAAGGACGGCAAGCTGGAGCGCACCTTCGTGTTCCGCGACCACTACCAGGCCATAGCCTTCGTGAACGCTGTAGCGTGGATTTCCCACCAGCAGGACCATCACCCGCTTATGGAAGTGGGGTACAAAACCGTCAAGGTCGTGTACTGGACGCACGCCATCGGTGGTCTTTCGGAAAACGACTTCATTTGCGCTGCCAAGGTCAGCGGGCTTTTGGCTAGCCCCTAACCACTTTCCTTGCGGCTTCATTTGCGCCCGGTGGCAAAGAAGGGGTAGCATCTGCCCGGAGGCAGAAGGCGGATGCCCATTGAAGAACACAAAATTGCCCTGTTCATTGACTTTGAAAACATCGCCCTGGGCTTGCGGGAATCCGGGTACAAGCAGTTCGACATCAACCTGGTTTTGGCCCGGCTCTTGGAAAAGGGGAAGGTGGTGGTGCGCCGGGCTTACGCCGATTGGGAGCGCTACGGTCAGTACAAGCGGGCCTTTCACGAAGCGGCCATTGAGCTCATAGACGTTCCCCTGAAAGCCTACTCGGGGAAGAACTCGGCGGATATCCGCATGGTGGTGGATGCTCTGGATTTGTGCTACGCCAAGGAGTTCGTCACCACCTTTGCCCTTTGCTCCGGGGATTCCGACTTTTCGCCGCTGGTTTCCAAGCTGCGGGAAAACGATAAGTACGTCATTGGCATTGGCGTGAAGAACTCCACCTCGGAGCTGTTGATTTCCAACTGCGACGAGTTCATCTTTTACGAGGACCTCATCCGCTCGCTGGCGGAAACCACCCCTTCTCTTGCTGGTCTCCCGGAAAAAAAGCAGGAGTGCTTTGGCCTGCTGGTGGATGCCATCAAGGCGCTCATGCGGGACGGCAAAGAGGTGCTCTGGGGCTCCATGATCAAGCAAACCATGCAGCGAAAAAAGCCGGAGTTCAACGAGGAGTACTACGGCTACCCCACGTTCACCGCACTCCTCAAGGACGCCGAAACCCACCACATCGTCAAGCTGCGCAAGGACGAGCGCTCGGGAACCTACGTGGTGACCGGCTTTGATACCGGTTCCGGAGGTGAGACAGCGGTGGCCGAGGAAGCCCCCAAGCCCGCGGCCAAGCGCCGGCGGCGGCGGCGGAAGACCACAAGCGCCGAAGGGGAGTCGTCGTCCACTACTGCCTAGGCTGCGGTGCTTCCTGCGGCTTCTTGACCTTCATCCACAGCCAGCTTCCTGCCAGCGCCAGGACACCCACCGCCAGCGCCGGCGGAATGTAGCCAATGGCGAGCTCATTAAGCCCGGGATCGGCGGCAAAGCGGAAAAGCCCTGAGCGCTCCAAAAGGAAGCTAGCCAAAACCGCAAAAAAGCCAACCCACGCTGCGACACGTGCGGCTTCCCGCAGGCGGGGGTAAAAGAGGCCCAGGGTCGGCCAGAAAAGCCCGGCGGACAACAACCCTGCCGAAAGGTAAAAAAGCTCGGAAAGCGAGCGGGAAAGCCAGGCCACCACCAGCGCCGCAAACACCGCCAGAGCAGAAGCCCATCGTGCCCAGCTCAAGTTGCTGCTATGGGCTTTTTTCCGGGGCCAATCCCGGGCCCAGGTGACCGCTACCACGTTGGCGGTGGTGGAAATGGTGGACAGGGCTACCGCCGCAAAGCCCCCCAAAACCAGGATGTGCAGCTGAGGGGGGAGAAGGTGGGCGAGAAGCCTGGGAAACACCAGGTCCTGGCTTTGGGGCAAAAGCGTCCGGGCTGCCGCCGCTAATAGCGCCGGCACCCCAATGACCAGCACCAGGGAAACGCCGGCGGTAAAGGCCATGGCCAGGCGGGCGTGGGTGTCGCTTTTGGCGGCGGTGAAGCGCAGCCAGATGTCGGCTTCCGAAAGCCAACCCGTGACGTACACCAAAAGCGTGACCAGCACAAGCCACAAGGAAGGGGCTGGAATGGGCGCCAGCGGGGATAAACCCTGGGGTTGCCAGGACCTCACCGCCAAAAAAACCAAAAACACCGCAATGAGCAGGAACTGGGCCACGTCGGTGAGCACCACCGCTCGAAAACCGCCAGCCCAGGAGTAAGCCGCCACAAGAAGTGCCAGCCCCGCCATCACCAGCGGGGCTGGAGCTTGCAGCATGGGGGCCAGCAGCTCGCCGGCGGCGGCAATTTCTGCCCCGCACCAGGCTAAAAACACCACGCTCAACACCAGAGCCGTCAAAAGCTGAAGCTTTCGGCCGTACACCTGGCCAAAGAGCTCCCCCTGGGAAAAAGCACCGAAGGCACGCAGGCGCGGCACCAAAAGGTAAAAAAGCCCTAAGGTCACAAGCCAGGGAATCGCCAAAAGCCAGAGCCCACCCCAGCCGTAGCGGTACAAAAGCTCCACCCCGTAAACCAGCGACCAGGACACCGAAAGCATAGAGGCAGAAAGGCTCATGCCCAGGCTCCAGCCGGAAAGCGAGCGGTGGGCGGTCCAAAAGCCCTCGCTATCGGCGCCGTGCCGGCGCTCGGCAATGCCGGCCCACAGGCCTAAGGCCAGCATGCCCAGGGCAAGAAGCGTTCCCCCCAACCAGGCTAAAAGATCCATGGTCACATTTTAAACAAGGGTGGCGATCCTACGCCGTTTCCCTTTCCGCAAACCACCGGGCGGTGATGGCTAACCCTTCTTCCAGCGAAACCGAAGGGTAAACCCCCAGTTCCCGGCGCATGAGCTCCGAGGAAATGGCCGATCGGCGTTGTTCCCCGGGTTTTTCCGGCCCATGCACCGGCGGTTTTTCTACCCCTACCGCTTTGGCCAGGAGCCAGTAAAGCTCCACCACGCTGGTTTCCCGGCCGGTGCCCACGTTGTAAACGAAAAAGCCCTTCCTGCCGATGCTGGCCAGGTTCGCGGTTACCACATCGCCCACGTACACGTAATCCCGGGTTTGCAGGCCGTCGCCGTTGATGACGCAGGGCTCTCCGCTGAGCAGGCGGTTCAAAAAGATAGCCACCACTCCCGCTTCGCCGTGGGGGTTTTGCCGGGGCCCGTACACGTTGGCGTACCGCAAACAGGTAGCGGAAAGCCGGTACTCGCTCCAGTAAAAGTACAGGTAGCGCTCCACCGAAAGCTTGGAGACACCGTAGGGGGAAACGGGGCGCGCCGGGTGCGCCTCGGTGGCGGGAAACGCCTCCTGCTCCCCGTACATGGCGCCGCCGGTGGAGGCAAAGATTACCTGCTTCAAGCGCGAACGCCGCCCTGATTCCAGCAGGTTCAAGGTGCCGAGGATGTTGACGTCGGCGTCAAAGAGGGGATCGGCGACGCTTTTGCGCACGTCCATTTGCGCGGCGTGGTGCACCAGAAGCTCCACCCTTTCGTCAGCGAGAAGCTGGCCCGCTTGCGGAGAGCGGATGTCCATCTGGAAAAAGCGGGCTCCGGCGGGGATGTTCTCCTTGCGCCCGGTGGAGAGGTCGTCCACAATAAGCACTTCGAAGCCGCGGGCTAAAAGCGCCTCGGCCACGTGAGAACCGATGAAACCTGCACCACCCGTCACACAAGCTTTGGAAAGCTCCACTTCTGACCTCCTTTGGGAAAAGTTGCGCCACGCCGTGCTGCCGCGGGCATTTTACCAGCGGGATACGGAAACCGTGGCCCGGCAGCTTCTGGGGAAGCTGCTGGTGCGACAGCTGCCCGAAGGAATGGTGGTGCTGCGGCTTATGGAAGTGGAAGCCTACCTGGGGGTGGGGGATCCGGCAGCGCACACCGCCGGCGGGCGGCGAACCCCCAGAAACGAGGTCATGTGGGGGGAAGCGGGCCATCTGTACGTGTACTTCACCTACGGCATGCATTACTGCGCCAACGTGGTGACCAGAAGGCCCGGGGACCCGCAAGCGGTTTTGCTGCGCGGAGGTGTGGTGGTTTTGGGCGAGGAGGTGGTCAGGATGCGCCGGGGGGGCCGCCTGGACTGCAACGGTCCTGCCAAGCTCTGCCAGGCCCTGGGGCTGGGGCGGGAAGAAAACGGCTACGACCTCACCACCGGAGAAGCGGTGTTCATTGCCGACGACGGGTTTTCCGTTGCCGAGGAGGAAATCCTGCAGCTCCCCCGGGTGGGTGTGGCCTACGCGGGGGAGGCGGCTTCTTGGCCTTTGCGCTGGGTGGTGCGGGGGTTTCCTGCAGTGGGGGTCAGGATTTCCGGCGGTGGCGGAGGGTCTCAGTGATGGCGGGCACCACCGAAACCACAATGATGCCGATGATCACCAGGGTAAAGTGGCGGCGCACCACCGGGATGTTGCCAAAGAAGTAGCCGGCCAGGGTTATGGAAAGCACCCAGAGCAAGCCACCCACCACGTTGTAAAGCAGGAACTTGCCGTAGGTCATGGCGCCAATACCAGCCACAAACGGGGCGAAGGTGCGGACGATGGGCACAAAGCGCGCCAGGATGATGGTTTTTGCCCCGTACTTTTCAAAAAACTCGTGGGTGCGGTCCAGGTGCTTGCGGTTAAGCCAGCGCACATCGTCGCGGTGGAACACCCGGGGCCCCACGAAGTGGCCAATCCAGTAATTGGCGGTGTCCCCGAGGATGGCGGCCGCAGAAAGCACCACCAGGGCGGTGATGAGATCCAGGCTTCCCCGGGCGGCAAAGGTGCCCACCGCAAAGAGCAAAGAATCACCGGGGAGAAAGGGCGTCACCACAAAGCCGGTCTCGCAAAAGACAATGACGAAGAGGATGCCGTGCACCCAGCTGCCGTGGGTTTGAATGAGCGTGTCCAGGTGCACGTCCAGGTGCAGCAGGAAATCGAAGAACTTCAGGATGTAGCTCATGCCGTTTGTCCCCCGGGGAGGAGCCGCCTTCCGCTACTGGCAAGCTGCGGGCAGGTTGGGACGGAAGCTCGCACCCCAACCGCCCGCAGGCTGCAGTCTGCCCTTCCGACTACTCCTCTTCCTCCTCTTCTGCAGCTACCGCCCCCGCGGCAGCAATGATCTTTTCCTGCAGTTGCTTGGGCACCTCGTCGTAGTGGGAAAACTCCATGTGGAAATCGCCGCGCCCGCCGGTGATGGAGCGAAGGGTCTGGGAGTAGGTAAGCATTTCCGCCAGAGGCACCTGGGCCTTCACCACCGTTTGCCCGTCCGAAGGCTCCATCCCCTGCACCCGCCCCCGGCGGGAGTTGAGGTCGCCCATCACGTCCCCCAGGAACTCATCGGGGGTGGTGATCTCCACCTGCATTACGGGTTCCAAAAGCGTGGGGCCGGCCAGCTTCACCGCTTCCCGGAAGGCCTTGCGGCCGCAAATTTGGAACGCCATGTCCGAGGAGTCCACCGGGTGTTCTTTTCCGTCCAGCAATACCACCCGGAAGTCCACCACCGGGTAACCGGCGAGGGGACCGGTTTGCGCCGCATGCTGGATGCCCTTGTCCACCGAGGGGCGGTAGTTTTGCGAGATGGCACCGCCAAAGATCTTGTCCACGAACTCGTAGCCAGACCCCCGGGGCAGAGGCTCCAGGCGGATCTTGGCTTCGGCAAATTGCCCGTGGCCGCCAGTTTGCTTCTTGTGCCGGGTGGTGACTTCGGCGGTCTTGGTGATGGTTTCCCGGTAGGGCACCTTGGGCGGCTGGAGGGTGACTTCCACCTTGTAGCGCTTGGAAAGGCGGGCCACCGCAATTTCCACGTGCAGTTGTGCCGAACCGGAAAGCAACAGCTCTTTGGTTTGGGGGTCGCGGGAAACCTGCAGGGAGGGGTCCTCGTCCTGGATCTTGGCCAGGGCCCCGGCAATCTTGTCCTCGTCACCCTTGGATTTGGGGGTGATGGCAAAGGAAATGGTGGGCTCGGGGATACGCACCGGAGGCACCTTGAGCGCCGATTCCTTGGCCGCTAGCGTGTCGCCGGTCTTGGTTTCCTTGAGCTTGGCCACTGCGCCAATGTCGCCGGCCACCAGCTTTTCGGTGGGGATGAGCTCTTTGCCTTGAATCCAGTTCACCGCGCCGAAACGCTCCGCCACATCCCGGGTCTTGTTCTGGTAGGTGCCGTCGGGGTTGAAGCTGCCGAGGTACACGCGCATGAGCGAAATGCGGCCAGCGTAAGGGTCGGAAATGGTCTTGAACACGTAGGAAAGCGCCGGCTGGTCGAGGGAAGCCGAAAGCGTGACTTCTTGCCCGTCATCCCGGAGGAAGGCGTTTTCCACCTCAGCGGGCGAAGGCACCAGATCCACCAGGGCATCCAGAAGCGGGGTAATGGCCTGCACGCGGGTGGCGCTGGTGAAAAACACGGGAAAGATCTTGCGCTGGCGGAAGGCGGTCTTAAGGCCGGAAGCCAGCTCCTCCGAGCTCAACGTGCCTTCGGCAAAGAACTTTTCCAAAAGCGCCTCGTCCTGCTCGGCCACCATTTCCAGAAGCGCCGAGCGGGCCGCCTCGGCGGCTTCCGCCACTGACGCCGGAATATCACCCACCGTCACCGTCCCGCTCTCATCGGCGGGGGAGGTGAGGGCTTTCATGGTCAGGAGGTCCACCACCCCCGAAAAGCCCGCCTCCTCACCAATGGGCACCTGCACCGGCACCACCTCCCGCCCAAAGCGCTTTTGCAGCTGGGCGAGGGTGCGCTCGGCGGAGGCGCGCTCGCGGTCCATGAGGTTCACCACGAAAAGCACCGGCTTGCCGGACTCAGCGCAAACCTTCCACATCTTTTCGGTTTGCACTTCCACGCCCGCCACCGCCGAAACGGTGATAAGGGCGGCCTCGCAAACCCTCACGCCCTGCAGCGCTTCGGTGAGGAAGATGCCGTACCCCGGGGTATCCACCAGGTTCACCTTGCACCCCTTGTGACGGGCAAAGGCCGCAGCAGCGGCAATGGTGATCTTGCGCTCCACCGCCTCGTCGTCAAAATCGGTGATGGCTGTGCCCTTGTCCACCTTGCCCAGCTTGGGCGTTTCTTTGGCGCAAAACAGCATGGCCGAAACCAGCGACGTTTTGCCGGTGGAAGAGTGACCCACTACCGCGACGTTCCGGATGTTTTCAGTGGCAAAAGGTTTTTCCGCCATCAAATCCTCCCTCTGCCAAGGGTTTCACCCTTGGGAATCGGTTTTAGATTCGCAGCACCTGTCCGGTGAGCTTCGCGTAGGCTTCCAAATAGCGCGCCCTCGTTCCTTCCACCACTTCTTCCGGCAGTTCTGGTGCCGGTGGGTTCTTGTCCCAGCCGCAGCCCTCCAAAAAGTCCCGCACGAACTGCTTGTCGTAAGACGGCGGGTTTCCCCCCGGCTGGTAATGCTCCACCGGCCAGAACCGCGAGGAATCCGGGGTGAGCGCCTCATCCGCCCACACCACCTGCCCCTGCTCATCCAGCCCAAACTCAAACTTGGTGTCGGCAATGATGATGCCCCGCTCCCGGGCGTAGGCGGCTGCCTGCCGGTAAATGGCTAGCGAAAGATCCCGCAGCTTCTCGGCAAGCTCCCCGCCCACCAGCTCCACCATGCGGTCAAAGCTAATGTTCTGGTCGTGCCCGGTTTCTTCCTTGGTGGCTGGTGTGAAGATGGGGGCTGGAAGCTCGTCCGCCTGGCGGAGGCCGGCGGGCAGGGGAATACCGCAAACGCTGCCGGTTTCCCGGTACTCCTTCCAGCCGCTCCCTACCAGGTAGCCCCGCACCACGCATTCCACCGGCACCATGGTGAGTTTCTTAACCAGCACCGCCCTTCCCGAAAGGGCCTCTTCCCGGGAAAAAGGCTCGCCCAGCTTTTCCCGCTCGGTGGCCAGCAGGTGATTGGGCACCAGTGGGGCAAAGTGGGCAAACCAAAAGTTGGAAAGCTGGGTGAGGATGATCCCCTTGCCGGGAATGCCGGGGCTTAAGACCACATCAAAAGCGCTGATGCGGTCGGTGGCCACCAGCACCAGGTTCCCGTCGGCGGTGCCGTAAATATCCCGCACCTTTCCCTGGCGGAGAAGGTGCGGTTTTAAGGTGCTGGGGGCTCGATAAGGCTCACGCGCCATGGGCAGCTTGGCCCTTCAGCAGGGCTGCCGCTTGCGAAGTGAGGCGCGACTTGAGACGGGCGGCGGTGTTCTTGTGGAAAACCCCCTTCCGCACGCCTACGTCAATCACCGAAACCGTGCGCGGCAAAAGCTCCTTGACGGTCTTCGCCTCGCCGCTGGTGAGCGCTTGCCGCAAGGCCTTGACGGCGTTGCGAACCCTGGTCCGTACCGCGCGGTTGCGCAGCCGGCGGACCTCGTTTTGCCTCTTTCTCTTCAAACCCGACTTGATCCTCTTAGCCATTCCTGCTCCCTCTCACTTGATTTTCACGCCCAGCTTGGCCAGCCGCTCCTTGGCAAGGCTGGCTTCCGGGCTTGCTGGATACTCGAAAACCACGTACTGCAGGTTAATCACCGCCTGCGACTTGTCGCCCTTTTCCAGGTACGCAAAGCCCTTCTTCAACAGCGCAGCGGCTGCTTTGTCTGAGGTCTTGTAGCTGTTCAAAAGCTGGGTAAAGGTGTCAATGGCCTTGTCGTAGTCCTTCTTGGAGTAGTGGCACTCGCCGATCCAGTACAGGGCGTTGTCCGAAAGCTCGGTGTCGGGGTAGCGCCGCAGGTACTCGGAAAACCCCTGGATGGCCAAATCGTAGTTGCCGCGCATGTAATCTTCGTAGGCGCTGTTGTAAAGCTGCGCCGGCTCCGAAGTTGGCGTTCCCAGAGCGGGCTGTGTTCCCGCAGGCGCCGGTGCGCCAGCGGGAGCCGCTCCCAAAGCCTGGAGCTTTTCCCGTGCGGCGGCCAGCTCCTGGGAGAGCTGCCCCAGGCGCTGGTTGGTGGACTCCAAAGCTGCCTGCAGGGTTTCCATTTGCTCCCGCAGGGCGCGAATTTCCTGCTGGATATCGGCGTTGGACTTCAAAAGCTGCGAGGTTTGCTGGCCTATGGTGCGGGAAAGAGCGGCCACGTCTTCCTTGCCGCTGGTGGCCCGGGCCAAATCGTCCACCCGCTTACCCACATCGGTGATTTCCCTGTGCAAAAGCTCGATATCCCCGCTGGACACACAGGCGTAGGCCAACAGAGAGGCGAGAACCAAAACGGAAAAGCCCAATTGGCGTTTCATTTTCCTGTCACCACAAAATGAGCCCGGCGGTTTTGCCACCAGCAGCTCTCGTCGTGGCATGTGGCAAAGGGCCGCTCCTCACCGTAGGAAATGGTGCTGATGCGATCCGCAGCCACCCCCAGGGAAACCAGGTAGTCCTTAACCGCGTTGGCCCGGCGCCAGCCCAGGGCCAGGTTGTACTCGTTGGTGTTGCGCTCGTCGCAGTGCCCCTCGATGAGGATCTTCACCGTAGGGTGCTGCAATAGCCAGCGGGCGTTTTGAGCCAGGAGCTCGCGGGCATCGGGGCGCAGGTCGGCCTTGTCGGTATCGAAGAACACGTCCTTAAGGTAGCCCGCCTTGTTTATGGCCTCCACATCGGCGGGGAGCTCGGAAGCGCTCACCTCCGATTCCGGGAGGGAAGCCGGCTGCACTGCCGGCTCCGGGGCCACCTCGCGGCTGGGCGCAGGCTCGGCCGCGGGAGCTGCAGGCTGGGACGGACGGCTCACCTCCGGCGCTACCACCGGTTTTGGCCGGCTGCAGCCAACCGCCAACGTGAGAATCACCAGCATCCCAACACCCAAGGCTCGGCGCATGGGCCACCTCCAAGCTGGGCAAGCTTACACGAACTTGCAGGGGGGGACAAGTCGCGGGGTCACCAAAGCTTGGCCCTTAAGCCGGCAGGCCTTGAGCGGCCTCCGGGCGGTGGGGACGCCAGAACCTGCACCAGAAATGCCCGCAGTCCGCTCACCTGCGCTACCATGAGGCCGGAGGCGAGGCCGATGAAAACCATCATTGAGCCTTTCAGGATCAAAGTGGTGGAACCCATCCGCATGACCACCCGGGAAGAGCGCCAGAGGAAAATCGCCGAAGCCGAGTACAACCCGTTCCGCCTGAAAGCCGAAGACGTGCTCATTGACCTGCTCACCGATTCCGGCACCGGCGCCATGTCCACCCACCAGTGGGCCGGGGTCATGGAAGGGGACGAGTCCTACGCTGGAGCCCGCTCCTTCTTTCGTTTCGAAGCTTCGGTGAAAGGCGTGTTTGGCCACAAGCACGTGATCCCCACCCACCAGGGGCGGGCGTCCGAGCGCCTGTTGTGTGCGGCGGTGGTCAAACCGGGGGATGTGATTCCCGGCAACACCCACTTTGATACCACCCGAGCCAACATTGAAGCGTCCCATGCGGAAGCGGTGGATTTGCCCATTCCCGAAGCCCGGGATCCCGAAAACCTGCACCCCTTCAAGGGCAACATGGATTTGCAAAAGCTCGAGGATTTGCTGAAAAAAGAACACCACCGGGTGCCTTTCGTGCTCATCACCGCCACCAACAACTCCGGAGGGGGCCAGCCGGTTTCCATGGCCAACATCCGGGAAGCCAAGAGGATTTGCGATGCTTTTGGCGTTCCGCTGTTTCTGGATGCCGCCCGCTTTGCGGAAAACGCTTACTTCATCAAGCTTCGGGAGCCGGGTTACCAGCACAAAACCCCCAGGGAAATTGCGCGGGAAATGTTTTCCTACACCGACGGCGCGCTCATGAGCATGAAGAAGGACGCCTTTGGCAACATCGGCGGGGTCATTTCTTTGAACTCCGACGCCTGGGCGGAAAAGATCCGTACCTTGCTGATCCTCACCGAAGGCTTTGTGACCTACGGCGGTCTTGCCGGCCGGGATCTGGAAGCTTTGGCCATTGGCCTGGAGGAAGTGCTGGAGGAAGACTACCTGCGCTACCGAATTGCCTCCACAGCGTACGTTGGCCAGCACCTGGACGAGCTGGGTGTGCCGCTTTTGAAGCCCTTTGGCGGCCACGCCATTTACCTGGACGGCCGTCGCTTTTGCCAGCATTTGCCCGATGAGCAGCTCCCAGGCTGGGCTTTGTCGGTGGCCTTGTACGAGCACGCCGGCATCCGCGCCTGCGAAATTGGCAACGTGATGTTTGGCAAGAAGCTGCCCGATGGCTCCTGGCAGTGGCCGGCTCTGGATCTGGTGCGCCTGGCCATTCCCCGGCGCGTGTACACCCAAAGCCACATGGACTACGTGGTGGAAGCCATCGGTGAGCTTTACCAGCAGCGCCAAAGCATCCCCGGGTTGGAGTTCGTCTACCGCCCTGACGTCTTGCCTCACTTTTCCGCGCGTTTCCGGTTGCGGAGCTAGCGCTGCTTACCGGCTTTGACTAAAATCTTGTCATGAGCTTCCACGAGCAATGCGATTTGCGACTCAAATTGCTGGGGGGGTGAGGGCATGAAGTGGGTCGCTTTCCTTGCAGTGACACTGCAGTTAGTCACGGTAGCTTGGGCGCTGTGGTTGATGCGACGAACTAATGAAAAGAGCCCTTGGATGTTTTTTTCTCTCGCAGCAGCGGTTATGTTCGTACGTCGAGTTCTGCATTGGTACGAGCTGTCTATGGCGTCAGAACCGACCCGTTCACCTTATCTCGGCGCCGAGACCACTATTGTTTTCGCAGTTAGCGTCTTGCTTTTGGTTGGTGTTGTTTTTTCCGGAAGAATGTTTACACGCATGGCACGGGAGCAAGTTGACCTTGCTCATGCTCGCGAACTCACTTCGCTGGAAAGGGACAGGCTAAAGCAGCTTTTGGAGCGCCTACCTGTGGGAGTGGTGGTGGAGCAAGAGAAGGGTATTGCTTTCGTGAACAGTGCTTTTTTGCGGATGGTGGACCTGGACGAAACTGGGTTTAAAAACCAAGCAATTCGCGATTTGGTAGCCCCCGAACATCGGGAAAAACTGTTGGATCCTGGCTGCCGCTCCAGCCACGGGGCGCAGGGAGTGGAGCTGGAGCTCCTCCGGGCCAACGGTTCCCGCCTGTGGGTGGGATGTCGGGTCCATCACGTCGTTTGGGCAGAAAAACCAGCTACCGTTTGGGTTTTTGCGGACATTTCGGAGCGCAAAGCTGCTGAGGCACAACGGGAAGCTATATTTCAGCTGTTCTCCCAGGGTCCGGTGGTGCTCTTTCGATGGCGACCGGCACCGGAGCGCAGCGTGTCGTTTGTCACGGATAACGTCAGGGCTTGGGGGTTTGAGCCGGAACAGCTAATGGCGTACCCCCGATCTTTTCACGAGCTGGTTCACCCAGAAGATCGGGAACGGGTGCAAGAAGAAGCGCGCCGTTTCTTTTCACAGGGGGCCAATAGCTGGAGCCACGAGTACCGAATCGTTTGCCCCGACGGAAAAATCCGTTGGGTTTTGGATCGCACGGTGGTCTTGAGAGACGGCCAGGGCCGGGTTATAGGGTTTGACGGCTATTTGCTGGACATTTCCGAGCTCCACGAAACCCGGCGCATTTTGGAAGAGGAGCGGCTTCGCTACGCGGCTGCCCTGGAAGCCACCGGTGAGGTGGTGTACGACTGGAACGTGCGCACTGGCGAAATTACCTGGAGCCGCGCTGTGCTCAAATCGTTCGGATTAACCCCAGAGGAGATGGGTGGTATCGTTGAATGGACCGAACGCATCCATCCCGAGGATCGGGAACGAGTAACCCGGGTTTTGGCTGAATCGTTGGCCAGCGGTGCCCCTTTTGAGGCGGAATACCGCTTCGCCTGTGCCAATGGCAGCTACGCCCACGTTTTCGACCGCGGTATTGTGGAAAAAGACCAGGCAGGAAAGGCAGTGCGGATGGTGGGAGCCATGGCGGACCTCACCGGCCTTAAGAAGATGGAAGAACAACTCCGCCTTTCGCAGCGGTTGGAAGCCTTGGGGCAACTGGCCGGCGGCGTGGCCCACGATTTCAACAACCTCCTTACGGCCATGATGGGGACGGTGGACCTCATGGAAAGAAAGCTTCCTGCCAACGATCCCCTCTTGCAGGATTTGGAAAGCTTGCGGCAATCCGCCCAGCGCGCTGCAACCTTAACCCGGCAGCTTTTAGCGTTCGCCCGGCGACAAGTAATTGAACTCCAGCCACTAGACCTCAACAAACACCTGGAGGCAAGCCTGCAAATGTTCCGGCGGTTGTTGCCAGAAACCGTTCGCCTAGATTTCATTCCTGCCCGCCAATTGGGCACCATCATGGCCGATCCCGGACAACTGGACCAGATTTTGGTGAACCTGTTGGTGAACGCCCGGGATGCCATGCCCAACGGGGGCACCGTGACCATTGAAACGGAAAACGTGCTGATTAACGGTGAGTACGTGCGTCAGCACCCCTGGGCAAAAGCAGGCCGGTACGTGCTCTTGACTGTGAGTGACACCGGCGTTGGCATGGACGAAGCCACCCGTCAGCGGATTTTCGAGCCGTTTTTCACCACGAAAGAGCCGGGAAAAGGGACGGGGCTCGGACTGGCCATGGTGTACGGCATTGTCAAACAACACGACGGCATGATTCATGTTTACTCGGAGGTAGGCAAGGGTACGACCTTCAAAATTTACTTCCCGTTGGTGGAGCGCCGGGCGGTGGAAGTGGGGACCAAGGTGGAAGGCCCGGTGGTGGGTGGGAGCGAACGGATTTTGCTCGTGGAAGACGAAGAAGCGGTGCGGGAGGTTCTCGCGGAGTCCCTGGCTGCCTTGGGTTACGAGGTGCTCACCGCTGCCGACGGAGAAGAGGCGCTGCAGCTTTTGGAGGAAAGAAGTTTTGCTGTGGACCTGGTGGTTTCGGATGTGGTTATGCCCCGCATGGGCGGCTGGGAGCTTTACCAGAAGGTCCAGGAAAAAGCCCCGCACGTGTGTTTCCTTTTTTCCACAGGTTATTCGGAAAACGCCGTGCATGTCGATTTCAAGAAAAAAGAAGGGGTGTTTCTCATCACCAAACCTTACGGTTTGGACTCCCTCGCCCGCAAAGTCCGCGAAATCCTCGACCAAAAGAAAGAAGGGAAGATTTAGCCGAACTCTGCACGCCAGAATCCTGGCGCCGCCGCTCCGCGTGTGGGGCCGCCGGCTATCTGACGCGGGGGGCACGGCCACGCTCCCCCGCCCATCCGTGGCCGGCTTGGCCCCCCGAACCCCCACGCGCGCGCCAGCCAAGCTGGACGCGCGCTCCTGTGGGGCCGCCGCTCCGCGGCGGCAAACAGAGAAAAAGACCCGCGACGGAGCGCGGGTCCCACATTTTTCAGCGCGAATCCCACTTTTTTTCTTGTTGTGGGGCCGGCGCTCCGCGTGTGGGGCCGCCGCTCCTGCTGTGGGGCCGCCGCTCCACTTGTGGGGCCGGCGCTCCTGCGCCGGCTTAGAGAAAAAAGACCCGCGACGGAGCGCGGGTCCCACATTTTTCAGCGCGAATCCCACTTTTTTTTCTTGTTGTGGGACCGCCGGCTATCTGACGCGGGGGGCACGGCCACGCTCCCCCGCCCATCCGTGGCCGGCTTGGCCCCCCGAACCCCCACGCGCGCGCCAGCAGAGCTGGACGCGCGCTCCTGTGGGGCCGGCGCTCCTGCTGTGGGGCCGCCGCTCCGCTTGTGGGGCCGCCGCTCCGCGGCGGCAAACCCGCGACGGAGCGCGGGTCCCACATTTTTTAGCGCGGGTCCCACATTTTTCTTGAACTTGCGACAGGTCGCGGATCCACATCCGAAGCCCAGTCTCGAAACCTTAGAGTTGATCGTGGTAAATTGTCCCCATGAGCTTCCCGGGACGCCCTCGTCGCCTGGAGGGTTTCCCCTATGATCGTCCGGGACCAGTGTTTCACGTGCGTATCGGCTGCCTGGATCGGAAACCACTGTTTTCGAACCCCAAGCTTGCCCAGGCTGCAGTTGACGCGCTGCGCTTCTACGGCCAAAGCCGGATCAACCTTTTTGCTTACTGCATCATGCCGGACCACATTCATGTACTCATGGCTCTGCGGCAAGAACAGGATAGCCTAGGCCGCTGGGTGGCGGATTTTAAGCGTTGGCTCGGCAAATTTGGCGTGCAATTCCAGCCGGGTTTCTTTGAGCATGTGCTCCGGAAACAGGAGAAGCTCGCCGTTGTGGCGCGGTACATCGTCGGGAACCCGATACGCGCGGGCTTGATGGCTCCAGGGAAACCGTGGCCCTGGGCCGGCATTATGGGCGATTGTGAACAGGGAGACGGGTAGCTCGGCGTGTGTCGCCGCCGGTCCACTTGTGGGGCCGCCGCTCCGCGGCGGCAGAAAAAAGACCCGCGCAGGAGCGCGGGTCCCACATTTTTCAGCGCGGGTCCCACATTTCGAGCGCGGGTCCCGCAGTTTTCTCTGTGCGGGGCCGCCGCTCCGCGGCGGCAGAAAAAAGACCCGCGCAGGAGCGCGGGTCCCACATTTTTTAGCGCGGGTCCCACATTTGCCGAGGTGGTCGCGTTTGCGGTGTGGAGTCGCCTTTGAAGATTCGTTCTCCGTTAGACTTCGCCTATGGCGGTGTTAGCGCATGTGGTGCTGGTTTCGCCGGAAATCCCCTGGAATACCGGTAACGTGGGCCGCAGCTGCCTGGCCTTTGGGGCTCAGCTCCACCTGGTGCGGCCGTTAGGGTTTTCTTTGTCGTCGTCAGCTTTGAAACGAGCGGGATTGGATTACTGGGAGCACGTGCAGCCGCGGGTTTGGGACAACTGGTCAGCTTTTGCGGAGGCCTTGCCGGCCTTGGGCGAGGCGTTCTTTTTTTCGGCGGAAGGGGAGCGCAGCCTGTTCGAGATTGCCTTTCCGCCCCACCCGGTGCTGGTCTTCGGGCGGGAATCGGTGGGCCTGCCTGAAAGCTTGCGGCGGGAGTTTGCCGAAAGGCTGGTGCGGATTCCCCAGGAACCGGGAGTGGTTCGCTCCTTGAACCTTTCTTCAGCGGTGGCGGTGGCCTTGGCCGAGGTATACCGCCAGCAGCGGGTGCCGAAATAAAGAAAGGCGCTTTTGGGTTTTTGGGGCTAGCCCGGATGTAAACTGGGCAGAAAGGGAGGGTTGTTATGAGGAAGGTTTTCCTGGTATTTGCGGCAAGCCTGCTCGCTTTGGGTGCCCAGGCGCAAGACCAAAAGACCGGTTGGAGTCTTGACCCGGCGCATTCCTCGGTAGGGTTTTCGGTGCGGCACATGATGGTTTCCAACGTACGCGGGGAGTTCACGCAGTTTTCGGTTTCGGTGACCACCGTGGCCGACAAGCCGGAAACCGCCCAGGTGGAGGTGAGCATCCAGGCGGCCTCCATTGATACCCGCATTGCTGACCGCGACAAGCACCTGCGTTCGGCGGATTTCTTGGACGTGGAAAAATTCCCCACGATTACCTTCGTGTCCAAGAAAGTGGAGCCGGCGGGGAACGGGAAGTTCCGGGTGACCGGGGATCTCACCATCAAGGGCGTCACCAAGCCGGTGGTTCTGGAGGCCGAGGTGAGCCCGGTGATGAAGGACCCCTGGGGTAACCTGCGGGTGGGCGTGCACGCCACCACCACCATCAACCGAAAGGACTTCGGGGTTTCCTGGCACAAAGTGCTGGACACCGGTGAGGTGGTGGTGGGCGACGACGTGCGCGTGAATTTGGACGTGGAGCTGGTGAGAAAACCCTAAAGCGGACGAGTCCGTTCAATTTTCCGAACGGCGGTAAACGAAAAATAGAATCAATGATGACGGGGGCGCCTTGGGGCGCCCTTTCTGTTTGGCATCGCCTTTGCTAATCCGGAAACGATGACTCGCTCGGCTTTAAACCCGGCAACGAGAGGCTGGGTTACCCAGCGGAAAGGAGGAGAGGCTATGAGGCGATGGCTTGTCGTTTGTTTGGTTCTCTTTTTAGGGACGGTCTTGCCGTTGGGGGCGCAAATCCCCACCGGCAAGATTGAGGGGAGGGTGAGCGACGCCTCGGGGCCGCTCCCGGGGGTGACCGTCACCGTTTCTTCTCCGAGCCTTCAGGGCACAAGAAGCGCGGTGAGCGGGCCCAACGGCGACTTCTCCATCCCCTTGCTGCCCCCAGGGGAGTACACGGTGAGGTTTGAGCTCTCCGGCTTCCAGACCCTGGAGGAAAAGGTCAAGGTGAATGCGGCGCAGGTCACCCGGGTGGACGCGCTCATGCAACAGGGTACGTTCGTGGAAGAAGTCACGGTTACCGGCGCGTTTGAACCGGTTTCCACCACCACCCAGGCGGCGGTTACCTTTGAGAAGACCTTTGTGGAAGACCTTCCGGTCGGGCGTACCCTGGACGCCACCACGCTTCTCGCTCCCGGCGTCACCAACACCGGACCCAACGGCGGCATTACGGTTTCGGGTGCTATGTCCTACGAAAACCTGTGGCTGGTAAACGGTGTGGTGCTCAACGAGAACATCCGCGGTCAGGCGCTTCCGCTTTTTATTGAGGACGCGATCCAGGAGACCACGGTGAGCACCGCGGGTATTTCCGCGGAGTACGGGCGCTTTTCCGGCGGCGTGATTACGGCCATCACCAAGTCCGGCGGCAACGAGTTTTCCGGTTCCCTCCGCGACTCTCGCTTTTCCGGGATGTGTGGCAGGAGCCGACGCCTAAGACTGTGGCGCGGGACGACAAGCTCAACCACACCTACGAAGCCACCCTGGGTGGTCGCATTATCCGCGATCGGTTGTGGTTCTTCCTGGCGGGAAGGCAGCGCTCCCTGGAAACCACCGGCCAAACGGCGATTACCCAAATCCCGTATCCCATCACGGAGGATGAGCTGCGCTGGGAAACCAAGCTGACGTTTTCCTTGAACCCCTCGCACCGCTTTGTGGGTTCCTACACCAAGCGCGATCGTGACCAGGGGAACAACTCCTTTGGCACCGTCATGGACCTGCGCTCCTTGTACGACCGGAGCATGCCGGAATACCTCATGGTCTTTAACTACAACGGCGCCATTGGCAACAACTTCTTCGTGGAGGCGCAGTACTCCGAACGGGAGTTCAAGTTCGTAAACTCCGGTTCCCGGTATCGGGACCTGATTTACGGCACGTTGCTGTTGGATCAAGCCACCGGCCGCCGGTTCTGGAGCCCCACCTTCTGCGGGGTGTGCACCCCGGAAATCCGCGCCAACAAGAACTACCTGGCTAAGGGCACGTACTTCTGGTCCACGGAGAAGCTGGGTTCCCATGACATTACCTTTGGTTACGACGCTTTTGACGACATCCGGGCCGCCAACAACCACCAGTCGGGTTCGGACTTCCGGATTTACCTGAATGCTGTGATTATCGGTCAAGAGGTGTATGCGCGCTTGGTCCCGAACTCTTCGTACCTGATGTGGAACCCCATTCTCAAGCCCACCCAGGGGACGGATTTCTGGACCAAGTCGTTTTACATCAACGACCGCTGGCGGCTCAACAAGAACTTCTCCTTTAACATCGGTGTGCGCTACGACAAGAACGACGGCACCGACCAGGAAGGCAAGAAGGTCATCAAAGACTCCAAGATCAGCCCGCGTTTGGGCATCACCTGGGATCCCAGGGGCGATGGGCAGTGGACCGTTAACGCCAGCTACGGCGTGTACGTGATGGCCATTGCCAACAGCCAGGGCGACGCTTCGTCGGCCGCCGGGAACCCCGCCTCCTACACCTGGACTTACACCGGCCCGGCCATCAACGCCGACTGCTCGCCGTCAAACCCCTCGGCGTGCTTGCCCACCGAACAGGTTCTCCAGCAGTTCTGGCAGTGGTTTGACTCCATTGGGGGGACCAACAACACCAACTACCGCTCGGTGCCTTCCATCCCGGGTGGCAACATCTTCATTTCCGACGACATGGCCTCCCCCGACGTGCGTGAGTACATGCTGTCGGTGGCCCGCAGCTTCGGCAGCAAGGGCTCGGCGCGCATTGACTTTATCAAGCGCAAGTACGGGGACTTTTACGCCCAGCGCACCGACCTCACCACTGGGCAGGTGACGCTGCCCAACGGCAGGGTGGTGGACAAGGGCATCGTGGTGAACGAGGACAGCCTCCTGGAGCGGAAGTACGATGCGGTGCAGATTTCCGCAGATTTCCGTCCCTTCCAGCGCCTGCGGATTGGTGGGAACTACACGTACTCCAAGGCCTTTGGGAACTGGGATGGTGAGACGGGACCTTCCGGGCCGGTACGCTCGGGGATCCTCATGTACCCCGAATACCGCGATGTCCGCTGGTATGCCCCGAAGGGCCGGCTGGCCATTGACCAAAAGCACCGGGCGCGGCTGTGGGCTTCCTACGACATCTTTACGACCAAGAGCCACCGTTTGAACGTGAGCTTCCTGCAAACCTACATGTCCGGCACCCCCTACGGCGCGGTGGGTACCATCAGCTTGATCAACCGCAACCCCGGCGCGGGCAATGCGCCTTACGTGACCAACCCCGGTTACCGCAACCCGCCCACTACGCAAACCTACTACTTCACTAACCGCGATGCCTACCGCACTCCGGATATCACCTCCACCGACATCGCCTTCAACTACTCGTTCTTTACCGATCTCTTTGGCAGCCGTTTGGAGCTTTTCGTGCAGCCCGAGGTGCGCAACGTCTTTAACCACAAAGACCCGATTGCGGTCGATACCACCGTGTATACCCGCGTCACCCAGACCGGTTTTGACACCTTTAATCCCTTCACCGAAACGCCGCGGGAATGCCCCCAGGGTCAGTCCAACTGTGCCGGTTACCATTGGCAGAAGGGCCCCAATTTTGGTAAGCCCACCACTGCCGGTTCTTACCAGACGCCAAGGACCTTCCTGGTCTCTCTGGGGGTGCGCTTCTAACTGGACGCTCGCAAGCTCAAAGCCCCGCCTCCGGGCGGGGCTTTTTATTTGCCTTTTGCGTGTGTCGGGGCGTTAGGACCAACGCTTTTCGCGCCGTTACGTGTTAACCGACGTGTGGAGCCAATCCTCGTTTAAGGTTCGAGAAAGGATATGGTGTTGCTTGCTGCTTGGCGGGAAACAGGCTACGGTTGCGTTGTGCGAACGGAGGATTTTGCCTACGAGCTCCCCCCTGAGCTGATTGCCGCTTTTCCGCGGCCGCGGGGCACCTCGCGCCTCCTGGTGCTGCCCCGGCAGGGCAGCCCGTGGGAAGCAAACATACGCGATATCCCCGCCCTCCTGACGCCCGGGGATGTGCTACTCCTCAACGATGTGCGGGTCATCCCCGCGCGGCTTTTTGGAAGGCGCCCCGGGGGAGGGGTTTGCGAGCTGCTCTTGCTGCGGCCGGCGGGAGAGGGCGTTTGGGAGGCCATGGGCCGTCCGGCGGCCAGGCTACGGGAGGGAACGGTGGTGTCGTTCCCCTGGGGGCGCGGGGTGATTCAGGGGCGGCAAGGGGAGGGCAAGCTTTTGGTGGCTTTCCAGCCGCCTCTGGACGCTTCCGCCCTGGAAGCCCTCGGGGAGGTGCCGCTTCCCCCTTACATCGAAAAGAAACGCAAGGCGCAGCCGGAAGACCGCCGGCGCTACCAGACGGTTTTTGCCCGCAGGGGCCTGGCGGTGGCCGCCCCCACCGCGGGGTTGCACTTAACGGCCGAGCTTCTGGCGGCCTGCGAGGCCCGGGGGGTGGAGGTGGTGAGCCTCACCCTGCACGTGGGTCCCGGCACGTTTAAGCCGGTAAAAAGCGAGGACCCCAGGCAGCACCGTCTGGATCCCGAGCTTTACGAGATTTCCCCCGATACCGCCGGCGCCCTTAACCGAGCGTTAGCCTCCGGCAGGCGCATCGTGGCGGTGGGGACCACCTCGGTGCGGGCGTTGGAAGATGCGCTGAAGCGAGGCGGGGGCAGGGTTCTGCCCGGAGTCGCCCATGCCGACACCTACATCCTCCCGGGTTTCGTGTTTCGCGGCACGGGGGCTCTCCTCACCAACTTCCACCTGCCCCGTTCCACGCTGTTGATGCTGGTGTCGGCTTTGGCGGGGCGGGAGAGGGTGCTGGCCGCTTACGAGATGGCCAAAGCCCGGAAGTTTGGCTTTTACTCCTACGGCGACGCCATGCTCATCCTTTAGCCTTTTGGTTTGCTACCATCGCCTTCCTTGGAGGGTTGTCACGTGGCCGAAGCAAGCTGGGACCTTACTCACCTGTTCCCCAACGACGAGGCCTTTTGGCGGGCTTTTTCTGAAGCTTCCGCGCGGGCCGATTTGGGTGCCCAATGGGAAAAGTCATCGCTCGATGAGAGCCCCAACCTGCTGGGGGCGCTTCGGGATTTCTTTCAAACGTTTCGTGAGTTTGGCCGCCTTTCGGTGTACGCTTTTGCCAGCTCCGACGAGGATACCCGCAATAGCGAGCGCTGGGCCCGCCGGCTGCAGGTGCAGGACCTGGGGGCCAAGCTGGCGGCGGCGTGGTCCTGGCTTTCGCCGCGCCTGGCGCAACTGGGCGAGCAACGGGTGGAGGCGCTGTTGGCCCAGGAGCCGGAGCTTGCGGAGTTTGCCTTTTACCTGCGGGATGCGGTGCGCCACGGCGCCCACCTCTTGCCCGAGGGGGAAGAACGGGTGTTGGCCGAGCTTTCGCCCGTGGGGAGAGCCCCGTACAACCTTTACCAGGTGCTCACCCATGCGGAGTTTCCCTTTCCCGAAATTGAGCTTCCCGATGGGCAAAAGGTGCGGGTGGACCAAACGGCGTACACCCGCCTGCGGGAACACCGCGACCGCAGCGTGCGCGAAAAGGCCACCCGCAGCTTCTTTTCCACCTACCAGCAGTTTGCCCGCACCCTGGCCTGCGCCCTGGATGCCCACGTGCGCCACCAGGCCACGGAGGCGCGCCTTCGGCGTTTTGCTTCGTCCCTGGAGGCGGCGCTTTTCCCCAACGCTATCCCAGAGGCGGTGTACCACCGGCTTTTGCGCGAAGCGGAAAACCTCCTGCCGCTTCTGCACCGGCTCTTTGCCCTGCGTCGCAAGGCGTTAGGCATTTCGCCGCTGGCTTTTTTCGACCTTTACGTGCCCTGGGGTGAGGACAGCTTCGGCCAGGTCACCCTTGAGCGAGCCCGCGAGCTGCTGGTGGAAAGCCTTTCCCCATTGGGGGAGGAGTACAGCCAGGTGCTGCAGGAAGGGCTTGGCGGCGGGTGGATGGACCCTTACCCGCGCCCGGGGAAGAGGTCCGGGGCCTACTGCACGGGGGAAGCCTACGATGTGCACCCTTACGTGCTTTTGAACTTCCACGGGTCGCTGGACAGTGTGGCCACCATGGCCCACGAGTGGGGTCACGCGGTGCATTCGGCTCTGGCCAACCGCTACCAACCTTACCCTACAGCGGAATACCCGATTTTCCTGGCGGAAATTGCCTCCACGTTGAACGAGACCCTGCTTTTCCATCACCTGTTGCGGGGCCCTCTGGATAAGGGCCAGGAGCTTTTCGTGCTTTCCTACCTTTTGGAGCACATCCGGGGAACGTTCTTCCGGCAGGCTAACTTTGCCGATTTCGAGCTGGCCGCATATCAAAAGGTGGAAAAAGGGGAAGCCCTCACCGGCGAAAACCTCACCGCCCTTTACGGGGAAAAGCAGCGCCGGTGGTTAGGCCACGGAAAAGAGGTCACGGTGGACGGGGAATTTGCCGTGGAGTGGGCGTACATCCCGCACTTTTACTACGGCTTTTACGTTTACCAGTACGCCACCTCCATTGCCGCTTCCACGTTTTTTGCCCGGCAAATCCTGGCGGGGGAACCGGGGGCAAGGGATCGCTACCTTAACCTCCTGAAAGCCGGCGGTTCGGCGTACCCCTACGAGCTTCTCCGCCAGGCGGGCGTGGATCTGGCGAGCCCCGAACCGTATCAGGAGCTGGGGGTGTTTTTCGCGAGCTTGCTGGAGCGGGCGGAAAAGCTGTTGCAGGACGAGAACAAAGGGGTGGCGCTAGCCGTATCATAGGGTGCAAGACGGGAGGGAGCTATGGCTGGACGATCCAAGGTATTCGCAGCGCTGGGGTGCTTGGTGCTGGTGGTGGTGGGCGGAGTGTTGGCCATCATCGTGGGGGTGAAGATGACCGTGCGCCGGCTCCCCTCCAGTGCGGTGCTGCACGTGGAAATTGCCGGCGAAATCCCCGAGCGGAGCAGCGAGGAACCCTGGGCCGAGCTCTTTGGTCCCCGGGTGGTTTCCCGCCAGGACCTCCGGGACGCTCTGGTCAAAGCGCGGTCTGACAAGCGTATTAAGGCCGTGCGGGTGAAAATCCGTGACTGCTTTGCCGGCCTGGCCACGGTGCAGGAAATCCGCGAGCAGCTGCAGGCGGTGGCTGCCGCGGGAAAACCTACGTACGCTTACCTGGAAACCGCAGGGGAAGGCTACTCCGGAAACATGGCTTACTTTCTGGCCACCGGCTGCCAAAAGGTGGTGCTGGGTCCCATGGGTGACCTTACGCTTGTGGGCCTGAAAGCCGAGGTCCCCTTTATTCGCGGCACCCTGGACAAGCTGGGAATTGAGCCGGATTTTCCCGGAATTGGCGACTACAAAACGGCGCGGAATTTCTACATCGAAAAGGACTTTACCCCGGCCCATCGGGAAATGACGGCGTGGCTTTTGGGCTCCATCGGCCGACAAATCGCGAAAGGGATTGCCTCCTCTCGAGGCCTGTCGGAAGCGCAAGCGCAGACGTTGATAGCCCAGGGGCCGTACCTGGGGCCTAAAGCGCTGGAGCTCAAGCTGGTGGACGCCATCCAGGACTGGGATAGCTTTGCCGAGGAAACCGCAAAAGGCGAAGGCGGAAGTCTGGAGGTGGTGGGCTTGCGGCGGTATTTGCGCTCCGGAAGGCCGGATTCCAGCGGAACCCCCATTGCCGTGGTGGTGGCGGAAGGGGCCATCATGCGGGGGGAAAGCGGGTTTTCTCCGGTGCCCTTCTTCGGTGGTGACGTGATGGGGGCGGAAACCATGGCCCGGGTTTTCCGGGAAGTCAGGGAATCGGACGCCAAGGCGGTGATCTTCCGCATCAACTCCCCGGGGGGTAGCGCCGTGGCTTCGGAAATCATCCGCGTGGAAATGGAACGCACCGCCAAGGAAAAACCGGTGGTGGTTTCCATGGGCAACGTGGCGGCTTCGGGTGGGTACTGGATCACCTGCGGGGCCCAAAAGGTGGTGGCCAACCCGGGGACCATCACCGCATCCATTGGCGTTTTTGCGGGGCACCTGGCCATGGCCAGGTTCTGGGAGGAAAAGCTGGGCGTCACCTGGGGGGAGTTGGCCACCAGCCCCAACGCCGACCTTTTCGGCAGCCTGCACCCCTGGACACCGGAGCAGAGGCAGATCATTCAAGCCTGGCTTGACCGGGTGTACGACCAGTTCGTGGAGCGGGTGGCCAAAGCCCGGGGGTTGAGCCGGGAAAAGGTGGACAGCATGGGGCGCGGCCGGGTCTTTACCGGGGAGCAGGCGATGGAGCTTGGTTTGGTGGACCGCTTGGGAGGCTTTGACGTGGCCCTGGAGGAAGCCAGGAAGCTTGCCGGGTTGGGTCCGGAAGATCCGGTGGAGCTGCGCTTTTACCCTCGAAAGATTGAGCTCTTCGAGCGAATCCTGCGCCAGGATGACCAAGAGCAAGCCAGAACGTGGTTTTCCCTGCTGGCCCAGGGAAAGGCAGCCCTTCCCGGGCCGGTTTGGTTGCCACCCATTGTGGTGCGGTAAGTTCTGGCCTTAAAGGCTCGCGGCGGGTTGGCCGCGGTGCAGGGTGATGAGGTCCACCTCCGGCAGGGTGCCCACCCGTAGCGGCACTGCGCCCACCCCCACGCCCCGGGAAACGTAGAGCAGGTGAGAGCCGGAAACGTAAGAGCCGGCCACAAACCGGGTGGCCAGGCGGGCCACGGAAAAGCGCTCGCCGATGGGGGAAATTTGCCCGCCATGGGTGTGCCCGGAAAGCGTGAGGTCGGCGCCGTGGCGAATGGCTTCCGGCCACAGCCGCGGCTGGTGACAGAGCAGCAGCTTAAAAAAGCCGTTGCCGGTTCGCAGCACGGAAAAATCGGGGCCAAAGGGACGGGGGGCATCCAAATCGTCCACCCCTGCCAAAAGCAGCGAAGCGCCCCGGCGCTGGACCAGCGCCGCCTCGTTCACCAGCGGGGTAATCCCCGCCGCTTCCAGCGCCGCTACCGCCAGCTCCCGGCCTGCCAGGTAGTCGTGGTTACCAAGGATGCCGTAAACGCCCAAGGGGGCGGAAAGACCAGCAAAAGCTTGCACGAAGAGCTCGGCATCCACCGGCCGGCGGTCCAGCTGATCCCCGGTAAACACGATCATGTCTGGCGCCAGTCGGCAAACGAGCGCGCGGACCTTCTCCAGCCGATCGGGGGTCATGAACTGGCCGGCGTGCACGTCGCTCACCTGCGCCACGGTGAGGCCATCGAAAGCCTCAGGGAGGCGAGGGTGCACCAGCAGCACCCGGCGCACCAGGGGGAGGCTGCGCTCGCGGTGCCAGCGGAAGCGGGAGTAAAGACCTTCGCCGCCCCAGCCTAACCGCGCTGGCCAACGCCGATGACGGGTGATGTACGTGACCGCGTGCACTGGATCCTGCCCCCCTACAGGCGGGGGAGCCTGAAGTCTAGCACGCAATTCAAGCTCACTTCTTGCAGGTGGAAATGCCAAAGATCACGTAGGCGGGACAAAAGCCCACAAGCCCCGTGATCAGCGGGAGAAGCCCCACAAGCCCCCAGTAGCTCTTAAAAGCCAGGCCCAGCCCTAAGATCACCAGCCCAGCGACGATGCGGATGACCTTGTCAGCACCTCCCACGTTGGCATTCATAGGCACCTCCTGGAAGCCATTCTAATCGCTTCCCTGGGGTTTTGCCCCTGCAGCCTCCGGAGCTTGTTGCGAAAGCAGGACCTTCCGCAACGGCAAAAGCAGCACCAGCCCCGGCACCGCCAGCGCGGTGGTCACGGCAAAGTACACGGCGTAACCGAGGTTTTCCACGCCCAAACCGGAAAAGGCCCCCACCAGGTCGCGGGACAACGCAAAGGTTGCGGAAAGCAGCGCGTACTGGGTGGCGGCGTGTTCCTTTTCGCACTGGCCCATGAGAAACGACAAGAAAGCGGCGGTTCCCAGCCCCTGGGTGAGGGACTCAAAGGCCGAGGCCAGGTAAATGCTTTCCCGGGGCAGGGTGAGCGCGGCCACCGCCACGTACCCCAGGTTGGAAAGCATTTGCAGGCCCCCCAGCCACAAAAGCCCGGAAAAAATGCCAAAACGGCTTACGAACCAGCCGCCCAAGAGAGCCCCGCCAATGGTGAGGACGGTGCCCAGGGTCACGGAAATCAAGCCGATCTCCTCCAGGCTGTACCCCCGGTCCACCCAGAAGGGTTTGACCATGCGACCCAAGGTGGAGTCCCCAAGCTTGAAGAGCAAGGTAAACGCCAGCACCGGCACCATTTGCGGGCGGAAAAGCCAGCGCAACACCGGCTTGATAGGGGACCGTCGCTGGTTGGCAGCTAACGGCACCCGGGGGCTGAACCAGGCAGCCCCGGCCAGCAGGAAGAAGAGCGCCCCGGTGAGGGCAAAGAGGGGCTCAAACCCCCACCATCCAGCCGCAGTGATGAGCCCTCCGCCGCCCAAAAGCAAAGCCACCCGCGCGGCGGTGACCCGCATGCCGTTGATGGCGCCTTCCTCCCCGGGGCTGGCCAGGTCCACGGCGTAAGCATCTACGGCAATGTCCTGGGTGGCGGAAGCCAGGGTAAACGCCAGCATGAGGGCCCAGAGGAGGGGGCCCGGGTGAGCGGCGTCCAGAGCGGGGAGCACCAGCGTGGTAAGGCCCAGGCTGGTAAGCGCTGCAGCAATCCAGTGCTGACGCATTCCCCAGCGGTCCACCGCCGGCGCCCACAGCAGCTTGAGCGTCCACGGCAGGGACAACAGGCTCATAAAGCCAATTTCCCGCAGGGAAACGCCATGAACGCGGAAGTACACCGGCCAAACGTCATAAGCAATGCCAAAGGGGAGCCCTTCGGCAAAGTAAAGGAGGGCAATCCAACCGAGCTTTTCCCGCAGCCGCACGGGCCATTTTAGCTTTGCTGGCCAAAGGACCGAAAGGGTGATGGGATCTCGGCTGACGTCAGGCTTGACTGGCGGTACGTTGCTGTCTGGCGCGGTACATGGCCAGATCGGCAGCAGCTAGGGCCTCGTTGAGGGATTGGCCAGGGGAGAGCTGGCTTATGCCCATGGTGAGCCGGCAGGGGGGCAGCCCCTCTTCGGCTTTTTCCAGGTCCTGAACGATGGCCGCAAACCGCTCCTCGACGCTGGATGGGTCCATGCCGGCGGCCAGCACCAAGAACTCGTCCCCGCCCCACCGGAAAACCCGGTCCTCCGGACGGAAGCGGCTGGCAATGACGGTGGCCACGCGGATGAGGCAGGCATCCCCCACCACGTGGCCGTACTTGTCGTTAATTTCCTTGAAGTTGTCCACGTCAAAAAAAGCCACCACCACCGGCTGGTTGTGCTGGCGCAGGGGTTCGGTTTCCAGGGCCCGGCGGTTGGCCAGGCCGGTAAGCGGATCCTGCTCCACCAGGGCGCGCAGGCGGTCGTAGGAGTCCATGAGCTCGGCGTGGAGGTGGTTGAGCTGGGCTGTGGAGGAGCTCTCCAGAACGATGAGCATGCTCATGGCCAGCACCAGCTCGGCCCCCGCGTCAAAGAAAGACGTCACCGGCAGCAAGCCGCGGGGAGGAGCCCCACCCCACACGGTGGGGACGAGGGCGGCTACGTATCCGGCAAAAAGAACGCCTTCCAGAAACAGCGAAGCGGCGAGCCACCGTGACCGGGGGAAACGGGGGCGCCGCCAAACCCAGAAGGCGGTGGCCAGGAAAGCACCGGCCACCAGCGTGGATTGGGCCATGAGGGCGGCGGAAAGGGAAGGGTTGGCCAGGCCAAGGCTAAGCCCCCAGAGCCCCACCATCCACCAGGCGTTCCTTTCCTCCAATACCGCCTTCTTTCCCGGTGCCAAATGCTGGCTTACGCCGGCCACCACCCAAATCACAAAGGCGGTTTTGGCGGCAAGGTAAAGGCCCAGGGTAAGCTGGCGGAGAAACCCGCTGTCGGAAAAGAAAGCCGTCAGGTAAACGGCTACCAACGCTACCGTGTCCGCCAGCCAGGCCCGGGCCCACAGGCGGACTTCAATGAGGCGCAGGGAGCGGGCAAGGGTAAAGAAGAAAATGGCCAGCAAACTCGCCACCGCCAACTGCACCACCACAGACCATTGCGAGAGCGTCATGTTCGATTGTGCTTAAGTCTCAAGCAAACCTCCTAGTTGGATTCTAAGGCCAAGCCGCAAGAATGCAAAGCAAGTGTCTTTTTAACGCGCCAACGAAAAAGGGGCGGGAATGACCCGCCCCTTTTTTCGCAAAAAACTTCGTGGCTACAGCTTGCGGAGGGCTTCCGCCAGCTCCAGGGCCATTTTCTTGGCATCCCCAAACAGCATCATGGTGTTGGGCAGGTAGTAAAGCGGGTTATCAATGCCGGCAAATCCGGGGTTGAGGGAGCGCTTCACCACCATCACCGTACGGGCGCGGTCCACATCCAGGATGGGCATACCGTAAATGGGGGATGAAGGATCGGTGCGGGCTGCGGGGTTGACAACGTCGTTGGCACCGATGACCAGCACCACATCGGTTTCGGGGAAAAGCGGGTTGATCTTGTCCATTTCCCAAAGTTGCTCGTAGGGAACCTGCGCTTCAGCCAGGAGCACGTTCATGTGCCCGGGCATGCGCCCCGCCACCGGATGGATGGCGTACTTGACATCAACACCCCGCTTGGCCAGCTCGTCGGCCAGCTCCTTGACGGCGTGCTGGGCCTGAGCCACGGCCATGCCGTAACCAGGGGCAATGACCACGGTGCGGGCCGATTCCAGGATCATGGCGGCTTCTTCGGCATCGCCGCGGCGTACGGTCTTAGGTCCGCCAGGCCCTGCCGCCGCCACCTCCTGCACGGTGGCCCCAAAGCCACCGAACAGCACGTTGGTGAAGGAGCGGTTCATGGCCTTGCACATAATGTTGGTGAGGATGATGCCGGAAGCGCCCACCAGCGACCCCGAAATAATTAAGCCGTTGTTGTTGAGCACGAAGCCGGTGGTGCATGCGGCCATGCCCGAGTAGGAGTTCAAAAGGCAAATGACCACCGGCATGTCGGCACCGCCAATGGGGATCGTGAGGCCCACGCCCAAGAGTGCGGAAAGCGCTGAAAGAATGTAGAACGGCGCGCCGACTTCTGGTCTTTGCACCAGGAAAACCGCCGCCACCACCGAAGCCACGAACAACGCCAGGTTAAGCCAGTGCTGGCCGGGGAAAAGCGTGGGGCGGCCACCCAAGATCCACTCCCGCAAGCGCAGGAAGGCCACCATGGAGCCGGTGAAGGTCACCCAACCGATGAGCAGGGAAAGGGAAATGGCAATAATTGCTACCATCCCCAGGGATTCCTCGGGGGTGTGGTGCACCCGCACCAGCTCGGCGGAAGCCACCAGGGCCGAGGCTGCGCCGCCAAAGCCGTTTAAGAGCCCCACCATTTCCGGCATGGCGGTCATGGGCGTAAAGAGCGCCAACAACAGCCCGAACAGCGAGCCCAGAGCGAGACCCGCCAGCACCGTGGGGAAGTCCACCACGCCTCCGGCGTAAAGGGTGGCGACGATGGCCACCAGCATGCCCACGGCACCGGTGAGGTTGCCGGCCACCGCGGTCTTGGGGGAGGACAGCATTTTCAACGCAAAGATGAAGCTCACGGCTGCCAGTAGGTAGAGCAAGTTGAGCATCGTCGCCTCCTTACTTCTTCCGCCGGAACATGCCCAGCATGCGGTGGGTCACCGCAAACCCGCCCACCACGTTGGTCATGGCCAGCACCACCGCCACAAAACCCAGCCACTTCATGCCGCTGGTAATGGCCGCACCGGTGGCAATAATGGCGCCCAGCACCGTGACTCCGGAAATGGCGTTGGAACCCGACATCAGCGGGGTGTGGAGCAGGGGAGGCACCTTGGAGATGACCTCAAACCCCACGAAAACCGCTAACACGAAAACCGTCAGCATCATCACCAGGGATTCCATTACTGACCTCCTTTCCGCGCCCGGACCTCACCGGCGTGGGTGATGAGCGGGAAGCTCACCAGCTCGTCCTCAAGGTTGAGGTTGAGCTGACCGCCTTTGAGCAGGAAGTTGAGGTAGTTAAGCACGTTCTTGGAGTACATCTGGCTGGCGTGGACGGCGGCGCGGCTCTCCCAGTCGGTGTAGCCCACGATCTTGACCCCCTTGTGCTCCACCACTTCACCGGCGCGGGTCAGCTCGCAGTTGCCACCAAAGGCCGCGGCCAGGTCCACGATCACCGAGCCGGGGCGCATGGTTTCCACCATGGGGGTGGTGAGCAGCACCGGCGGTTTTTGCCCGGGCACCAGGGCCGTGGAAATCACCACATCGCTGTGGGGGAGCCTCTTGGCCAGGGTTTGCCTTTCCAGCTCCAGTACCTCGTCACCCACGGCCACCGCGTACCCCTGTTCGTCCTGGGCTTTTTCCAGCTTCAGGTCCATGGGGATAAAGCGCGCGCCCAGGGACTCCACCTGCTCCTTGGTAGCCGGTCGCACGTCGAAGGCCTCCACAACCGCCCCCAAGCGCTTGGCCGTGGCAATGGCCTGCAAACCGGCTACGCCCGCGCCAATCACCAGCACGTGGGCAGGGGAAATGGTGCCGGCAGCGGTCATGAGCATGGGCATGAAGCGCGGCAGAAGGTCAGCAGCGGTCAAAACCGCCTTGTAGCCCTGCACCGTGCTCATGGAGGAGCGGGCGTCCATATCCTGGGCGCGGGTGATGCGTGGCATCCAGTCCATGGCAAAGGCGGTGACCCCCTGTCTGGCCAGCTTTTCTGCGGTTTCGGGATGGGCCAGGTGCTGCAACATGGCAATCAGCACTTGCCCCTGGCGCATCTTGGCGATTTCCTCGTCGGTGGGGCGCTCCACCTTGACCACAATGTCTGCAGCCCAAACCTGGTCGGGAGCGGCGATTTTTGCACCCGCCTGGGTGTACTCCTCGTCCGTGACCCCTGCGGCCGCTCCCGCCTCTTTTTCCACCAAGACCTCGTGGCCGGCAGCCACCAACTTCTTCACGGCATCGGCGACCAGGGCCACACGACGTTCCCCGGGTCTTACCTCGCGTGGTACTCCGATCTTCACGGGCTTCCCCCCTTCTGCCGCCGCCTCTCTTAAGGCGCGGCTGGGTATTTTACCCTAGGGTTGCATCAACTTTCACAGGAATGTGACCTGGAGTTAAAAGAAATCGTTGTCCGTCACAACGCTACCGGGTAAAAAGCTAGTGGCCTCTTTGTTTTCCTGGGGCGGGGAGCGAGTTTTCTGCGTTTAGCCTTGGGTTTTTGCCGGAGAGCCACGCAAAGGCTGGGAGCAGCCTTCACGGGGCAAGGTACAGCACATCACCCGGCCGGATGACGGTGCCGCTCAAGTTGTTCCTAGCGCGGATGGCCTCCACCGTGAGGCCGTGGCGCTTGGCGATGCTGTAGAGGGTGTCCCCCGGCCTCACCCGGTAGCGCAGGGGGTTGCGGATGCTCTGGGCGCGGGAACGCGGTTTTTCGCGGTTCTCGGCCACGGTGGCGGCTGACCAGCCGGCCTTGGGGATCACCATTTCCCGGCCCACCCGCAAGGCCCTGGGGTTCGTGATGTTGTTGGCGGCCATGATGGTTTCTGGTGAAACCCGGTAGCGGCGGGCAATGGCGGCAATGGTGTCCCCCGGCCGCACGGTGTGGAAAAGCCGCTTGATGCGCTCGCTGGGCGGGATGGAGGCAATGACGGTTCTGGCCTGTTCCCCCTGTCCGCAGGGGACCGCCACCTGGTACACGCCAGCTGGAGGGGTAATGCCGCGGACCAAAGCAGGGTTGAGCTGGCGCAGGGTCTCAAGGTCCCACGCGCCCTTTTCGGCCAATACCTCCAGGTCCAGCGCCCCTTCCACCGGCACCATGTCCCGGCACCAGGTTTGCTCCGGAAACGTGGGAAGGCCGAAGCGCTGAGGCTGCTTGACCACGATCAGCGCTGCCCAAAAGGCGGGTACGTAGTTCCGGGTTTCCCGCGGCAAAAACCGGCGGATGCTCCAGAAGTCGGTGTTGCCCTTCGCCCGCTTAATGGCCTTCTCCACCCGTCCGGCGCCGGAGTTATAGGCCGCCAGAGCCAGCTCCCAATCGCCAAAGGTGGCGTAAAGGTCCGAAAGGTGCGCTAGGGCCGCTTGGGTGGCCCGCTGGGGGTCTAAACGCTCGTCCACCAACCCGTCGCAGCGCAGCTGGTAAAGGCGGGCAGTGCCGGCCATGAACTGCCAGAGGCCGGTAGCTTTGGCCCGGGAGCGGGCGTGGGTGTGAAAGGCGCTTTCCACCAGGGGCAGGTACGCCAGATCCTGGGGCAGCTGCATTTGCGAGAGGTAAGAGCGGATGAGGGGCAGCCAGCGGGCCGCCCGCTCCAGCGCGGCAATAAGCCTTTCCCGGTAGGGGCCGGTGTAGAAGTCAATGAGCGACGCAACCTCCGGGGTCACCTTCACCGGCAGGTCAAAGGTGAGCTCTTGGGCCTCCCGGGCGGCTTGCTGCACCTGTTCGGGTTTTGCCGGTAAAACCTCCTCGGGAACCTGAGCGCTTTCTTCCTGCTCTGGAGTTTCCTCCTCGGCGTACAGGGTGGCGGTAAGATCGTCCAGCTCTTGCCAAAGCTCGGCGATGGCCTGCGAAAGCTCAGGGTCCTGGGGAGCCGCGGCGATGGCCTCGCCTACCTGCTGCACAAGGGTGGACTCGCAGGCCAGAAAGCCGTCCTCATCGCCGGCAACGGCGGCTTCCCGGGCGGACTCCAGAGCTTTTTCGGCATTTCGCCGCAGCTTTTCGCCAGCGTTTTCTTCCGGCTGGTTTGCTGGCCTTTCGCTGGCTTTGGCCACGTTCACTACTGGCTTGTGCTGGACGGTGGTTTGGCAGGCAACTAAAAGCCCGACCAACGCCGCCGAGAAGAGCCAGCTCCCCTTCATTCGCCTTGCAGGTTGACGGTGAGGGTTAGGGCCAGCTGCCGCACCCGCTCCCCCCGCTTGAGCTCCACATCCACGGGGGTCACCGTGGCCACGGTGGCGTCGTTGTCGTCCACCAGCTCGATGCGCACCCGACAGCGGGCAGCTTGCCCCAGAGCTTTGCCCACGTGTTCTTCGACCTTTTTGCGAACTTCCTGGCGGGAGTTGAGGGACCCCGCCAACAGGGCGTCCAGGTCCAACGCGGGTTTCGCTGGTTCCTCCACGGGGGCCTTGTAGGTGCTGGCCTTCCGCAGGTTTTCAAGCTCCGCCAGGATGTCCAGGGAAGACGACACGCGGACGTGCCGGACTTCCGGGGTGGAGGGTGGGGCCGGCTCGGTGGTGGTGGCGAACTCCACCGCCGGTTCGGCTTCCGGGGGGGCGAGGGGCGGGGCTTCCGGGGCAACTTCTGCCGCTGGGCCAGTGACCGCGCTTTCCGGCAGCTCTTCCACCGGCGGGGGCACGGTTTCGGTAAGCACCTCCACCACCGGCGGCGGGGGCAGCTCTTGCTCCACCGCGCTGGCTAGCCGGTCCGGGGAGAAGCTGGCCTTCGGTGCGGGTGCAGGAGCTGGGGGAGGTGGCGGAGGAGCAGCCGCCGCTGGGCGCACCTCTTCCACTTTGGCCTCTTGCGTGGCCATCCGCGCCCGCAGCGTCTTAAGCGTGAGCTTGGTGATGGCCTTTAGGGTCTCAAAAACCCCCACGCCCTGCGTGGCTATTGCTTCAAAGTATGGGTATTTGCCGTCGGGGTTGAGCGCCGCGTTGAGCTCTTCCACCGACAGGATGTTCTTCAAATCGCGCTTGTTGTACTGCAGCACCAGCGGCACCGAGTCGAAGTCAATCCCCAGCTCCTGCAGGTTTTCTCGGAGGTTGTTGAAGCTCTCCACGTTGGCATCGGCCATGGGGCGCTGGGAGTCGGCCACGAACACGATGCCGTCTACACCTTTCAGCACCAGCTTGCGGGTGGTGTTGTAAAACACCTGCCCGGGCACGGTGTAAAGCTGCAACCGGGTACGAAAGCCGCCCACCTTTCCCACTTCCAGCGGCAGGAGGTCAAAGAAAAGCGTGCGGTCCGTTTCGGTTTCCAGGGAAACCATTTCCCCCCGGGAAGTGGGGGCGGTCTTGGCGTAGATGTACGACAGATTGGTTGTTTTGCCGCAAAGGCCAGGACCGTAGTACACGATCTTGGCCGCCATTTGCATGGTGGCCCAGTTAAAGAAGACCATCTAAGGCTCTCCGCTCACCACGATGAAAACCCTAGCACACGCAGGAGCCTCGGTCAACGCGACGGCGCGGGGCGCGGGAAAAACGCTGCCACCAGCCTTGGCTACTTGCCCGCTCCCATTGGCTCTAACCCTAAAAGCCAGCGGTAAAGCTCAAGGTACTTTTGCGCGGAGGATTTCCACGAAAAATCCTGGCTTACAGCGCGTCTTTGCAGTTCCTGCCAGGCTTCCGGTTGAGCCAGCAGCTCTTTGGCCCGCTGCAGCGCCCGCACCAGTTCCTGGGGGGTGAGCGGGGAAAACACGAAGCCGTTACCGTCGGGCTGGGAAGCATCCCGAACCGTATCGGCCAGACCACCGGTGGCGTGTACCACCGGCAGAGTGCCGTAGCGCATGGCAATCATTTGCCCCAAGCCACAGGGCTCCCAGCGGGAGGGCATGAGGAATAGGCTGCTCCCCGCGTAAATAAGCCGGGCCAACCGGTCGTCAAAGCGGAGGGCCACCGCCACGCGATCGGGGTGGGCTGCCTGGGCAGCCTTCAAAAGCTCTTCAAAGCGCGCCTCGCCGGTGCCCAACACCACCACATCGAACCCCAACTGCAGGATGTCTTCCAGCGCCGCCACCAGAACGTCGGCGCCCTTTTGCTCGGTAATGCGGGAAACCATCCCCAGGATCGGCCGAGAGCTGGGGCTCATGCCCAGCACCCGCCGGAGTTCCTGGGCGGCGGCTTCCTTTCCCGCGGTGAGGTTTTCCCGGGTGTAGGGCAACGGCAAAGCGGCATCCCTGGCCGGATCCCAGAGGTCCTCATCCAGGCCGTTGAGGATGCCGAAAAGGCGGTCCTGCCTTTTGGCCAGCACCCCTTCCAGCCCGCAGCCAAAGGCCGGGGTGAGGATTTCCCGGGCGTAGGTGGGGGAAACCGTGGTGATGGCCGAGGCGGTGGTGAGCCCCGCCTTGAGGAAGTTCACCTGGCCGTAGTACTCCAGGAACTCCATGGTGAAGTAGGCCTCGGGCAGCTGGCACGCGGAAAGCACCCAGGGCGGAAAGACCCCCTGGTAGGCCAGGTTGTGGACGGTGATCACGGTGGCGGGTTGAGGTCGGCTAAAGTCCGCCTGACAAGCCAAAAGGAAAGGCACCAGCGCCGCCTGCCAGTCGTGCACGTGGATGACCTGCCGGTCTTGGGTCACCTGCAAGGCAGCCCGGGCAAACCAGGCAAAGCGCATGGGGTTGTCGGGGAAGTCCCCTTCCGGCAAGCTGTAAAGTGCAGGCCGCACGAAGAGCGGCGGGCAGTCGAGAAAGAGAAAGCGCACACCGTCCTGGAGGAGCTCGTAAACCTTTCCCTGCAGACCCAGCGCCTCCACGGTGCCCACCGGCGTGCCAGGCGGAGGGGTTTGCAAGGTGGAGCGGTGGGCGGGGAGCACCACGCTGACCTCAAGACCCAGGGCCGCTTGCGCTTTGGGCAAGGCACCCGCCACATCGGCAAGGCCGCCGGTTTTGGAAAACGGTACCGCTTCGGAAACCACGTGGGCCAAACGCATGGGCACTCCTTAAAGGGTTGGGTGGGAAACAACCTCGCCCACCACCGAAAGCAAAAGACCGTCGGGGAAGGCGGCGTCCTCCGCCACCCAAGGGGGAAGCGTGCCGCCAGTCTCCGTGATGAGCTGGCGCAAGCGCTGGACGTGGAGGGCAAAGCGCCGCTCGGCGTAATCCCGGGCTGCCTGGGTGGTGACCAGGAAAGGCCAGTCGGAAGCCAGGGCCAAAAGCAGCTCGTGGGCTTGGGCGGAGCGGAACCCGTCGTGGGCTGAGGTTTGCGCCAAAGCCTCCCAGGCTGGCCTCTCCACGGAGGCCAGCTCCCGCCAAAAGTGCTCGGTCTCGGGGTTCACCCAAACCCGGTGGTCCCCCCCTTCGCCCCAGGAGCCCTCGGGGAGTTCCACCGGGGAAGGGGCCTCGGCGGAGAGCGCCCGGGAAAGCGTGGTGGGGTGCACCAGGGGGTGGGTTTCGGCTTTTTCCAGCACCTTTTCCAAAAACGCCACCCCTTCAAACCACCAGTGGCCAAAGAGCTCGGTATCAAAGGGAGCCGCCACCACGCCTCCCCGGGCATCGCCCAGACCTGCCACCACCTCCAGGAAGTGATGGGCGTGGGAGTCCACGGCCTGGGCAATGGCTTCGGGGTCGTAGGGGAGCTTGTCCGCCAGGTCGGCCTTGGGGTGGGTGACCCGCCACAGCTTGAGGCCCGAGGGCCAGTGCCGCTTGTGGAAGTCCAGGTAGCGCTCCTCGCCGGGGTAACCGTGCTCCCGCGACCAAACCTGTAGGGAGGTGTGGGGGTCCCGGAAAAAGGCCGCTACCTGCGAGCGGGCGATCAGCGCGGGGTGGTAAAGCGACGGCGAGGTGGGGATTTCCGCACTGGCCTGCTGGGCAGCCGAGGAAGCCACCGGCTTTCCCCCCAGGAGCAGGTGGGAGTCCAAAACCGTCCAGGAAAAACCGGCTTCCTCCAGAAGCGTTTCCAGGCCCGGGCGGAAAGGCTCAAAAAACCCGGTGACCGGGTGGCGGAAGGGGCCGGCGGGGCGATAGGCGCACTCGGGGAGCCAAACGCCTGCGGCTTTCCGCCCGAAGACCTGGCGGTGGTAGGCCTGGGCCAAGAGCAACGAAAGCCGTGCCGAGCGCAGGTCGTGGACTAGCGGAAGGTAGGCGTGGGTGGCGGCGCAGGTTCCCAGCTCGATGACCTGATCGTGGGCCAGTTGCGCGAAGGCAGCGGCGAGATCGCGGTTAATGGTGTCGAAAAAGCGCAAGCGATCGGCAAAGAGCTCCCGCCAGAAGCCGGCCAGGGCCAGGTCGTTGGCTTCTTCGGCTGCTTTCGTTCGGTTCTGCAGGTAGGCGGCCAGCTTGCCGGGGAAGCCCGGGTGGCGCCACTGCGCGGCCAGCACTGGCGAAACGGTGATCGTGAGCTGGTTTTTTGCGCCTTTTTTCCCCCGCCTTTGCAGCATGGCCAAAAGCGGCAGGTAGCAGTGCACGGTGGCTTCAAAGAGCCAGTCCTCCCCGTGAGGCCACGCCCCGTGGTTCAGCACCCAGGGCAGGTGGGTGTGGAGGACGATGGCAAGCCCCCGGGCTTCCCTCATGGCTGCTCCCCCTCGCTGGTGGCTTCCCGGAGAAAGCGGGCCGCTTCCTCGGGGGGCGTGGGGTTGATGGCGTAGCCTGAACCCCATTCAAAGCCGGCAATGCGGGTAATGCGGGGCACAAACTCGATGTGCCAGTGGTAGTCGTACTCGATGGTGGTCCAGTACTGGGGCTGTCCCGGTCGGGGGTGGGGGCTGGGGGCGGTGTGGAGGATGAGGTTGTACGGAGGGTCAGCCAGAAGCTGCCGGATGCGGCGCAGAAAGTCCCGCAGCACCTTGCCCAGTTCCAAAAGCAAGGCATCGCTGGCCAGGGCAAAGTCATGGCTGTGCTGTTTGGGGAGGATCCAGGTTTCAAAGGGGAAGGAGGCGGCAAAGGGCTCCAAAAGGATAAAGTGTTCGGTTTCCAGGGCCACGCGATCGCCAAAGGCCTTTTCCTGGTGGATGAGGTCGCAAAAGATGCAGCGCTCCTTGTGGGCCCAGTGGTTGCGGGCCACGTTGAGCTCCTCCACCACCACCGTGGGGATGATGGGCGTGGCAATGAGCTGGCTGTGGGGGTGGGGGAGAGAAGCACCGGCATCCCGCCCTTTGTTCTTGAACAGCAGCACGTAGCGGATGCGGATGTCGCGCCGCAGATCGGTGAGCCTCTCCCGCCAGGCCTTAAACATCAGCTGCAGCTCTTCCGGCGAGCGGTCGGCCACCTCCGCGTGGTGGTTTGGAGTTTCGATGATGACCTCGTGGGCGCCAATGCCGTTCACCCGATCGAAGATGCCCACGCCCTCGCGGGTGAGCTCGCCTTCAATGCGCAGCGCCGGGAACTTGTTGGGCACCACCCGCACCTGCCAGCCCGGGGTGTTGGGCTGGTGGTTTTGGCGGCCGTAGGCGAGGATTTCCGGCGGGGTGGCCGCTTCCTGCCCGTATTCGAACGGACAGCCTTCCGGTGATGAGGTTTCCGGTTGCGGTTGGGCAAACTCGTGGGGCCGAAACTTGCGTTCGGTGGCGATGATGGACCATCGCCGGCGGATGGGGTCAAAGCGCAGCTCAGGCATGGTTTTGTTTGCTCCTCTGTGTAGCCAGGACTTTTCTCACGGCTCGTCAACCTCCAAAAGCTCCAGACGGTAGGACCCCCAGGTCGGAAAGCGTACCCCCGGTGCGTCCACCACCATCAGCACATTGCCGCCGGGAAGCGGAAGCGCCGCCTCCAGGATCCTGTTCACCGCGCACCAGCCCGGGCGGTCCACCGGGAGCAGGTAGCGTACCACGTGGGAGCCGGAAGCCAGGGTCACCCCCACGGGCAGGGGCACCTTTCCCGGGGAGGCACCCTCAAAGCGCACCCAGAGGGAGTCCCCGTCGGCCCGCAAGGCCAGGCGGCAGCCTTCGGCTTCCACCCAAGCGGCCACCGCCCACTCGAAGTAGGTGGTGGTGCGGCCGTCCAGCACCGGTGTGGGCCAGGAGCGGGAAAGGGGCACGGTGAGCGGGGTTTCCCCCTTCCGCACCGGCACCGCCAGCTCGGCCAGCGGCTCCTTTCCGGCGGCGCGCAGGGCGTCGGCCAGGTGCCAGCGGAACAGGCGGTCGTAAAGGGGGGCGAGGAGCGTGGGGTTGTCGTCGCCAAACCACCACCACCAGTCGCTGCTCTGGGCCGCCAACCACGACTCACCCCCTGCGGCCGCTCCCGCCTCCCGGCAGCGGGCCAAAAGCTCCCAGGCTTTGCGCTTTTCCTCATGGCCAATCCAGGTGGCGAAGGAGGCGTTGATCCACGAGCCGGGGTGCAAACGGGTGAGCTCCCGGGGCTTTTCTTCGGCCACCCTCTGGCGCAGGGTCACCAAACGGAGCTCGCCCGTCATGGGCAGAAGCTCGCCCAAACGGGTGAGGAAGGTGGCGCCGCCTTCGGGGTAGCTGCTCCAGGGGTTTTCCCCGTCTAGGGCCACCAACAGCCCGCCCTCCGCCGGCAAGTGCCGGCTGGCGGAAACGGTGGCTGCCACGAGATGCTGGGCGGCTTCCGCTTCCGGCAGCTCCTGGGCTTTAAATCCCACAAAGTCGGAAAGCCCGCGGTGCCGGAAGAAGAGCACAGGACCTTCCCCGCGCAGGCGCCAGGGCACGGCCAGCTCGGCGGCCACCCCGGTTTCTCCCGAAACCGGATGCCCCAGGGAGGCCGCCAGGATCCCCTCGTCGGTGGCCAACCACGCCACCTCGTGCTCGCCGTAAAGCGCCACCGCTTCTTCGGAAACCGCCCCCTCGGGGGGCCAAAAACCCTGCACCGAAAAACCCAGCTCGGCCATGAAGGCCTGCGCTTTCTGCACGTGCTGAGCGGCATCCTCCCGGGATCGGAAAACGGGGAAACCGCCCGGTGGGGGAGGCACGGACGCGGCCGCCACCTGCGTGTCCAGGAGCAACGGCAAGAGCGGGTGGGCGTAAGGCGAGGTGGCAATTTCCACGCCCATGTCGGCGAGTTCGCGGTAAAGAGCCAAAAGCTTTCCCGGGCAGCCCACCAGCCACTCCACGATGAGCCGGCGGTCTTCCTGGGAATAGCCCCGGCGCTTGGCCAAAAGCTCGGCCACCAGCGGCTCCCAGCGGGCGTTGGGGGCGGCGTAAGCGAGCACCGTGAGCACCTGCAGGTCGGTGAGATCGGGCAGGGCCAGGCGGGAGGGGATTTCGTCGTCCTTGGCCCCCGCCAGCTGTCCGGCCAGCGCCCGCAGGCGGGGGAGGCGGGAAAGCTGCCGCGGGTGCAGCATGAACGGCCAGCGCACCAGCTCTTTGATAGATTGCGGTGAAAGCTCGGAGGTGGGGGTGGCCAGCGCGGTGAGCAGCGGGTCCTGGGCCCGTCCCTGCTGATAGGCCAAAAGCTGCTCCAGAAAAACCGGGGTGAGGTTCAGCACCTGCCCACCCACCCCGGTTTGCTTCAGGGCGTAAGCCAAAGTGAGGTACTCACCGGCGGCGTGAAGCAGCACCCAGGGGGCGTGGACCCGGCCATCGGCGGTGCGGTAGCGGGGCTGATGGAGGTGCCAGAGGAAGGTGAGCTTGGCCATTAGTCCTCACGCACCAGCTCTTCCACCTGGGCCCCAAAGGAGGCTGCCAGCTTCGCGGCCGCCTCCTGATCCGGCCCCTCGGCGTGAACGTGCAGAGCGGGTCCCAGACGGTCGGGCCGCAGCAGCACCCACCCCTGGTCCTGCTTGATCTTGACGCCTTCCAGGAAGGAAAGCTCCCTGCCGGCAAAGCGGTCCACCACCTGGCGCATGATGCGCCCCTTCTTTTCCACCGGGCAGGGGATGGTGCGGTGCACCACGTTGACGGTGGGGGCACGACGGCCAACTTCGCTCAAAGGTTGCCCCACCCGGCTTAAGTGGTACAGGAAGCTTCCCACCGCAAACAGCGCGTCGGGGGCGTAGTGAAAGGCCGGAAAGATGAAGTCCCCTTCGCCGCTGGTGGCAAAGATGACCCCCTTTTGCCGCGCGGCCTCGATGAGGGTTCGCGGCGCCGAAAGGGTTTCCCGCACTCGAATGTTGGCCCTGGCCAGAGCCTGGGCGAAGGTGGAGGGGGCAAAGGCGGGGAGCACCACCTCGCCCGCCGGCGGGGACTGGGCCAGAAGCAACGCCAGAAACAGGCTCACCAGCTCCATCCCTTGCCAGATGCGGCCGGTGTCGTCCAAAACCACGAGCTTTTCCCCGTCGGGGTAAAGGAAAACCCCCATGTGGGCGTCCAAAGCCCTCACTATGGCGGCCAGCCGCTCCAGAGCCTTGGGGATATCTGCCGGCAGCAGCGCTTCCTCCCTTTCGGTGTGGGCGTTGAGGGTGACCACGTCGCAACCCAGCTCGGCCAGAAGCCGGGGGAGGATCACCACCGCCGGGGAGTGGGCGTAGTCCACCACCAAGCGGAAGCGCTCGGGGAGGGCCGCGTCCCCCAAAGCCTTGAGGTACGCCTCGGCGTAAAGGTCCAAAACCCGCGGTTGCTCGAAGATTAAGCCGATTTCCTGATGCTGCACCCGGCGGAACTCCTCCCGCAGGAACACCCGTTCCACCGACTTGGCAAAGGCGGTGGAGATGTCCACCCCGTGCTCGTCAAAAAAGCGGATGGAGGTCATGCCCCGCACCAGCTGCACCTGCTGGAAAGAGACCCCACCCTTTTCACCGAACCCCTTGAGCTTGTAGCGCAGCACAGGGATGGGCATGAGGCCCAGGTCCACCACATGCACGCCGGTGGAGCCCACACCCCCCACGAAGGCCCGGCGCAGCATGCGGGAGGCGGGGTGGCCGTCACGGGCGGTGAGGATGGTGCTGCCCGGGGCCAGAAGGGTTCCGTAGGCAGCTCCCAGCCGTGCGGCTACCTCCGGGGTGAGCTCCAGGTTGGTAAGCCCGGTAACCGCCCCTTCCTCGAAGGCGGAAGTGCGCCACCTTTCGGCGTACACCAGGTTGGAGTGCACCACCGCGTGGTCTTCCACCACCTTGGAGGGCCAAATCTTGACCCCTTCCTTGACCCGCACCCCCCGCCCCAGCGCGGTGGCGTCGGCAATGATGGCCCCCCGTTCCACCACGGCCTGCTCGCCCACCTGCACTTCGGCACCCACCACCGCCCGCTCCAGGCGGGCGCCGGCACCAATGCGGCTCCCCGCCCAAACCACCGAGCGGCGCAGCTCCGCCCCGGGGCCCACCACCACCCCCGGCCCCAGCACCACGTCCTCCAGCCGCGCCCCTTCCTCCAGGCGGCAGCCCTCCCCCAACACCACCGTGCCCCGCACCTCCACCGAGGGCGCCACCTCCACCGCGCCTGCCGCCCAGTAGGGGCGCCCCCCCACTTGCTCCAGGCGCCCCTGGGGCACCAGGCGCAAGGTGCCGGAAAAGAAGTCCTGATGCACGTCCAGGTAGGATTCGGGGTCGCCAATGTCCCGCCAGTACCCCTGCATGATGCAGCCGAAAAGCGGCACGTTGGCCTGCAAAAGACGCGGGAACAAATCCCGGGAAAAATCGAACGGTTCGTCTAGCGGTACTTGCTTCAAAACCTCCGCTTCCAGCACGTAAATCCCGGTGTTCACGGTGTCGGAAAACACCTCGCCCCAGGTGGGTTTTTCTAAAAACCTGCGGATGCGGAGGTCACCGTCGGTAATGACGATGCCGAACTGAAGCGGGTTGGCCACCCGCGTGAGGGTAATGGTGACCGCCGCTTTTTTGGCTTCGTGAAAGCGGAGGATGGCGGAAAGGTCGAAGTCGCAGACCACATCCCCGGAAAGCACCAGGTAGCGGTCGGAAGAAACCAAGCGCGCGCCGTGGGCCACCGCACCGGCGGTGCCGAAGTCCTGCTCCGCCTGGTAGTAGGTGAGCTTCATGCCAAAGCGGGAGCCATCACCGAGCGCCTGCCGGATTTTGGCCGGCTCGTGGTAGGTGAGAACCACCGCCTCGCTCATCCCGTGCTGGCGCAGGTGCTCCAGCACCAGCTCCAAAATGGGCCGGTTGACCACCGGCAGCAGCGGCTTGGGAATGTTGGCGGAAAGCGGGCGGATGCGGGTACCAAACCCCCCCGCCATGATGATGGGGATCATGACGCTTCTCCCAGGTGGCGCCGCAGAGCCGAGCGCAGCTCTGCCAGGTCGGCGGACTTCACCACGTACTCGTCGGCCAGCCACGAGGAAAAATCGTCCTGGTAACGGGCGTAGGCGGTGGAGAGGATCACCGGTAGCGTGGGGGTTTTCGCCTTAATCTCGCGAAGCAGCGCCAGGCCCAGCCCCTCCGCCAGGCGGATGTCCAAAACCACCGCATCTACCGGAAACTTGGCCAGGTGCTCCCGCGCCTCGTCCATGGTCAAGCAGGTGCTCACCTCGTACCCTTCTCCACCAAAGACCTGGCGGTACAGCTCAAGGATGGCCTCATCGTCATCCACAAACAGCACCCGCTTCATACGCACCTCCGCAAGAGCAAGGAAAACCGCACCCAGCCGGGCTCGTCTTCATCATACTCGACTTTCCCGCCCATGGCCTCGGTAAGACGCCGCACCGAAGCTAGCCCTTCGCCGCTGCCTCCCGGTTGCCCCAGGCCCCCCGAAAAAGGGTCCGAGCGCAGGGGTTGCGGCAGGGGCTGCCCGTTGTCGGCCACCGAAAGCCGCACCCATTCGCCTTCTTCTTCCACCCTGACGCGCACCTCACCTCCCAGCCCCACCGCCTTTACCGCGTTGCTCAAGAGGTTTTCCACGCAGCGGTCGAGGTAAGTCGGGTCGGCCCACACGCAAACCGGTTTTTCCGGCGGGTCGAAACGCAAGCTGATGCTTCGGCTTTCCGCCAGCGCCTGCCATGAGGCCACCAAGCGCAGCAGCAGAGCCACGGCGTCCGTGCGGGTGAGCTCCATACCCTGGCCGCGGCTGGCCAGCTCCTGCACCAGCTGGTTCACCTGGCGCTCCACCCGGGAAAGCCCGTCGGCAATTTTTCGCCCCCAGGCTTCCCACTCCTCCACGGTGGTGGGTTTGTGCTCCAGCAGGTGTTGGAGCAAACCCGCCGCGGCGGTAAGGGGGTTTTTGATGTCGTGGGCCAAAGCCCGGGCGGTTTCCACCAGCACCACCGCCTGCTCGGCGCGGCGTCGGGCTTCCTGTTCCGCCTGGAAGCGGGCCCACAGCTCGGTGCGTTCCAGGGCAGCCTGCAGGCTATGGCAGAGCGCCTGGGCACCCTCCAAAAGCGGCGCAGAAACAGGGGCCCTGGTGACGAAGTTATCCGCCAGCACCACGCCCCAGAAGGTCCCCTGGCGCACCAGGGGGAGCACCACCAGAAAAGGTGACTGCAGCGCGTGCATCCAGTGCCGCACGCAGGGGTCGGCAAAGTCCCGGCGGGCCACAAAGGCCCGCCGCCAGCGGCCGCAGCCCTCCTGCAGTGGGGTCCTGAGGGCTTGCAGGGTTTCGGCCAGCCGAGCCTTTTCTTGGCTGATGATTTCCGGCTGGAAGGTCCCCAAAGTGGCCAGGGGCTTTACCTCCAGGGCCTGCAGCTGCTGCCAGAGTTGCGCCGCTTCCTCACCGCTCCGGGGACCGATCCCCAACCAGCCCTCCAGAAGGCCGTTGGTTCTCCGCAGGAGGAAGGCGCGGTTAAAGCCAAAACCCTCTCCGGCGGTGAGGGCCACCAGGGCAATCCAGCCGGCGTGCTCAGGGGTGAGGGCTCGCTCGAAGAGCTCAGCGGCGAGGTGGAGGGTGGCGAGGATCTTGGTGGAACGACCCCGGTCCCTTTGATAGCCGCCCCCTCGTCCTCGCCGGAGGCCGGGAAAAGCCCACGGTTTGCGCCGCGTTTCGCCCCTCACCTTCCGCTCGTGGCGAAGTGTAGCTCAAACCGAGGCTTTGTCGGCGAGAACGAAACCCATTTCGTCGTAGAGAAAGGCCGGCCTGCTCACCTTCACCAGGGCCAGCTCTGCGGCGTTTGCCAGCTCCACCAGCACCCGGAGGGACTTCCCCTCTCGCTGCCAGCGGCAACGCTGAACCTGAGGGGGGAGAGGTGCCAGCTGCCGTGGGGAAAACCGCAGGGAAAAACCGCTGAGGCTTTCTTGCAACGTGACCACCGTGAGCACCGGCTTGCGAAGCGAGCGCCAGCTCAAGGGAAGGTGAAAGCTCACGTGCAGCACGTTGCCTTCCAGGGCGGCTTTCACTTGAGGCGCGCGAGGTGGGGTGGTAAGGGGCAAGAAGACCTCGGGGGCCCCGGCAAACTTCAGGTGGAAGCGCCGGCGAAACACCAGCTGACTGCGGTGGGCAGCAATGGCGCGCCTTTTGAGGGCTTTCTCGGCTGCCGTTCCGGCGATCTGGGTGACCTCCTGGCTGCTGGCCAGGTTGGCGTGCGTGGGGTAAGCCAGAAGGCGAAAGCTACCGGACTTAGCTTCTGTGAAAAGCGCCAGCGCCAGCGCTGCCGTGGCGCTGTGGTCGGGGTGGCAGTCGGCCAGAAGCGGGGCAAGCACCAGTGTGGGCTGGAATGCGCGAACCAAGTTGCGCAAAGGTTTGAGAGCAGACTCACCATTGGCCAGCAGAAGCGGGGTGAGTGCTGTATCGGGGAAGTCCAAAAACACCGCGGCGTCGGGGTTGACACCAAGGGTCGCCAAGGCTTCCCGGGCTTCTCCCTGGCGGCGCAGACCAAAGCGCTTTTGGTCTTCAGCCGTAAGCACCAGCTTGCGGTCCAAAACCCGCTGGGGCCAGGCGTTGGCCTCCCCCGAAGTGAGGAAAACCGGTAACACCGCCGCCCCCACAGCGGTGGCCCGCTGCAAAAGGATTCCCGCCCCCAGGGACTCGTCGTCGGGATGGGGGAAAAGGCCCAAAATGCGGTCGTCCTTGCGGAGAGATAGCTCGCTCATGCCTTCGAAAGCCACGGGTTTTCAACGCCTTGGCCGCAAACCCTCATCGGTGTTCCCACCGAGGCAAGGGTGCGTTACTTTAGCACGAGCGGGAGGGGTAAGCCGTGGCGTGGAAAAAGCGAACGGGCGTGGTTTTGGGGGTGGTTTTGGCGGTGTTTTTGGCCTTGGCAGCCATCGTCTTTTACCTGCTGCGGGCCTCGGTGTTTGTGCCGGTACCGGGGGAGGTGAAGCTTGCCGGCCTTTCCCAGCCGGTAACGGTGCGCTTCGATGCCTGGGGGGTGCCCCACGTGCAGGCCGCAAGCCCACGGGACGCCTGGTTCGTGCAGGGCTACCTGCACGCCCGGGAGCGCTTTTTCCAAATGGAGCTTTCCCGGCGGGCAGCTTCCGGTCGGTTGGCGGAGCTTTTGGGGGAAAAGGTGGTGGCGGTGGATGCGCGGTTTCGGCGCTGGGGCTTGCCGGAAGCGGTGGGTCGCCAGCGCCAGATGCTCCCCCAAGAGGCCGAAAAGGCGCTGGCGGCTTATGCCGCGGGCGTGAACGCTGCCATCTTGCGGCTCCCGGCCTGGCGTCTGGCCCCGGAGTGCTTGCTTTTAGGTTGCCAACCGGAGCCCTGGCAGGTGGAGGACACCCTGGGTGTGGGTTTGCTTTTGCAGTACACGCTCACCTGGGCGGCAGGGGAGGAGCTGCAGAGGCTGGAAGAGCTCCGCGCCTTCGGTCGCGAAAGGGCGGTGAACCTCTGGGGTTGGAGCGGGGAACAGGCGGCAGCCTGGCTTCCCCCGGAGCTTCCGCCGCGGCCATCGAAAGCGCCGGCAGAACCACCACCGCCGGTGTTTTCCGGGGTGGGCTCCAACAACTGGGCGGTTTCGCCTAGCCGCAGCGTTACCGGTATGCCGCTTCTGGCCAACGATCCCCACGTGGGGGTGGCCAACCCCGCCACCTGGTACGAAATCCACCTGCAGGCGCCGGGGCTGGCCCTGGCCGGGGTCTCGGCGCCCGGGGCTCCCGGGGTGCTCATCGGCCACAACCCCCAGGTCGCCTGGGGGCTCACCATGGTGATGCTGGACGATCAGGACCTCTTCCGCCTCACCCTCAACGAGCAGGGTACCCATGAGCTCTTTGGCGGACGCTGGCTGCCGTTGGTCATGCAAAAGCAAAGCCTCAAGGTGCGGGGGGAAAGCCAGCCCCGGGAGGTGGTGCTCAAGCGCTCCATTCACGGGCCGGTGGTGCGGGAGGAAAACGGACAAGCCTATGCCCTGGCCTGGACCGCGCTGCAGGCCCGCTCGCCGGTGGAGTGCTTCCTGCGGCTCGCTTCGGCGGCAAGCGTGTACGAGGGCATGGAGGCCTTTGCCACCTGCGAATCGCCGGCCATAAACCTGCTCCTGGCCGACCGTCACGGCAACATCGCCTGGCAGGTCACCGGGCGCATCCCCAAACGCGGGAAGGGCGCGGGCAAGCTGCCTGCCCCCGGTGACGATCCGGCGTGGGCGTGGCAGGGCTTTGAGCCTTACGAGCGCAACCCCCGGGTGGTGAACCCCCCCGCGGGGTTTTTGGCCACGGCCAACCACGATCCCTTTGCCGAAGGCGATGCCTCCGGGGAGCCTTTTCCGGGAGAGTTTGCCCCACCCCACCGTGTCCGCACCATAAAGAAGGCCCTGGCGGCGCAGGAAAAATGGGATGTGGAGGGCTTTTTGAAGCTGCAAACCGATGTGAAGAACCCGCAGGCCCTGGAGCTTCTGGCGGCCTTGCGGCCTTTTCTTGCCAAGCTTCCCCATCCGGAGGCCCGGGAGTTGCTGCAGTGGGACGGGGAAATGGGTGGGGTAAGCCGGGAGGCGCTGCTGTGGGCTAACTTCCTGCGGGCTTTGGTGCGCCAGGTGGGCCTGGATGAAGCGCAGGGCGCAGGCCTTTCCCGCTCGCCCTTCACCGGTGAGGTGCTTTTGCGGCTGCTGGCGGGGGCCGTGGATCCCCGCTGGTGGGACGACGTCACCACGCCTGCAGTGGAAGGACCGGCGGAAGCCATCCGCAAGGCCCTGGAAGAAGCCGCGGCGCTTTCCCGGGGGAAAGCCTGGGGGCAGGAGCACCAGCTGCTGTTTGCCCATGCCTTGGGAGGGGTGCCGCTTTTGGGCAAGTTTTTCAACGTGGGGCCGGTGGGGGTAGGCGGTGCTGCGCCGTGCCTCAACGCCACCGCCTATCGCGGCCAGGCCCGGGACTTTTCGGTGGTTTCCCTGCCCTCCATGCGCTTTGTGGCGGACCTTCGAAGCTGGGATAACTCCCGTTTGGTGCTGCCCTTGGGGCAGTCGGGTCATCCCCTTTCCTCCCACGCCAGGGATCAGCTGCCCCTCTGGCTTGCGGGGAAAGCCCACGCCATGCCGTTCACCGAGGAAGCGCTGGCCCGGGAAGCCCCGCGTACCACGCGCTTTGTGCCGTAAAACCTGCATGCCGGCCTTGCGTAAACCCAACCAGGGGGGAGTCATGAGACGGGCAACCGTGCTGTTTTTTGTGACCTCGCTGGCGGCCAGCTCGCTGGCCGCTTCTCTGCCGTCACCGGAGGCGGCGCTGGGCAAGGCCGTGGGTCAGGATCGGGTGCTGGCCAGCTACGAGGAAACGGTGGCGTACCTGCGCAAGCTTTCCGAGCTTTCGCCGCGGGTTACGGTGGAAGAGCTGGGCCCAACGGTTTCCGGCCGGCCCATGATTGCGGTGGTGGTTTCCTCGGCCGCCAACATGGCCAAACTGGAGGCCATCCGCCGGGGCTGGGCCAAGCTGGCCGATCCCCGCCAGCTCAACCCGGCGGAGCGGGAGGCTCTGGTTTCCGACTTGCCCGCCGGTCTTCTGGTAACCGCCGGCATCCACTCCACCGAGGTGGCGGGGCCGCAGGCGGTGCTTTTGTTTGCCCACGAGCTGGCTGCGGCGGGCGAAGGCTCCAGCTTGGGGCAGTTCCTGTCGCGGGTGGTGGTTTTCCTGGTGCCTTCCCTCAACCCCGACGGGCAGGAAGCGGTGGTGGCCTGGTACCAAAAGCACCTGGGCACGCCCTTTGAGGGCTCCTCTCCGCCTTTCCTTTACCACCCCTACGCCGGCCACGACAACAACCGTGACTTTGTTTTCCTTACCCAGCCAGAAAGCCGGGCCCTCAACCGCTTCGTGTACCACCGCTGGCACCCGCAGCTGTTCGTGGACCTCCACCAAATGGGGCCGGTGGGACCCCGGCAGTTCGTTCCCCCCTTTGCCGATCCCATCAACACCAACTTGCCACCGGTCATCTGGCGGCTGACCTCTCATTTGGGCACCCTCATGAGCCTGCGGCTGGAGCAAGCGGGGAAGTCCGGGGTGGTTTCCGGCTGGACCTTTGACGGCCACTGGATCGGCGGCACCCGCAACACCGCGTGGTGGAAAAACATCTTTGGGGTGCTCACGGAAACCGCCTCGGCGGCGCTGGCCACCCCCATCGTTGTGGACAGCACCGACCTGCGGGGCGGGGGCAAGGGCCTCTGGGAGTACCAACCCCAGGTGAACTTCCCCAACCCCTGGCGGGGTGGACGCTGGGGCCTGGCGGACGCCGTGGGCTACCAGCGGGAGCTGATGCGGGCGGCTCTGGAGTTTGCCGCCACCTATCGCCGGGATTTGCTTGCCGAAACCTCACACATGGCCGAGCAGGCCGTTTCCGGCAAGAGCGGCTTCTGGGGTTGGGTGGTGCCGCCGGAAGGAGACCCGGGGCGGCGCCAACGGCTGGTTTCATTGCTGGTGGAGGCGGGGGCAGAGGCGCTGGTGGCGGAAGAGGAGCTCCGCAGCGGGCAGCTCGTGGTCCCCGCCGGTTCCGTGCTGATCCCCCAGGCGCAGCCGCTGGCGCGCTTTTTGTGGGAGGTTTTGGAGCCGCAGGAGTACCCGGAAATCCACCCCGCTCCGGGCGCGGATATTCTCGTTCCTTACGACGTGACCGCCTGGAACCTGCCGCTGATGCTGGGGGTGAACGTCCAGCGGCTTAACGAACCTCCAGCGGGGCGCAAGGGGCCCCTGCCTGCGGAATACGGGCTTTTCCGCGGGAGCGTCACGGGCTCGGTGGTGGCAGTGCCGGCCCATCACCTCTGGCTTTCCCGGCTGGCCAACGACGCCCTGGGCGCGGGGCTTGCCCCCTGTCGGCTGGGGCGCTCCGCAGGCCAGGGTTTGGCCCCTGGTTCGCTGGTTTTGACCGGCGAGGCGGGCAAGCTGGCAGCGCTGTTTGCGGGAAAGCCGGTGGTGCCGGCGAGGCTTTCCCAGGTGCCTTCGGACTGCAGCCCGCTGCGGTCGCCGCGGGTGGGGGTGCTGCACCCCTACACGCCGGTGGAGGATGCCGGCTGGCTGCGGTGGGTTTTGGAACAAGGTGGGTTTGCGGTGACGGTGGTGGAGCCGCCGCAGGTCACCGCCGGGAAGCTGGGGGAAAAGCTGGACGTGCTGGTCCTACCCGACCTGGAGCCAAGCCGCCTGGTGGAGGGTCCTGCTCCTGGCCTGGTTCTGCTTCCCCCCGAGTACCGGGTGGGCCTGGGCAAGGGCGGGGCCCAGGCTCTGCGGGAGTTTGTGGAAGCGGGGGGCACCGTTTTGGCCTTTGAGCGCTCCGCCGAGTGGTTGGCCGAGGCCTGGGGGCTGCCGGTGAGCAACGCCCTCAAAGGCGTGGGGCGCAGCGAGTTCTTTGCCCCCGGTTCGCTGGTGACGCTGGAGCTGGAAGCGGATAGCCCCTACGCCTGGGGTTTGCCAGGGCAGGCCGCCGCTATGGTGGAGGGGGCGGTGGCCTTTGCGCCCCGGCCAACCCCGGAAGGCGCCCGGGAGGTCATCGCGCGCTTCCCCGAAAGCCCCAAAGTGCTTTCGGGGTTTTTGCGGGGTGAGGGGCATTTGCGCCGGAAGGCGGCGGTGCTGGCCTTTACCGTGGGCAAGGGGAAAGCGGTTCTCTTTAGCTTTGCCCCCCATTTTCGCGGGCAAACCGCCAACCTGTTCCCGCTGGTGTACAACGCCGTGTGGCTTTCGGGAAGCACCGTTCAACGCTAGGGAGCAGGCTTGAAGCCTTCTTGCAGGTAACGCCGGGCACTGGCCGCAGAGCGAAGTAAGCCCAGGGCTTGGAGCTGCCGCAAACGGGTGATGGCCTGGGCTCTTCCGGGGCCCGGTGGCAGGTTCAAAAGCGCCACCACCTCTCGGGAGGCCAAAAGCGGGGGTTTGCGGGAAAAAGCCAGCCACCAGCGCCAGAGCCTCTGCACTTCGGGCCAGGTTGCTTCCAGCTTGCGGGCAAAATACCAGGCCAGGACGGAGCGAGTTGGGACAACGCACGCTAGCACTGCCTTGGGTTGCGACTCGGTGAGCAACTGCTCGCCCACCGCCACAAGCCGCAGCAGCTTTGAAAGCTCCCGGCCGCAGAGGCCCACGGGTGCCAGAGCTGCGGGGACCGCTGTTTGCGGGTCTTCTCCCGCCACCAGGCGGGGCACGGCCAGGGCAGCCCAGAGCAGCTGGCGCGCGGCCTCCCCCCAGGGGCCGGGTTTTTCCCGCAGCGCCTCCAGCCGTTGGAGCACCGGTAGCGGATCGCCCGCGGGCTTTTGGGGAACCACCCCCAGAGCGTGCCAAACCCCCAGGGTGAGCCCTCGTTCCCAGGCGGCAGCCAGGGGGGCCTGGGAGAGGATCTTGCCCACCTCCTCGCGGATGCGCTCCCGGGCCACCTGCGAAAGCCCCCCGGCCGTTTCCCGCAAAAGCTGGACCGAGCGTTGCGACAAACGCAGGGGGCGGGTCAAGCTCAAGCGCAGGCCCCGGAGCACCCGCAGAGGGTCGGCCAGCAGGTTTTCCCGCCGGATCACCTCCAGCTTGCCCGCTGCCAGATCCTCGAGGCCTCCGGCCAAATCCAGAAGCGGCCCGGCGGGCAGTTGAAAGAAAACGGCGTTAACCGTGAAATCCCGGCGCAGGATGTCCTCCTCCAGGGTGCCGGCTACCGACCACAGGTCCACCTGGAAAGGCCCCGCCACCACCCGGTAGGTGACGAGGGGCGTGCGCCCCAGGGGGAAGTACGTTCCTCCCAACCGCTGGGCTAGCTCCCGGGCACAGGTTTCTGCCTCGCCCATCACCGCCACATCCAGCTCGCTCACGGGCAAGCCCAAAAGCGCGTCCCGCACCGTGCCGCCGGTCAAAAACGCGGTGTTCTTGGCGAAAAAGGCCGAAAGCTCCCGCACCGGCCGTAAGCGCCGTAAGCGGATGGTGGCTTCCAGCATGTCCACGGGCCCAAGTTTTACGGGTTTTCCCGCCAAAAGGCAACGCGCGCCGTTCCTGCTACCATCCCCGGGTGATGCGGGTGGGAGTTGGCCAGGGGCTTGCGGCTTGCCCACGGGTATGGGGTGGAGGTGCCCGGTGACGGCAGCGCCGCTTTTGTTGGCGGCGCTTTTGGCAAGCGAAGCTCCCAGCTTTTCGGTGGACCTTTCCTCTTCGGTGCGGGTGAGCTGGGAGCGGGGGCAAATGCCGGAGCTCTGGGTGATGCCGGCAGCGGGGCAGGGTTTTTCCCACCTGGCCAGGACCTTCTGCGGCAACGCCCAAAAGGCCCGGGAGCTGGCGCAAGCCAACCCGGCGTTTGCCCGGCCACTGAAAGGCGTCCGCGTGCGCATCCCATGGTCGTTGCTTTCTTCCAGGAAAAAAGCGGAAATCCTGCAGGCGGTTTTCCCCAAGGACCGGCGGGTGGAGGGGGGCTTCGAGCACGAAATTGTGGCGCCGTGGGAAGGGGAGCCGGAGTCCTGGTGGGAGCTGGCGCAATGGTTTTGTGGGGACGGAAGCCTCTACGGTGAGCTGAAGAAGGCCAACCCGCAGGTGCCGCTTTTCCCACCGGTGGGAACCAGGGTGGTGATCCCCGAGCGGCTGCTGCTTCCCGAGCTGCGGGCGCTGCCGGTTTCGCCCAACCGCGCTGCCTCAACACCGGCGGCCCCAACGCCGGCACCTACCGCCACGCCCGCGCCCACCGCGACCCCCACGCCGGTGCCTCCGACCCCGTCGCCGCCACCCACACCAACGCCTGCTCCTGCCGTCACGTCCACACCGGGCGGTGGGGAAGGGCAAGCACCTTCCGGGGTTCCTCTTGAATACCGCGACGGCTACGCGGTGTACCGCCTGGCCCCGGGGGAAGCCCTCTATTCGGCGGTGGTGGTGCGTTTTACCGGTCTTTTGCACGCCGCCGACGTGAACGCCACCGCCATGAAGCTCGCCCAGCTTTCCGGGATTTCCGATGTCACCGCCATTCCCGTGGGCTACCCCATTCGCATCCCCCTGGACCTCTTGCTTCCCGAGTACCTGCCCTTGGATCACCCCCGGCGCCGGGAGTGGGAACGGGAAAGGGAGGAGCTGGCCAGCATTCGCCGGGTCATCCGCGCCGCCAATTTGGACGGCATCCACATCATCCTGGATGCCGGCCACGGCGGCAGCGACACCGGCGCCATCGTTGAAGGGGTGTGGGAAGCCACCTACACCTACGACGTGATGACGCGGCTCAAGCGGGTTTTGGAGCGGGACACCAAAGCCACGGTCTGGCTGGTGGTGAGGGACCAGGTGCTGGGCGATGATCCTCCCCCCAAAAACCAGCTTCCCCCCAAACGGCAGCAGGTGCTGCTCACCAGCCCCCCTTACGACCTGGCGGATTCGGCCACCGGCGTGCACCTGCGCTGGGTGCTGGCCAACAGCCTGGTGGCCAGGCTCAAAAAGCAGGGGGTGGCGCCGGAGCAAATGGTGTTCGTTTCCATTCACGCCGACTCGCTGCACCCGGCGGTGCGGGGGTTGATGGTGTACGTGCCGGGGAGGAGGTTCCGGCCGACGGAAGCCCGACCCCCTTCCTACCTGCCGCCGGTGAGGGAGCTGCGGGAGGTGGGGAGCTTGCGCTTTTCCCGCAGTTTTTCCTCCCGCTCGGAAGCGCTCTCCACCCAGCTTGCCGAAAGCCTGGTGCGGGCGGCCCGGCGCTTTAACCTGCCGGTCCACCCCTTTGACCCGGTGCGTTCCCACGTGATCCGCGGCGGCCGGGCCTGGGTGCCGGCGGTGCTGCGCTTTTGCGGGGTCCCTACGGCGGTGCTGGTGGAAATCGTCAACCTCAACAACCCGGAGGACCGGGAGCTTTTGCTCTCCTGGCAGTTCCGGGAAAAGCTCGCCCACGCCCTGGCGGCGGGTTTGGCGGAGGGCTTTGCGCGATGAAGACCAAGGTGCTCTTGGGGCTGGCTGTGGCGGTTCTGGCCATTTCCTGGGGGGCACCGCTGGCCCGCATGACGCACGCGGCGCCCCTGGCGGTGGCCACCTGGAGGCTCACCTTTGCCGCGCTTTTCCTCACCCCCTGGGTTATTGCCCGCCACTGGCCTTTGCCGGTGGGTTTGGCGCGGGGTTTGTGGGCCGGGTTCTTCCTGGCTTTGCACTTTGGCCTGTGGATTCCTTCGCTGTTTTTAACTTCGGTTTCGGCATCGGTGGTTTTGGTGACCACCCAGCCCCTGTGGGTGCTGCTGCTGCAGGGTCGGGTTTTGGGCCACAAAGCTACCGCACGTAACTTGGCGAGCTTTGCTTTGGCCTTTTCCGGGGTGGTGCTCATTGCCTGGGGCGATATGCAGCTTTCCCTGCGGGCGTTGGTGGGGGACCTCATGGCCCTGGGCGGGGCGGTGGCCATGGCCTGCTACCTCCTGGTGGGGACCAAGCTACGCTCGCAGTTGCCCTTGGGCGCATACCTCTGGGTGGTTAACGGCTTTGCGGCGGTGCTGCTTTGGGGCGTGTTGACCGCTGGCCAAATTCGACCCTGGCCGGAGGTGGCTTCCTCGTGGTGGCCGCTGGTGGGCATGGCCTTAGGCCCCACCCTGGTGGGCCACACGCTCCTCAACTGGGCCTTAGCCCATTTGCCCACCTACCAGGTGAACCTGACGGTGCTTTTGGAGCCGGTTTTGGCCTCCTTTTGGGTTTGGGTTTTCCTGGGAGAGGCTCCGCCGTTGCACGTGATCCCCGGGGCGGTGCTGGTGGTGAGCGCCCTGGTTTTGGAGTACTGGCCCGCTCCTTCGACTTCCGCAAACTGAAGGCCTGACCTGTGCTAGCATCCCTGCCCAGCGGGAAGAGGAGGCCCCATGCAGCGGGTGCTGATCTTAGACGCGCGGGAGCTTGGCCGCGTCCTCGAGAGAATGGCAGCGGAAATCCTGGAAAAGGTGCAAGAGGAAAAGAAGCTTTACTTCGTGGGCATCCAGACCCGGGGGGTGCCTCTGGCCAAGCGGTTAGCGGCCCTGGTGGCGCAAAAGACCAAAATCACGCCGCCAGTGGGGGCCTTGGACATCACGTTGTACCGTGACGACGTGGGTCCCTGGCGCCCGGCCCACCAGCAGCCGCTGCTGCGGGCCACTGAGCTCCCCAGGCCCGTGGACGACATGGTGGTTTGCCTGGTGGATGACGTGCTGTACACCGGCCGCACCGTGCGGGCGGCGCTGGACACCCTCATGGACTACGGTCGCCCGCGGGCCATCCGCCTGGCCGTGCTGGTGGACCGCGGCCATCGGGAGCTCCCCATTGCTGCCGATGTGGTGGGGCGGGTGGTGCCCTCTTCGCGGCAGGAGGACGTGCAGGTGCGGCTTTCCGAGTGTGACGGGGAAGAGGGTGTGTGGATCGTCAAGGAGGCCAAGCCATGAGCGTAAAGGCAGCCAGCGCCTTGAAAAGTCGGCACCTGTTGGGCATTGACCCCCTCACGCCGGAGGAAATCCAGCTCATCCTGGATACCGCCGAGCAAATGCGGGAAATTGCCAAAAGGCCCATCAAGAAGGTGCCGGCTCTCCGCGGCAAAACCGTGGTGAACCTGTTTTTGGAGCCCTCCACCCGCACCCGCTTTTCCTTTGAGGTGGCGGAAAAGCGTCTTTCTGCCGACACCTTGAACTTTTCCGCCTCCGGCTCTTCGGTGGAAAAGGGGGAAACCCTCATTGACACCGCCCGCAACCTGGAGGCCATGGAGCCCGATTTCATCGTGATTCGCCACCCTCACCCCGGCGCTCCCCACATGCTGGCCAAGGTGCTCAAGGCCTCGATCATCAACGCCGGCGACGGCACCCATGAGCACCCCACCCAGGCGCTCCTGGACGCCCTCACCATCCGCCTGCGGCGGGGAACCCTGGAGGGACAGGTGGTGGCCATTGTGGGGGACCTGCAGCACTCCCGGGTGGTGCGATCCAACGTGCTGTTGCTTTCCCGCATGGGCGCCCAGGTGCGGGTGGCGGGACCGCCCAGCCTGGTGCCGGTGGGCATGGAAAAGCTGGGGTGCCAGGTCTTTTACCGCATGGAGGACGCCATTCGCGGCGCCGATGTGGTGATGATGCTGCGCATCCAGCTGGAACGCCAGGAGCGCATGAACTTCCCCACGGTCCGCGAGTACTTCGATCTCTTTGCGTTGACGCCCGAGCGCTTGAAGCTGGCGAAGAAGGACTGCTTGGTGATGCACCCGGGGCCCATGAACCGGGGCGTGGAAATTGACTCGCGGGTGGCCGACGGCCCGCAATCGGTGATCCTGGAACAGGTCACCAACGGTGTGGCGGTGCGGATGGCGGTTTTGTACCTTTTGGCGGGAGGCAGCGGTGAGCCGGTTGCTGATTAAAAACGGCAGGGTGGTGGACCCCAGCCAGAAGCTGGACGAGGGGCTGGACGTCCTGGTGGTGGACGGGAAGATCGCGCGCATTGCCGAGCGCATCACCGACAAGGACGCGGAAGTGGTGGACGCCACAGGTCTCGTGGTGGCGCCGGGCTTTATTGACGTGCACGTCCACCTCCGGGAGCCGGGGTACGAGTACAAAGAAACCATCGAAACCGGCAGCCAAGCTGCCGCCGCCGGCGGTTTTACCGCCGTTTGCTGCATGCCCAACACCAACCCCGTCAACGACAACCCGGCGGTTACCGAGTACATCCTGGCGCGGGCGCGGGAAGCGGCCGCCGCCCGCGTGTACCCCATTGGGGCGATCAGCAAGGGGCTCGCGGGGGAGGAGCTGGCGGAAATTGGAGAAATGGTGCGGGCCGGGGCGGTGGCCTTTTCCGATGATGGCAAGCCCGTGGTTTCCTCCTACCTCATGCGCCGGGCCATGGAGTACAGCCTGCTCTTTGACGTGCCCATCGTGGATCACTGCGAGGAGCCCACGCTTTCCGCCCGCGGGGTCATGCACGAAGGGGCGGTGGCTACCCGCCTGGGGTTGCGCGGCATCCCCGCAGCCGCCGAAGAAGTCATGGTGTGGCGAAATGTCATCCTGGCCCAGCTCACCGGTGCCCGGGTGCACGTCGCTCATCTCTCCACCGCCGGCTCCCTGGAGGCGGTACGGCAGGCCAAGGCCAAGGGGTTGCGGGTGAGCTGCGAGGTCACCCCCCATCACCTGACGCTCACCGACCAGGCGGTGGCCGAGAGCAACTACGACACCAACACCAAGATGAACCCTCCCCTGCGCTCGGCGGAGCACGTGGAGGCTTTGGTGGAAGGGGTTCTGGACGGCACGGTGGATTGCCTCGCCACCGACCATGCGCCCCACCACTGGGACGAGAAGAGCGTGGAGTTTGACAAGGCCCCCTTTGGCATCGTGGGCCTGGAAACCGCGCTGCCGCTTACCTTCGATCTTTTGGTGGTGAAGCACCGCATGCCTCTTTCGCGTTTTGTGGCTTGCTGGTCCACCAACCCCGCCCGGCTTTTCAAGCTGCCCGGCGGCACCTTGAAGGTAGGTTCGCCGGCTGACATCACGGTTTTTGACCCCGAGCTGCGAGCGGTGGTCAACCCCGAGAAGTTCCGCTCCCGCTCCCGCAACACGCCCTTTGCCGGCAAGCGGCTGCGGGGGTGGCCGGTGATGACGGTGGTGGGGGGAAAGGTGGTGTACCGCCGTGGCTGAAGGGGAAAAGCGTGTGGTGGTGGTGGACGACTCCGCCACCCAGTGCGCGGCGTTCCGCAAGTTTTTGGAGGAGCGGTACCCGGGCAGGGTGCGGGTGGAAACTTACACCGACCCCAAGCAGGCCTTGCAGGCTTTGGGCTCGGACGTTCACCTTTTGCTCTTGGATTGGGAAATGCCGGAAATGGACGGCAAGGTGGTGCTGGAGGAAGCGGTCATGCGCGGGGTTAACCCCAAGCGCATCATCGTCACCTCCGCCCACCCCGCCGATCGCCTGCACGAGGTCTTCGACACCACCGGCTGTTTGTGCGTCATTGAAAAGAACGAACCGGAGCAACAGGCGGCTTTTTTGCAAATCCTCGACTCCATCATGAGGCGGTAGGCGCGGAATCTCCCTTGCCGCAGGCGTGTTTTGGTGAGCGAGTGAAAACCATGATTGAGCTTTCCCCAAGCCGTGCCTCCTGGCCGCGGGAG
>FWWL01000143.1_pt1 | contig 198791 bp, 169 predicted proteins | sample 2228331 | NCBI WGS metagenome assembly FWWL01 (sample SAMEA103939775, study PRJEB20133) | metagenome | reverse complement strand
GGTGGGCGCCGTCGCCGGTACGACCGGCCTCGGCGCCGCGACGGCCAATGTCGCCTCGCGCTTTCGCGCGGCCGCCGGCGCTATGATCAGCCGGGCGCCGCCGGACGGAGGGACGCCCCCGGGGGCCTCTCCCGGGGGTACGCTCCGCCCGACGGCGCGAGCCGCCTCTGCATCCCAGGACACCAGCGGCTCGGCGCCGTCCGAAGCGACACCCTCGGCGCCGGCCGATGCGGCGAGCGATGGTGCAACGCGGCGTCCTGCCGAAACCATCGCGAAGGAGAGTGACGCGGCGCGGCGCGACTTCCACCGCGCCGCGCAAGACAGGGACCACGGCCCGCAGGCCCGGCCGCGGATCGGTCGCGGCGCGGCGCTGCAGGCCTTCTTCGTGGCCAACGCCGGGCGCGCGCTGCTGCCCGGCAACGAGACCTCCGGCGCGATCTCGCCGCAGCTCCGCGACGAGGAGACTTAGAGACGATGCACCCGTTCTTCCGGTCGAAGCGCCCCTTGTCCGCCGCCCCTGTCGCCACGCCCTACCAGCGGGCGGGCCAGATCTGGGACGAGCGCATGGGCCTCAGCCTGGCGCACGCCCGCAACTGGCGGCGGATGGCCTTCGCCAACCTGGCCGTCGCCGCCTTCCTCGGCGCAGGCTGGTGGATGCAGGCCCAGCAGGCCGTGGTCCGGCCCTTCGTGGTGGAGGTCAGCCAGTGGGGCGAGACCCAGCGGATCACCGCCCTCGACGGCCGCTACGAGCCGACTGAGGCCCAGGTGGGCCATGCGCTGGCGGCCTGGATCCGCAATGTGCGCGCCAAGCCCGTGGACCCCGTGGTCATCCGTCAGAACTGGCTCTCGGCCTATGACTTCGCCACGCCGAAGGCAGCGAGCTTCCTGAACGCCTGGGCCCAGACCCATGACCCGTTCGCGGAGATCGGCCGCGAGGCGGTGAATGTCGAGATCCTGAACGTCGTGCGCCGCAGCGCGCGGACCTATGACCTCCAGTGGCGCGAGACCCGCTTCGTCAACGGCCAGCAGGCCGGGCAGGAGCGCTGGCGGTCCCTGATCACCTTCAAGCTGCAGCCGCCGAAGACGGAAGCCGAGCTGCTGAAGAACCCCCTCGGACTTCGCATTGAGGACGTGTCATGGACCCCCGACGCTTCGTAATCCTCGGCGCTGCCGCACTCGCGCTGGCGGGCTGCCAGCACCTCCCGCGGCTGGTCGGGCCGAAGTCCACCGCCGATGCGCCGGTCGCCGTCCTGGCGCCTCCAGCGTCGCCCACGCTCACCGCGCCACACGAGGCTCGCGACGTCACGTCCGGTGAGACCCCGGCTGCGGCCGTTGAGGCCGGCGCGCGTCCGCCCCGCGCTTTCGCCACCATGGCGCCGATCCCCAACCCGGCCCGCGCACGGCGGCCGCCTACGTCCCGCGGAGGCGTCGAGCCGCGCGACCGCGCGACAGCGCCGCCGAGCGGCCGCGCCGCGATCGCCGCGGCGAACCTCTCCGCCCGCGAGACCTCCCGGGCGCGCGCCTTTCTGGGCGGCGTGCAGGTGTTCGCCTACGACCCCGGCCGGGTCTACGAGGTGTGGACCGCGCCGCTGCGGGTGACGACGCTTTCGCTCTCGCGCGGCGAGGCGGTGATCTCCAAGGCGGCGGGCGACACGGTCCGCTGGCAGATCGGCGAGACAGTGTCGGGCGAAGGGCCTGACCAGCGCACCCATGTGATGATCAAGCCGCTGGTGCGTGGGCTCGAGACCAACCTGGTCCTCGCCACGAACCGCCGCATCTACCTCCTGCAGCTGCGCAGCGGCGAAGCCCATACCTTCAACACCGCGGTCACGTGGGATCTGGGATCGGTGATGGACGCCGCGATGCCCGCCACGGTGACCGCCCCTCCGGCGCCGGCCGCCCTCGTGGAGCCGCAAGGGCCGCTCGATGCCGGGTTCCGGATCAAGCCCAAGGGCCGCCCCCCGGCGTGGACGCCGTCGGCGGTGGCCACCGATGGGGTGCGCACGTTCCTGAGCTTCCCGCCCGGCGTCATGGCCGCCGAGGCGCCGGCCCTCTTCGTCCTCAGCCCCTCGGGCGATCCGCAGCTGGTCAACTACCGCCAGCAAGGCGCCCTCTGGGTCGTCGACCGGGTGCTCTCCACAGCCGAGCTCCGCGTCGGCGGCCGGCGCCCGCAGGTGGTGCGAATCGAGCGCACGGGAGCGGCGTCGTGAGCGAGACCGTGACCGGCGGACCCGAGGCCCCTTTGCCGAAGACGGCCATGCCGCGGCTGGACGCGCGCGCGCCACGTCCCGCGGTCGTGCGGTTGCGGCGCGGGGTGGTGGTGGGGGCGGTGATGGCCGGCGCCGGCCTCGTCGCCGGGGCCCTGGCCTGGGCCTTCATCGTCCAGCCCGACCTGCGGGCGCGGGCTCATGACGCCAAGCTGGAGGCGCGGCCGGCGGAGACCCGCGGCGCGGTGCGCCCGAGTGATCGGGTCACCGACGGGCCGGCCACCTACGCCGACCTGGACCGCCTTCCCGAGCCACGCGGCCCCGGGAAGCCGCAAGCCGAGGAGGCCCCCACCGCGGCAGCTGCGAGGCGGCGGACACCACCGCCACCGCGCGCGACGCCTGCAGGCCTGGCCGGTGACGCCCGCGGCTCCGGGCTGTTCTTCGCGGCCAGCGCCGGACGCGCCGCCGCGGTGTCCGGGGAGGTTCCCGATCCGGGCCGCGCCGACCTCGGGGCCGTCTACAACACCCACCCGCTGCTCGCTCCTGTCAGTCCTTATGAGGTCAAGGCCGGGACCGTGGTGGCCGCCGCCCTCCTCACCGCCATCGACACGACCCGCAGCGGCCCCGTCACGGCGAGCGTCACCGAGAACGTCTTCGACACCGTCACGGGCCGCTACCTGCTGATTCCGCAGGGCGCGCGGCTCATCGGCCGCCACGAGGGCGAGAGCCGGCATGGCGACAAGCGCGCCTTCGTGGTCTGGGAGCGCCTGATCCTGCCGAACGGCAAGAGCCTGGTCCTGCCGAAGGAGCCCGGCGTCGATGCCGCCGGCGCCATCGGCGTGCGCGGCGCGGTTGACCGTCGTCTCGGTTCGCTGGCGATCGCCACCCTGTTCGCGGGCGCCATCACCACCCTGGGCCAGGTGGCCCGCGACCGCGACGACACGTCGGGCGGCCTCCTCGGCGATGCGGGGGACGCGGCCGCGATCGAGGCCGCGCAGATCGGCGGCAAGCTGATCGACCGAGAGCTCGAGGTGCGTCCCTCCATCACCCTTCGGCCGGGTTCGCGCGTGCGGGTCTTCGTGACCCGCGACCTGGTCCTGGAGCCGTACCAGCCATGACCTTCGCCCCGCTCGCCTGCGGCCTCCTGGCCCTTTCCGCCGCGGGCTTGGCGGCAGCCTGCCTGCGCGCATCTCCCGTCCTGATCATCAACGAGTCCGCGAGCCTGCCGAAAGGCGTCTACCGGCTGACGAGCGAACCGCCCGCGCTGGGCGCCATCGTCGCCTTCCGGCCGTCGCCCGATGGCCGCCGCTACCTAGCGCGGCTGGGCGCGGGGCCTGACGCACGCCTGCTCAAGCGAGTGGTCGCCACGGAGGGCGATCTGGCCTGCCGGACCGGCGATCGCCTCACCTGGCCCCACGGCTCGGCGCTCGCCCTGGCGCAGGACCGTCGAGGGCGAGACCTGCCCCAGTGGCAGGGCTGCCACCGGCTCGGCGCCGGCGAAGTCCTGGTGCTCGGCGACACCCCGCTGAGCTTCGACAGCCGATACCTCGGGCCGGTTCAAGCGGACGAGGTCCTGGGCGGCTACAGGGAGGTCTGGCGATGGTGAACCTTGGAACCTTGGGCGCACTGGTCGCCCTGCTGGCGGGCGGGGCCTGCGCGGCCGAGCCGGACTGGCGCCGCGCCGGCGGGGACATCTTCGCCGTCGCTGCGTCGGCGGCGGCTCCCGGTCCCGAAGAGGCCGGCCCGCCGCAGATTGCCCCGCTCGCCCAGCCGCTCCAGGCCGCCGTCGAAGACGCGGCGGCGCGGCACCGCCTCGACCCGAAGCTGCTCCATGCGCTTGTGGCTGTGGAAAGCTCATACCAGGCCCGCGCCGTCTCACCCGTTGGCGCGGGCGGGCTGACCCAGCTCATGCCCGCGACCGCCCGTGAGCTCGGGGTCGCGGACCGGTTCGATCCCATCGCCAACCTCACCGGGGGCGCCGACTACCTGGCCCGCCAGCTGGTCCGGTTCGGAGACGTGAGGCTCGCCCTGGCGGCCTACAACGCCGGGCCCGAGCGCGTGGCCCGCCTGGGGCGGGTCCCGAATCTTCCCGAGACCCAGGCCTATGTCGCCGCTGTGGTCGATTGCTACCTGGCGCTCACCGCGGGACGCGCGATCCGAACCCGCGGCGATTGTCGGAGGGCGAATCCATGATCTCCTCCGAGCCGGAAACGACCGCAACGCGCGAGCACGACGAAGACCTCCTGACACGTGCAGAGGCCTCCGCCTACCTCTCCCGCTTCAACGTCCGCATGAAGCCGGCCACCCTGGCCCGCATCTGGTCGGTCGGGCAGGACGGCCCGCCGTGCCGTCACATAAGGCGCAAGCCGTTCTATCCCCGCGGCGAGCTTCGCGCCTGGGCGCTGCAGCAGCGGACGGGCCTGAGAGCCTCGCGCGCGCCGGGGGCCCCCGTCCAGGAAAGCGACCGGTGAACGATGTCGAACTGGAAGGACTTTGTCGATCCTGACGCGCGTGGCGGGCGCTTCCTGCCGTGGAAGGAGGTCGCCCGCGCCACCGGCCTCAGCCGCACCACGGCCTGGCGCCTTCAGAAGCGCCACGAGTTCCCCGCGCCCTACGCCATCTCGCCGGGGCGGGTCGGCTACCGCGAAGGCGAGGTAGAGGCCTGGTGCGTTTCGCGAGGCCACAGCCCGGCGCGGAAGGGAACTCCGAGCGCCGCAGGGGCCGAGGTCGGTCGCGCGGCGGCGAAGACGGAGCCGCCTGCCGGACCCGCGGCGGCGCCGTCGCCGCCTCAGATCGCTCCACGGGGGCGCGTCGAGCCGCCTCCGACGCGCGCGAAGGCTGGGCGTCGGAGGTCGGAGCACGCCCGGGCAATCGCTCAGCAGATGCTGTTCGACTTCTGAACCAACGCATTTAGCGAAGCGGCGTGTCCGCCACACTCCGCCGCGCTCTCGCCCTGAACCGGGTATCCATGCTTCGCCTCCCCAGCTTCGCACCCCCGGTAGGCGCCGCCCTAAGTACTTTCCCGCCGCGCCACAACTGCTTGCCAGCACGCCTCAATTTCGAGCGGCATGGTTTCCATTCTGAGCGGAACGAGAGCCTGATCCCGTCATGTTGAAGCGTATCCGGAGTTGGCGAGGTAGTGGCGCACTCGGCCGGCGTGAAGCAGTCGAGGAGTTCGCCGATGCGTCGCCAGATGGCTTCGACGGTTCGCTCGGCGGCTTTGCGCAGGCGTGCTTTCAGCTTGGCGAAGACCTGTTCGATAGGATTGAGGTCGGGGCTGTAGGGCGGCAGGAAGATCAGGTGTGCGCCCGCCTGTCGGATGGCCCGGCGGGGCTTTGCCCTTGTGGCTGCCGAGGTTGTCCATGATCGCCACATCGCCGCGCGACAGCGTCGGGACCAGCAGCTGCTCGACGTAGGCCTGGAACCACGCGCCGTTGATCGGACCGTCGAGGACGAAGGGGGCGTCGATCCGGTCGCAGCGCAGGGCGGCCAGGAAGGTCATGGTCTTCCAGTGGCCTTGCGGGACCCGGTCGACCAGGCGCTGGCCGCGCGCGCAGCGACCATGGGTGCGGATCATGTTGGTCTTGGCCCAGGTCTCGTCGATGAAGACCAGGCGGCGGGGATCAAGCCTCGCCTGGTGACGTTTCCAGCGCTCGCGTTTGCGGGCCACGTCCGGCCGGTTCTGCCCGGCGGCGTGCAGGTTGTTTTTGAAGGGCACGCCCCATGGGCGAAGAAGTCCCAAACGGCATGATAGCTGGCCGCGACCCCGCGGTCCGCCAGCTCGGCCACCACCGCCCGAAGGGTCAGATCCGGAGCCTCAGCGATCCGCGCCAGCAGCCACTCTCGCTGGCCGACCAGCACATGCGGCTTCTTCCCGCGCCGCGGCTTGGCCGCAGCACTGCCCGTTTCTCTATAGCGTTGGGACCACTTGACCGCCGAGGCGACGCTCACCCCAAAGCGATCCGCCTAACGAATCCCGTGATTCAAACCCAGAGGATCACGCTCTCGCGGGGGACGACCGGTGCCACCGTGACGCTGGGTTGTGTCCTTGGCCTCTGGGGGCCTGCACACGTGATCGCCCAAATGGCGTTCGGTGAAACGCGGATCTCTAGATTACGCCCTCCCTACGCAGCGCCTCGACCTCCTCCCCGACCAGCCCGAGAAGCTCCCGATAGACTTCGGCATTGTCCTGGCCCGCGGCGGCGCTGGGGGTGGCCGGCGTCTGGGCCGTGCCGTGGTAACGCATAGGGCTGCCGGGGACCGCGATGCGGCCCAGGCGCGGGTGGTCGATGTCCTCGATCATGCCGCGGCCGCGCATGTGAGCGTTGTCCAAGACTTCGCTCAGCTCCCGCACTGGGGCCGAGGGAACCCGATGCGCGCCCGTGGCCTCGAAAATCTCCGCCCGCGTGAGGCCGGACGCCCAGGCCTCAACAATCGCGTCGGTGGCCGCCATGTTCTTCACCCGGTCGCTGTTGCGGGCGAAACGCGGATCGTCCTTGAGCTCTGGTCGGCCCATGGCCGCGCAGAGATTGGCCCAGTGCTCGTCGTTGTTGCAGATGATGGCGAACCACCCGTCCCTGCAGCCGTACACATTGTAGGGCGAGACGGCGAGGCCGCTGTGGCGGTTCCCCGTCCGACCGAGGGGATTGTCCCGATTGGTGTGCAGCATGCCGAGGCTTGAGGCCAGGGTCGGGAACATGGCCTCGATCATCGCCACTTCCACCAGCCGTCCAAGGCCCGTGCGCTCGCGCTCGTAGAGCGCGGTGACGATGGCGCCATAGAGGTGGGTCCCCGACAGGAAGTCGGCGATCGCGGGCCCGGCCTTCACCGGGGGTCCGTCGGCGAAGCCGGTGACCGCGATGGCGCCGGATGCGGCCTGGATGGTGATGTCCATCGCCAGGTTGTCGCGCTCGGGGCCGGTCAAGCCGTAGCCCGTGGCCGAGGCGTAGATCAGCCGGGGATTGTCGGCCATCAGCACGGCGGCGCCCACGCCCAGCTTGTCCATCACCCCGGGGGCGAAATTCTCCAGGAGCACGTCGGCTTTTCGCGCCAGCGCCCGCATCAACTCGGCGCCGCGCGGGCTCTTGAGGTTGAGCGTAATGGTGCGCTTGTTGGAGTTGAGCATGGCCAGCGGCAGCGACGCGCCGCCGCCCAGCGCCTCGCGGGCACGCAGGGGCTCGCCGTGCGGCGGCTCCACCTTGATCACGTTCGCGCCGGCTTTCGCCAGCAAGAGGCCCGCATAGGGCCCCTGATAGACCTGGCCCAGGTCGATGACCGTGACGCCGGCGAGCGGGGGAGGACGGTCCGCCATGCCTAGTAGAGCGCTTGGTCGAACAGTTCGCGGGCCATGACGATGCGCTGCACCTCGCTGGGGCCCTCGCCGATCCGGCGGATGCGCATCTCGCGGTACCAGCGCTCGAACGGGAAGTCCTTGGTCACGCCATAGCCGCCGTGGATCTGGATCGCACGGTCGACGACGCGGCTGGCGCCTTCCGAGGCGAGCAGCTTGGCCATGGCGGCCTCCGCGCGGAACGGCTCGCCGCGCTGGGCCTTGCAGGCCGCCGCCAAGGTCGCCCAGCGCGCGGTGCGGATGTCGATCTCGTTGTCCACCACCATCCACTGGATCGACTGGCGGGTGGAAAGCATCGCGCCGAAGGTCTCGCGCTGCTTGGCGTATTCGATGCTCATCTCCTGGGCGCGAATGGCCACGCCGATGCAGCCCGCGGCGTAAGGGATGCGCTGGCGCGTCAGCCGGTCGTTGGCGATGGCGAAGCCCCGGTTCACCTCGCCCAGCACATTGGCGTGCGGCACGCGCGCGTCCTCGAACTGCAGTTCGGTGCCGTAATGGCCGGACCGGAGCGTGTGGACCACCCGGCGAACGTGGAAGCCCGGGGTGTTGGCGTCGACGATGAAACAGGTGACCCCGCCTCGGCCCTTGTCGGCGTCGGTGCGGGCGAAGACGATGCCGAAGTCGGCCACGTCGGCGCCCGAGATGAAGATCTTCGAGCCGTTGATGACCCAGTGGTCGCCGTCGCGCACCGCCCTGGTGCGGATCGCCCTGGCCGGGTCCGATCCGCCGGAGGGTTCGGTCAGTCCGAAGAAGCCGCGCTTTTCGCCGCGCAGCACGGGAAAGAGATAGCGTTCCTTTTGGTCGTCATTGGCCTCGTACAGCTGGGCCAGGCCAGCGCCGCCGAACGCCCCGAAGCAGGGCGAATAGAGCCCCGCGCGATGCTGCGAGGTTTCCATGGCGATCAGGGTTTGCGTCACGATGTCGATGTCCGGGCCGCCGAACTCCGGCGGGATGCCCAGACCATAGAGCCCCATAGCCCGGGTCATGGCCGCGAGGCGGGCCTGGTCCTCAGGCTCGATGCGCGAGGCGTCCGGGTCGAGCTTGGCCTCCAGGGGGACGATCTCCTCGCGCACGAAACGGCGCACCTGTTCGACGATCAGGGCCTGCTCATGGGTCATCTCGAAATCCATGACGGTCTCCCTTAACCCGGACTCAGCCGTCCAAGCCGCCGTCGCCCCTCGGCGGCGTTGCCGCGCGGAAGCTGGCCGTGATCCGCGACATGGACCATCAGGAGCTCCTCATAGCGGCTGAGATATTGCGCGGTGACCTCGGTGCGGAACCGTGCGGCCTCGCCCGCCGCCAGCGCGGCTTGCAGTTCGCTTCTGAGGCCAAACAAGGTGCGCCCGCCCGCATAGCCGATCCGCACGACGCGGCCCTGGGGGTCGCCCAGTTGATAGACGCCGAGTTCGCCCGCCAGCGCGGCCACCGCCTCAGGCGTCAGGTCCGTCCAGGGCTTGTCCAGCCGCACGCCGGCCACCTAATGGCCCTCGAAGCGGGGCGGGCGCTTCTCCAGCATGGCGGCGATGCCCTCGCGCGCGTCGGCGCTGGCCGAGGCCTGGGCGACCAGGGCGTCGATGTCGCCATGCGCGATGCTGTCGCGAAACGTCATCGCCCGGACCATCAGCGCCTTCATGGCCCGCAGCGACAGCGGCGCATTGCCGGCCAGCCGGTCGATCACGGCGCGGGCCGCGCCCTCAAGTTCGGCCGCGGGAACTGCGCGGTGGATCAGCCCCATCTCCACCATCCTGCGCGCGGGCAAGAGGTCGCCAAGGAGCAGCATCTCGCGCGCGCCCACGGGACCGGCGACCTCCAGGAGTTTCTTGGCCAGGAACCAGGAGGGGGCGAGCCCGATCTTGGCCAGAGACATGCCGAACCGGGCGGTTTCGGCGGCCACCACGAAATCGCAGTGCAGCGCCAGCTCGTTGCCGCCGGCGATGGCGTCGCCCTGCACCACGGCCACCACCGGCAGGGGATAGAGCTCGATGGCGTGCAGCATGGCCTCGATGGCCGAAGAGCCGATCGTCCCGCCGCCGCGTTCGCGCAGGTCCAGGCCTGAGCAGAACACCGGCCCTTCGGCGCGGATCACGGTCACCCGCTCGGTGGCATCCGGCTGACGGGCGAACGCCTCGGTCAGGCCGGTCAACATCTCGGCGTCCAACGCATTGCGTTTTTCGCCGCGTGTCAGCGTCACCTCGCGCACAGCGCCGTCGCCGGTCACTTTGACCTTCGCCATCACCACTTTCCGATAAGGACCCAAGCCCTGATTTGACGAGGCGCTACCGACCCCGGTTCACATATAGACATTTGCCGATAACATATATCTGGTGACCTGCCACCCCGCCGGTCCCTCGATCATTGTGGGAGCCCTTTGGGGTTGGCAGTCGATCTCCATCGCCGGCGGTAGCGGCTGGGCGGCGGAGCCTTCGAGGTTGCGCAGCGACTGGCGGGGGGGTTCAGCCGCACCGCTCCCGGCGTCAGGCCGCCGTGCGCAGGGTGTGGTCGCACGTGGTGGTAATCGAGACGCCAACGCTCGATCATGGTCCGGGCTTCGGCCATGTTGGCTTTCGTTCAGGCACTCGTCGCGCAGCATGCCCCCGGCCTTCGCCAGGGCAGGCTGTTCCCTTTTGGGCTCGCGCGCCCGGCGCTCTGCCGAAAAGCCCCGCATTGACCGGCAATCGCCCTGACGAATGAGTTCATCTCGGCACCTAAGTGGAAAATCGATTGCCAACCCCGGTGGCTGACTTATCTTCGCCGACAGGGCTGAAGGTTCACCCCGACACGGCGCATGATCGGCGCGGAGCCCGGACGGGCAGCGGAGGAAATGGCGTGGCAGGCTCATGGCGTGAGCGGCGCGCGGGATGGTCTGTCCTGCTGGGGGCGATGCTCGGCATGGGCGTCGGCAACAGCCTATTCGGCGATGTCAACGGCTCCGTCGTGACATCCCCCACGGCCGGCCTTGCAACGGGCCGTCCTGCCCGACCTGCGTCCCAACTCATTCTCGAACCCGCGGTCGCCGGTTGATGCGCATCCTCGTCGATCTCAACAAATGCCAGCTCTACGCCCAGTGCTGCTTCCTGGCGCCGGACGTCTTCAAGCTCGAGGGTGAGGAGGTGCTGGTCTACCATCCCGCCCCCGATGAGACGATGCGCGAACGGGTGCTGCGGGCCGCCGCCGCGTGCCCGGTGCTGGCCATCGTGGTGGAGCCCGTCGGCGCGGATAGCTCGCCATGAGCGCGCCCTGCGACGTCGTCATCGTGGGTGCCTCGCTTGCCGGTCTGCGGGCCGCCGAGGCTCTGCGCGAGGTCGGCTATGCCGGCCGCCTCACGCTGGTCGGGGATGAGCCGCACGCGCCTTACGACCGGCCGCCGCTGTCCAAGCAGGTGCTGAGCGGCTGGGTCCGGCCGCAGGAGACGTTCCTCCCCCGCCTGCATCCGATCGCCGGGGCGTGGCGGCTTGGCGTCGCGGCCTCGGGCCTCGACACGGCGGCGCAGCGGGTCGACCTCGCCGACGGGACCGCGCTGGATTACGACCGTCTGATCATCGCCACCGGCACGCGCGCCCGGCCTTGGCCTGTCGAGGCGGAAGCGGGCCTTGGCGGCATGCACCTCCTGCGAACGCTCGACCATGCGGCGGCCCTGACCGCGGCCCTGGAGGCCAAGCCCAGCCGGGTCCTGGTGGTCGGGGCGGGCTTCACCGGCTCGGAGGTCGCCTCCGCCTGCCGCGACCGGGGGATCGAGGTCACGGTCGTGGAACAGGGGTCGACGCCGCTCGCCGCCGCGCTCGGGCCCGTCGTGGGTGGTCACGCCGCGATCCTGCAGCGGCGCGCCGGCGTCGATCTGCGGTGCGGCGTCTCGGTCACAAGCCTGTTCGGCGACGTTCAGGGCCGGGTTCGCGGTGCGCGCCTCTCGGACGGAAACGTGGTCGAGGCAGATGTGGTCGTCGCCTGCCTCGGGGCGGTGCGCAACACCGAGTGGCTGGCCGGCAGCGGGGTCCAGGCGGGGCCCGCGGGGGTCCCCTGCGATGCCGCCTGCCGCGCGCTCTCCGCCGACGGCGCGCCGACGGATGACATCTTCGTCTGCGGCGACGTCTCCCACTTCCATCACCCTCTGGCGGGGGAGCGTCGCATCGCCCTCGAGCACTGGGGCAATGCCATCAACCAGGCGCGGGTCGCGGCGGCGAACCTGCTGCGGCCCGGATCGGCGACCAACGCGACCGCTCTGCCCGCCTTCTGGTCCATGCAGTTCGGCGCCAATTTCAAGTCCGTGGGCCTGCCGAGCCACGGCGAGCAGGTGATGATCGTGCAGGGTGCGCTCGAAACCGGCCGCTTCGTCGCCGCCTACGGCCGCGGTGGGCGGATCGTCGGCGCGATCGCCGTCAACCAGGCGCAGTGGCTGCCGTTCTACGAGCAGCAGATCCTGGCCGGGGCGGCCTTCCCCCCCGACTGGCGTGTTGTCGACCAGCCACAGGGCGCCACGCCGCAGCCCGCCGGTTTCCCCGGAGCCACACCCGGCGCCGCCTACGCCGGCGCCTGATCAGGATCGCCCGATGTCCGAAACCCTGGCTTCCGACCGCCCCCAAACTCCGATGCAGGCGATCATGGATCCGGCCAGCAGGGCGGACCCTTACCCGCTCTACGAGCAGCTGCGCGAGAAGCCGGTATGGCATGAGCCGGACGGCTCCTACGTGATCAGCCGGTACGAGGACGTGGCGCGCCTGATCCGCGATCCGCGTCTGTCGGTCGAACCGCAGAATTCGCCGCGCGGCGGCCAGGGGCTGAGCTTCCTCAACATGGACCCGCCAGCTCACGACCGGCTGCGGCGGATGACGATGCGCCACTTCGGTCCGCCGAATGATCCGGGCCGCGTCGAAGCTATGACGCCGGCGCTGGAGGCCATGGTCACCAGCCTCATCGACGCCGTGCGGGGGCAGGACCGCATCGACGTGGTGGCCAACGTCTCCTACCCCTTCCCCGTCACGGTGATCGCCGACCTGCTGGGCGTGCCGCGCGAGGATGAACCGCGGTTCCATGCCTGGGCCGAAGGGATCGTCCAATCCCAGGACCGCGACCCGCGCGAGCCCGGCCGGCGCACGGAAAGTGCGGAGAAGGCGTTCCAGGAACTCGCCGGCTACATGTTCGGCCTGATCAGCCAGCGGAAGGGCGCGCCTCGCGACGACATGCTCTCGCGGCTGGTGAACGACGACGGGCCGGACGGGGTGATGGAGCCCGGCGAGATGATCTCCGTCTCGGTGCTCCTGCTGCTGGCGGGTCACGAGACGACCGTGAACCTCATCTCAAACGGCATGCTGACCATGCTTCGCCAGCCGCACCTGCTGCAGCTGCTGAAGGACAACCCCGCCATTGCGCCCGGGTTCGTCGAGGAGATGCTGCGCTACGAGCCGCCCGTGCACTTCACCTTCCGCGGCGCTCTCTGCGACCTCGATGTCGGCGGCGAGACGATCCCGAAGGGCTCGGCGCTGCAGCTCATTCTGGCCTCGGGCAGCCGTGATCCGCGCCGGTTCGAGAGGGCGGACACCTTCATCGCCGATCGTCCCAACAACCAGCACCTGGGGTTCGGCAGCGGCATCCATGCCTGCTTCGGCGCGCCGCTGGCCCGCCTGGAAGGCCAGATCGCCCTAAAAGAAATGGCCCGGCGGCTGGTCAATCCGCGGCTGCTGCAGGACCCGCCGCCATATCGCTTCAACCCGACCCTGCGCGGGCCCCGCGCGCTGCCGGTCGCGATCGACGGGGTCCTGCCCTAGGTGTTCAGTCCGAGGTCAAGTGGACCGGATCGAGTCTGAGGCGCTCCGGCTCGTCGGTCCAGGTCTTGCAGATGGCTTCGTAGGGTGTGAGGCCGCGTAAGGTCTGGAGCCGGCTCGCGAAGTTGTAGGCGGCCAGGAGGCGGCGAGGTGGTCCTCGAGCTGCTGGTTGCGTGTCGTAGTGGTAGCGCCGGACGGTGGCCTCCTTGAGGGTCCGGTTCATCCGCTCGACCTGGCCGTTGGTCCAAGGGTGATTGGGCTTGGTCAGCCCGTGCTAGATGCCGTGCTCCAGACAGAGGCGGTCGAAGGGATGGCCGCTCCACTGGCGGTGAAGCCGTCGCGGTTCTTGGGCAGGTCGGCGAAGGCCATGCCGTTGTCCGTCGGCACCGTGTGGATCTCGTAAGGCACGGCGGCGACGAGTTTGTCGAGAAACTCTCGCGCCGTGACCGACCGTGGTCGCCTTCGTCTTCAACCGGGCGAATGGCGCACTTGGAGGTCCGGTCCGCGGCCACGAAGAGGTGCAGCTTGCCTTCCTCGGTTCGCACCTCGGCGATGTTCGTTATCAGTTACTTGGGCTCCGGCTTGTCGGATCGATTAATAGTGGAGCGTCCCGAGGCGATTGCGAAGAGGCACAGGGTTGCATAACAGGCCGCTGGAAGGATGAACGAAGCGACGTAGCCGTAGCTGTCGGAGATGGCGCCAGCAGCAAGAGGAACGAACGCGCCCCCGATGATTGCTGTGCACAGGAAACCGGAGGTCGCTTCACTGCTCGCGGTCGACCGTTCCAAGGTGAGCGTGAAGATTGTCGGAAACATGATGGAGTTGAAGATCCCGACAGCGAGCGCCGCATACCCCGCTGCCGAGCCGCCGGTGTAGAAGACAAATAGGCACAGGAGGCATGCACTCGCCGTCGCTACTGTCAGCAATCGATGCGCAGGCAATGCGATCATCAGACCGGCACCGGCGAAACGGCCGACCATTGCACCCAGCCAATAGAGACTGACAAAGTAGCCAGCCTGCTGAAGTGGCGTATTCCAGACGGCGGGATCGGCGAGAAACAGCGCCATCTGCGTGCCGATCGCCACCTCCGCGCCCACATAAAGAAAGATCGCCGCACTCCCCAGCATCGCCCAACGCGATGACTTGACCTGGCTCAGCGTTCCGGCGATCCCGGCGAGGGCCTGTCCAGGAGGTGCAGCCCGTTCGATCCGCTTCCGCATGATCCAGATGAAAACAGCGAGGCTCAGGATCAGGGCGCCGATAATCAGGAACGCCGTGTTGATCGCAGCCAACGCTTCCGTTCGGGCGCCGGAACCGAACTGTTCGCCCTGAGGTAAATCCAGTCCCTTGAGCAGGAGGCCCGCACCAACCAGCGGGCCCAACACCGTTCCTAGCGAGTTAAAGGCCTGGCTGAGATTGAGACGCAGGTGACTTCGCTCCGGCGAACCAAGCGATGCCGCGAGGGGGTTAGCCGTCACCTGCAACACTGTTATTCCGGCGGCCATCACGAACAATCCGGCGAGAACCAAGGCATAAGTGCCAAAGTTGCTCGCCAGTAGCATGATCGCGCACGCACCGACCATGATCGCCAATGCGAGGACGATACCGCGAACGGGCCGCAATCGCGCCAAGAGCAGGGCGGCTGGAATTGAAAAGGCTCCGTAAGCAATGAAAAATGCGAAAGTACTCAACTGCGCTTCGAGATTAGACAGGTCGAAGATCGTCTTGACCGCTGCGACCAGCGGGTCGACGAGCGACGTTATGAAGCCCCAAGCAAAGAACAAGGCGGTGACGGTAGCAAAGGCACCGGTCGCGGTAGTCTGGTTGCGCACATTCACCCTCCCTGGCGATTGGAAAACCTCGCGACACCCTCGCTTCGAATGATGCAGCGAAAGCCCATGTGCGATGTCGAAGTGTCCTCGGGCTGCGGCCACCGGGCAGCCGGCCGATAGCGCTGGCAATAGTTGGGGGCGCATAGGTGCGAGCCACCCTTGGTGACTCGCCGGGCAGCTTTATCGATTCCGAACACGTCGCCGCCGCAGCAGTGACGTTCGCCATCTCCTCCCGGCGCGCCGTCGTAAAAGGTCGAAGTCCACTCCCAGACGTTACCGATCAGGTCGTAGAGACCGTAGGGATTTCGAGGATAGGCTCGCACTGCGCTGGTCCGCTCGAGGCCGGCAGGCGCCGCGTTGAACCACGGAAATTCGCCTTCCCAAGTCTTGGCCATTCGGCGGCCACCCGGATGCAGTTCTTCCCCCCAAGCGTAAGTCGCGCCATCAAGCCCGCCGCGAGCCGCGTATTCCCATTCCTCTTCCGTCGGCAGATCCTTGTTGGCCCAGGCCGCAAAGGCCACGGCATCCCGATAGGCCACGTGGACGACCGGGTGGTCCTCCTTGCCATCGATCCCGGAGCCTGGGCCGAGCGGTTGGCGCCAGCTCGCGCCAGTGACCAGCCGCCACCGCGAAGCACCTGCCGAGAAATCCACCGGGTGATTTGGCGGGACGAAGACGATGGACGCTGGAACCGTCAGCTCCGGGTCCATACCCGGATAATCCGCAGGGTCTGGAGCTTCCTCCGCAACAGTTGTGTACCCCGTCGCCGCGACGAACCGGCTGAACTGCCGGTTGGTGACCGGCGTTCGGTCCATGAGGAACGCATCGACTTCGACGTCGCGGACCGGCGCCTCGTCCGCGTAGAGCCCGCCGGCTCCCATGCGAAAAATACCCTGCGGAAGCGAGCGCATTCCATGAAACCGCGAGCTTCCACGATCTGGACGAACTGCCTTTGGAGAACGGCTCAGCCTGCCACTCGTCATGGCGCAAGTCCGCCGAGTACGGAAGCCCTGCCCACCCCGTCGCAGGCCACCAAAATGACGGCTTCAGGGGCGAGGCCGCTCATAGAGGCGCCTTCGAAGATTCCCGCACGACAAGCTCGAACGCGAGTTCGGCGTAATCGTTTTCGTGGCCGCAAATGAGATCTACCGATCTCTGCCCGATCGCGCGCAGGGGCTGCCGCACCGTAGTCAAAGAAGGCCACGAACTCGCGCTCGCAGGCACGTCGTCAAAGCCGACGAGGGAAATGTCGCCAGGCACGTCAAGGCCGCTTTCCCGGATTGCTCGAAGAGCTCCGAGAGCCATCTCGTCATTGGCGGCGAAGATTGCAGTGGGCCGCACTTTGGTCGCGAGTATCTTTGTCGCAGCCTTGTATCCAGACCAGAAGTCGAATTCACCCGTCTCGCAATGCTCGTCGTATACTGGCAAACCTGCGTCGGCCATTGCCGCGCAAAAACCGATGGTTCGCTGGACGGCTGAAGTATGGTTTGCCGGAGCGCCAATCGTCGCAATGTGACGATGGCCCAGTCCGGTCAGGTGCTCCGCCACCATCCGTCCGCCTGCGGCGTCCGGAAGCTCGATATTCCACCCCTCCAATGAACGGGTTCCCGCGATCCGCACGGTCGGAAGCCTAAGGATGGCGAGAGCCTCGAGCAGTTCCGGATCATCGCACAAGGGGGGGATGACGAAGACCCCGTCGGGACGGAGGGCTGTAACCAGGCGCTCGATGGTTGCGAGGCGCTCGTCGCCCATCAGCTGTATCGGCTCGACCACCAGATGATACCCGAGTTCGCGGCACCGCAGAGCCGCACCTTCCTGGATGAGCGCAATGTAGCTCGGTGTGGGATTGTTGTAGAAGTAGGCGATCATCGAAGAGCGACCGCCGGCCAGGCGGCGAGCAGCCGGGTTTGGCTTGTACTCAAGCAACGACACGGCCTCGGCGACCCTGTTGCGAAGGCCGGGGCGGACATGCGGCTCTCCGTTGAGCACCCGAGACACCGTCTTGGTCGATACTCCGGCGAAGCGTGCGACGTCGTCGATAGTTGCCATGGGGCCTCAAGACTCACTTGCGCGCCAAGCCCGTCAGGGCGGGTGCTGGCGCGTCTGAAGCGTGGGCGAATGACATCATTTCGCCGGCGACGGCGGCGGAGCAGGACGGTCGAAAACCGGGAAATCGGGTCGATAGGCGCCTGTCAGCACGGCCGCGAGGTACCGGCCGGCGTTACGGAGATATTCGGCATCCTGTTCGTTGGCTGCCTGCTCTATCACAGCAAACTGAGATCCGGCTCGTTCTCCCAGAACCGTCAGTGCATTGAGAGCGGCAAGGCGCACCTCCCTCGAATGCGGTGGCGCGGCCAGTTCGCCAAGCACCGCAACCGCGTTCTCGTCGCCGGCATGAGCGACGGTTTCCCCTGCGACCACACGGACATGCGGCTCCGCATCTTCCTGCATGGCGCTATCCAACAGGGCGAGCGTTGCAGGATCCGCAGCCCGGCGCACTAGCAGGCCTGTCGCCCCCCAGTAGCGGATAACGGGGTTCGGGTCTGCGAGGGCTGCGGCAAGCGGGCTGGCGCCGCGATCCTGGTCGGCGGCCGTGCGAGCGAGGTCCATCAATCGTGGCAGCGGATAAAGCGCGCGGTTCCGGCTCGCCAGCCAGCCCTCGCCTTCCATACCTTCGGGTATGAAACCGTTGTCATTGATCTTGAGCATTTGTGCGTCGAGCGCCTTTGACAATTGGGCAAGTTCACCGGGCTGCGACCGTGCGAGGTTGCATACTTGGTCCGGATCGCTGCTCAGATCGTAGAGTTCCTCGAAGGGCTTTGGATCGAAGAACCGGTCCTGCACCCGGTCCAGCCGGCCTTCGCGATGGAGCGCTTCCCACGATTGGTACCCCTTGGCCTGCCATTCGAAGGCACCATGCACTCCCCACGAGCGGTGCGGCATGTAATTGCGGATGTAGCGCCAACGCCCGTCCGTCACTGTGCGGACGAAGTCGATCCGCTCATCCATGCGATTGCGCATTCCGAAAGCGTATCGCTGGGCGGGAGCCCTGTGGCCTCCCAGCAGGGGCTTCCCCGCCATTTGAGCCGGCGGCGCGACACCCGCGATCGACAGGACGGTCGGGCCTAGATCGATCAGGCTGACCGGGGACTCCACGATGCCTCCGGGCGGGGTAGGAGCCAAGTGGCGCCACTTGGGCGGAACGCGAACGACGAGGCAGACCCGCAGCCCTTCATCGTAGCAATAGCGCTTGGACCGCGGCAGCACGCCGCCATTGTCGGAATAGTAGAAAACGATCGTGTCCTCGGACAGCCCGTCGGCTTCCAGTTGTCGGAGCCGATCCGCGAGCTGGCTGTCCATCTTCTCGATCAGATTGTAGTAGCTCGCAATGTCGCCGCGCACCGCTGGTGTGTCGGGCAGGTAACGGGGCACCCGCACCATCTCGCCCGTCACCCGTCCCGGGGTGAGATCGAAGAGCTGCGATTCATGTGTCGTTTCATGGTTGAAGACCGCCATGAACGGCTGCCCGGCGGCGCGGTCACGCCAATGCGCGTCGCTCCCCTGACGATTCCAGATGAGCGCGGGATCGATATCGCAGTTGTAATCGGTCTTGGCGTTGTTGGTGCAAAAGTAGCCGGCTTGGCGGAGCGCTTCCGGGTAGGTCTGCAGCACGCCCGCGACCTTGGCTCGCGCCCGCATATGGTTTGCCGGAGCGCAACTCTGCGGATAGGCGCCGGTGAGAATTGCGAAACGCGAGGGTGCACACACCGGAGCAGTGGAGTAAACGTTGTGGAACACGGTGCCGGATCGGGCCAGTCCGTCGATCGTCGGCGTGCGGGCGAGACGGTCTCCATAGGCACCTACGAAAGGATTGTTGTCCTCGCTAACAAGCCACAGGATGTTGGGCCGCTCAGCGGGGATGCTCCTGGCTGATCCGGCAGTAGCCAAGAGGCATGCGGCAGCACCAGCGCCGAGAGTTGTGCGACGAGAAAGCTTACTAGTCATTGTGTGCGCCAGCGTGCGATGATGGACTGGAAGACGCCTCGGTGTCACTCACCGAAATCATCACGGTCCAGCGAAATGATTTCCCAGGCTTCAGCTTGATGAGGCCATCCCCAGTCACGAGCGAGTTCTGGCGGCCCACCCATGGCTGTGGGCTGAAGAATCCTTCCGCCATGTCGCCCCAGAGATTGAATGATACCGGCGTTCCTGACGGCGCTTGCGAAGCCTTGTGCGCAATTTCCACGGTCAACCCGCTCGGATCCCCGATCCTCAACGAGGGATCGCCCTTGTAACCGCTGAGCGAGATCGCCTTGCGCTTTGGTAGGTCGGATAGCGGACGCCCAGTGGCAAACGAATTGTCCGGCACGGCCGCTCCCGTCGGACGCCCGGACTCGTCAAGGGAAAGAATCATCGTGGCGGGCGTCGCGACCGTCAGATCGCCTCGGGGCGAGCCGGGAACCAGGGGGATGCGAAATGTAATGTGATTGCCGATCGAGAACGGCATTTCGGCTCGGTTGCCCGCGGAGGCCCGTACCTCGTAGTTCATCTCCAGACCCGCTGGCACCACGCGATATTTGCACCGGATCCTGAACCCGAACGGGTACATCCGGCGGCTGACGGAATCGTCTGCAAGGCTGAGAACGACTTCGCCAGAACTGCGTCGCTCGACGACCCACGGCCGGTCCCGGACGAAACCGTGGATCGGAATCTCCCGGCGCTCCCCCGCGAATGTCCAACTCGAGGAGAAGCCGCCTGCAGCATTCGGCTCGAGCGTCCTGCCCGTCGCGGGCCAGAGAACCGGTGCGCGGCCCGCCCAATCCTGCGTCGGAGTGTAATCCCGCGCACGGTAGATCAGTTCAACCCACCGGCCATCCCGTTTGACCTGCAAGCTCGTGAGTTCGCCCCCGTTCGCGGGCGACACCGCACCTCTCACCGCACCGCCGGTTCTGCAGAGCTCGATTGTAGCGGGGGGCTCCGCCGGGAAGCTTGGGGTTGAAAATGCCAACCCAAGCGCCGCGGCCATCCGCGCGGACGGGCTAATCCTGCGTCGGCGACTCGCTCTCGTCATGGATCCCCGCGCCAGTGCCGGTCGGGCCGCCCCGGCGATTATCTCCTTGGCCCTCGCGGTTGACCGTGTGCACAACACGGTGTACGCGATTCTAGACAGCGCTGTCAATTGCGACTCTGCGGTCATTAACGACAAGCTTGGGATGAACGGTCCCGCTAAGGTGCCAACTTGGGAGGAACCTATGTGTTGGGCAATCGCCGTCAGATGTGTTTCGTTCACTTCCGCCCTCGCGATTTGGTTCCTGGCGACAGCCGCGTTCGCCCAGACCGCCCCGCTCGTACAGTCTAGAAATTCGCGCCCTCAGCCGGCGGAGGATAGTGCGCCCAGCGAAGTTGGCGAAATCGTTGTCACAGCCCAAAAGCGCGCGGAAAGGCTGATCGAGGTGCCGCTGGCCGTCACCGCGGTCACCGGCGAGGCGCTGGCTAGGCAGCAGATCAACGATTCTCAGTCCCTGTCGCGGGCGGTCCCCTCGCTCAGCTACCAGCAGGGCGGCGCCCCCAACAACAGCAGCTTCCGCATTCGCGGTGTCGGCACGTCCCTGTTCGGACAAGGGGTCGAGCCCTCGGTATCCGTCGTGGTCGACGGCGTCGTCGCGCCGCGCGCGTCTTCGGGTTTTGCCGACTTGCTGGACGTTGAGCGGGTCGAGGTGCTGCGCGGACCGCAAGGGACCCTGTTTGGGAAGAACGCCACCGCCGGCGTCATCAACGTGGTCACCGCGCGCCCGTCCGCGACGCCCGGAGGTAGTTTGGAGGCGACCGTCGCAGAACGCGAGGAGTACCGCGTCAAAGGCACTGTCACCGGACCGCTGTCTGACAATCTCGAGGGTCGGCTCTCGGGCTACTACAACAGCATCGGCGGATACCTCTACAACCCTCCCACCGACACCCACGCGGGTGGAACCGAAGGCTGGGGCGTGCGGGGAAAGCTGGAATGGGATCCAAGCGCTGCGGTGAACGTCCTGCTAAGCGCCGAGTATCGCAAGACCGACGCCAACTGCTGCGTCACACCCTTCGTGCAAGTACGCAATCCAGTCCTGGCCCAGCTTATCGCCCCGGTCGTGGCTTCCTCCGACAACCACCAGACCAGCACAGACGATTTGAGCTATCTTCGCACCCGGCTCAAACAGGCTTCGCTCCAGGTCGATTGGGACCTTGGCTCGGCCACGGCAACCTCGATTACGGCGTATCAGGGTTACACCGAAGACAATCAGGTCGAGCAGGACCAGATCGTTAGCGTGCCGGTGAGGTTCGTCGGCGCGGGCGCGGCGTTCGCAGCATGGAACTTCCAGCCTGCCGAACAGGAGCAGCATTCCTATACCCAGGAGTTGCGTATCGCCTCGAACGATACGCGAGACTTCAGCTACGTGGCCGGCATTTTCCTCAGCAAGCTGGATCTCACGCGCAACTTGCTCCGGCGCCAGCAGACCTGCTCGGCCGGCCCGACGATCGGGGCGCCCTGCACCGGGACCATCGTCAACCGCAGCAGTGGTTTCGAGGCGGATTTCGAAAGCAAGAGCGCCTCCGCGTTCGGCCAGGTCGATGCGCGACTGGTAGGGGGGCTGCACCTTCTCGGCGGCCTGCGCGTGCAATATGAAAAGCAGAGGGTGGAGGGCAGCGTGTTCGGCCCGCTACAGGCCGAGGATGTCCTGTTCCCAGGCGCTGTGGTGAACAGCGGGGTCAGCGCGCGGGACGATACCGCGGTCACCGGTAAGGCCGGCATCCGGTACGAATTCACCCGCAACCTCCAGACCTATGCCAGCTATACGCGGGGCTACAAGGCCTTCGCGCTCGATCTCGGTGCCACCACCCGTTTCGACAACAACCCTGGTCTCAACCCGGAAAATGTCGATGCATATGAAGCGGGTTTAAAGTTTCGCACCGACGACGGCAGCTTCGACATCAACGCAGCGGTTTTCCGCTCAGACTACAAAAACCTGCAGACCCAGACCGTGGTCAGCGACCCGGTGACCGGGGCCTTCACCGTGCGACAAATAAATGCTGGCAAATCACGCAGCGAGGGCGTCGAAATCGAAGCCAACCTGCGGCCGAGCGATGAGTTCTCGGTGGCCGCGAGTTTTGCCTACGTGAAGGCGGGCATCGATATCGATGGTTTGCAATGCGCTTTGCAGCAGCAGGCTACCGCGCCGATCCTGACGTCGGGTTTTCCGATCAACAGCTGCTATCGCCGGCGCGTGACAGTGAATGGCGTCACCAGCACTTCTCCGCCTATCATCGACGTGCGCGGGGGGGCGCTGCCCGTGGCCCCGCGTTACCGGGTCGTGGTGACTCCGCGTTACGATGCAGAGGTCGGTTCGAACCTGAGGTTTTTCGTGCAGGGCACTGTCGCATTCCAGAGCAACTCCCTGTTCGCCATCAACCAGGATCCTCTGCTCGAGCAGGACGCCTACACTCTCGTCGACCTCAGCGCCGGGATCGGCACGGCTGACCAGCGCTACACACTCACGGTTTTCATTCGCAATCTTTTCGACACGAATTACTACACGGGCCTTTCGCACATCGGCATTCTAGGCACGCCCGCGCAACCGTTTGATCTTCAGGGGAACTACGCGAAGGATTCGCAGCGCTACGGGGGGTTCACGTTGGGTGTGCGGTTCTAACTCAACGGCTCGCGCCCGATCGCATCGCGTAAGTTTAGGAGATGGCATGGCAAAAGTACTAGGTCGTGCGTTTGGCGTCCTGATAGTTGCCGCCATGTCTAACGCCGCTTCGGCGCAAGAACCGCGGGTGACGATCGCGGATGGATCGCTGGTGGGAACAAACGCCCAAGGGGTCGAAAGCTTCAAGGCGATCCCCTTCGCGGCACCCCCCGTCGGCCCGTTTCGCTGGCGCGCGCCGCAACCGGTTCAGCCATGGCAGGCGTCGCGCCCCGCGAAGGAATATGCGCCGGCCTGCATGCAGGACCCGGTCCCCGGAATCGCCGCGCCGATCGAAGGGCCGCTTTCCGAAGACTGCCTCTATCTAAACGTGTGGCGCCCCGCCAACGCCAACCCGGACGCGCGATTGCCGGTAATGGTGTGGATCCATGGCGGCGGGTTCGTAAACGGGGGGGCAATACCGGCCATCTTTCGCGGCGACGCCTTCGCGCGGCAAGGCGTAGTCATGGTTGGCATCCCCTACAGGCTCGGACGGTTCGGCTTCTTCGCCCACCCCGCCCTTAGCGCGGCTGGCGAGGACGGGGGGCTGCGCGGCAACTATGGGGTGCTCGACCAGATTGCCGCGCTGCGTTGGGTCCAGCAGAACATCGCAGCTTTCGGCGGCGATCCTTCTCGCGTCACGATTTTCGGCGAATCCGCCGGTGGCGCCTCCGTTCACATGCTGCTCGGCTCTCCGCTCGCGAACGGCCTGTTCGCCCAAGCCATCGTCCAGTCCGGCGGGGGACGCGGATCGCTTCTCGGGAATCGCTATCTCGACCGCGACAACGGGCCACTGATCTCGATGGAGAACGCCGGCCGGGCCTTCGCGGTGGGTAAGGGCATTGTGGGCGACGGGGACAAGGCTCTCGCCGCTCTCCGCGCGCTGCCCGCCGCGGAACTGGTGGGCAATCTCAATATGCGCACGATGGCCATGCACCTAGCGACATTCGCCGGCCCGGCCATCGACGGCACGATCGTGACGGGGGCGCCGGACGCGATCTATCGTACGGGCCGGCAGGCGTCCGTGCCCCTGATCATCGGCGCGACCAGAGCGGACCTCGGCCTGGTCTCCGCGACGAGCAAGGATGGCCTGTTCCAGCGCTTCGGCGCCCAGTCCGAAGTCCTGCGCAAAGCCTACGACCCCGACGGCAGCGCCCCACTGCGGGACCTGATCGCCGCGGTCGCAGGGGACGTCACTATGGGCGAGCCTGCCCGCTACGTCGCCGGACTGTTCGAGCGACAGGGCTTGCCGGCTTGGAATTTCCGCTTTTCCTACGTCGCCGACAGCATTCGCGACAAATTCCCGGCCGGGGCGCCTCATGCGTCCGACGTTCCATATGCGATGAACACGGTGAACCTGCGCTACGGCGCGGCGACCACAGCCAGAGACGCAGAAATGGCGCGGGTCGTGAACCAGTACTGGATCAATTTCGCGAAGACCGGCAATCCTAACGGGTCCGGCCTACCCGAATGGCCCCGGCATGCGCCGGACCGAGACCTCATCATGGACTTTTCCTCAGAAGGCCGAGCGGTGGCCGGCCCGGACCCGCGCAAGATAAAACTCGACGCCTTCGCGGCGGCGGCCGAAGCGAAGGATTGAGAGTGGCGGGGTCGCGACGGCACCTCTCGCGGCGGCGTGCGCTCGCTCGGCTCCTGATTTCGGCCGCCGTTGTCGCCCTGGCCGGGATTCCGGCCGGCGCGGAACTCAAGGCGCGAAGCTCCCCTCCAGCGTCCCAGCGCCCCAACATCGTGGTGATCGTGCTCGACGACGCGGGTTTTGCGGACCTGGGCGCGTTCGGATCGGAAATCCGGACGCCGCATATCGATGCCCTGGCGCGCGACGGCCTGCGATACAATAGGTTCGATTCCAAGGCGATATGTTCCGCCACCCGTGCATCGCTGCTTACCGGCCGCAACAACCAGACGCTGCGGATGGAGGATCTGCCGTCGAAGCTCGAACGCCCCGACCCGCAAGACCGGAGCGCGAGCAAGGGTGAGATGCCCGGCAATGTGGAAACACTTGCAACCGTCCTGCGCAACGCCGGCTACGCTGCCGATGCATTCGGGAAGTGGCACCTAGCCCCTGACTATGACGAACTGCCGGGGCAGAACCGCCGCTCCTGGCCGCTGCAGCGGGGGTTCCAATACTTCTATGGTTTCTCGCGCGGATGGACCGATCAGTACAAGCCCAGGTTGATCGAGAACAACACGCGGCTGCCGGCGCCCACCGATCCAGGTTACCATTTCTCGGTCGACATCACGCAGCGCGCCATCGCGCGGTGGAGATCGGCCGCCGTCTCCAACCCGTCGCAGCCGCGATTCCTTTACCTGGCGTATGGTGCGCCGCATTCGCCGATCCAGGTCCCCCGCTCGTACATCGACGCCTACGAGGGCGTCTACGACATGGGCTGGGACAAGCTGCGCGAAACGCGTCTGGCCCGGCAGAAGGCGCTGGGCATCGTGCCGCCTGATACCGTGCTCGCACCTCGGAACAAGGGCGATGCCGCATGGGATACGCTAGATGCGCGCGAGCGGCGTGTATTCGCCCGGTACATGGCAACGTATGCCGGCTTCCTCACCCACACCGATGAACAGATTGGGCAACTGATTGCCTTCCTGAAGCAGCAAGGCCAGTATGAAAACACCCTATTCGTACTGCTGTCGGACAACGGCGCGGCTTCCGAAGGCGGCCCCAACGGAGCATTCCGCGAACATTACGCCGACAACACGCCCATTGCCGAAATGGATGCCGAACTCGATAAGCTGGGCGGGCCGGAAACCCACGCCCTGTATCCGCGGCCCTGGGCGATGGCCGGATCGACGCCGTTCGCCCGCTACAAGCTTTGGCCGCAGGCGGGCGGGCGGCGCGCACCTTTGATCATAACATGGCCACGCAGGATTACGGATCGTGGCGGAGTTCGGGCGCAGGCGGTCGATGTCATCGACCTTGCACCGACAATAGCGCAAACTGCGGGAGCCCGTTTTCGCCGCACTGTTGCCGGAGTGAGGCAGATCCCGGTGGCAGGCCGGTCAATCGCCGCGACATGGGACTCCGCTCGCGCTCCAACCCGACCGATCCAGTTCTTCTCGCTACGGGGCAACAGGGCTATCCGTGCGGGACGCTGGAGTGCCGTGGCGGTGCACCGCCCGGGCGATGACTATGCCGAGGATCGGTGGGCGTTGTTTGACGCGGAGGCCGACTTTTCCGAAAGCATCGACCTAGCGGATCGCTATTCTGGCAAGGTTCGCGAGCTCGAGGCCCTGTGGTGGACCGAAGCGCGACGCTACAGCGATCCGCCGGTGACGGATCCCGTCCTCTCACTCTATGAGGCCAACCGGATCGCCGACGCCTTTACGGACTGACAAGCAGGTGGCCGCGCTACGCCTCCCGCCCGGCATCGGCTGAGCGATCTGACGAGCCGACCCTCGATCGTCAGCTCCCGAACAACAGCTCGCAACGGAAGCCATCGTGGCTGGTCTATAGGGCTGGTCCTGATGTGCTTCAGGCCCGTCCGCAGGCGTCGCGAAAGGCGTGAAATCTGTAGGGAGCGCCGTTGTGGGTCATCACCCGGCTGACGGCGACGCCGAGGCTGGCGTAGTAGGCCGCGGCGGCCTTCAGAAGCGGCACGGCGCTCTGGACCGTCTCGTCGGGATGGATCTGGCTGAAGGCCACCCGGGAGCGGTCGTCGATGCAGACGTGGACAAATTCCCAGCCGACGCGGCCCTTGGTCTGGCCGGTCTTGTCGCCGGTCACCCGATGGCGGGGCTCGTCGAAGCGGCCGAGCTTCTTGATGTCGATGCGGATCATCGGATCATCTCGCCGGCCGCCTTGCGCTCATAGCGGACGATCGGCGCAGGCGGGTCCAGGTCCTTTGCCCGGCTGAGCCTGGCGGCGCTGAGGATGCGGCTGACCGTCGAGCGCGAGACGCCGGTCTCGGCGGCGACCTGCTTGCCGGGCAACCGCTCGCTGCGGTAGCGAGATGATCCGCTGGACCGTATCCGGCGGCGTCGGCCCGCGCAGCCGATTCAACCTGGAGGACCGGTCCTCCAGGCCGGCTTCCGACTCGAAGCGGGCGACCCACTTCTCACCGTCTTGAGTTCGACGCCGAAGGCTCGCGCCACCGCAAGCGGCGACTGGCCCTCGTCCAACACCTGCCGCACGATCTCGGCTCGCTGGCCGGCGTCGTGCGGGCATTCCTATGCAAGTTCATCCGGTCCCCCAGACTCAGCTGATGTGTCGCAACAACAGCCTTTCCGGTCGGGACCGGATGGACAACCTACTGAGATCTTCACAGTTAGCTCTTTGAGCGGAGCCTTCGATCGCTGTATTGTCGCTCGGACAGTGTGCGTGGTCGTGGCGCAGCCGTGTAGAATTTGGCCATAGATCCTCCCGGTGTGGGGCACTCAGCTAAGCTGAGTCCCCCACACACAGGGACCAGACATCTAGCGGGGCTCCGAAACCCCCGGCGACCTCACCTCGGCGTCCGCACGGTCGGCGGCGCGCGAGCCGGCGAGAATGCCCGGCATGGCGTAGTTGCCTTCGTGGCAAGCGTATTCGTAGACCAGTCCCTGCAGGGCCGCGAACTCGTATTCGCCGCCCCAGGGTTCCACCCAGATCGAGGGCTCCTCGACTTTGAACTGGTAGTGCAGCCGGTCCTTGGCCACCCGGCGGAAGCGTTCCGTCACCTTCAGCCTCTCCCAGGATCCCATGTACGCCTGGATCTTGGGGAAGTTGGTGGTCTCCACCACCAAGGTGTCGCCGTCCCACCAGCCGACGGAATCCCCGAACCAGGGCCGGATGTGGGCCGGGAGATGTTTGCGGTCGTTCAGCCGGATGTGGCGCGCGTCGTGGACCATCTCGACGACGATCAGCACTTCGTCGCGGTTCTGCGCGATCTGGTAGTTGTTGTTGTAGAAGCCATTGGGCAGCATCGGCGGCGGCCCGTTGCGGCCGAACGAGGCGAGGCAGCGCTCGCCCAGGGACATCTCCTCGGGATTGTCGTAGCGCCGCGCCTGCGGCTGGCTCTCGTCCTCGCCCGCCACCGAGCCGTAGGCGTCGAGGATGTAGGGGGTCGCGACGGTCAGGTACTTCAGCTGTTCCTCCGCCATGGCCGCGCCGGTCTTCGGCGCCGGCGGGCGGCCGTCGGGCGTGGTCAGGATCGAGGTGCGCGGCTGTCCGGCGACCCGCATCACCCGCGTCCCCGGATCGAGGAAGCCGCGGTTGTAGCCGCCGACCCGGCCGTCCTCGACGATCGGGGCGTTCGGGTCGGTGGCCTGATTGCCGCGCTCGACCTGAGCGTCGGCGGCGCCCTCGGCCTCACGAGCCTCCTGGAGCGTCATCACCAGCCGGGAGCCGAACTTCGCCGGCCGGGCCTGGGGCGTGATGGTCGCGTTGCTCCAGGCGCCTTCCAGGTCGGGCTGGCCTGACGCGTTGCGCGGCGGCGTCCATGCGGCTTGGGCCAGCGCGGGGGCCGCCAGCACCCAGACGCTCACCGCGGCGAGCAGGTATTTCATGGATGACTCCCTAGCTGCCGGCCCGGCCGGCGCACTCGGCCACGGCGGCGGCCAGGGCCATGCCGCGCGGATCCTGCAGGACGCCGGCGTTCATCCGGTTCGGGGTGTAGCCGGCCGCCACCTGGAGGTCGGGATCCGCGTAGCCGTAGGAGCCACCCCAGCCACAGTGGCCGTAGGCCCGCGGGCCCGGGCCGAACAGGCCGCCGCGGTTGATCATCATCCCCGCCGCCCAGGCGCCCGCGCCGAGCAAGAGGTCGTCGCGATCGGTGCGCACGGCGGTCATGGCGTCGATACCGGCCGGCGAGAGCAGGCTTACCCCGTCCAGGCGGCCGCCGTTCGCGAGGGCGCCGTAGATGCGGGCGAGCGCCCGCGCCGTAGCGTGGCCGTTGCCGGCCGGGATCTGCGCTGAACGCCAGTCCGCCCGGTTCGCGTCATCGCCGCGCAGCTGCGGGTTCACGACGGCGGCCACCGCGAGGGGATCGAACGCCGCCGCCGGCGCGCCCGCAGGCGGCGGCGCCGGCGGCGTCAGGGGGGCGACGCGCTCCCAGTCGACCTGCGCGGCGCCGATCTGAAAGTCCGCATCCAGCGGACCAGCGATCGCCGCGGCGATCAAATCGCGGGGCATCAGGCCGCTCGCCCGGCGTGCGATCTCGCCAGCCAGGAAGCCGTAGGTCATGGCGTGATAGCTGTTCTTCTCGCCCGGCGGCCAGAACGGCGCCTGGGCCGCCAGTCGTCCGGTGACCAGAGCCCAGTCGCCGAAGTCCTCCAGCGTCGTCGGGACGACGAAGCCGTTGAGGCCAGACTGGTGCGACAATACCTGGCCGACGGTGATCGCGTCCTTCCCTTCGGCCGCGAACTCCGGCCAGTACCGGGCGACCGCGGCGTCGTAGTCGAGCTTGCGCGCGGCCACGAGCTGGGCGACCGCGATGGCCATGACGCCCTTGGTGGTCGACCAGACATTCACCAGGGTGTCCGGCGTCCACGGCGCCTGCGTGGCGGGGTCCCTCAGCCCGCCCCAGAGATCCGCTACGCATCGTCCATCCGCATACACCGCGAAGGCGGCGCCGATTTCGGGGGAGGCCGCCTCGGGTCGAAAGTTCTCGCGGAACACCTCCGCGACCAGGGCGAAGGCTGGATCGGTGGTCCCGCTGACCGCGACCGCCGAGCTTGGCAGATGCATGTCTTCCTCCCGCCCCTCAAGGCCGCGGCGACAGCTCCATGCCGGCGAAGTCGCCGCGGGCGCGCCATTCGTTGAGCAGTCTGATGAACACGAGGGAGCCTCCGCCGTAGAAGCCGTTGCGGACTTGTAGGTCGCTCGGCATGCCCTCGTTGTTGTAGTAGCCGGGCGTGCATTCCTCATCGAAGGCGCGCCGGGCGTTGGCGAACGACATCACGTTGTCGACCCACGCCTGTTCCGCCTCGGCCGAGGGCTCCACCGTCGCCACCTGACGGTCCAGGCAGTGCCGCACCAGGTGGGCCACATGGCGGCTCACCTCGTTGAGCATATGCGTGAAGTTCGGCGTGTTCGCCTGTTGCGCATTGCCGAGGATGAAGCAGTTCGGGAAGCCGCGCGTATGGATGCCGTAGAGGGTGGAGGCTCCGTTGCGGTACTTGTCGGTGAGGGTCAGGCCGCCGCGGCCGTGGATTTCGTAGCCGGTGCGCAGGGCGAAGTCGGTCTGGAACTCGAAGCCGGTGCCGTAGATCAGGCAGTCCACTTCGTACTCGCGTCCGGCCGCGACGACGCCCCGCTCCGTGATCCGCTCCACGCCACGACCCCGCGTGTCCACCAGGGTCACGGTCGGCCGATTGAAGGTGGGCAGGTAATCGTCAGAGAAGCAGGGACGCTTGCACATCTGGTTGTACCAGGGCTTAAGCGCCTCGGCCGTCGCTGGGTCGTGGACGATGCAGTCCACGCGGGCGCGAATCTGCTGCATCTTCTGGAAGTCGGCGAGCTGCCGGCGCTCGGCGGCGTCCGGCCCGCCGAGGCCCTGGCGACCGATCCGGCCGAGAACTTCCGTCCAGCCGTCATCGACGAGGTCGACATCGGCGCTGCCGCCAGAGACCCACTGGTTGAAGTTGTCCATCCGCTCTTGCTGCCAACCCCGCTTCAGAGAGTTGGCCCAGTCGGGATCGGTGGGGCGGTTGTTGCGCACGTCGATGGACGAGGGCGTCCGCTGGAACACGTAGAGCTGCTTGGCCCATTCGCCGAGGTGCGGCACGCACTGCACGGCGGTGGCCCCGGTGCCGACGATACCGACCCGCTTGTCCTTAAGCTTCACCAAGCCGCCATTCGTATCGCCGCCGGTGTATTCGTAGTCCCACCGGCTGGTGTGGAAGGCGTGCCCCTTGAAGCTCTCGATGCCGGGCACGCCGGGCAGCTTGGGGCGATGCAGCGGGCCGGTGGACATGGTGACGAACCGCGCGCGCAGCAGGTCCCCCCGGTTGGTCGCGGCAATCCAGCGGGAGGCGGTCTCGTCCCAGCGCAGGTCAGTCACTTCGGTCTGGAACAGCGTCTGGTCGTAGAGGCCGAACGTCCGGCCGATCGCTTGGCTGTGCCGCAGGATCTCGGGCCCGTGCGCGTACTTTTCGGTCGGCACATGCCCGATCTCCTCGAGCAGGGGCATGTACACGTAGGATTCGATATCGCACTGGGCGCCTGGATATCGGTTCCAGTACCAGGTCCCGCCGAAGTCGCCGCCCTTCTCGACAATCCGGAGGTCCTCGACCCCGGCCTCGCGCAGCCGTGCGGCCGCCAGCAGGCCTCCGAACCCTCCGCCGATGACCAGGACGTCGAGGTCGAGGCTCAGCGCCTTGCGGCTCAGCGGCGCAGCAAAGGGATCGTCGAGGTACCGGGAATAAGCGCCGACCGTCGGGACGTACTGGGCGGTTCCGTCGGCGCGCAGGCGCCTGTCCCGCTCTGCACGGTAGCGAGTCCGAAGGGCGTCAGGATCGAAGTCGAGCGATGGGTCGGGGAGGGAATTTGACATTGCGGTGCATAAACTCTCTCGCGAGAAAGCGCATGTCAAGCGTCAGGGTCCTGCGTCCGCCATCGACACATCCTGGCAGGATTTTCAACGCGCGTCAGATCGGCTGCAAACCGATGCGGACGAGCTCGGCGAGTTCGGCGGGCGCCCGGCCCCGCTCCTCGCTGTCGAAGGAATCGAACCATTTCGGAAGCGACTCGAAGACACCCGGGAGCATTGAGAGGATCGCCCGGGTGTTCAGCGGTCGGATCGACCCTTCGGCCTGACCCGCACGATAGCTGACGAGAGAACTCTCCATCATCCGGCCGGCGGAGGCATGAATCTCCTCGCGCGTGGCTTCCGGGAGCGATTCGAAACCGGCCAGCGGGGCAAGCGGGGCGATATCATCGCGCAAGCTGCTTTCTGCGAGGGCGTGGGTTTGCGCGCAGACCGCTTCGATCCTGGGGCCGTTGTACTCTCGCCCGCGCGCCTGGATCTCCTCGTAGATGCGGAAGGATCGCCGGTAGCACTCAGTGACCAGCGTCTCCTTGTCGCCGACGTTGTGATAGACGACCTTCTTGGTGACCCCGCGCGACAGGGCGATCTCCTCGAGGGACGTGGCGTCCACGCCCTTGAGGTTGAAGAGCCACGACGCCGCCGCCAGCAGCGATTCCCGCCGCGCCGACGCCAAGACTTCGGAGTCGAAGATCCGGTTCACTGGCACGCCGGGCGGCGTCAGGTCGAACCGTCGATAGCTGACCTCGGCGCGGCGGTCGGCGGCCACGCCGCTGCGCAATAGCTCCTTGGTTGCGGCCACCAGGTCGGTGTCGCTCAGCGTCTCGCGCGTACGCCAGCGTCGCGCCAGTGGGATCCAGGACACGAGGCCGATAATGGCCTGCGCGACGATGCGGAAATCGCACGGCCGGGTCTCGCCACGCGCTGCGCCGTTCCGGAGGATCGCTGCAACGTTGGCATGGATGGAATCGTAAAGGCCCAGGATGATGCTGTGCTGATCGGGCCGCAGGTAGGCCATCTCGCTCAGCGCCGCGAACTCGGCCTCATCCTCGCGCAGCATTCCATCGACGAAGGCGTCGATGATCGCGAGCGCGTCACCGCCGCGCTGCTCCGCCTCCCGCAGCATCCGCCCCATCAGTTCGCAGGACTGGCGGTAGCATTGGAAGACCAAGTCCTCCTGATCCTCGAAGTAGTAGTAAAGCGCGGCGCGCGAAACCCCGACCCGCTGAGCGATCTCCGCCAGCGATGTATGCGACACGCCGCGATGGTTCAGCGCCTTCGCCGCCTCAGCGAGCACCTTGGCCCGCTTCACGCCGCGAGTCGCGCGACTTTGAGATGGATTGCTTGGCATGAGGGTGAGCGGTTCACCACGTGCGGAATTCGACATCAACAGCCCCTACGCGCACCCGCATGTCAAATCGCTTGACGGCATTTCACGAACAGACGATCCTTTGCTCCAGGGTGTCAAAGTAAGGGTCGGCGGTCCAGGCCGCACGGACCCCGCGCCGCCGAAAACGAGCGGGCGAATTGTGAAGGGGGAGGCCGTGCAACGATCGCTTCGCATTCTCATGTGCGCGTCCGCGCTGACCGCGCCGGCCCTGCTCGCCTCGCCCGCCCTCGCCCAGACGGGCGGCGAAGGCGCGGAGGTCGCCGAACTCGTCGTCACCGCCCTGAAGCGCGAAAGCAATCTCCAGGACGTGCCCGCGGCGATCTCGGCGGTCGGTGGCCCTGAGCTCGAGGCGCGCGGCATCAGCCAGCCTTCGGACCTGCAGTTCGTCGTGCCCAGCATGCAGGCCGGCCGCCTGCTCGGCCAGACCGCCATCACCATCCGCGGCGTCGGCCTGAACCAGGGCGCCCCCGGCGTGGCGATCCACGCCGACGGCGTCTATCAGCCCAGGCCGTCCATGGGCGACCTCACGCAGATCGACGTGGAACGCGTCGAGGTGCTGCGTGGCCCACAGGGCACGCTCTACGGCCGTAACGCCAACGGCGGCGTCGTGAACTTCATCTCCAAGGCGCCGGGCGACACGTTCGAGGGCTACATCCTCGGCAGCTACGCGACCTACGAGGACAGCCGCATCCAGGGCGTGATCAACGTGCCCGTGAATGACCGCATCCGTGTGCGTCTGGTCGCCGACCGGTGGCAGCGGTCCGAAGGTTTCGTGAAGAACGTCATTCCCGGCGGTCAGGACGTCGACAAGGGCAAGAGCGCGTCCGCGCGCCTGCGCGTGCAGGTCGACGTCACCGAAGACCTGACCTGGGACGTGGCCGCCTACGGCCTCACGGCGTCCGGCCCGACGTCCTACTTCACGCTCTACAACACGCCGACGCCGCTGTCGGTGTCGCGCAACCCCTACCTCGCCAACGCCATCGTACCGCTGAAGCCGCGGCGCAATTCGGCCAACGACCTGATCGCCGCCAACCGCGAGTTCGGAGGCGCCTCGTCGACCCTGACCTGGGAGTTGGGCGAGGCGCAACTGAAGGCGATCAGCGGCTATTCGCGGATCGCCGACCGCGAGGACCGCGACGACGACTCGATCAACGTGAGCGCCTTTCCGGCTCACCGCCGTGAGCGCGCACGGACATTTACCCAGGAGCTAAACCTCTCCGGCTCCTTGGGCCCGGTCGAAGCGGTTGTGGGCGCCTTTTACATGCGCGACCACAAGTACGAGGTCCTCGACTACGACTTCTTTCTTGGCATTTTTCCATTGCCGCCCAACAGCGACCTGTTCTTCGAGACCTACAAGAACCTCTCCAAGGCCTATGCGGTGTTCGGGGACGTCACCTTCAACCTCAGCGACAAGGCCCGGATCATCGGCGGCTTGCGCTATTCCAAGGACAAGCAATCGGTGGCGCAGCGCAACTACCTGCAGTTCGGCAACCTGGCGCCGCGCACGATCACCTGTCCCCTGCAGACCAACGACGTCACCTTTAACTCGACCACGCCGCGGATCGGCGCCCAGTACGACGTTTCGGAGGACAGCAACCTCTTCGCGACCTACTCGAAGGGCTTCAAGGTCGGCGGTTTCAACTTCTCAGCCTGCAACCAGCAGTTTCGGCCCGAGAAGGTGACCTCCTATGAGGCCGGCTGGAAGAACCGCCTGCTGGACGGCGCGCTGACCCTCAATGTCGCGGCCTTCTACTACGACTATACGGATCTGCAATTGAATCAGACCGTCGGCCTCACGTCGCTGATCACCAACGCCGCCGCCGCGCGGGTCAAGGGCGTCGAGGTGGAGGGCGCCTGGCGCCCGGACCGGCACTGGACGGTCAACGCCAACGTCTCGCTCCTGCGGGCGAAGTTCACCGATTTCCGGAACGTCGACTCCCTGGCGCCGGCGCGTGGCGCACAGGACGTTGCCGGCAACTACCTCTCGAACGCGCCCAAGACCTCCATCAACGTCGGGGTCGCCTACCGGTCGGATCCGATCCTCGCCGGCGGGCCGATCACGGCGCGCGCCGATCTCTCCTACCGCTCGAAGATCTACTTCCGCGAGTTCAACGACCCGCTCGACGCACAGGACGCCTATGCCATCCTGAACGCCGCCCTCATCTGGGACAGCCCCGACGGGACCTACCGGGTGCGCGCCTTCGCCACCAACCTGACGGGCGAGGACTACATCGTGCGCATGGGCTCCTCGGACAATTTCGGCTCCCGCTTCGTGAGCTGGGGCGCGCCGCGTCAGATCGGCCTGGAACTCCGCGCCAACTTCTGAGGAAGTTGAGTTCTACGGTCTGTCGGTCAAAGAGCGACGGGGTGAGCCAGGTTCAGCCGGGCTCGCCGACGACGGTCAGAGTTTCGATGCCGCGGAAGAAGGGCAGGGTCCGCCACTTCGGTGGGCCCGCCTCGGCGAGTTGCAGGCGGGGAAAGCGTTCAGCCAGCCGCAGGAACACACGCTTGGCCTCGAGCCTTGCCAGCGGGGCGCCGATGCAGATGTGCGCCCCTCCGCCGGGTTGCGGACCGCGAGAGCGGCGGCTGACTCTTATGTGCGGCGGTTGACCCCGCCGGCGTTGCTGGCGCCTGACATCCAGCGGGCCATCATCGACGGCGCGCCAGCCTGCGGGGGCTGATATTGCAGCAGTTGATCAACACCGAAATCCCGTCGCCTGGGACGGCCAGTGTCGGATGTTCGGATTCACGACCGCGGCGCAAAATCCCAGTTGAGCGACGGCGCTTCCCTATTCTGACGCACTACTTCCGAGCTGTTCCTCAGCCCTATAGCCTCCTCCGGGCGGTAAGCTGCCGTTCGATCGAATGGTGTTGGCTGCCGGATCGTCGCCGGCGCCAACTGCGCGCATCATTTTCCCAGTTGAATTCCCTGTTCAAGGCAATCCGGAGTGCATCTTTCCGCCGCGGAGACGAAGGGCCCGAAAAGGCCCAGAAGCGCCTCTGAAAATCGCGCTTTGCGAAGGGCCAAACTCCCGGAAGCATGGGAAATCCCTCCGAGAATTCCGGGGGGTTTCAGGGCCTGAGGAAACGGGAGCCGGTTGGACCAGCCTGATTGGCGGTGCTGTCAGTCAGCAGTCGACTTGTCTCCAGGGCTGGCGCGCCTCAGCTCTTGATCGACGGCTCCAACCGGTCGAAGAAGCTGACGACGGCCTCCAGGAAGGCGTCATTGCGGTCGCCCGCGACCATGTGTGAGGCGCCCGCAACATCTGTGAACTCCGCGTTGGGGAGCCGGGCGACGAAGCTTTCGGCCGCTTCGCGACTGACCAGTTCGCTCTGCCGCCCGCGGATCAGGTGAATCGGCAGGCGAAGGTCGGCGAGGCCAGCCTCGAGGGCGACCCGATCACGACTTGATCTCTGACGGTTGGCGCTGGCGACGAAATTCGGGTCCCAGTGCCAGCGGTATCGGCCGTCCTCTCCGAGGCGAAGGTTCTTTGCGAGCCCCGACAGGTCCGAGGGTCGGGGACGGTGGGGGAGGTAGGCGCTGATCGCGTCCGACGCAGCCTCAAGGCTCTCGAAGCCCTGACCGGCATTGGCGCTCATGAAGGCCATGATCTTGGCTGCGCCCTCGAGGTTCATGTCCGGCACGATGTCGACCAAGGTGATCGAACTGAAGCTCCCGGGGGTCACCTCCGCCTCCGCCAGCAGACCGGCAAGACCGCCGAGCGAAGCGCCGATCAATGCCGGCCTACTCCCCATCTGACGCGCCACGCTGGCGAGATCGGCCGCAAAGAGCTCCATCTGGTAGTCGCCGTCCGCGGACCAGCCGCTTTCGCCGTGACCGCGCAGATCGAGCGCGACGGCGCGCCATCCGCGTTCTGCCAAGGCCGCCGCGGTCTTGCCCCAGGCATGGCGTGTCTGGCCGCCGCCGTGGGCCAGCAGAATGCCGGGCCGGCCGGGGGTTCCATAGGCGTCGGCGACCAGATTCACGCTATCGCCCGCCGCAGCGAAGACGATCCTTTGCGGTTCGACTATCGACAATCCCGACTCCTTAGCGCGCCGGCCGGTCACGCCGGCGGAGAGGGTCCCCTCCGGCCGCGGCTGAATGTTCCGCATTCTGATTCGACAGGCTAGCCAGCGTAGCAGAAAAGTGTCACAGAAAAACACATATGTGTCGGAGGTGGCATGGGCGAGGTCGTCACGCTCGAGCGCAGAAGCAACATCGCGCTGATAACGCTCAATCGGCCGGAGGCTAGAAACGCCATCTCTCCGGAGATGCTGGTGCGGCTTGCGGATGCCTGGACCGTGGTGCGCGACGACCCCGAGATCCGGGTCGCGGTGGTGACCGGGGCCGGCGACAAGGCCTTCTGTTCAGGGGCGGATCTTGGGCGGTTCATACCCCTCATGAGCCGCGCCCGCGCGCCGGAGGACGAGTGGGACAGGCGCCTGCTGGCCGACAACGAAATGCTCGGGCGCGGCCTTCTGCGCACCTTCGACGTGGTCAAGCCGGTGATCGCGGCGATCAACGGCCACGCGATCGCCGGGGGCATGGAGCTTGCCCAGGGGACAGACCTGCGGATCGCCTCCGACACCGCCAAGCTGGGCGTGCAGGAAGTGAAGTGGGCCATCTTCCCCGGCGGAGGCTCGACGGTGCGGCTTCCGCGCCAGATACCCTACGCCAGGGCGATGGAGCTGCTGCTGACCGGCGACCTCATAACCGCCGCCGACGCGCTGGATCTGGGGTTCCTCAACCGCGTGGTTCCCCAGGCCGATGTGCTTCCCGTGGCGCTCGAACTGGCGGAGCGCATCGCCGTCAACGGCCCCATCGCCGTGCAGGCCATTCGCAGGTCCGCCCGGGCGTGCCTGGGGCGTCCTGAAGCGGAGGCCATGCAGATCGAGTCCGAGATGGCCGCGCCCGTGTTTCGCACAGAGGACGCCCGCGAGGGGCCCCTGGCCTTCATGCAGAAGCGAAAGCCCGTCTTTCATGGACGCTGACCGGCGCGGGGCGAAAACCGCCCGCCGCCCATAGGAGGACCGTCATCATGGCATTGCACAGCCGCATCTGCGAAATATTCGGCATCCGCTACCCCATCGTCCTTGCCGGGATGGGCGGGGCCAGCGTTCCCCGCCTGGCGGCCGCCGTCTCGAACGCGGGCGGCCTGGGCGTCCTTGGCGCGGCGGCGTGCTCCCCGGAGGAGCTGCGCGCCTGGATCCGCGAGGTCCGATCGCTCACCGACAAGCCGTTCGGCGTCGACACGCTCCTGCCGGCCTCGGTGAGGCGCGAGGCGGCGGACGCTGCGGGCGCGGGTGATGGCGGCAAGCCATCGCCGATGGACCTGCTGGGCGACTACCAGGCGTTCGCGGCCGACTTCATGCGCCAGGAAGGCCTGCAGAAGGTCGCCAGGCCCCGCGAGGCGTCCAACGCGGCGGCCCGGGGCGGACCGGCCTTCTTCTCCAAGGACTTCTTCGAGGCGCAGATGGAGGTGGTGATCGAGGAACGGGTCCCAGTCTATGCCGCCGGCCTCGGCAACCCCGGCCCCTGGATGGAGCGCCTTCGGGAGAACGGCACCAAGATCATGGCGGTCATCGGCTCGGTGAAACATGCGTTGCAGGTCGCCGCGTCCGGCATTGACGTTGTGGTCGCGCAGGGGCATGACGGCGGCGGCCACAATTCGCCGATCGGCACCATGGCCCTGATCCCCCAGGTCGTCGACGCCATGGCCGGTCGCATACCGGTTCTGGGCGCGGGTGGAATCACCGATGGCCGCGGCGTGGCCGCCGCCATGATGCTTGGCGCCGAGGGCGCCTGGGTGGGCACGGCATTCCTTGCGACGGAAGAGGCGGGGATCCATCAGTTCCAGAAGGAGGTCCTCGTCGAATACGGAGACGGCGACACCGTGGTGTCCAAGTCTGTCACCGGAAAGCCCGCCCGGATCATCCGGAACAAGTGGGCCCAGGCCTGGGTGGACGCGGACAAGACCCCTCTGCCAATGCCTTTCCAGTCGATGGTCGCCGGCCCGGTGCTCGCCGCGGCGACGCAGGATCAACGAAAGGACATCGCGCCCGGGTTCGCCGGCCAGGGCATGGGACTCATCAAGGCGATCCGCCCCGCCCGCGAAGTCCTGGAGGATCTGGTCGACGGCGCCGAGGCCGCCCTGTCCCGCGCCGACATTTTTCGCTGAACAACGGGAGCAACGGTCATGATTCCGCGCAGAATGCCAGACTTCAAACCTGAGATCGTCAAGTCGTTCATGGATTCCAGCAACCGGATGACGGGACTTCCCGAGTATCTGGGCCTCCGCATATTGTCGATGGAACCGGGACGCCTCACCGCCGAGATGGCCGTTGACCCCAAGTTGCTGACCGGCTTTGGCAATATGCATGGCGGCGTCCTGTCGGCCGCCTGCGACCACGTGCTGGGCTGCGTCTGCTACCCGCACATGGAAAAGGGCCAGTGGGCGGCCACGACGGAATTCAAGATCAACCTGCTCGCTCCGGTCAGCCGCGGAACGGTCACCGCCCATGCGGAGATCATCTCGATGACCAAGCAGACCGCGGTCGTGAGGATCGAGATGGAGAACGAGGGCAGGCTCTGCTGTTCCGCGCAGGGAACCGTGCTCATCCAAAATCCAAGGCCGACCTAAGGCGGCGGGCGTTACGCGCTCTGCTGGACCGAACTCGGACCACTTCCGAGGCTGCCCAGCCCATCCCGCATGATCTGGAGCACCTCCTGGCGGCGCCCCCGGAACAGGTCTTTGGGCGCAGCCAGCCCCAAAGCCAGCGGACGCGCCGGCGGACTGATCGCCAGGGGAATGGCCAGCATCGCCGCCTGGGCGTTCACCAGGCCGGTGTTGAATGCATGGCCGCGCGCGGCGACCTGGGCGACGTCGCGGGCGATGTCCTCAGGGCTCGGCGGCGCCTCGTCGCCGTCCCAGACGGTCAGGGCCTCGGCGATCAGCGTGGCCCTGCGAACCGGCGACTCGGTCGCCAGAAGCGCCCGGCCTAACGTCGAGCGGACGAGGCATCGCCGCGCGCCGGCCTTGACGTGGTAGCGGATCGGCGTGGTCCCTTCGATGACCCGCACGTACTGGCAATAGCCGCCGCTCGCCGCGCCCAGCACCACGGTCATCTGCGTCTTATGGGCGATGTCGCGCATCTGCTGCTGGATACGCCGCAGAGGGAGGATTTCGTCACCGACCCAGTGCCCGAGCAAGGATACTCGGATCGAGGGGAAGAACGTCTTGTCCTCCGGGGAAAACTCAAGGTAGCCCAGTTCCGCCAAGCTGCGGAGCAGCGCCGCCGTGCTGGAATGCGGATACCCGAGCGCTACGGCGACATCCTGAATGTGGGCGGGTCGCCGCACTTCGTCGAAATACTCGAATATCTCAAGCGTCCGGGCGGCGGACTTTACGACGGATGGGTCGGCCTTCTGCATGACGTCGGCTCAGCTCTGGAACATGGCCCGAGCCTGAGATAGCACGACTCGCCCATCCCCCGTCTCACCCTGGACGATCGCCTCGCCGTCGCCGGTGCGCCACATCTTGGTGACGATGGTGTCGCCATACTGCACCCGGTCGGCGAACCGGCCGGAGAAGGAGCGGAAGGCGCTTGGATCGCTCGCGCAAAGCGCCTGCAGGATCGCGCGACCTACGATTCCGTAGGTGCAAAGGCCGTGCATGAAGGGCGCATCGAACCCGCCCATCTTGGCGAAGGCCGGATCGATGTGGATCGGATTGCGGTCCCCGGACAGGCGATAGATTGCGCCCTGCTCGGGTCGGGTCTCGAAGCTGGCGACCAGGTCGGGCGCGCGGTCGGGCGCGGCGGACTCCTGTCCCGAGGGACCGCGCTCCCCGCCGAAGCCCCCGGCGCCGCGAACGAACAGCGTGGCGTGGGTGCGGAACAGGTCGCCCTCCGCATCCGAGGCTACGCCCTCGACGCCCAGCACGGCCGCCTTACCCTTGTCCCACACCTCGGTGATGCGGCCAGTCACCTGCACGCTGGCCTCCGGGGGAAGTGGGCGGAACAGTTCGATGGACTGCTCCCCGTGCAGCAGCATTTCCAGTCGCATCTCGACCGAACGCATGAGTCCGCTCAGCGCCGCTCCGCCCGGGATCACGGCATAGGTAGGTAGGACTTTGGGGCCGCAGCCCTCATAGATGAAGTCCAGATCCTCAACCGGCCTCGCCCCGACGCCGAGGGCGTAGAGCATGGTGTCCTTGGAGGTCCAGGTCTGGGTGGTGGGCGGGAACTCCAGTCCGACGAGATCGGGGGAGATGGGCCTGCGTGTCATGAGTTTTCCGAAATTGGAGTTGATATTCCGGGTCTAGGGACCGACCCCGTCGGGCGGCCAGGCCTCGACGCCGTCTTCCAGCGGAATGCGCAGGCTCTTCAAGAGTTGGGAGAACATGGTCCAGTTGCCAATCGCGATCACAAGCTCGATACGCTCGGCCTCGGTGGACAGGTGGCGGCAACACGCCTCCCAGGTCCTGTCTGAGATCATACCCTCGTCGAGCGTGTCGTCCGTCGCCTGCAGCACCGCCCTGTCGGCATCGGAGAAATTGTTCGCGCCGCGCCAGTCCCGCGTGGCGGCCAGGTCGGCCGCGGGGATGTCGAGCCCGCGGGCGACGCGCCAGTGCTGGGTCCACTCATAGACCGAGCCTGTCCGCCAGCCGATCCGCATGATGATCAGTTCTCGCAGGCGCGCGTCGAGCTTATTGCCGCGGAACAGCAGGGTGGTGAGCGTCGAGGCGAGTTCCCCGGCGACGGCCGGATGCCGCAACAGCACGCGAAAGACGCTCAGCGGCGCCATCTGCTCGGAAATGCCCGCGAGCTTCGCCGCGCTCGCGGCGTCATCCGCGCTGAGGAGAGCAACCCTCGGGGCCTCGGAAGTCATGCTTTGAATCCAGTTGATGGCGGCCAGAGGGCCCGACGCCCGGAAAAGCGCTTGCCCAGACGACCATATAACAGATATGCGGCTTTCGCGACATGTATGTGTTATAGCGTTCCGCGTGTCCACGGAGGCCTCGCCCGTGATCCCAGCCAAGACCTTCGCCATGGTTCAAACGGCGCCGCGCACCCTGGTGATGCAGGATCTTCCGATCCCCGACATCGAGGCCGACAGCGCCATTCTCAGGATCGAGGCCTGCGGCATCTGCGGCAGCGACTATGAGCAGTTCGAAGGCGTCCTGAAGACGCCCATGCCGGTGATCCCGGGGCATGAGCCGGTGGGGATCATCGAGGCGATCGGCGACAAGGCAGCCCGCCGCTGGGGGGTCGATGTCGGGGATCGTGTCGCCGTCGAGACGATGCTGTCCTGCCACGGGTGCGACACCTGCCTGGGCGGCCGCTACCATCTGTGCGCGGATCGGCAAATCTATTCCTATATCCCGCTATCCAATATGTCCGGCCTCTGGGGCGCCTACGCCCAGTATATGTACCTCGCGCCGAACTCGATCGTCCACAAGATGGACAAGACCTTGCCGCCGGAGATCGCGGTGATGTTCAATCCGCTGGGGGCGGGTTTCCGGTGGGCGGTCGAGATTCCCCAGACCCAGGTCGGCGACACTGTCGTCATACTGGGGCCGGGCCAGCGTGGCCTGGCCAGCGTTATCGCCGCGCGGCAGGCGGGTGCGGGGAAAATCATCGTGACGGGCATGGCCGCAGACGCCCAGAAGCTCGATCTCGCCCGGACCTTCGGGGCGCACCATACGATCGATGTCCAGAACGAGAACGCCATTGAGCGCATCCATGAACTGACCGGGGGGCGAGGCGCCGACGTGGTGGTGGAGGTGACGTCCTACGCCACTGACCCGGTGCGCGAAGCCCTGAGCTATGTGAAGGCCGGCGGGACGATCGTGCTGGCGGGCGTCAAGGGCTTCAAGCCCATACCCGACTTCGTCTCCGATCTGATCGTCTTCAAGGAAATCACCATCAGGGGCGCGATCGGCGTGACCTCGTCGGGATACCGCAAGGCCATCGACCTGATCGAGGCCCGGTCGCTGCCACTTGAGCTGATGCACACTCACGACTTCGAGTTGAAGGACGCCGAACTGGCCATCCGGACGCTCGCGCGCCAGGTGGCCGGAGATGAATCCATCCACTCGTGCCTGATCCCGCCCACCTAGAGCGACAGTCTCAAGTCGTAACGCTTCGCCGATGTTCGGAAGACAGGAAAGAGCCGTGAGTTTCAGCGACAAGGCCGCCATCGTTGGCATCGGCGAGACCGAATACGTCAAAGGCTCGGAACGCACCGCCGTGGACCTGATGCTGGAGGCGGCCCGCAAGGCCATCGCCGACGCGGGGCTCAAGCCCTCGCAGATCGACGGCATGGTCCCACCGCCGATCTACACCACCTCCGAGGAGCTGGCCGCCAATCTGGGCGTCGATGTGCTGCGCTACGCCTCGACCGTCCATATGGGCGGGGCGAGCCCAACGACGGCGCTGCAGAACGCCGCCATGGCCGTCGCCGCCGGCATCGCCGACAACGTGCTCGTGGTGCTGGGCTGGAATGGCTACTCCGCGCTCCGTCCCAAGCCGGGCCGGCCGCCGCAGCGCGCAATGAACATGAACACCCTGACCCGGACGATTCAGGGCTTCTACATGCCCTATGGCGTGATGATGCCGGCGCAAATGTATTCCTGGATCGCCATGCGCCACAAGCACCTCTACGGGGTGCCCGACGAGGCGATGGGCGAGGTGGCCCTGGCCTGCCGTGCGCACGCCCAGCTCAACCCAAGGGCCGTGACCTATGGCCAACCTCTGGACATGGACGCCTACCTGGGCGCGCGGTGGATTTCCGAGCCCTTCCGTCTGTACGACTGCTGCCTCGAGACGGATGGCGCCTGCGCGGTTGTGGTCACCAGCGCCGAGCGGGCGCGCGACATGCCGCACCGGCCCGTGCTGATCGCCGGCGCCGCGGAGGGCCACCCCTATCCGGCAGATGACATTCCCTCCCGGCCCGACATGCTCAAGATCGGCCTGTCCTACGCCGCGCCCCGAGCCTTCGAGATGGCCGGCGTCACCGCCCGCGACATGGACTTCCTGCAGGTCTACGACTGCTTCACCTATGTCGTGCTGCTGCAGCTGGAGGCGCTGGGGTTCAGCGCGCCCGGCGGCATCTACGACTTTGTGAAAGACGGACAGATCCAGCTCGGCGGTCGCTATCCGCTGAACACCCACGGAGGTCTCCTTAGCGAAGCTCACGTCTGGGGACTCAATCATGTGCTGGAAGCCGTGCGCCAACTTCGCGGCGACGCCGGTGCTCGACAGGTGCCGGGGGCCAGTATCGGCTTGGTCACCGGATGGGGCGATCTGGGTGACGGCAGTCTGGCGATCTTGAGGAACTGACACCCATGCGACCCCCCACTATTTCCGCACCGCTTCCCAGGACCCAGGATCCCATGGACGAGGCCTTCTGGCAGCAATGCCAGGATGGGCGGCTGCGATTCCAGCGTTGTTCGGACTGCGGCGCGTGGCGGTTCCTCCCGCGCTACATGTGCGCGAGGTGCGGGTCTCCCGATTTTGGTTGGACGCCCGTCCGCGGGACCGGCAGCCTCTATTCCTGGACCGTCACCCATCAGGCGCTTCACCCTGCCTTCGCCGCGGAAATCCCCTATGTCTCTGCGCTGGTGGAGCTCGATGAAGGCGTGCGGATGGCGAGCCGGCTGCTGAACTGCGACCACAACACGCTGAAACTGGGCATCCCTGTCGAACTGGTCTTCCGAGAGCTTGAGGACGGCTTCCGCCTACCTTGCTTCCAGCCATCCGAACAGGTCGCGCCATGAGCTGCGCCGCGCTCAAGCGCCACGATCCTCTTGAACGGGCAGGCTGATGGATCTCACCTACAGCGCCGAACACCAGGCTTTTCGGCGCGAAGCGCTCGCCTTTCTTGAAGCGCACCGTCATGCCGCCCCCAGGGGCGGCGGGGCTGCGCAGCGGCCCTCAGCAGAAGCTGTAGCCTGGCAGAAACTGTTGATCGCCCATGGTTACGCCGCGCGGACCATCCCGAAAGTATATGGAGGGTATGGGGCTGCGCCGGACATCCTGAAGTCCCGCATCATCGGCGAGGAATTCGCCCGGGCCGGCGTACCGCCGGGCCTGCAGAACCAGGGCATCTCGATGCTGGTTCCGACGCTGTTGGAACTGGGGACCGAAGATCAGAAGCGGCAATGGATCGGGCCGACGATCCGCGGCGAGGTTGTCTGGTGCCAGGGATACTCCGAGCCGGGCTCGGGGTCCGACCTGGCCAGCCTTCAGACGCGCGCGAGGGAGGATGGCGACGACTTCGTCATTAATGGCCAGAAGATCTGGACCAGCACGGCCCGCGAGGCCGACATGATCTTCTGCCTCGTGCGCACCGAGCCGGACAAGGGAAAGCACGACGGGATCAGCTATCTGATCTTTTCGATGAAAACGCCGGGGATCGAGGTCCGCCCCCTGGTCACCATGACCGGGCACGCCGAGTTCAACGAGACCTTCTTCACCGACGTGCGCGTCCCGAAGACCCAGATCGTGGGAAAGCGTGGGCAGGGCTGGTTCGTCGCCAATGCCACCCTCAAGCACGAACGCGGAATGCTGGGGGACCCGGGCCAGCTTGAAAGCCGCTTCCTTGCCTTGGCGGAGCTGATGCGGACTGAGACGGCCGGCGATGGCCGGATCATGGACAACCCGATCCTGCGAGATCGTCTGCTGCGGCTGCAGGCGGAACTCGCGGCGATGAAATTCAACGGACTTCGCGTGCTGAGCGCCTCGGCCAACGGTGGCGACGCAGGGCTCGCGCGGCTGATCGTCAAGCTACAGTCCTGCGAGCTGGCCCACCAGATATCGGCGCTGGCCATCGACGCCCTTGGCGAGCTGGGCGCGCTCTACGACGGCAGCCCCCACCTGCGCTCCCACGGCAGCTGGCAGCAGGCCTACATGTTCCAGCTTGGCCTGATCATCGGCGGGGGCACCGCGCAGATCCAGAAGAACATCATCGCCGAGCGGGGGCTCGGCATGCCGCGTGAGCCGAAGCTCGCGACGGAAGAGGGGCGCCTCTGATGGATTTCGGTCTCTCGAGCGAACAGCGCATGCTGCAGGATGCGGTGACCCGCTACCTCAGCGAACAGTCCCCTCTGGGGCATGTGCGCGACATCGCCGCCGCGGCGACGCCATACAGCCCCGATGTCGCGGCGGGCTTGGCCGATCTCGGCGTGCCGGGGGTCATCATCCCCGCGGCATTCGGTGGAATGGGCCTTGGCCTGCTGGAAGCCGCGCTTGTGGCCGAAGCGCTCGGCTTCAGCGTCGCGCCGGTGCATTTCGCGGGCGCGCATGTCATGGCGCCGCTGGCGATCCTGCTCGGCGGGTCTGACAGCCAACAGCAGGCGTGGCTGCCGAAGCTGGCGATCGGGGCGGCGAGGGCGGCCGTCGCGGTCAGCCAAGCCGTGGAGGGCCGGGACGGGGCCGGGGTGATCGCCAGGGACGGGTGGCTGGACGGGACAGCGTTGTTCGTGCTCGATGCTGCGGACGCCGACCTGTTCGTGGTGGCGGACACCAGCGGCGCATTGCACCTGGTCGCAGCCGACGCGCCCGGTCTGACGCAAATCCCGCTGACGACCATCGACAAGACGCGTTCGGTCGGAGAGCTCCGGCTAACGGGGGTCAAGGCCGATCCGTTGCCCCGCGGCGGAAGCGAGACGACCCGCCGGATCATCGACGCGGGGCGCATCATGCTGGCAGCCGACATCTTGGGCGCCGGCACGGCGATGATCGAACAGGCCGTGGCCTACGCTGGTGTGCGCGTGCAGTTTGGCCGGCCGATCGGGTCCTTCCAGGCGGTCAAGCATATGTGCGCCGAGATGGCGGCGGCGCTCGAGCCCTGCCGCTCACTGGTCTGGTACGCGGCGCACGCCTTCGAGCATGCGCCGGAGGAGTCGACACTGATGGCATGCCACGCAAAGTCACACCTTTCCGAGGTCGGCCGGTTTGTCGCTCGGACCTCCACCGAAGTGCACGGCGGCATGGGTTTCACCGACCTCGCCGGGCTGCACTATTGGTTCAAGCGCATCGGCCTGGATCGCCAGCTGCTCGGAGGGCCGGAACTCGTCCGCAACGAGGCCGCCCGCGTTCAGGGCTGGATCGCCGCTTAGGAAGCATGCCCATGACCTGGAATTTCGGCGATATCCTGGATGCGCTGCCGAAGGCCCTCCCGGCGGACGCGCCGGCCTTCATTCACGGTCATCGAACGATCACCTGGGGGGAGACGTCGCGTCGGTCGAACAATCTTGCGCGCGCGATCCTGGCCCGGGGCGCGAAGCCGGGCGACAAGGTTGCGTTCTATATGCGCAACCGCCCAGAATACGGCGAGGCCTTGGCCGCCTGCTTCAAGGGTCGCCTGACGCACGTCAACGTCAACTACCGCTACAAGCCCGACGAGGTGTTCTACATCTTCGATGACTCGGATGCGCAGACCGTCATCTATGGCTCCGAGTTTCGCGACACAGTTCTCCAGCTGAAGGATCGGCTGCCCAAGGTGGCCACTTTCATTGAGATCGGCGACGACGATCCGCTGGCGCCTTTCTCGGAGCGATATGAAGACCTGGCCGCGACCGGCGAGGGCGCGCCCTTAGGGATCGAGCGGTCTCCAGACGACCTTCTGTTCATCTATACGGGCGGTACGACGGGCATGCCCAAGGGGGTGATGTGGCGTCACGAAGACCTGCGTGAGGCCCAGCTCGACGCGGTGCGGCGGCTCGGGCCAGCCCCGGAAACCCTCGAGGCGCATCTCGACTTCGTTCGCGCCGCCGGTCCCGGAAGCCGAACCCTTCCAGCCTGCCCGATGATGCACGGAACCGGTCTCATCACCACGATCGGATGCATGATGAACGGCGGCTGCGTGGTCACCCTTCAGAACGCCTCGTTCGAGGCCGACGAACTCTGGTCGGTTGTCGCGCGCCACCGGGTGCAGTCCATCGCCCTGGTGGGCGACGCATTTGCAAAGCCGATGCTAAAGGCGCTGGACGAGCAACCCGGACGCTACGACACCTCAAGCTTGATCTCAGTGGTCTCCTCCGGCGTGATGTGGAGCCGCGAAGTCAAGTCCGGACTGTTGCGACACATTCCGCAGGTAGTGCTGATGGACTCCTTCGGGGCCTCGGAGGCGCTCGGCTTCGGCTCTTCGGCCATGACCAAGGACGGTGAGGTCAGGACCGCGACGTTCCAGATCGGCCCCCGGTGCAAGGTGTTCGACGAGGAGGAAAACCTTGTCGAGCCCGGCAGCGGAAAGGCTGGGATCATCGCCATCGGCGGCCCGATTCCTCTAGGCTACTACAAGGATCCTGAAAAGACCGCCAAGACCTTCCGCACCATCGCCGGCCAGCGCTACTCGATCCCGGGAGACTGGTGCACGGTGGAGGCCGACGGGGCCATGACGCTGCTGGGGCGGGGCAGCGCCTGTATCAACACCGCCGGTGAGAAGGTCTATCCCGAGGAGGTCGAGGAGGCGCTCAAGACCCACCCGGACATCGAGGACGCGCTCGTGGTTGGCGTGCCCGACGACAAGTGGGGCCAGGCCGTCACAGGCGTGGTGGTGCTGGCCAGCGGTGTCACGTTCGACGAGGATGATGTACGTCGGCACGTGCGCGCCAGCCTGGCTGGCTACAAGACCCCCAAGCGCGTCCTGGTGGCGCAGGTGCCCCTCAGGGCTTCGAATGGCAAGGCGGACTACAGGACGGTCACCGCGTTCGCGCGACGAGATCTGGGACTGGCCTGAAATTATGAAAACACAATCCGCTGTTCGGCCCGAAACTCACACCGTCGAAGAGGTCGATGTCGTTGTGGTCGGGGCTGGCTTCACCGGCCTCTACCAACTCCACCGCCTTCGCCGTCTGGGGTTCTCGGTGCGGCTGTTTGAGGCCGGCGCCGACCTGGGTGGCATATGGTACTGGAACTGCTACCCCGGTGCTCGTGTGGACACCCACGTCCCGATGTACGAGTTTTCCAGCGAGGATCTCTGGCGCGACTGGACCTGGACCGAGCGCTTCCCAGCCTGGGACGAGCTGCGTCGCTATTTCCATCACGTCGATGAGAAGCTCGAGCTGAGCCGCGACATCCGATTCAACGCCCGCGTCGAAGGCGCCGAGTTCGACGAGGACAGCCGCCGGTGGGTGGTTCGGACGCAGGACGGCGGCCTTGTCAGCCCGCGGTTCCTGGTGCTCTGCACGGGGTTCGCCGCCAAGCCGTACATCCCGGACCTCGAGGGCCTGGACCGGTTCGAAGGCGTCAAACATCACACCGCGTGGTGGCCGCAGGACGGCCTCGAATTGAAGGACAAGCGCGTCGGCGTGATCGGCACCGGCGCCAGCGGCGTCCAGGTCGTGCAGGAGGCCGCACGCGTGGCCGCTCAGCTGACCGTCTTTCAGCGTACGCCGATCCTTGCCCTTGCTATGCAACAGTGCAGCCTGGACGAGGCAACCCAGCGCGACATGAAGAGAGATTATCCCGCGCGGTTCGCGCGCCGGCGCGAGAGCTTCGGCGGCTTCGATTTCCACGCCAGCGGGAAGGCGGCGCTGGAAGTCTCCCCGGAGGAGCGGCGGGCCGTCTACGAGGCGAGCTGGGCGGCCGGCGGGTTCAGCTTCTGGGCCTCGACCTTCTACGACGTGATGATGAACCTGGAGGCCAATCGCACAGCCTACGATTTCTGGCGCGAGAAGGTCCAGGCGCGAATCCGCGACCCGAAGCTGGCGGAACAGCTAGCCCCCAAGGAGCCGCCGCACCCGTTCGGCGTCAAGCGTCCCTCGCTCGAGCAGACATATTACGACGTGTTCAACCAGGACAACGTACGCCTGGTGAATCTGAAGGCCACCCCGATCCTTGAGATCACCCCGAGTGGCGTGAGGACCGCGGAAGGGGAGTGTGAACTCGACATCCTTGTCCTGGCCACGGGCTTCGATGCGGTCACCGGGGGCCTGACGCAAATCGACATACGTGGCGTGGACGGGCTCACGCTCAAGGAGAAGTGGGCCAAGGGCGCGCGAACTCACCTGGGCATGGCGAGCGCTGGCTTTCCCAACCTGCTGTTCCTCTACGGGCCGCAGAGCCCCTCGGGGTTCTGCAACGGCCCGACCTGCGCCGAACTGCAGGGCGATTGGGTGGTCGAATTCCTGAGACGCATGCGCGACGCGGGCGTTAGCCGGTTCGAGGCGACCGCCGCCGCCGAACAGACCTGGAAGGACCATGTTGAGGCAGTTGGCGCCATGACGCTCTTTCCCCTGGCCGACTCTTGGTACATGGGGGCCAATATTCCGGGTAAGCCGAGAGAATTACTGAATTATCCGGGCGGACTGCCGCTGTATCTGCAGATGTGCCAGGCCTCTGCCGACGCAGGCTACGCCGGCTTCGTGCTGGAAAAGCAGAACCCCCGCCAACCTGTTGGTCGGGCGGAACCGGATGGGAGAAGACTATGAGCGACGGATCGATCGATCTTCGGGCCGAAGCCCGGGCGAAGGCTTACGCAATGCCCCTGGAGGACATCAACCTCGCCGACACCGAACTGTGGCGGACCGACACGGCGTGGCCCTACCTGGAGCGCCTGCGCCACGAAGATCCGGTGCACCTGCACCCGGCGCATCACCATCCCGACGGCGCCTTCTGGTCCATCACCCGCTACGTTGACATCATGGCGGTCGACACCAACCACGAGGTCTTCTCGTCCGAGCCATCGATCACGATTTTCGATCCGAAGGAGGACTTCAAGCTACCGATGTTCATTGCGATGGACCCGCCGAAGCACGACGTCCAGCGCAAGACTGTGAGCCCGATCGTCTCCCCGGCCAACCTCAACCTGATGGAGCCGTTGATACGCAGCCGTATCGTCAAGACCCTGGACGAGTTGCCGATTGGCGAGCCCTTTGACTGGGTCGATCGGGTGTCGGTTGAACTGACCACCCAGATGCTCGCCACCCTGTTCGACTTCCCGTGGGATGACCGGCGCAAGCTCACCCGCTGGTCCGACGTGGCGACCGGCGGCCTGGATTCGGGGCTCTTCACCACCGACGATCCGGAGTCGGAGCGCAGGGCGGAGCTGTTCGAGTGTGTCGACTACTTCACGCGCTTGTGGAACGAGCGGGTCAACGCGCCCCCGAAAGGCGACCTGATCTCCATGCTGGCCCACGGCGAGGCCACCCGCAACATGGACCGGATGGAGTACCTCGGGAACCTGCTGCTGCTGATCGTCGGGGGCAACGACACCACCCGCAACACCATGACAGGATCGATCCTGGCTATGCACCAGAACCCCGATCAGCTTTGCAAGCTTCAGGCGAACCCGAGCCTGATCCCCTCGATGGTGTCGGAAACCATTCGGTGGCAGACGCCGCTTTCGAACATGCGGCGCACCGCCACCCGGGACTTCGAGTTGGGCGGCAAGCTCATCAAGAAGGGCGACAAGGTATTGATCTGGTACGCCTCCGGCAACCGCGATGAGACGGCGATCGAAAATCCCGAGGCCTATGTCATCGACCGGGAGCGTCCTCGCAATCACCTGTCCTTCGGGTTCGGAATCCATCGCTGCGTCGGGAACCGTCTCGCCGAGCTCCAGCTGCGGATCCTCTGGGAGGAGATTCTGCCGCGGTTCCCGGAGATCCGCGTCCTGGAGGAGCCCCGTCGGGTGCCATCGGTCTTGATCCGGGGCTATGCCTCGATGCCGGTCGTCATACCCAGCCGGAATGCCGTGCTAGCGCACTGAGCACGGATCGGCCCCCACAGTTCATCTTTAACGTCAGAACAAAGGCTGCTTGGCGAAGGCCCGGCGGAAACAAGCAAGTGCCCAAAGTCACATACATCGAGCACCATGGCTCCGAACACGTCATCGAACTGAAGACCGGCATGAGCGTCATGGAGGGCGCTGTGAAGAGCGGCGTTCCGGGCATCGACGCCGACTGCGGAGGCGCCTGCGCGTGCGCCACCTGCCACGTCTATGTCGAGGACGGCTGGCTTGAGAAGACCGGCGCCAAGACGGCCATGGAGACTTCCATGCTGGACTTCGCCGAGAACGTTCAGGCCAACAGCCGCCTTTCCTGTCAAATCAGGATCGCGGATGATCTGGATGGCCTGGTCGTCAGAATGCCGGAAAGTCAGCATTAGTTCAGGTCGGCTCGTCGCCCTCGGTAATCAACGCGGTGAAAATCGCCGTCACCCGCGTCAAGTATTCCTCCCGTTCTCGGCCCAGCAGCGGCGCGCCGCGGATCAGGCGTTCGACAAGGAACCCGATATAGGTCGCCGCGAGGATTCGCGCGCGCGCGCCGGCGCCTGCTCCGCCTAGCCACTCCCGGATCGGCCCCAAAAGCCGATCCTGGACGAGCACATTCAGGAGCGGGGCGGTTGTCGGCGATGTCGCGGCCCGGAGCAGAAACTGAAATCTGTGGGTCCTGGCCTCGTCGATGTGGGGGCTACCCGCCAACACAGTGGCGACCTCATGAGGGAACGTCGCGCGATCCCACCCGCGAACGTCATCCGTCCCGAATGACGCCTTCAACGCCGCCAGGAACAAAGCCTCCTTGCCCCCGAAGTAGCGTTTGACCAGGGCCACATCGACGCCGGCTTCGCGGGCTATGTCCCGCAGCACGGTGCAATCATAGCCCAGAAGTGCGAACTGGGCCTTTGCCGCCTCGAGGATCGCCGCGCGGGTCGCCTCGGCGTCGCGCTTGCGCGAACCAGCCGGCGGATCAACGAGCGCCATAGTGTCATTCATCCGCAAAAGCCCCCTCGAACCAGGTTGGCGCTCAGTCCGTTCCTCTACGTCAAGCCGACGCCGGAGAACAGGTTGGGCATCAGGGAAATGGCCGCAACCGACCCAAGTCAATGATCGTTGACATGGCTGTGAGCCGGCGTCAAACTGCCTCGTCAGGGTCGCCGCCGCGGGTTGCGGGCCGACCTGCTGTTGGACGGACGAGCCACGGACGGGGATGGAAGTCATGAACATAGCGACGAAGATCAAAGCAGCCGACGCCGCCGCCGAGGTCGCGGCCACGCCCCTGGAGAAGCTGAACCCTGCCCGGGTGGACCGCTTCTACAATGACACCATCTGGCCGGTGTTCGAGCGCCTGCGCCGGGAAGACCCCGTCCACTTGACGCCGGACAGCGAATACGGACCCTACTGGTCGATAACCAAGTGGAACGACATCATGGCGGTGGACACCGACCATGAGGCGTTCTCCTCGGCAGAGGGCATTGGCTTGCCCAACCTCGAGGCCCAGATCGAACAGGAGAAGATCATGGGCAAGCGGCGCCGCGGCGCCGCGGGCTTCATCACGATGGACGAGCCGGAGCATAGTCAGGGACGCAAGGCGGTCAGCCCGACGCTGGCGCCCAGCAACCTGCACGCCATGTCGCCCCAGGTGCGTGAACGCGCCGGCCAGATCCTCGATTCCCTGCCGATCGGCAAGGAGTTCGACTGGGTCGACCTAGTGTCCAAGGAGCTGACGGCCATGACGCTGGCCACCCTGTTCGACTTCCCGTTCGAGCAGCGCCGCAAGCTGACCTGGTGGTCGGATATGTTCACGAATATGCCGGGCCACGGGCCGGTGGAAAGCTGGGAGCACAAGGGCGCGGCGATCTTCGAGTGCTTCGGCGCCTTCCAGGAACTGTGGAACCAGCGCGTCAATGCTCCGCCCGGCAATGACCTGATCTCGATGCTGGCGCACAATCCGGCCACCCGGGACATGCCCATGGATGCTTACCAGGGCAACGTCGTCCTGCTGATCGTGGGCGGCAACGACACCACCCGCAACACCATCTCTGGCAGCGTCTTCGCACTGAACAAGAACCCCGACCAATACGCCAAGCTACGGGCCAATCCCGACCTGATCCTGTCGATGGTCTCCGAGACCATCCGCTGGCAGACGCCGTTGGCCCACATGAGCCGGGTGGCGACGCGCGACGTTGTGATGCGCGGAAAAACCATCAAGAAGGGCGACCGGGTCGTCATGTGGTATATTTCGGGCAACCGCGATGAGACCGTGGTGGACCGGCCCAACGAGTTCATCATCGATCGCGAGCGGCCCAGGCAGCACATGTCGTTCGGCTTCGGAATCCACCGCTGCGTCGGCAACCGCGTGGCCGAGATGCAGCTGACCATCATCTGGGAAGAGATCCTCAAGCGCTTCCCGGAGATCAAGGTGGTCGGCGATCCTGTGCTAAACTACTCCGCCTTCGTCCACGGCTACGAGAGCCTGCCGGTAATCATACCTGCGCGGAACTGAGTGCGCGCCAAAGTGCGGTGCGCGACCGAAAAATGGCGTCATCACCCCAAACTGATCGCTTGACGATCACCTTTCGCTGCCCAGGCGATGGATGGCCTGCTGCCCCGAACGGTCGCGGCGGCTCGCAGCTTGCCGGCCTGGCTATGAGTCCTGCCACAGGCAATGCCCAACACCGTTGGCGCGGGGGAGAACGACACCGTCAAGCGATGCCCGCCATTGCATTGACACCATGACCTTGGTCATGGTCGAGGGCGCGCCGCGTTCCAGGTTGATCGCTTCCCCATAGGTGCTGGCAGCAAAGGGTAAAGGTCTCCAGTTCGGCGTGGTCAGGCGCTGAGGTGGAGATTTTGGTGAAGCCGATATCGTTCAAGCGTCATCGGTTTCCGGCCGAAGTGATCCAGCAAGCAGTATGGCTGTGTTTCAGGTTCACGCTCAGCATTCGTGATGTCGAGGAACTCCTGGTCCAGCGCGGAATCGAAGTCAGCCGCGAGACGGCCCGCTGCTGGGCGATCAAGTTTGGCGCGCTGATCGCGGCGAACTTGCGCCGCCGGCGGCGATCGCCACCGACAAGCTGACGTCCTACGGCGTGGCCTTGCGCGAACTCGGACTGAAAGGGCGGACCGAAGGCCAACAACAAGGCTGAGAACGGCCACCTTCCGATGCGACGAGAAGGAACAGGAGAAGTTCAAGTCGCAGGGCTCAGCACAGAGGATCGAGCCGACGGCAGCGGTCTGATCAGGGGTAGAACAGGGCGGCTTGCGGGCGGGCGGAGTTAAGCGGCCCGCCAGCAACGACACCCTACTGCGCGAGGTCCGCCGGCGCGGCTCTCCAATGCCCACGCTGCCCACGGTGATCGGGGCGGCGCCTACCCCTTGGCGACCACCAGAGCAATTCGGGTCGCCATCCGGAGTCTTGACCCAATCTGACATATATGTGTTTTTCTCTTCTCGTACATGGGAAACAGGGATCGCACCGACGGGCTGCCAGATTCGCGTTGATGGAACCCGGCCAGCCTGGCGATAGGTTAGCCAAGAATTGAAAATCGTGGGTCGCAGGCAATCCCTTCGCCGTGATGTGGCCTCAGGGGCCGACTGAGTTAGGGGCGGGACGTGAGCATTCGAGGCAAGGCCTTCATCGCAGGTATCTATGAGCATCCCTGCAGGGGGGCGGCGGACAAGACGCTCGCGCAACTGCATGCCGAAATTGCGAAGGCGGCGCTCGCTGACGCCGGGCTGAGCATGGGTGATGTGGACGCCTACTTCTGCGCCGGCGATGCGCCTGGCCTGGGTCCGCTCAACATGATCGAGTACCTCGGCCTGCAGAACGTACGGCACATGGACAGCACCGAAACCGGCGGCTCCTCTTATCTGGTCCATGTCAATCATGCGGCGCAAGCGATCGCGGCCGGTCACTGCAACATCGCGCTCATCACGCTAGCGGGGCGCCCCTTAGCGGACGCAAAAGAGGGCAAGTCGGGCAGGTTTCACAACACCGAAGCGCCGGATTTTCCGTTCGAGGCGCCGTTTGGCGCAAACGTGGCCAACATGTATGCGATGTGCGCAAAGCGCCACATGCATGAGTTCGGAACAACGTCCGAGCAGCTGGCCTGGATCAAGGTCGCAGCCTCGCATCATGCTCAGTACAATGAGAACGCCAGGCTACGAAACATAGTGACGGTCGACGAAGTGTTGGCCTCTCCGATGATCGCGGATCCGCTTCACCGGCTCGATTGCTGCGTGATTACCGACGGCGGGGGAGGCTTGGTCGTCGTCAGCGAAGCCGTAGCCAGAGGGTTGCGACGCCCCCTGGTCAAGGTTCTGGGCGCCGGCGAGGCGCCCAAACATCTCTCGGCGGGACGGGTCGATCTGACGTTTTCTGGCGCGCGCTGGTCGGGTCTGAAGGCCTTCGAAGAGGCAGGCGTGACGGCGAAGGACATCAAGTACGCATCGATCTACGACTCGTTCACGATCACGGTGCTCGAGACCATTGAGGATCTCGGATTCTGCGAAAAGGGAGCGGGGGGGCGGTTCGTCTCCGACGGCAACCTCATTTCCGGAGTTGGGCGCTTGCCGTTCAACACTGACGGAGGAGGGCTATGCAACAACCACCCGGGCAACCGTGGCGGCATGACAAAAGTCATCGAAGCGGTTCGTCAGGTCCGGGGCGAGGCCCATCCTCGCGTCCAGGTGCCCGACTGTGACATCGCCCTGGCGCACGGAACCGGAGGGCTTCTTGGCTCCCGCATGGGAAGCGCGACCCTTGTTCTCGGACATCAGGACGCATGAGCAATCTGAACAAAATCAAGCGCCGCGTCGTCACGAACGCCGAGAATAAATCGTTCTGGAAGGCGGCGGGACAAGGCCAGCTGATGGTCGGGTTTTGTAATGCGTGCGGCCAAAACCATTACTACCCGCGCTCGATGTGCCCAATCTGCTACTCAACTGACACCGGGCTCAAGGAAACATCGGGCCTCGGTCAAATCTATAGTTTCGCCGTCACGCGCCAGGCGGATCCGCCATACATCATCGCCTACGTAACCCTGGATGAGGGCGTAACGATGCTGACCAACATCGTTGACTGCGATGCCGGGGCGCTTTGTATCGGGCAAAGGGTCCGTGTTCATTTTGTCGAGGCCGAAGACGGCTGCGCAATTCCGATGTTCACCCCTCTATGACCGCCTCGCCGAATCGAAAGCGCCTTCCGCGATCGGATATGGCGCGACCATCTCAGATCGCTCCCCAATCCAATAAGCCGTTGCTCGGCTTGAGGCTAAACGGTGTGACCCATGCTTAGGATGTCGTTCGAGGACGCTGCGGCCAACGGCATGGTTGTCGCCTGGCACGCCGCGCGCGCACCAGACCGCCTTGCGATTTCGTCCGAAAGAGGCGACTGCACATTTTCGGAGTTGAACGCTCAGGCCAATCGTCTCGCCGAGTTGCTGCGGGGCGCCGGCTTGGTGCCCGGCGATGGGGTGGCGCTTCTCTGCGCCAACCGACCCGAATTCGTCGAAACGGTCATCGCCTGCCAACGCGCCGGGTTCCGACTAACGCCGGTCAACTGGCACCTTACTGCTGACGAAGTCGCGTATATCGTCGAGAACTGCGAGGCTAAGGCCTTCGTCGCTGACGCACACCTCGCGGCAGCCGCGATCCAAGCGGCCTCCGCAACGTCTGGTCTGCACGTCAAGCTCGCGGTGGGCGGGCCGATCAAGGGTTTCGCGTCATACGACACGTTGATGGCGCGCGAATCCGGCAAGAATGTTCCAAATCCGATTCTGGGCAGTCAGATGCTCTACACTTCGGGTACGACGGGGCATCCTAAGGGAGTCTATCGAGGGAGCGCGCCACCGGCTTCCTCTCTTTTTGCAAAAATGGTCGAGACCGCGCAGTTCAGTGGCGCAGACGACATTTCGGTGGTGACCGGACCGCTTTATCACGCCGCACCTCTGAGCCTGAATCTCCTGCTCCCGCTCTCCGCGGGGGTTCACACGTTACTGATGGACAAATGGGATGCGGAGGCAATGCTCCGTTTGGTCGATCAGCATCGCGTCACCCATACCCACGTTGTGCCGACGATGCTCAATCGGCTCCTCCAGCTCACCCCCAGCATCCGCTCGAAATATGAAGCTTCATCCCTGCGCTGGGTGCTTCACGGCGCGGCTCCATGTCCGGTTCATGTGAAGCAGGCGGCGCTCGAATGGCTAGGACCCGTTCTTTTCGAATACTATGGCGCGACCGAAGGCGGCGGGGTGTTCATCGAGCCGGCCGAATGGCTGAACAAGCCTGGCTCGGTAGGCAGGCCCACTGCGGGGGTCGTCATGCAGATTCAGGATGAAAATGGTAAGGAGTTACCGCAGGGTGAGGTTGGCACCGTCTATTTCGAGGCGCCTGCGACCGGGAGGTTCGAGTATTTCAAAGCTCCGGAGAAGACTGCAAGCGTCTACCGTGGAGCGTTCTATACGATGGGCGATCTGGGCTACGTAGATGAGGATGGTTTTCTCTTTCTCACCGGTCGAAGCGCCGAGGTAATCATCTCTGGCGGAGTGAATATCTATCCGTCGGAAATCGATCAGGAGGTCCTCCAACACCCGGCGGTCAAGGATGTGGCGACGGTGGGCGTGCCTAACCCGGACTGGGGCGAAGAAGTCAAGGCCGTGGTCCAACTCAACCAAGGATACGAACCCAACGAGGCGCTTGCCCAAGAAATACTGGCCTTCGCGGCAGCGCGCCTCGCCACTTACAAACGCCCGCGCACCGTCGATTTCGCCGATGATCTTCCGCGGCTTGAGACCGGCAAGATCGTGCGACGAACGGTCCGCGATAGATACTGGCAGGGCGAGAAGAAGATCTAAAATCCAACGAAACAAGGATCTGGGCATGGCTGGATTGTGCGAGGGGCGCGTCGTCATTGTGACGGGTGGGGCGAGGGGTATCGGGCGGGAGCACTGCCTGGAGTTCGCGCGCCAAGGCGCCAGGATTGTGGTGAATGATCTCGGTAGCGAGCGGACTGGCGAGGGCCGATCGAGCGAGCCCGCCGAGGCCCTGGCGGCGGAAATCAGGGCGATGGGTGGAGAGGCGGTCGCCAATGGCGACGACGTATCGGACTGGGAGGGCGCCAAACGGATGATCGATCAGGCGACCGCGACTTTTGGCACCCTCGATGTTCTCGTGAGCAACGCTGGCATTTTGCGCGATCGCATGCTGGCCAATATGGCGATCGACGAATGGGATGCGGTCATCAAGGTCCATCTTCGCGGCACCTTTTGTCCAGCTCGTCACGCCGCTGACTATTGGCGGGCGCGCGCCAAGGAAGGCAATCCAGTCGATGCTCGGATCATCAATACTACTTCTGTTTCCGGGTTACTGGGCAATCAGGGGCAATGCAACTATGGCGCGGCCAAGGCGGGCATTGCCGCCTTTACGATTACCGCGGCGATGGAGCTCGCGCGCTACGGCGTCACGGTGAACGCCATCTCGCCGGGGGCGCTTACCCGGATGACGGAAGATCTCGGCTACGCCATCGATGTGCCCGCGGGTGAATGGAACTCCCGTGATGCGGCCAATATCGCACCGATCGTCGTCTGGCTCGGGAGCAGCGAGGCGAAGGACGTAACCGGCCAGGTCTTCGAATCCACAGGGGGGCGGCTGACAGTCTTCGAGCGCTGGCGTCGCGGGCCGGCCATAAATCCGAAGCGGCGTTTCGACCCGAACGAACTCGGCCCAATCGTCAAGGACCTCATCAGCAAGTCGAGACAGCCCGATGCGATTGGCGGTTGAGGCGGTTCCCGACCGGGCAAGGCGAGACGTGGCGGATAAGCTGGATCAGTTCGATTATGTGATCGTGGGTGCCGGGTCCGCCGGTTGCGTCCTGGCCTAGTTGATGATCTCGACGAAGCAGCCGAGCACGGTAAAGATCGACCGCTGCGAGGCGGCCCCGACGATCTCCAGCCGGTAGCGGTCCATCACCTTCCTACGGCGAAGCGACAAACCGCCCGCCAGCGCGATCGAGTGTTCTCGGTGAGCACCATCTCGGCCGTGCACCGCACTGACGACCGGCAAGGGAAGGTCGGCGAGACGCTCGATCACATGCGACTGGTAGTTGGGGCGGGAAAGCTTTTCGCCCGCGGCGACGTCGCCGAGATCGTGGCCCGCCGAGAAGCATCGCCCGGCGCCGCCTCCAGGTCGGCGACGTGGGCCCCTAGTCTAGCGCCTTGAAGAGATCGACATTCAGCGCGTTGAGCTTGTCCGGCCGGTTCAGCGTCAGCTGGCAGATGCCGGCCCGATCAGCGCGGAGCACGAGATCATCCATTGAACTTCACCCGATGTCGTTTTCGAGGCTGTCGGACTCGCCTGACGTCACGCTGCTGTCCGTCCATCGCCGCGGCATTGAATCGGAACCCGGCGCCCTCCCGCAACAAGTATCCCGCCGTCGGCGCCGCGTCGTGAACGCCGATGACCGGGATCGGCTTGTCGGCCCATTCGGCAAACAGTCGCGCGCGGGTCGCTGCCGCCGCCCTTGGGTCGCTGTCGAACGAGGGAGACCAGTCGGGATGGGCCATCTGGCAGGGTAGTGGCTCATGTCGCCGGTGATGACCGCAGACTCGCCTTCCGATTCGATCATCACGCTGACGTGGCCAGGCGTGTGTCCTGTTCTGGGCGCGAGCCGCAGGTGGGGCGAGATGCGGTGATCCATTTCGACGAACTCGGCGAGGCCGGCGTCGAGAATAGGCTGCACGGAATCCCACAGAATCTCCTGCTGTTCCTCGTCGCCTCCCGCGCTCCAGTGGGCGAATTCCGTCTTGCCGAGCACGTAGCGGGCATTTGGAAATGTCGGAACCCTCGCGCCATCCTCAAGCTTGGTGTTCCAGCCCACGTGATCCACATGCAGGTGGGTGCAGACCACGGCATCCGACCTCAGCCATGGACTGCAGGAAGCCGGTGGCCAGCGGCTATCCACGCAGAATGGACCGGGGCCGATCGCTTCCGATGCAAGTATCCGCCACCAGCGGCAGGCCCGGCGCATCCACCAGCAGCGCGTGGATGGACAGGAGCAACTGATCCTCCTCGTTGACGAAATTCGGGTACAGCCACGGGATGGCTCGCAACGCCTCGGGCGTCGCCTCGGCCCAGAAGGGGCTGGCTCGATTGTACGGGATCGGAATCTGGAGTTCCACGATCCGGGTGATCTTCACCGCCCCAACTTGCCAACCCAGCATCGCGGCCTCCCGTTGGTCATGGTCGCGAGCCGCATCGAGGCAGTGGAAATCCAGGCTGAACAATTGTCCAACCACGGCTGACACTTAAGCCTCTGCTCGCCCCTCGCGAGTTCTGCCACGCTCACTCGCTCACTCGCTCAGTGGGTCGAGGTCAGATCGGGCAAGCCCAGGATCCGCTTTGAGATGATGTTATTCTGCACTTCCTGGCTGCCGCCATAGATCGTGCTGGCCTTTCCGCCCAGCCAGCTGCGCACGGCCTCCAATTCTGCTGGGGCGAAATCCTCGCCCGCCCAGCCCAGGCCTTGATGACCCATGATCTCGAGCGTGAGTTCGGCCCGGTCCTGGATCCAGCGGGTGCCGGCGTTCTTCATGATCGACGTCGCCGCCGACGGGCCGGAATTGCCCTTGGCTTCCGCCATCGCCCGCATCGCCGTCTGCTGGAAGGCGCGCCCGTCCATCTCATTTGCTACGATCCGGGTCCGTAGGTCGCGGTCGGCGAGGCGACCCTGCGTGTCGACGCCGACATAGGCCTTGGCGAGATCTGGGAGGGCCGCGGAGCCGCCGAGGGCGTTTCCCATGCTCGATATGCTGGAGCGCTCGTGCTGCAGGAGCCGCTTTCCGATCGTCCAGCCGGCGTTCAGCGGGCCCACCAGATCCTTCTTCTCGGCGCGGACGTCCTTCAGGAAGGTTTCGCAGAACGGCGAGCTTCCGGCGATCAGCTTGATGGGCCGGACCTCGACACCCGGTTGGCGCATGGTGAAGAGCACGAACGAGATGCCTTCATGCTTCTTCGTCGGATCGGTTCGGACAAGACAGAAGCACCAGTCCGCCCATTGGGCGCCCGACGTCCAAATCTTCTGGCCGTTGATCCGATAGTGGTCGCCCATGTCCTCGCACCGCGTTTGCAGCGACGCCAGGTCAGAGCCGGCCCCGGGCTCGGAGTAGCCTTGGCACCACTGAACTTCGCCGCGGCAGATGGGCGGAATGTGCTCCAGCTTCTGTTCTTCGGTGCCGAACTCGAGCAAGGTCGGGCCGAACATCATGACGCCCATTCCCCCGATCGGATTGTAGGCGCCCGCACGCGCAAATTCCTGGTGGATAACGCGGGCCTCGGCCGGCGAAAGTCCCGCACCGCCATATAGCGCAGGCCACGTCGGCGTTCCCCAGCCCTTTTCGCCGACTGCCTTGCGCCAAGCGACCTGTTCCTCGGTCGGCTTCGGCCGTTCTTCAAGCATGATCGGGTTGCCTAGCCCCTTAAGGTCCGGGGGGAAGTTGACCTCGACCCAGCTGCGCACTTCCTGGCGAAAAACCTCGATAGTCTGCTCTGCGCCGTCAGCCACTAGAAGAACTCCATTGTTTGAAGAGACGCGATCAGTTTCCAACCTCGCTAGAACGGCCATGTTTAGACTGCGTAGTCGTCAGACGGCGATCCCGTACAGTTCCGCCACGTTGTCGTGGCAAATCCAGTTCCGTTCCTGTTCGCTCAGGCCCTTGGTGTGTTCCTCGAGCATCGATTGCGATAGGGGCCAGGTGGAGTCGGAGTGCGGGAAGTCGTTGGCCCACATCAGCCGGCGGACATTGCACATGTCCTTCATGTTGAACGCCACCCAGTCGTCCTGGAAGGTCACGTAGATGTTCTCCATGAAGTACTCGCTCGGCATCCGCTTGAGCGGCGGCGCCTTCATCCAGTAGCGGTGGCGCTTGTACGCATGATCCATGCGATACATGTAGTGCGGCACCCAGCCCGCGTCGGCCTCGACGCAGACCAGCTTCAGATCGGGGAAACGGTCGAAGACGCCGCCGAAGATGAACGTTCCCATCACGTCCTGGCAGCCACGGATGATGGACAGGAAGCTGTTGATGCGCGGGCCGCGCGTTTGGTTTCCCAGGCTGTCCGACTTGCCGGTCAGGATATGGAACGACAGCGGCATGTCGCACTCGACGGCGGCCCCCCAGACCTTGTCGTAGACGGTGGAGTCGTAGTCTTCGACGGCGGGGTTGCCGGGCATCATCACGCCTTTGAAGCCCATCTCCTTCGCGCGAAGGATTTCCGCGACGCCGTCCTCCGGTGTCCGCATGGAAACCTGCGCCAGACCGTAAAGGCGGTCCGGAGCTTCACCGCAATATTCCTGCAGCCATCGATTGTAGGCCTCGAAGCAGGCCTTCTTGAAGTCGAAGTCGGGATGATTGCAGAGCATCATTCCAACCGTGGGGTAGATGAACTCGGCGGCGATCCCGTCCTTTTCCTGGTCGGCGACCCGAAACTTGGCGTCCCAGCCGCTCCGCCACAGGTCCTCGAACGCCACGCCGTGGGTCGTGATTTCCGCGGGGTCCTTGCCTGCGGCGGCGACCAGTCCCATCGGAATCGGCGAGGCCAAGCCTTCGATGACGAACACGTCGCCAATCTTGGCGAGACGCTCCATTCGCGGGGCGCGGTCGCGGAACTTCGGGTCGATGTAGTCCACGTAGCAATGCGGCGGCTCGGTGATGTGCGAGTCCGCGGATATCGGCTTCTTGATCATTCGCGACCCCACTCGGCTGAGGAATTGGTGCTTTCAACGGTGACGTTGGATCCGCAGCGTAGCATATATATGTCACCGCCAGACACCAACATGTGGTCATTGAGCTCGCGGATATGGGTCTTCGAGCAGCAACAAACGTCGGCCTGGAACTCCGCGCCAATTTTGAGGAGTTGAGTTCTACGGTCTGTCGGTCAAAGAGCGACGGGGTGAGCCAGGTTCAGCCGGGCTCGCCGACGACGGTCAGAGTTTCGATGCCGCGGAAGAAGGGCAGGGTCCGCCACTTCGGTGGGCCCGCCTCGGCGAGTTGCAGGCGGGGAAAGCGTTCAGCCAGCCGCAGGAACACACGCTTGGCCTCGAGCCTTGCCAGCGGGGCGCCGATGCAGATGTGCGCCCCTCCGCCGAAAGCCACGTGCGGAGCGCGCTTGCGAGTGATGTCGAATCGGTCCGGGTCTTCGAAGACCTCCGGGTCGCGATTGGCGCCATGCAGGGACGTGATAAGCATCTGACCTGCCGGAATTACGCGCCCGCCGATTTCACGAGGCGCCTCGGTGACGCGGCTGGTGATGGCAACCGGCCCTTCCAACCTTAGGACTTCCTCGACCACCGCGCTTGCAAGCCGAAGGTCGGCGGTCAGCTTGTTCCATTCCTGAGGGTTGCTCAGGAGCAGCCATATCCCGTTGCCGATCAGGTCGGTCGTGGTGAGGTTGCCGCCGACCAGCAAGGCGGAAAGGTTCACCCGTATCTCGTCGTCCGACAGCGGAGCCCCCTCAGCCTGTAGCTTCACCATGTCGCTGATCAGGTCTTCCTGGGGCACCGCGCGCCTTGCGGCCATCAGTTCGGTGAAATATCCCGTGAGCTGCGCTGAGCCCCATTCCGCGCGCGCGGCCTGCTCCGGTGAGCGGAACGGGTTGAGGCTGAGAATCACCGCCTCGGACCAGTCTCGGAATTCCTTGCGCCGGTCCGGCTCGACCCCGAGCACGTGGGCGATGACCAGGATCGGGACTGGAACGGCGACTTCGGCCATCAGATCGAAGGCCTGGTCGCGCGGCAGGGCGTCGATCACCTCGTCGATGACCTGTTCAAGGCGCGCCTTCATGCGATTGACGCGACCGTAGAACGCCTGCGCGAGCGGTGGCCGAACGCGGCTGTGGTCAGGTTCGTCGAGCGTCAGGATGCTCTCCTGGCGGCCCAGCATCTGTTCCGGCGGCCGTTTCAGAAGCGCTCCGTCTTCAGCATGGTTTGAGGCGCGCCAGATGCCGGCGTCGTTGACCGTCAGCCTCACATCGGCATACCGGGTCAGGAACCAGCTCTTGACCGGCTCGTCGCGCATCACCGGACAGCCCTGGCGCAGGTCCTTCAGCCGGCTATGTGGATCGTCGCGTGCTGCGGGATCCAGCGCGGTGGTCTGGACGATGCCCCACGGAGGCGGTGCGGTGGCGGGAGTTTCGACTCTGTCTGTCACGGTCATTCTCCTCGATCTGCTTCCAGGCCCCGGCGCGGCGATCCTCGGCTCCGCCCAGCCCGTGCGGCAGGGTCGTCAGCCGTCCGTTGCTGACCCGCAACGGCCGGCGGGTCGTTCTGGGGGCGCTTCGCGGCGGGCATAGGCATCTGTCCGGAATTCAAATATAGGACGGAGGCCGTCAGAAAATCCCAGTTGGACGTGGTGCGCAAGCAAATTACAGCCGACATGATCCGCTTGGCTCCCGCCGGCCGCGGAAGGCCTCGAGATCCCGCGATTGAGGCCAGGGTCTTCGACGCGGCGATGGCCCTCTATGCCGAGGCGGGGTGGACAGGCTTCACGTTCGAGGCCGTCGCCCGAAGCTCGGGTGTCGGCAAGGCTTCGCTGTATCGGCGCTGGCCCCAACGCGGAGATCTGCTTCGCCAGACGTTCGAGGCGCGCTGGCTGCGGGTTGGTTGCGTCGACCAGGGAGACATTCGGGCCGATCTCCACACCCTCGCATGGATCGTCGCGCGCTCGCTAACCGGGCCGTATGCGGGGGCGCACGATCGCCTGCCCCTCGACATGGCCGAGCATCCGGAGGTTCTTGATTTCCTGCGGCCCTACGCTGAGGCGACGATCGCCGAAGGACGCGCGATCGTCCGGCGCGCCATGGATCGCCGTCAGCTGCCAAATGCAACAAACCCGGGCCTCGTCATGGACCTGATTGTCGGCGCCATAGCAAATCACGTCCGGATGACCCCAGCCCGCCTAAGGTCACGCATGCTCCAACAACTCGACACTTTCGTTCTCGACCTCGTGGATATTGTGCTCACGGGACTCGACGCGTCGTCGGCCCGAGCCTCCCTCCACGAAGGAGGCCCTCGAGCGTAGTCGTGGGCGTTCTCCGGTTGCCGCACGCATATCGCTGCGGCGAGAGCATCCGTCGCGTTTCGAGAGTTGCATGTCGGACCCTCATGACGAAGATCGTCTGATGGACAGCAGCCCGTCAGAAGCCGACCGCGATCCCCGCCTGGCGATCCGCTTTCATTGTCCGCCTGAACTCAAGGGGCGGGTGCCGGTCCCGATCCCCGCGGCCGAGGGGTTGCCCACTTGGCTGCGCGAGAAATGCCAGCGCTTTCCATGAACCCGCTCGTCGACTGGGATGACGATACGGTGAAACGCTGCCCGCCCTTTGTCGAATCCATGACCTACGGGTTCCTGATACCGCTGGTCTGCGACGTCAGGTGCGAGGGCGAGGAGCTGTCGTGGGACCAGGGCGTGCCCCCGTGCGGGGCGATGGAGTTTCCGCGTTCGCCGCTCGGCTTTCATCACCCGGCGCAGGTCACCGGGACGCCGCTGTGCGATGAGCATCGCTTCTTGATCAGTTCCACAGCTTCTGGACCATCGAGACGCCGCCGGGCTACTCGGTGCTGTTCATGCATCCGGCCAATCGCTTCGACCTGCCTTTCACCACGCTGACGGGGATGGTCGACTGCGACAGCTACCATGACCTGTTCGTCAATATACCGGCGCGGTGGAGCGACCCCGCGTTCCGGGGGGTGCTCAAGCGGGGCACCCCGATCGCCCAGTGCATCCCGGTCCGCCGGGAACGACTCGAGGCGGTCCTCGGGGCCAGGGATGAGACCGCCACATCTCGCTCGATCAGGACCCTCCATCGCATCGCAGAACACGCGGCGTCTACCGGCGTGAGCGCCGACGCTGAGCCCCTCAAGGGCCGGCCCGGAGGTGCGCCCGCGAGGCTGGGTCGCAGGAACAGTCGCCCCGGTCCGACAGCGCACTGCGCAGTCGCCGCAAGGCCCCAGAGTCTGGGCTCGCCGCATACAACGGCGCGAAGCTGGGCTTCTCAGGCCTCACGCCGTCCCGCCTCGAGGAGGCGCTTGGCCAAGGCAATGCGGGACACCCCGTCTTAGTGGGGGCTACGGTCGCAGTGGCCAGCGCGTCCAACGCCCACGCGGCGGACCAGGTCGTCGCGACCTTCGCGCGTTCGGACATCCCGCGCTCGAAAATCGTCGCGGGGGGCGCGGTGCTTCAGTGTGAGCAGAACCAGTGCGTAGCCAGAGCTCCCAACTATCGCACGCTCAGCCTGGAGACCTGCAAGCTTCTGGCGAAGCATTTAGGACGCGTCGAGACCTTCGGCGAAGGCACAAGGCGCTCCCCGCTGAGAAGCTGCAAGCCTGCCCGGGCGGGGCAAAGTAGTCGATGGGTGGCTTGCGAGGGCGACTGACGAGGAGACGAGCCAAGCGTCTGGAAAGCGCGCCGCGCGCTCATCGAGCGCGCGGCGCAAGTCGGTTGCCTTGGGAAGAACAAAGTCCAAAAGCAGATGTATGCTACAATACAAATCTGTTGCGACGCAAGCGGGCTCTGGTCCAGATGGAGGCTCGGTGGCGAGCGCTGACCGCCTCGCGCGACAGCATGTCGCTTGCATGACGCCACGGATACCTGAACCATTGCCGTCGTGACGAACAGACCTCCAAGACGATCCAGAACGAGCCGGACCGCCGCACTGGGCGAATCTGCGGCGCCAGCCGCGACACATCCACGTTTGCAGCGGCCCGAATCGAGAACGTTGGTTTCTTGATTTCAGACGTGACGCGATTGATGCGAAAGGGTTTCGATCGACGGGTGCGGGCGCTCGGGCTGGCACGCCCGCAATGGGGGTGCTCGTCTATGTCCTTCAAAACGAAGGTCTTTCGCAGTCTGCGCTGGCGCGAGCCATGAATATCGAGCGGGCCCCGCTCGGCCAGCTCGTGAGGGCGGTTGGGATTCAAGCTGGTCAGGCGCCAGCATTCCAGCGTGGATCAGCGCGAATGGCAGATCTTTGCAGGAGAAGCCGCGGGGGCGGCGGTGCCTGAATTGGTCGCCGCCGCCGAGTGGTTGCGGGGCGTGTACTTCCAGGGTCTCTCGCGCAACGATGAGCAGCTGTTGCGCGTGTTCTTGAGCGGATGTCGAATCTGAGTTTTGCACTGGAAGGATGAGCGGCCGATCTACATAATTTTCGGTCCCAGATGCCCCTGCGCAGCTAGCTCCCATTCTGTGACGAACGTTACAAATTTCTTCCCCGACCATTGACGCACTCCGCGGTGTGGAAGACCTTTGTACGCAAGGCGCGCCGAGACGCGTCTGGAGTGAAGTCGGGGAGGTTGGTATCGTATGACAACGATAGTAAATGCAGCTGCGATCGGTGTGTGCGTTAGCTCGCGGCAGCGTCGGCGGGCTGCGTGCGTTAAGACTGTCCTGTTTGCGAGCTGTGCGGCGTTCGCGGCGGGAGCCGCCGCGGCCCAGCCGGCGAACACCATCGAGGAACTCGTTGTGACGGCGGAGCGCCGCGAACAGAACCTGCAAGACGTGCCGGTGGCGATCTCGGCATTCACCTCCGAGAAGCGCGACCTCCTGGGCATTACGACTGTATCAGACCTCACAAACTTCACGCCCGGCCTCCAGTACTCCAGCCAACTCGACCGCGTGTCGCTGCGCGGGGTGGGGCGGACGACCAATGTGCATGCCGCCGACCCGTCCGTCTCCGTCTATTCGGATGGCATCTACACGACCTCGACCGTGGAGGCCGGAAAGTCACCGCTGTTCCTCGAACGGGTGGAGGTCCTGCGGGGGCCGCAGGCAACGCTCTATGGGCGCAACGCCATCGCTGGCGCCATCAACCTCGTGTCCAAGCGGCCCACCGACGAAATGTATGCGGAAGTCCGCGCGACGTATGCCAACTACGATCGGCACATCATCGAAGGCGCGGTCTCGGGACCGACGGTGATTCCCGGGGTCCAGTTCAGACTGGCGGCGAACTGGGAAAAGCAGCGCAAGGGCTGGTACGACAATATCGTTCCTGGGCAGCCGGACGAAGGCAATGTCATCGACACCAACATCGTCGAGGGCCAGCTCAAGTTCGAATTCAACGAGAATTTCGAAGGCTGGGCCAAGCTCACGACGATCCAATGGCGAAACGGCAGTGGCGGACCCGGGTCACGCGGGACCTGGACACCTGGTCCATACGCCACCTTCGAGATCGCAAACGGAGCCACCAGCCTCGAGCCCGGCTACGGCTGCAGTGGTCGGGCGACCACCGTCAGCAATCCTTCGCCGCTGGGATGCACGAACCCCGCGACGGCGGATCCGCGTAAGATCGCGTCAACGGTTCCTTACCAAGTCAAGCTCAACGACACCTTCATCTTCGCGAGCGAGTGGACCTGGCACGCCTCGGACTTCGACGTGAAGTACACGACGGGCGGGACGCGGTATCACTATAAGCTAAATCGTCCGCCGGACGACACGGTGGCTCCCGTTGAGCGGTTCACGCTCCCCGGCGGCCTGACCGTATTCCCGCAGCAACTCTACAACTACCAGGAGATCGAGGAGTGGTGGAGCCACGAGCTTACCATTGCATCGACCTCTGACGGACCGCTGCAATGGCTGGCCGGCGTCTACTACTGGAACGAGCACTTCGAGCAGCCCACCTCTACCTATCTCTACGGCCAGCCGCAGATCGCAGCGCCGCTCGGGGCGAGTTGTCCGCGTTTTGGAAATGTCTGCCCGCCAAATCCACTCCTGCAGCGCACGATCGACACGCCGCGTTTCCACGTGCAGTCGCAGGCGATCTACGGGCAATTGGACTACAAGTTCACCGAGACTCTCAAAGCCACGGTCGGTCTGCGCTACTCGAAGGATACCAAGACGGGGTCGGAAGAGGCGCGCGTCCTCTGCTTCGCCTTCTTCGCCTGCACGCCAGGGCTGACGCCGGAGCAGACCGGGCCCTTCACGCCCGCGATCGACCTGACCCAGGCGCTCTTTATTCCCGGGGCGACACCCCCGAAGGGCGTCTCGCGCGACTTCACGTTTGACCCGGCCACGGGGCGAGCGCGGCGGGAGTACGACGCGGATTGGGATGCAGTCACCGGCAACGCGACGCTGCAATGGGAACCCGATCGAGACACCACGGCCTTCATTCGCTACAGCCGCGGCTACAAGGCGGGGGGCTTCCGGATCGGCGTAGACACGGCGCTCACGGCGAACCCCTACACGGACGCCGAGTTCCTCGACAATGTCGAGTTTGGGCTGAAGAAGAATTTCGGCCGCACCCTGCAGACCAACATCGCGGCGTTCCACTACTGGTACAAGGACGCTCAGATCCCTCTGACTATCGTCAACACCGCCGGCGGCATCACTCAGGCGCAGTCGGTGTTCTACAACGTGCCGCGCGCCATCTCGAAAGGGGTGGAACTGGAGGCGATCTGGCAGCCGATCGAGGATCTGCAGATTCTCTTCAACTACTCTTACCTGGACTCCCACATCACGCGGGCGCGTGGGCCGGTCGACCCGGCCGATCCTGCGGCGCTCGATCCCAGGTCCACGCCCATCGGGTCGCTGGCTGATTGCCGGGCCAGGGCGCTCACGCCCCCCGTGGCGGACAACTGCGCGGCCGACGTTTTCACGGCGCTTACCGGGGGTGGTTTCCAGCTTGGCCAGGACTTGAAGGGTGAGAAGCTTCCGAACGCGCCCAAGAACAAGATCGCCGTCAACGTCAACTACACTTGGCGGCTGCCTGGATACGCGCTGACCGGTTCTGTGAACTATACATGGCGCGATGCACAGTACGGCAGCATCTTCAATCGCGCATACACGCGCTCGCCGTCTTGGGATCAGGTTGACGCGCGCTTCACCCTTGCGCCCGAGGATGACCATTACACAGTCATACTGTTCGCACGGAATATCTTTGACGACATAGGCTACGAGGGTGGCGCGGTCGCTGGCCGCCGCGCCGGCTACATCGGCCCCGCCGCGGCGGGAGGGGCGACCATTGTTCCGGTCACCCAGGGGATCGCGACGAGCTACCCGCTGACGCCGCCGCGAACCTTTGGGATCGAGCTTCAGTACCGCTTCTTCTAGCACGGCGGCAGGCGCGTGGGCTGCATCGCGCGCCTGCCTCTCTCTCCGGCCGCCGGAGAACCTTGCAGCCGGGTCACTGGATGCCGCGCAGGTCCGCATCGCCGCTGCTTCAGTCGCAGGACGACTTGGATTTCGTTCGGGCGGCTAGGCGCTTCAACGCGACGGGAGGAATCTGGCCGTCGACGGTGCTGCCCCCCGATCGAGGGCCTTGGCCAAGGAAGTGGACAAGGAAGTGGACAAGGTAAACGGGCTGTTTCAAATCCCCGAACGGTCCTGCCGGGTGCTCGCCTGGCATCTGAACGGTGCGATGCGTCGGCACAGCAACCCCCTCAAGGTCGTGACGTCTTTCGTCGCGGGGGTCTGCAACCCGAAGCATGCTGAGTTGGGCGCGCTGGGTTCCATCTGGTCCCTCCCGGAAAGCCGCCGGCGCCATGTCCAGGGCGCGTTCGAAGAGCTCGCGAATAGGCTGGCGTCCGTCCTCGAGGCGGGACGTTCGGCGGGGACCATCCGAAGCTGCGAATGCCTGATCGCCTCTCAACTCATCCTTGGCCTCGTGCTGTTGACGCCTGTCGCCGTGTCCCAGGCCCCGCCACGAAAGCTGCTTAACGGCCGCCGCCTCGTCGAAGGCCTACGGGACTTGATCATCCACGGGCGATCGGGCGGTAGTCGTGAGGCGCATCGGCTCCCCCCCCCAGCGCACGACTCGATCCCGTGGATAGGGAATGAGGGGGACCCCCTTCGATGCCTCGGCATCACAGACGGTCGCGGCGTCGCCGCGGCTTTCATGCTGGGCGCGGAGGGGGCCTGGGTGGGGACGGCCTTCCTGGCGACCGATGAGGCAGGCCTTCTTCCGTTCCAGAAGGAAGCCCTCGTGGAAGGCGGTGATGGCGACACCATGGTGTGCAAGTCCGTGACGGGAAAGCCGGCGCGGGTGATCCGCAACAAGTGGGCCCAGGCCTGGGTCGACGCTGGCAGGGACCCGCTGCCGATGCCCTTGCAATCCATGGTGGCCGGCCCGGTCATGTCGGCGGCTTCGCGCGCGGAGCGCAAGGACATCGTGCCGGGATTTGCCGGCCAGGGCATGGGACTCATCAAGGCGATCCGCCCGGTCTGCGATGTCTTGGCCGATCTCGTGTCCGGCGCGGAGGCTGCACTGGCCCGCGCTCAGACGTCTTCCTGATCGGGAGGGTCACGATGATCGCGCGCCGCATGCCCGACTTCCAACCCGAGATCGTCGACGGCTTCATCGCCAGTAGCAACCGGATGACGGGCCTGCCCGAGTTCCTCGGCATCCGGGTGACCAACATCGAGGCTGGACGCCTCACGGCGGAGATGACTGTCGATCCAAAACTGTTGACGAGCTTCGGCAACATGCACGGCGGTGTCCACTCGGCGCTTTGCGACCACGTGCTGGGATGCGTGTGTTATCCACACATGGAGAAGGGGCAGTGGGCCGCAACGACAGAGTTCAAGATCAACCTGCTGGCGCCGGTTTCCACGGGAGCGGTGCGCGCACGCTGAGATCCTGTCGATGAGCAAACAGACGGCCGTCGTGCGGATTGAGATGGAGAACGAGGGCCGGCTATGCGGCTCGGCCCAGGGAACCGTACTGATCCAGAACCCCCGGCCAAAGGGCTAGCGACGCCGCCCGGCCGGCACAGTGTACAGAGCGCCCGCTATGCGGGTTTCAGGGAGAGCCAGGATGCCTGACGCGCCACAAGCGCCCGAACCGAAGCCGGCGGCGACGGTGCTGCTGCTGCGCGATCAGCCGGAGTTTCAGGTCCTGATGGTGAAGCGCCATCATCAGATCGATTTCGCTTCCGGTGCGCTGGTGTTTCCGGGCGGCAAGACCCACGCGGGCGACAGCGATCAAGGTTGGGCACAGCATGCGTTGGGGTGGGACAAGCTGGATGCCGTGCAACGGACCTTGCGCATTGGAGCAATCCGTGAGGCCTTCGAGGAGGCGGGCATTCTGCTCGCGCAGTCTTCGGACGGCGCGCCGTTCGAGGCGCCGTGCGACGCCTCGGTCCGCAGCGCAGTGGACGCCGGCGAGCTCGCTTTCATCGACGTGGTGCGCGATCTCGGCGTCAAACTTCGGCTCGACGATCTGGCCGTCTTCGCCCGCTGGATCACGCCCACCATGATGCCGAAGCGTTTCGATACATGGTTCTACGTCTTGCACGCTCCGCCGGGACAAGTGGCGGCCTGCGATGGGCGCGAAACCGTCGACGCGGAATGGATTGCGCCCGCAGAGGCCGTGCGAATGGCCGCATCGGGCGAGCGCACCATCATCTTCCCGACTCTTATGAACCTGCGACTCCTCGCGGAGGCCCAGAATGCGCGCGAATGCCTGGCCCGCGCCCGCGCCCGGACGTTGGTCACGGTGCTGCCCGAAGTCACGGTGCGAGATGGAGAGCGTGTGCTCGTGATCCCGCCCGACGCCGGCTACGGTGACGTGTCGCAGCCCCTGAGCGCCCTGCGCTGAGGCCAGGCAAACCTAGGCCGAGGCCCGCTCAGCAGGCGCGAGGTCGGTAAGGGCGCTTCGGAGAATGTCCAGGATCTCCGTCCTGCGCCCCTGGAAGAAGGGCTCGGCGGCCGCCACCGCGAGTGCGAGCGGCCGGTTGGCGTAGCCCGCGCGCAGCGGGACCGCGAGCATCGCCGCGTGCGGCGTCACCAGCCCGACGTTGAACGCGAAGCCTCGGGCGGCAGCCTGGCCGGCTTGCTTCTCGACGGCCTCCGCGGACGGCGCGGCATCGGGTCCGTCCCACGTCGCCAGGGCCCGGAGGATCAGAATGCGTCGGGGTTCCAAAGGCTCTTGTCCAAGCAGGACGTGGCCGAGCGTGGAGCGAGCCAGGCACCGCCGGTCGCCGGCCTTTACGTGATATCGGATCGGCGTCTCCGCCTCGAGCACACGAACGTACTGGCAGTAGCCGTCGCTGATCGACCCGAGCACGACGGTCATGCCCGTCGCATCTGCGATCGGCCGCATCTGGTGCTGGATGCCTCGCAGCGACAGGATTTCCTCGCCGACCCAGTGGCCCAGCAGTGACACGCGGATGGACGGGAAGAACGTCTTGTCCGTGATCGAGTATTCGAGGTAGCCGAGGTCCGCCAGGCTTCGCAGCAGTGCTGCGGTGCTCGAATGCGGATAGCCAAGCGCCTGCGCGACGTCGTGGATGGGCGCCGGTCGCCGCACGGCATCGAAATACTCGAAGATCTCAAGCGTCCGAGCGGCGGATTTGACGACGGAAGCGTCGGGACTGCGCATGGGCGAACCTACTCCGTGAACCTCGCCTCGGCGTTGGACAGCACGACCCGGCCGTCCTGTGTCTCGGCCTGCACGAGGGCCCGACCGGGCCCGTCCCGCCAGATGCGCGTCGTGATCGTGTCGCCAAAGCCCACACGATCTGAGAAGCGGCCCCGCATGGCGCGAAACGCTGCGGGATCGTCATGGCATGGTTCCCGCAGGATCGCACGGCCGACGACGCCATAGGTGCAGAGGCCGTGCATGAAGGGCGCCGGAAAGCCGCTCTTTAGCGCGAAGTCCGGATCGATGTGAATCGGGTTCAGGTCGCCGGAGAGGCGGTAAATGGCGCCCTGTTCCGGGCGTGTCTCAAACGCCACGGTGATGTCCGCCTCGCGCGCCGGTGGCGCCGCGTCGGCGGAGGCTGGGCCTCTCTCGCCGCCGAAGCCTCCGCCGCCGCGCACGAACAGGGTGGCGTGGGTCCGGAACAGCTCGCCGTCGCTGTCGCATCCGTGGCTTTCGATGCCGATGACTGCGGCCTTGCCTTGTCCCAAACCTCGGTGATCCGCCCCGTCACCGTCACCTCGGCCTGCGGAGGAAGGGGTCGGAAAAGCTCAACGGACTGCTCTCCGTGCAGCAGCATCTCCAGACGCATGTCGACGTCGCGCATGACGGCGCTCATGGCCCCGCCGCCGGCGATCACGGCGAAGGTCGGCAGCACCTTGGGCCTCGGCCTTCGTAGACGTACTCGAGATCCTCGGCGGGCCTCGCGCCGACGCCGAGCGCATAGAGGATCGCGTCGCGCGGGGACCAGGTGCGCGTCACGGCAGGAAGCGTGAGACCGACGAGCTCGGCCGGGATCGGTTTGCGCGGCATCAGGGTTGGGCTCCGACGAAGGGGACTTCACCATCCGGCGGCCAGGCTGCGACCCCGTCTTCGATCGGCGCCTGCAGGCTTTGCAGCAGCTGCGAGAACATGGTCCAGTTTCCCAAGGCGATGACCAGCTCGATCCTCTCCTGATCCGAGCGGAGGTGGCGGCAGCAGGCCGCCCACGCCTCGTCGCCGATGGCCCCGGTGTCGAGGGTGTCGTCGGTCGCCTGCACGGCCCGATCAGCCTCGCTGAGTTCCGCCGCCTCGCGCCAACGCCGCACCGCCAGGAGATCGGCTTCGGGGATATCCAGGCCGCGTGCGACCCGCCAGTGCTGGGTCCATTCGTAGACTGCGCCCGTCCGCCAACCGATCCGGAGGATGAGCAACTCGCGGAGCCGCGGGTCGAGCGCGTTCCCGGTGAACAGGAGCGTTTGCAACAGGTCGCCGAGGCGCAGCGCCACCGTCGGGTGGCGTAACAGGATGCGGAACACGCTGAGCTCGGCGAAGGCTTCGGGCAGCCCATGCCGACGCGCCGCGTCCCGCGCATTGGGCAGATCCAGCACCGGCACCCGGGGTTCCACGTGCATCCTGGGTCTCTTGCATCATCACACAGATATGCGTTAGGTATGACACAAGCATGTTATGGACGTCTGGCCTTGATCGGGTTGTTGGATGTTGCCGAAAACCACGCTCGCCATGGTGCAGACCGCTGCGCGGCGCCTCGAGGCCCGCGATCTGCCGATGCCGGCGACGCGAAGGACGTGCCCTACGTCGCGGCCGTCGTGGAACTGGAGGAAGGGGTGCGGCTCGCAAGCCGCCTGACGCGCTGTGCGCCCGACGCACTGCGGCTGGGGCTTCCGGTCCGCCTGGCCTTCCACGACCTCGGCGAAGGCGTCATGGCGCCCTGGTTCGAACTCGTCGAGCCGACAGCCGACAGGACGGACGGACAATGACGGACGGCGCCGCCCCATCACCATCGGCAGAACCGTTCGAGGTCATCGTCGTAGGCGCAGGCTTCAGCGGCCTCTATCAGCTCCGGCGGTTGCGGGAGCTCGGGTTCCGGGTCCGCCTGCTCGAGGCCGCTCCGGACCTGGGCGGTATCTGGTACTGGAACTGCTATCCCGGCGCACGGGTCGACAGCCACGTTCCGCTCTACGAGTACTCGGACCCCGAGCTGTGGCAGGACTGGTGCTGGAGCGAGCGCTTCCCGGCCTGGGCGGAACTTCGCCGCTACTTCGACCATGTGGACCGCAAGCTCGATCTGCGGAGGGACATCCAGTTTGGGTGTCGCGTCGAAGGAGCGAGGTTCGACGAGACGCGCCAGACTTGGGAGGTGCGCACCAGCACGGGCGAGGCGCTCGAAACGCGCTTCCTGCTGATGTGCACCGGATTTGCCGCCAAGCCGTACACGCCCGATCTCCCCGGCCTCGACCGCTTTGAGGGTCTTGCCCACCACACTGCCCTCTGGCCGCAGGACGGCGTCGACATGGCCGGCAAGCGGGTCGGCGTCCTTGGGACCGGAGCCAGCGGGGTCCAGGTGGTGCAAGAGGCGGCCGCGGTCGCGTGTGAGGTCATCGTTTTCCAACGCACGCCCATTATCGCCTTGCCCATGCGTCAGTGTCACTTGAGCGTGGAAGACCAGGCGGCGCTGAAGCGGGAGTATCCCGCGCGCTTCGCGAGCCGGCCGCTCAACTTCGGCGGGTTCGACTTCAAGCGGATCGGCGGCGAGTCGGCGCTCGAGGCGTCCGAAGAGGAGCGGCGACGCGTTTACGAGACGTGCTGGGCGGCGGGGGGCTTCGCTTTCTGGTCCGCCACCTTCGGCGACATCCTGACCAATATGGCGGCGAACCGGACAGCCTATGATTTCTGGCGCGAGAAGGTGCATGAACGGGTCGAGGATCCGGTCCTCGCCGAGACGCTCGCGCCTGCGGAACCGCCGCACCCGTTCGGCGTCAAGCGGCCCTCCCTGGAACAGACCTACTACGACGTCTTCAATCAGCCGAACGTAACACTCGTGGACTTGAGGGCCGATCCAATACAGGAACTGACCGCCACGGGGGTGCGGACCGCGCAACGCGACCACGACATCGACCTCCTGGTCCTGGCCACAGGTTTCGATGCGGTTACCGGCGGTCTGACACAGATCGATATCCGTGGAACGAGCGGCGCGAGCCTTGCTGAGACCTGGGCCGCCGGCGCCGCCACCTACCTGGGCATGGCCACCACAGGGTTCCCGAATCTGCTCTTTCTCTATGGTCCGCAAAGTCCTTCAGGGTTCTGCAACGGGCCGACCTGCGCCGAACTGCAAGGTGAGCACGTCGTCAGGTTCCTCGCGCATTTGCGAGGCGGCGGCTACCGCCGCCTCGAGGCGACGGCGTCCGCCCAGGCGGCGTGGTCGCAGCATGTCGAGGACGCTGGAGCGATGACGCTCTTTCCCTATGCGGACTCTTGGTACCTCGGCGCGAACATCCCTGGGAAGCCGCGGCGGTTTCTCAACTACCCGGGCGGCTTGCCCCTCTACCTGCAGGCCTGCGAGGCGTCGGCCGCAGCAGGCTACGACGGATTTGACCTGTCTCGATGAGGCCCAGGGACCAGAGCCTCGACACCGATCACCGAGAGGGGGACCGCCCCTGTGGGAGCCCAGCAACATGACCGCATTTTCCTTGGACGCTCCAACCCGGCGGCCCAGCGCCCACGAGATTCCGCTTGCACAAATCGATGTCAGTAAACCCATCCTCTTTCAGACCGATGTGGTGGGCGACTACTTCGCCCGCCTACGGCGTGAGGATCCCGTCCACTACTGCGCGGAAAGCGCAAACGGGGCCTATTGGTCGCTCACCAAATTCGACCACATTGTGCAGGCTGACACCAACCATCAGGCGCTGTCGTCCGACTCGAAGTGGGGTGGGATCGCGATCCAGGATCTCAACAGCATCGAGGCCGCGGTTCCCATCGAGATGTTCATCGCGATGGATCCGCCCAAGCACGATCAGCAGCGACGCGCCGTCAGCCCCGCAGTTGCGCCGGGCAACCTGAAGCTCCTCGAGCCGATCATTCGCGCCCGCGCCGGCGAGATCCTCGACGCGCTTCCGGTCGGCGAGGAGATCGATTGGGTCGATCTCGTCTCGATCGAGCTGACGACCATGACCCTGGCTACGCTCTTCGACTTCCCTTGGGCCGAACGGCGCAAGCTGACCCGGTGGTCCGACGTCACCACCGCCTCACCTGAGACGGGCATCGTCGCGTCTTTCGAGCAGCGCCGCGACGAACTGTTGGAATGTGCAATGTACTTCAAGGCGCTCTGGGACGAGCGGGCCAAAGCGCCCCCGCAACCCGACCTCATCTCGATGATGGCGCATGCCCCGGCGACGCGGGACATGCCGTTCGTCGAGTTCATGGGGAACCTGCTGCTCCTTATCGTTGGCGGCAACGACACGACCCGTAACTCGATCAGCGGCGGCGTCGTGGCGCTCAACCAGGCGCCGGACGAGTACCGCAAACTGATGAGTGACCCGTTGGCGCGCATTCCCAGCATGGTGTCGGAAATCATCCGCTGGCAGACGCCCATCACACACATGCGGCGCACGGCGCTCCAGGACATCGAAATCGGCGGCAAGACCATCGCGAAGGGCGACAAGGTCGTGATGTGGTACCTCTCCGGCAATCGCGATGACGAGGTCATTCCGCAACCGGATGAGTTCATCATCGATCGGCAGAACCCGCGCCATCACCTGTCGTTCGGATTCGGGATTCATCGCTGCATGGGCAACCGCCTCGCTGAGCTCCAGTTGCGGATCGTTTGGGAGGAGATCGCAAAACGGTTTCGGCAGGTAGAACTCGTCGGCGAGCCCCAACGCACCTACTCCAACATCATCCGGGGCTTCACCGCCTTGCCCGTGAAGCTTCACGCTCACTGAGGCGCGGCTGCATTGACCTGCCCCCTGCCGGTCCGTCGATCATTATGAGAGCCCAGGGGGATGGTAGCTGATCTCCAGCGCCGGCGGTAGCGGCCGGGCGGTGGAGCTGATCAAGTTGCGCAGCCGGAGGCCCGATCAGTTTTTTCCCAGCAGGTCCTTCAGGGCCGAGACGCCCAGCATCGACTCCGCCAAGAGCTTCTTCAGCCGCCGGTTCTCGTCCTCCAGCGACTTCAACTTCTGGGCATCCGACACGCTCATGCCGCTGTACTTCGCCTTCCACCGATAGAACGTCTGCTCGCTGATCCCGTGCCGCCGGCACACCTCCGCCGTCGGGCTCCCGGCCTCCTGCTCCCGCAGCACCCCGATGATCTGCGCTTCGTTGAACCTGCTCTTCTTCACGTCCGTCTCCTCTAAGTGACGGACTCTCACTCAAACCGAGGGATCAGGAAGGGGGCAGGTCAATTCGCTTCCGCGGAAGAAGGGCAGAGTGCGCCATTCGGTGGATCCACTTGGGTCAGTCGCAGGGCGGGGAAGCGCTCGGCCAGGCGTTGGAGCACGCGCTTGGCCTCGAGGCGCGCCAAAGGGGCGCCGATGCAGATATGGGCGCCACCGCCAAGGGCCACATGTGGCGCACGCTTGCGGGTAATGTCGAAACGGTCCGGATCCTCGAACACCTCGGGGTCCCGGTTCGCGCCATGCAACGAGGTGATAAGCAACTGGCCGGCGGGGATTTCGCGCCCGTAGACCTGAGGGGGCGCCTCGGTGACGCGGCTGGTGATGGCGACCGGCCCCTCGAAGCGGAGGATCTTCTCGACCGCGGAGCTCGAGAGCGCCGCCGGGTCGGCCGTGAGCTTGCGCCATTCCTCGGGATGGGTCAGCAGCAGCCAGACGCCGTTGCCGATCAGGTCCGTGGTGGTGAGGTTGCCGCCGACCAACAGCGCGGACAGGTTCACGCGGACCTCATCGTCGGACAGCGCCGCCCCGTCCGCTTGGAGCTTCACCATGTCGCTGATGAGGTCTTCCTGGGGCGAAGCCCGCCTCGCAGCCATCAAGTCGGTGAAATACGCCGTGAGTTGCGCCGAGCCCCATTCGGCGCGGGCGGCCTGCTCAGAAGAGCGGAACGGGTTGAGGCTCAGGATCACGGCCTCCGACCAGTCGCGGAACTCCCTGCGCCGATCCGGCTCGACCCCCAGCACGTGGACGATGACCAGGATCGGCACCGGGATGGCGACGTCACTCATCAGGTCGAAGGGCTGGCCGCTCGGCAATGCGTCGATCACCTCGTCGATAACCTCTTAGAGGCGCAGCTTCATGCGGTTGACGTGCCCGTAGAACGCCTGGGCTAGCGGCGGTCGGACCCAGGGTTGTCGAGGGTGAGGATGCTCTCCTGACGGCCCAGCATCTGTTCGGGAGGGCGCTTGAGCCGCGCGCCGTCCTCGGCGTGGCTCGAGGCCCGCCAGATGGAAGCGTCGTTGACGGTTTGCCGGACATCGGCGTAACGCGTCAGGAACCAGCTCTTGACCGGCTCGTCGCGCATGACCGGGCACCGCTGGCGCAAGGCCTTCAATCGGCTGTGCGGGTCGTCGCGCGCGGCGGGATCCAGAGCGGTGGTCTGGATAATGTTCCATTGCGGTTCGCCCGCACCGGCCGTCTCGGTATCATCTGGCATCGTGATCCTCCTGAATGTGTCGGCCGCCGCTCGGCGACCGAGTTCAGTCTCAGTGCGTGGGCGCCGTGGCCGACAGGGTGGCGGTCTCGGCGCACGCTTTGGCGGCGGGGGTAGTCCGCCTTGCCATTGCTGACGCGCAGCGGCCGGTCGGCGACGAAAATCCTCTTTGGGGCCTTGTAGGCCGCCAGGGTCGTGCGGACGTGCGCCCGCACGTCCGCCTCGTCGAGCGTCTGCCCGGCCGCGAGCTCGACGACCGCGGTCACGGCCTGGCCCCACTTCGGGTCCGGCAAGCCCACGACCAGCGCATCGGCGACGGAGGGGTGGGTTTCAGGGCTTCTTCGACCTCCTCGGGGAAGACCTTCTCCCCGGTTCTGCACGCTGGCGGTGACGGTGGCGTTTCAAGGCGCCTCCCAGCAGGCGATCAGGTCGTGCTGCCAGAAGTCCTTCGACCGGACCCCGACAGTCGTCCCGCGGCAGGGCGGCGCCTTCCCGCGCGTGCGTTCGATGGCGCCGGGGAGGATGTGCGCCGGCCGCGACCGGCGCTTGGCACAGTCGCGGCGGCTGATGCGGCCCTGGGCGCCCGTCCTGCGGGGCTGCTGCAAGGCGCCAGGTCGTCCCGTACTAAAAGCGGTACTGGAGTTCGACGCCATAGAGGCGAGGCGGCGTGAGTTCTAGGTTCTGGGCGCCGGTGGCGAACCGGTCCGACGGCACGGTCGGGCTGTTGTTGCGGTTCGATCCGGCGAGCGCGGCTTGGTAGCCTTCGGTGTCGAACACGTTCTTGACGTAGGCGATCACTGTGTACTTGCCGCCCGTGGGCGCCCAATAGGCGCGGAGATCCACCTGATCCCAGGATGGGGCCTTGTTGTATTCGCGTGTGAAGACGTTGGCGTAGGCCTCCGACCGGTAAAGATAGGTCGCTCCAAGGGTGAGGGCGCCGGGTTCCAACTCGAAGGTGTAGGACCCGTTCAACGCCAGTTTGTGCTTCGGCGCCTGGGGTAGCTGGTTTCCGACCACGCTAACGGGGCCGGTGTTGATGTTGTCGTTGGTATCGACCAGCGTGACGCTCTTCCGAATCTTCGTCGGATTGTAACCGTAGTCCACCGTCAGGCGTACTGGCCGGATCGGCTGCCAGATCATGCCGAACTCCAGGCCGCTGGACCGCGACTTGGCGATGTTCACGAACTGGCCCACGTTGGTCGGGCCCACGCGCACGGTGACCGGCGCCTGCAGGTTCCGGTAATCGAGATAGAAGAGCGCTGCGTTCACCTGCAGGGTGGAGCTTACGTTCTTCTTCAGGCCGACCTCGTAGGAGTTGACGGTCTCTTCGTCCGCCTTGGGGTCGGCCAGGAACCCTCCGGCCGAGAAGCCGAAGGCCTTGTAGCCGCGGCTGTAGCGGGCATAGGCCATCGTGTCGTCGTCGGGCTCCCACTGGACGCCGAAGGTCCCCGTCCAGGCGTCCGACGTATCGCCAAGCCGGCGGCTGGCGATGCCGTTGGAGCCGATCGTGTATTGGCGGCATACGCCTGCCGTGCAGACCGAAGGGCTGGTGACCCCTTCGATCAGGCCCGCGGTGCTCTTCGGCGCCAGCGTGTCGGTGAGGTCCATGGCCCCGTTGCCGAGGCCGCCCAGTGGAGCCAGCGCGTTGCCGAGGCCCAGCGCCTGGCCGACGGCCGGCAGAGCGGTCAGGTTGCCGAGCAGGCTGCCCCAGTTGGCGGCCGTGCCGGGACCGAAGGCGCTGAGGCCCAGGGCCGGATAGAGGCCCGGGTAGCAGGCGTCGGAGTTACAGACGATGCGCCGGAACTCGGAGCCGAACTTCTTGTCCTTGGTGTAGCGCAAGCCCGCGGTCACCTTCAGGGTGTCGGTCGCCTGCCAGTCCACCTGCCCGAACACCGCCTTGCTCTCGGTCGTCAGGTCGTAGTTTCCCGTCGACCAGAGGCCCTGGGGATTCGGCGCAGCGCCTAGGATCGGAGTGCGCAGGCTGGAGGGGCCGTTGAGGAAGAAGTCGGCGGTGCTTCCGGTCCCGGTGTACTTTTCGTTGTAGTAGTACGCGCCCGCGATCCATTGGAGTGGACCATCGGTGGTCGATGAGATGTTGATTTCGTGGCTGTACCACTTCGGATACTCAAAATAGTGGAATGTATTGTCTGCGTTTACGGTCAACGGAGCGCAGTTGACCGTCGAGCGTCCGGCCGCGAACAGGGCTCCAACGGTTCCACAGATCGATCCGGGCGCCAGTGGTATCTGGAACGACTGGACGTTGGTCCCGTCGGTGTCGCCGTAGAGGTCGTACTTGTACTCTTGAATGCCCCCGACGTACCTGATGTCGATGCTCGGTAAATGGTAGACGAAGTTGGTCGTCAACGAATTGACGTCCCGCAGCCTGACACGCTCGGGCGTGTTCGTGTTGAACTCGCGTGAATCTGCCAGAGCCGGGTTGACGGTGATATTCGTGCTGCCGAACTGCCGCAGGCTGCCTGGCACGATTCCGTTGACGCCGGCCTCCGGCGAATAGCCGTGGGCCGAGTTGTAGACGATCGAAAAATTCGGATCCAGGCGTCCGGTCTCGTAGGGGCCGTTGAGGTAGTCTGCGCGCGCCCCCGGACCGCCGCGGTTGTGCCAGACAAGCGTCTTGTAGGAGACCCACAGCTCGGCGTTCTCGCCAAGGTCTGCTTCGAGCTGGAATTGGACTTGGTACTCGTCCCGCTTGCTGCCTTCCGACGGGCCGCCGGCGAGGTTCTTGAAGTAGCCCTTCCGCTGGTCGAACTTGTAGCCCGAGACGCGGAACCTCAGATTGTCGGCGATGGGCCCGGACACCGCGGCCTGGAAGTTGGTGAACCCGTAATTCTCGGCGATCGCCCGAACCTCGGCGTAGAAGTCCTTGGTCGGCCGTACGGAGATGACGTTGACGGTGCCGCCGATGGCGTTGCGGCCGTACAGCGTGCCCTGGGGCCCGCGCAGGATTTCGACCCGCTCCACGTCCAGCGGCGGGCCGCCGGCCAGCACGGTCGAGGTGGTGAACAGGCCGTCGATGTAGATCGACACGGCGCCGTCGACGGCGTGCACGTTCGTCAGACGGCCGATGCCGCGCATGCTGGCCCGGTCGTTGCCCGACTGATAGGTGAAGCCTGGTGTGAAGTTGGTGAGATCCTGGACCGAGTTGACGCCGACCAGGTCGCGTTGCTTGCTGGTGAACGCCGAAATGGCCACAGGCACGTCCTGGAGGCTCTGCTCGCGCTTTTCGGCGGTGACGACCAGTTCCTCGATGACGTTGACGGCCTGGGCGTTGGCCGACCCGCTAATGGCCGCGGCCGCGAGAGCGCTCGACAGCAGGAGATGGTTTCGCAAATTCATACTGAGGCCTCCCAGCCAATTTGATGATAGATGAACGCGCCACGCTTTCGTCCCCGCGGAAGCCGACGCGCCGGGTCGGGTAGCCCTGGACGACGGCTACCCTTCAACGCGCCAGTCAATCTGGGTCGCGGTCGCCCCGCCTAGAACCGCTTCTTGAAGCCGACCTCGAACACCCGGCCGAGCGGATTGCCGTTGGTGTAATCGTAGTTGTACTGGCTCGGCACGTAGGGCGGATCCTTGTCGAACAGGTTCTGCACGCTGGCGGTGATCGTCGTGTCCCATGGCGCCTCCCAGCGGGCGACGAGGTCGTGCTGCCAGAAGTCCTTCGACTTTCCGACGGGAACCAGGTCGCGGCCGGAGGGCGCGCTAGGATTGGGGACGGTCACGAACAGCGGCGATCCGAAGGCCGGCGACGTGCCTTCTGCGTATCGGGTCTGCCAGCGGACGGACAGTGGTCCCCGATTGAAGGCAAGGAACCCATTGGCCCGCAATTGGGAGTAGGAGAAGAATTCGTTCACCAAGTCGCTGAGGCCCGCGCGGTCCTCGGCCGGGGAGATGGCGATGTCTGTCCCAAGCAGGGACGTGGCGCCGCGCTTATACTCAAGCAGATAGGTGGCCTCGCCGCCGACGGCCCAGCGGCCTTCAAACCAGCCGTCCCAATCGTACTGGGCGCGGAACTCGAGGCCCGATGTCTTGGTGTTCGGCCCGTTGATTGTGAAGCTTCTCAGGCGCGCCACGTTGGCCGCGCCGCAGGCCCCGGCAAACGTGAACCTTGCCTGGAGCTCGGCGAAGGCCGCGGCTCCACAGTTCACATTGGTGCCGCCCGGGAACATGGTGGCGTAGAGCCGGGCGCCGCTCTCTTCGGTGATCTCGTCTTTGAACTTGAAGTTGAAATAGTCGAGCGTCGCCGTGAAGCCGCCGATCTCCAAGATCGCGCCCACATTGAAGGTGTCGGCCTTTTCGGGCTTCAGGTCGGGGTTGCCGCAGCTCTGGAAGGCGCGATAGGCGCTGCCCAGGACCCGCACGCCGTTGTTGCAGCCGGCGCCGACGAGGCCGGGGGCCGGCGCGCGGAACGTCGTACTCGCGCTGCCGCGCAGGGCCAGCATGTCGGTCACCTGCCATTTCGCGGCGACCTTCGGATTGGTGGTTGATCCAATCCCGCCCTGGTAGTCTTCGTGGCGGATCGCGAAGTTCAGGTTGACGTTGTCGAGCACGGGAACTTGGAGTTCAGCGAAGATCGCCTTGACGTTGGCGTCGTCGTCGCGGTCCACGGCGGAGCCGAAGAACTGCAGGGGGCCGCTTTCGTCAGCGCAGGCCGGCCGGTCGGGGCACGGCGTCTCGCCGGAATTGAAGAACTCGCCGTACTTGCGGATCTCTTGTGTGTACCGGTACTGGGCGCCGGCGGCCCAGGCGACCGGCCCGCCCGCCAGTTCGATACCGGTCTCGCCGGAGAAAACGGCGTCGGCGACCAGCAGCTTGTTGGTCAGAACGTTCGTATAGTTGCCGTAAAGCCAGGCAACCACCTGAGGATTGTTGGCGACCGCCGGATTGTAAAAGGGATTGGCGGCGCCGTTCACGGCGCTGGTTTGCACGCCGTTGGTGAAGGGATTGAAGTAATGGCACCCCAGGGCCGCATTGCCGGCGCCGGTGGTGAAGTTGTTGGTCTCCGCAGCGGTGCAACCGGCAGGGTCGCTCGCCTGCGCCCCGAAGCCGCGTAGCGCCAGCTGGATTCGCGACACCAGCAGGTCGTTCGTGTTCGCGGTATTCTTCTGCTCCATGTAGGTGAGCGCGGTGTCGAACTTGATGCCGGCAAAGAGCTCCCCCTTGAAGCCGCCCGAGATGCGGAAGGCGTCATTGACGATCTCCTGGTGGTCGGCCTTGTCCGGGTTGATCGGGTGCCCCGCGAAGGCGATCGCCCGCCAGCCGAGCTGGATGATATCAACGCCCCGGGCGCCGAGCGGCGCGCCGGGTTGCGCCCCCACCGCGCTGTTGGCGGAGCCTCGGACGGCGGCGCACTGAGCGGCGGTGAGCGGCGCTCGGCAGTCGTTGAGAAGGGCCACGAGGCCGGGATGATTGGCGGGGATGTTGTACGGAACGGCGTCCGGTCCAAGGCCTGGCTTCGGGCCGGCTTTCGAGCCCTCCCGCTCACGCCCGCCGAACGAGTCCGCTTCGCGCGTCGAGGCTGATTGCCACCTGGCGATAATGATAGCCTAGACGCGCGAATGAACTCTAAGCCGCTTCAAGTGATCCCCCTTCGTCTATCGGCTTTTGCGAGAGGATGGTCTCCAGCCGCTTGGCCCAGAGATCCAACGCGTCGCGCTTCTCCTTGGCGTACTGATAGAGGTTGTAGTGGCGTGACGTGACGGCCGCACCGCCATCTTCGTCGGTGTGCGCGATCACCTTGGACACGATGTAGGGCGCCACCCCGAGCGCCGCCATTTCGGTGGAGCCCGTGCGGCGGGTGTCGTGCAAGGTGAGGTTCTCGAGCCCAAGCGCCGCGGTGAGGTCGCTCATCGCGTGGCTGAGAGCGCCGGGCCCGATCGAATTGTCGTGGGAGCGGGGCGATGGGAACACGAACTGGCTCGGGCCCTTGCGGCGGTCCTTGTGAAGCTTGAGCGCCGCCTTGATGAGCGCGATCGCTTGGTCGGACAGGGGTACGAGGTGTTCGGCCCGCCCCTTCATCTTGTCCTCTGGCACCACCCAGGTCTTGTGCTCGAAATTGAGTTCGGAGAGGTGCATCTGGGCGACCTCGCCGCGCCGCTGCAGCGTGAGTAGCGCGAGCTTGATGGCGATGCAGACGCCGAGGCTGATGAAGACCTTCTCTTCCTCGCCGTTCTCACGCGTGATGGTGAGCCCGGTCCGCTGGTCCAGGCCCGACCACAGGGTTCGGAGCTCCGCGTTGGTGGCGGTTCGTGTCCGGGCCTTGTCTTCCGTCAACCGTTGGACCAGGGCGACCGGATTGGCCTCCACGAGTTCCTCCGAGATGGCGTAGTTGAACATCTGCGAGAGGAGGCTGCGGACCTTGTTCGACTGGCTGGGCGCCAAGACCAGCACCTCCTGCAGGATGCCGCGGACCCGGGCCTTGGTGAGGGACCCAATCACGTCGTCGCCGATTCGGTCCTCCAGGTACTTGCCCCAGATCCAGCGTTCCCCGGCGAGGGTGCTGGCGGCCTTCTTGCGGCGCCGCGGCCGATAGGCGCCGGTCTCGCAGGCCGTGAAGTAGGTGGCCGCAAGCTCCGCCCAGGTCCTAATCTCCTGCGACCGCACCGCTTCGCGCTTGCGCCGGATCTCGGCCGCGGGGTCGACGCCCGCGTCGACTTGGCCGCGGAGCTGGCGGGCGGCGACACGAGCGCCGGAGAGCGTCAGCGCGCGCACGCCGTTCTCGTCGGGTTCGCTGTCGGCATTCGGGTCGAAGGTGCCGAGCGTCACGCGACTCTGCTTGCCCGTCAGCTTGTCGCGGTAGCGATAGGTCCAGGACTTCTGCCCGCCGGGCGACACCCTGAGGGCCAAGCCCCGGACATCGGAATCAGGGTAGTCGGTCTGGATCGGCGCGCGGCCTCCGGCGCCGTGTGCTAGGCTCGGCTTCGCGCTTCGGCAGAAGGCGACCGTCAGCGCCTGGCTGGTGAGTTTCGGCATGTTTCATCTCCCGCAATCGGGTCGTGCCAGTCGGATTTTGAGGTCACACCTAGGTCACAAAACCTCGCAATCCAGGGCACAAGTCTGGACTAAGGCGGAAAGGCGAGCAACTCACAAAGCTTTGTAAATAAAGGCGTTTTGTGTTTCAGGTGGTTGCACTTTGTTCCGCCCAGGCAGTTCTACGACTCCTACTGCTGGGCCGCGACCGCCGCGACTGCGGTCGACATCGGCCAGGTCGCGGACGCGGTCGCAGCGCTCGCCGCCGACCCTGATCTGCGACGCCGCATGGGCGAAGCCGGCCAGACGCGGGCGCGGGCCGTCTACGACTGGGCGGTCGTCTTCCGTCAGCATCAGGAGCTGTGGGCCGACCTGAACGCACGCCGCCGCGCCGCGGCGGACGACCCTGCCCTTCAGGATCATTTGCAGCGCATGCCGCGCGCCTCGTCCGCCCGCCTGGACCCTTTCCACGCCTTCGGCCACTACCCGACCGAGCTGCTGACGCCGCAGACCCGCCTGGCCCTCGCGCCCGGCGTCACCCGCGCCGACCTGGCCGCCGTCCTGAGCCACGCCCTCTTCAGCGGCCTGGCGTTCCCAGTCTCGAAGGCCGAAGACGTCTTCGGTGCCCTGGAGTCAGCCGGCCCTGCCACCCTCACCGAAACCGCCACCCGCCTGAACGCCAACCTCGCCCTCACCACCCGAGCGGCGGCCCTGCTGTTGAAGGCGGGACTGGTAGGGATCCTGTAATGCTCGCCGACCCGCGGTCCCTTGCCATCTCGGGCGCTAGGTGATGGTCGAGACCGTGACGACGGAGGCCTACAGCCTCGAGTTCGAGGTTCCCGCAAGTGACACTGGAGTCGGCCTGTGTCTGCGGGACTACGGCGAGTTCGCGCGTCCCGAACTTGACTTCATCATCGCCTGCTGTCGCGGCGATCTTCTGGATGTCGGCGCCAATGTCGGCGCGATCTGCCTTCCGCTCGCCACGGCTCGACCTAAGGCCACCGTGGTTGCGATCGAAGCGCACCCCGGCTTGGCTGGGATCCTGCGCGGAAACGCTGGACGCAATGGCCTCAGCAATGTCCGGGTGGTCGAGGCCGTTGCCGGTGAACGCTCAGGGTGGATCGATGCTCCGGTCTCACGTTTGGACGTCGAAGCGAACCACGGCGCGAGCTCGCTCTACACGAAGGGCCAGCCGATGCAGCGGCTGCGCGTCCTGGCCCTGGACGAGATCGCTCCCGAGCGCCTGAGCTTCGTGAAGTTGGACGTCGAGGGCTTCGAACCTCGCGTCCTGGACGGCGCCAAGCATCTGCTGATGGACGTACGGCCGACGTGGCTCGTCGAAGTATCGAAGAGCCGCCCCAACACGACGGCGCAGGTTTTTGAACGCCTCCGCGGGGCGGGCTACAAGCTACATTGGTTCTTCTCGCCCTTCGTGACGCGGAAGCGTCCGCGGCGCCTGGACGAGCACCCGAAGCTGAGAGGCGACATTTCTGTGGTCGCCACCGATCAACCGCCCTTGTGGGACCTCCAGGAAGTCGGGGACGACTGGCCGAGCGATGTGTCTGACTTCGGCTACCTGGCGGAGTACGGCCTGGTCAGTGGAAGCGCCCATTCAAGTGCCGGATGACGATCGGATTGCCGTGGGGACAAGTTCGTGAGCAGTCGCATCCGTTCATCCTAGCAGGGCAAAGCAATTCCAGGCGCCGCGCCCGCGCTGAGCCTCGTAGCGCCTCGACCTGGCCCTGGCTTCCGTGCATCTCTTGGCCTCTAGGCTTCAGGTCAGGCTGTCGGCTCCACCGTAATCCCGCCGACTCAGGTGAGGTTGGGCCGGAGGATCCCCGGCCAGCCCTCGACCCTCGGAGCTCCGATGCCACGCCTGCGCCGATATCTCCCGCTCCTCGTCCTCGCCGGTCTGGTTGTCGCGATCTTCGCCAGCGGGGCGGCCGACCAGGTTTCGCTGGCGTCGCTCCAGGCGAACGAGGCGGAGCTTCGTCGCCTGATCGCCCGGAACCTGCCGTTGGCGCTGGTGGGGTTCGTCGCGATCTACGCCGTGTCGACGGCCGTCAGCCTTCCCGGCGCCACCGTTCTGACCCTGGCCGGCGGCTATCTCTTCGGGACGTGGATCGGCGGCGCCGCGACTGTGGTGGGCGCGACAACCGGCGCGGTCATGATTTTCTACGCGGTCCGGACGTCGCTGGGCCACGCCCTTCGCGAGCGGGCCGAGGCCGCGGGCGGCCGCCTGAAGTCGGTGATGGACGGCATGCGCGAGGGCGCGTTCGGCTACATCCTGACCCTGCGCCTCGTGCCGCTGGCCCCCTTCTGGCTGGTCAATGTCGCCGCCGCCCTGGCGAGCGCGCCGCTGGGCGCCTACGCCCTGGCGACCTTCATCGGGATCATGCCCGCGACCTTCATCTACAGCGGCATCGGGGCGGGCCTCGGCGAGATCCTGGCGCAGGGCAGGACACCCGACCTCGGCCTGATCTTCGAGCCGAAGGTGCTGGCGCCTTTGGTCGCGCTGGGCCTTCTGTCCCTGGCCACGACCCTTTACCAGCGCCGACGTAAATCCAGGGAGATGTCGCGTGACCCGCAGAAGCCTCAAGGCTGACCTCGTCGTCATCGGCGCGGGCTCGGGCGGTCTTTCAGTGGCGGCCGGGGCCGCCCAGCTCGGGCTGTCGGTCGTGCTCTTCGAGAAGGGCGAAATGGGCGGCGACTGCCTGAACTACGGGTGTGTTCCGTCCAAGGCGCTGATCTCGGCGGCCAATGCCTGCCACGACGCGCGGGAAAGCCGCCGGATGGGGGTGGTCTGCTCCGGCGTGGAGGTCGACTTCGCGCAGGTCATGGCGCACGTCCGCGCGACAATCCAGGCCATCGCACCGGTGGACAGCCAGGAACGGTTCGAGGGGCTCGGCGTCACGGTCGTGCGTGAGCCCGCGGCCTTCGAGGGGCCCGATGTGGTCGGCTCGGCCAGCGTCAGGGTGCAGGCGCGCAAGATCGTGGTGGCCACCGGCTCCCGCGCGCGGATCCCCGCGATCCCCGGTATCGAACAGGTTCCCTATCTGACCAACGAAAGCGTGTTCGACCTTCAGGCCTTGCCCGGCCGGCTGATCGTGCTGGGCGGCGGTCCGATCGGCGTCGAGCTTGGTCAGGCGTTCCGCCGTCTCGGCTCGGAGGTGACCCTGATCGAAGGCCAGAACCTGCTCGGCCGCGAAGATCCCGCCGCGGTGAAGGTGGTCGCCGACCAGCTGCGGGCCGACGGCGTCGAGGTTCTGGAGCACGCCAAGGTCGTCTCGGTGGAGGCCGGCCCGGTGGTGACGGTGATGATCGATGGGGCGGAGCGCCGGATCGCGGGCGACCAGCTTCTCGTGGCGACAGGCCGGGCGCCCGCGATCGACGGCCTGGAACTGGCTAAGGCGGGCGTCGACGCCGGTCCCAACGGCATCCTGACCGACGGGTCGCTGCGAACCTCCAACCGACGGATCTATGCGGTGGGCGACGTGGCCGGGCGAGGGCAGTTCACCCATCTGGCGGGGGCCCAGGCCGGGCTGTTCGTGCGCCGCGCGATCTTCGGCCTTCCCATCGACGCCGCGTCGCTGCAGGTCCCCAGGGTCACCTATGCAGACCCCGAGCTCGCCAGCATCGGCCTGTCCGAGGCGGAGGCCCGCAAGGCGCACGGTCCGGATCTGCGTGTGGTAGACTTCGACTTCGCCGAGAACGATCGCGCACTGGCGGAGGGCGACCCCCGGGGTTTCGGCAAGCTGGTCACGACACCGCGCGGCGCGATCCTCGGGGTTACGATCGTCGGCCGTCACGCCGGCGATCACATCCATCTCTGGTCGCTGGCGATGTCGTCGGGCCTGAAACTCGGGAAGATCGCCGGCATGATCGCGCCCTATCCGACGCGGGGCGAGATCGGTAAGCGCCTGGCCGGGAAGTGGTACACGCCGGCGCTCTTCTCCAGCCGCACCCGCAAGGTCGTCTCGATCCTGAAGCGCTTCGCCTGACGCGCCCGCTCAGGACCGGTGGCGTCGCACGAAGCTGAGATCGAGGCTGCGCTTCAGGGCCAGCGCCCACCGCCCTTGGGCCCAGTGCGGCCCGCGGATGGCCAGCCCATGACCTTGCCCCAGGTCCATGATCGACAGCCAGCGCCGCTGAGGGCGATAGCTGCGGGGTCCGCCGGGTCGTGGCGACGCGAGGTTGGCCAGCAACGTCGGCGCAGCGCGGACCCCGAAGACGCCGAGGCGCGGGCGCGGCGCATCCCGGAACTGGGCGCAGTCTCCGACGGCGAAGACGCTAGCGTCGTCCACCGACTGGAGCGCCGGCGTCACCAGGAGGCGACCGTCGTTCGCGGTCGCGAGGCCCAGCGTCCCGATGATCGCCGGCGTCGCCAGCCCCCCGGCCAGGACCAGCGCCTCGCAGGGCAGCGTCCGACCGTCCTCGAGCCCGCAGTCCTCATCGCCGCGGCGGACGACACGGCCGGGGATGAACACGACGCCACGGCTCGCAAGCGATGCGGACAACCAGGCGGCGGCCGCGGGCGGCCCCCACGCCGCGCTCTGGGACGGCGCCACCAGCGTCACGTCCGCTGGCGTCCGATGCCGCGTCGCCAGCCCGGCGAGCGCGGCGGCCACCTCCAGTGCGGACGGGCCGCCGCCCGCCACGACGATCCGCGGGCAGCGTCCCGCCTCGCCGATGCGCCGCTCGATCTCATGGCGCAGGGCCAGAAGCGAGGCCAGGGGCTTGACCGACCAGGTCCCTGCCGCCTGCGCCAGGCCGAGGGGATCGGCGATGACGCTGCCGACGTTCAAGGACACCGCGTCGTAGGCGACCCGATCCCCCTGGTCCGTGACCGCGATCCGCCGCTCGCGATCGACCGCGCCGACCACGCCTGGCAGATGCGTCACGCCGTGGCGGGCGGCCAGGGCCGCGACGTCGATCGCCGCGGCGGCCTGCTCGAGCGCGCCGGACAGCACGCCCGTGGCCACGCCGGAGTAGTGAAACACCGGCGGACTGACCAGGATCGGCTCGGCGCCGGCGCGCCGCAGGGTCTCGGCACGCCGCAGGACGTGGAGGTGCGCATGCCCGGCGCCGACCAGCAGGACCCGACGCCGTGGCGCACCCACGGGGGCTTGCCTCAGGCGGCCGCCAGCCGCTTCGCCAGATCTGACAGGTACGCCTCGATCCGCGCGGCATTGGCGCCGATGTCGCTTAAGCCGACGCGCGAAGTCGATCGTACGTCCACCGCCACGCCGCCGCCCGCCGGACGCAGGCGGATCGCGACATCGTCCTTGAAGCCGAACCAGAAGGTCTCGGCGGTCGCTTCGATCACGCCGCGGGCGCGATCCTGCGTGACGATGCGCCAGCCTTGCGCCTCCGCCGCCTTCAGCGCGGCCGCAAAGGCCGCGTCCTGCGGCGCCGGCACGGTCAGGGTCCGGACCTTCGGATAGGCGCTCCGCCCCACCTCGCCCAGGGTGCGCGACCCCAGGTCCCGGAACGCCGGCCCCTGATAGGCCGCGACGCTCGCCAGGGGGGCGTCCATCGCCGCGACGGGATTGGCCGAGGCCTTCGCGCGGGCGGCGAGCACCGCGGCCGAGAACTGCGGCGGGTCGGCGATATCGGTGCTGATGTCGTGGATGGGCGGAATGTCCGCCGTCTTCGCGCGGACCGAGGCCAGGTATCCCAGCGCCGCCAGCGGAATCACCAGGGACGCCAGGGCCGGCGCCCAGCCGCGGCGCGGCCGGCGAACGAGGCTGAGCAGCAGGGCCGCAAGAGCGAGCAGCAGCGCGACGCCCAGGACCGGAAGCCCCGCCTGGATGATCATGACGCCCAGCCCGAACTGCCAGGGCCAGGCGCCGAACTTCACGCCCAACGCGGCGACGGCGAAATAGACCGGGAGCAGGAGCGACACGATCAGGGCGACGCGGGCGAGGGTCGGTGTCTTCATGGTTTTCTTCCCCACGACGCCAAGGCGGCGCGACCGCTCCGGCCCGACCCTAGCGGTCGTCCCGAAACACCCGGGCGGCCACCACGGTCCGCTGAGCGACCGTCACCACGCAGAGGATAGCCAAGACCGAGGCGATCAGGGGAAAATGTTCCGGCGCCAGGCACATGGCCACGAAGGCGACGATCGTCTCGGCGCCTTCGGCGACGCCGGTGCTGTAGAAGAAGCTCTTGCGGCCGTGGGCCGAGGTCTCGATCCCGCGCTTCGCCGCCAGGGTCGCGAAGGCCAGGAAGCTGACGGCGGTCAGGGTGAAGGTCGCCACCAGCGCGAGCGCGTAGGGCAGGTTGCCCGGGGCGGCGAGGCCGAAGCCCAGCGGCACGGCGAGGTAGAAGACGTAGTCGCCCACGATGTCGAGATAGCCCCCCAGGTCGGTCGGGCGGGTGGCGCGGGCGATGGCGCCGTCGAGACCGTCGAGCAGGCGGCTGGCCAGGATCAGCGCGAGACCCGCAAGTGGTTGCTGGAGGGCGATCGCCACGCCGGCCAGGGCGCCCAGCCCCGCGCCCGCGGCCGTGGCGGCGTTCGCCGTGGCGCCCAGGCGGGCGAGCGTCGCGCCCAGCCGGTTCAGCATTGGGTCGATCAGGGGCCTGAGTCGGGCGTCGAACATGGGCTCTAGCCGACGGCCGTCACGAGGCCGATCACGGCGCCGGTCATGGCGCTGGCGAGATTTCCCGCGATCCACGATTTCATGCCCAGGGCCGCGACCTCGGCGCGCCGCGAAGGGGCCAGCGCGCTGATCGTCGACACCAGCAGGCCCACGCTGGCCAGGTTGGCGACGCCGGACAAGGCATAGGTGACGATCAGCCGGCTGCGCGAATCGAAGACGTCCAAGGGCGTCGCGGCGAGGTCGAGATAGGCGACGTACTCGTTGAGGATGGCCTTGGTCCCCATCAGCGCCCCGGCCTGCGGCGCCTGGTCCCATGGCACGCCCAGGGTCCACATCAGGGGAGAGAACAACCATCCGAAGATGCGGCGCAGCGTCAGCGGGGCGCCCTGGATTTCCGGACCCAACAGCAGCGCCTGGTCCACCAGGGCCACCATCGCAAACACGACGATGATGATGCCGATCACCGCGAGAAAGAGCTGCACCCCGTCCATGCACCCCCGAACGAGGGCATCGATGGCGCCTTCGTACCGGAGGCTCGTCTCGTCCTCTGCGGTGTCGGTGGCGCCTCCGCCCGGCGCCATCAGGCGCGCAATCAGCACCGCGGCCGGCAGCGAGATGAGCGAGGCGGAGATCATGTGGCCCACGGCGTCCGGTACGACGTTGGCGAGCGTCTGGGCGTAGAGCACCAGGATCGCCCCCGAGATGGTCGCCATGGTGAGCGTCATGATCGCGAACAGCTCGGCGCGGGCCATCCTCTCGAAATAGGCGCGCAGCACCAGCGGAGCCTCGACCACGCCCAGGAAGATGTTGGCGCCGCCCGCGAGCCCGACCACCCCGCTGACCCCCATGGTCCTGCGCAGCACCCACGACAGGCCCTTCACGATCCGCGCCAGGACGCCCCAGTGCCAAAGCAGGGCGGACAGGGCGGAGTAGACGATGATCAGCGGCAGGATCTGGAAGGCGATCACCAGCGGCGGCTGGGCGCCATCCTTCAGCACGAACGGCGCGGGCGCGCCGCCCAGGTAGCCGAACATGTAGCTGGACCCCACAAGGGTCGCCTTCTCAATCGCGGCGACCGCATGGTTGGCCAGCCCGACCAGTTCCCAGACCACGGGCACCCGGACGATCAGGAAGGCTGTCACGACCTGCAGTGCGAGCGCGCCGAGCACCCATCGGACGCTGGGTCGAGCCCTTCGGTCCTCGGAGATCGACCAGGCGAACAGCAGGATCAGCAGGATGCCGACGAGCCCCTGCATCTGGCGGAGCGCGTCAACGACCACGCGAAACGTCCTGCCACATGCCGCCCAAGATCCCCGTCATCGCTCCGCGAGCCAACGGGGACCGTAGCGGCGCCGGGCGGCTTCGCAAGCAACCACCCGTTCGGGACGGTTCGCGGCGGAGCGGCCTTGGGCTACTGGAGGAGGCGATGATCAAACATGACTCCTCGGGTTACGACGCTATTTCGCCTGCGCTGTCGCGGCGCTGGCTGCTCGGGGTGGGCGCGGGCTTGACGCTGCACGCTTGGGCGCACCCGGCCGAGGGGCGGGAACTCGATCGCTTCGCCGCGGGCGGAACCGGAGCCGGCGTGCTGGACCATGTCGCGTTCGACGCCCTGCTCGCCCGCCATGCCCGCCGCGCCCGCGACGGCGTCGTTCGCGTGGACTACGCGGGTTGGCGTCGCTCAACCCCCGACCGGCGCGCTCTCGACGACTATGTCGCCGCGCTCTCCAGGGCGGCTCCGCTCGCTCTGACCCGGCCAGAGCAGTTCGCGTTCTGGGCCAACCTCTACAATGCCCTGACCCTGCAAATCGTGCTGGCCGCCCTTCCTGTCGCCTCGATCCGGAACATCGGAGGGTCGATCCTGCCCATGGGCCCCTGGAAGAAGGCTGTGACCCGGGTGGATGGGGTTTCGCTTTCGCTGGACGACATCGAGCACAACATCCTGCGCAAGGGTTGGCGGGACCCGCGGGTTCACTACGCCGTCAACTGCGCATCGGTCAGTTGTCCCAACCTGCCGCTTCGGGCTTGGCGCGGACAGGGTCTCGATACCGCCCTGGACGCGGCGGCGCGCGACTACGTCAATCATCCGCGTGCGGTTCGCTTCGAGGCGGGGGCGCTTGTCGTCTCCTCGATCTACCGCTGGTACGCGCCGGATTTCGGGGGCGACGACGCGGCGGTCATCCGGCACCTTGCGCGCTATGCCCGGCCGGAGCTAGCCGAACGACTGAGGCTCGCGCGCCGCATATCCCGCACCACCTACGACTGGTCTCTCAACGCGATGGCGGATGGTTCGGCCGCGACGTAGGGGCTGCCCGGCAGCCTCGCGCATGCATTGTAAGGCGCTGCGCATTGAAATCGAACGTCGATTCCGAACGCTCCCCGACCGGCAAGTTGCGGTCGGCATGGCCACCACATCACCGTACGCAAGTACGTACGAGCGGATCTCGCTCGCGAGCTCGGCGCCCGAAGGACGCTAAGTAGTTGTCACGGCATTACGCGGCCACGGGCTCTGGCGGATCGAAGGTCAGCGTGCCACGGCCCGGTGGCTTCAATACACTGCGATACTCTGCGTTGATGTCCAGCCAAGTCCGGGCGCTGGCGCGGTCCAGAAATACGGGCTGCCGATCATGGAAGCGGACCATGTCGCAGGCGTCAGTCACGCCCTGCATAAGCATCGTGTAGCTCTCTGTCGTCTCGCCCTGCCACGTGTGGCGGGCCCACAGTCCGGCGAGAAAGAGGGGCGCGCCATCGGCCGGGCGGATGGCGTGCTTCGTCATGCGCCCCTTTGGTCCGGTGTGTTCCACGAAATGCGTCGCCGGGATGATGCAGCGCTTCTCCTTCAGGATCTGCCGGAAGGTCGCCTTCTCGTGCATTTCCTCGGAGCGGCAGTTGTTGGTGGCGGCCTTCCAGTCCTTTGCCGGGCCCTTGTGGAAGAACGGCACAACCCCCCAACGTCCCACGGCCGGCTCTAGGCCCGCCTTAGGGTTTGCAGGATCGATCGGCCGGACGAAGAGGCCCTGATAACGCGGCCAAACCGACTCCGTCGCCCAGGGCTGGTTCGCCAGCGTGGCATCGCCGGCCGACAAGACCAAATCGAGGCCGAGCAGCTCCTGAAACTGACTCACCAGATCCGGCAGGCTGGTGTTGTTGCTGTAGAGGTTGCACATGTTCCGAACCCTGTGGCGCGGCCTGCAGGGAGTCCATCGGAGGGCTGGAAATCTCCACAGGATATAGCGACAGGAGGCCCGCGTTGACCTTGTCCGAAGAGACCTGGGCCCGGGAAAGCGACGTGGATCGGCGACGCCTTGTCGTTGAGGCCGCCACACTGGGCTTCCGCTTGGTCGTCGTGACCCAGGACGGCACGGAGTGGCAGCCTGATCCGGACCCTTCGACCTGGTAGGTTGGCTGAACATTGCCGCCGAGCGCCGACGTATCGTCCATCACTCCCGTGTCCGGTTGGCGACCCTTGGCCGATGTCGAACATCGACCTGTATGGAACTTAAGAAGTTCCGAAAGTGTACGGCGAGCAAAGCCGCCCGATGGCTAGATCCAAATGCGTGCCGAGCCTCCGCAGGCCCTGCAGACAAGCCGGGCGCGGATTTCCATCGGCGTTGCGTCCGACCCAAGTAGCCTCACCGCCTCGGGCCGGGCGAACGTCACCCGGCGGTGGCAGCCTTCGCACTGCGCCTTGAGGACCTGATCCGTCCGCAGGGAGCGGTTCAGGTTCTGGAAGAGCTGTCCCATGTCAGCGCCTCGAGCCCGGCACAGGCTTCGGCCCGTCACGACGCTTTCGGGACCACGCCGCTCGCTCGGCCTCGTGCATCGGCCAATAAACCAGCGTGCGGCCCTTCCACTTCCCCAGCACCTCGCCGCTCGTGCCCCCGCCACTGAGGACGCCCACGCGGTAGGGCACATCGAGGTCGTTCAGAGCGCAAGGTGCGAAGTTTGTGGTCGCCTCTTCAGCCATGAGTCGGATGCGGATGACGTCGCGCTTCGTGAAGCCGAACTGAGCCAGGAAGACCTTGCGGACGGCGTCGTTCATTTGGCCGGTTATCATCGGCCTATAGGGCGTGCCCGGGGCCGGAGAGGCCATGTAGTGGCCCCGTTCGCCGCATTGCGGGCAGGGCGGCCGGTCATCCCAAACGCAGGCGTCCCAACCCAGCTCACGGGCCAGCGCAGCGAGGTCCTGCTCCACCCAGGCTTTGCACCTGGGCGCCATGCAGCAGAAGGCTAGGCGCGTCCCTAGCCGCTTCATCTCCCGGAGGACGCCTTGCCATGTGTGAGGTTGATGCTCGTTGCCGCCGGTTGCCATTGATAGAACGAACGGCGAACATATGCGGACAGTCAACTGACAGTGGGGCGACCCTTATTGATGGAGGACTGGACGTGACTACGGTTGACCGCATCTGCGAGGCGCGTTCCAGTTGTGGGGTGTAAGGGGGAGTTCATCTTGCGTAGGATCGGTGGGGCAATGGTTGCGGTCTTGGCTCTGGCCGGCGCGGCGCGCGCTCAGGAGACTTCGGTTGGCCTGATGCTGAGCTGCGAGGGGACCGATGTCGCCGTCCAGAAAACGGGATCGACCACGACAGTGAAGACGACGCCGGGCGTCGATCCGGGGATTGGGTCTGCACAGCACCGCGCCGCAGTCATCGCTGGGTCGACGCGCACGGAGACCACCACGACGCCGGTCTATTCTGACGTCCGCGTTCCGGCACGGCTGAGCGTTGCGATCCAAGGCGATGCCATCCGGGTTCGCCCATCCGACAACACCCGCCCGGGCCTCGGCGCCAAGAGGTCGCCAGACGGTTGGTACGACTTGGCGGAGGTCGCGATAACCGAGAACCAAATCCGCGGCAAAGCGGCCTACGGCGGGATCCTGAGCGGAAAGTACCGCCTCACCATCGATCGCCAGACGGGCGACGCCCAGTTCGGAAGTTTCCGAGGCGTCTGCGACAAGGCGGCAAACGGCCCGATGGAGCGCAGATTCTAGGACACCAGGCATCCTGTCGGCGTCTGGGCTCCTGGCGCAACTCAGACGTCGAGGTTTCCGGTCAAAGGCCGCGCCGGCCGATTGCGCCGCGGTGCGCTCGCCGTGGTGGCGCGCTTCATCTCCCGAAACGGGCTCTGCCAGGCTTGAGGTTGGTGTCCTCCGCCGCCGGGCGCCATTGGCGTGAACGAACAGCCGGCAGACCGACAACTGACAGAGGCCGATGCGGGCTGCCGTTGGCTGCGGCGCGCCTAAGCATCCTTACGGGGAGCTTAGGCCCAACGGCGCACCATTGGGTCGTAGCCGGGCGCGCCGCAGCCCGGGCCGACCCTACACGCCGGCCCTCGCGTTGGGCGCAGAAGCTGCCGGAGCTTGAGCCTTTTCGTGGGAATGTGCGCGTTGCGCAGCAACATCCCCCGTGCAGCGCGGCGGGCGACCGCTTGGCTGGCGTTCGCTGTCCGCGCACCAGCGCTGCGGCTATCTAATGTTATGCGAAACGGGCGACAGAGCTGCGGGACTCGCCGTCAGCTCGGCCACTCCTGCCATGGACCCTAGTGACTGGTATCCGCCGGTCCAGCTGCCCTCGAAAAAGATGCGAAGGTGGGCAGGGCAGCGGGCTCGGCGTCGCTGGGAGCCACTCCCGGAATGTCCTGTTGGCCGGGCGGAAATCCACCTGGAATCTCTTGTCGGTGGCGGTCCATTCGTGGGCCGCTTAGGGCAGCAGATTCGGATAGGGCAGCGGCCGGGAAGCGGCGACCGCGGCCTCGTTTGCACGTGCCTTCAGGATCACCAACTCGCCGTTGAGGCGCGCGAGCGCGCTCGCGTCACCCCCACTAACAGCCGTGTCGACCTCGCGCTGCTTGGCCGCGACATTCTCGCCGGCCTGTAGATAGGCCGTGTCGGTGGCTGCCCAGACCGGCGTCGGTCCTTTTGGGGTGAGCTCTTCGACCGCCAGCGTCTTGGCATCGTCGGCCCTGGCCTTGATCGCCTTGCCGATCGCCTGGCCGAAAGCGTTGGCGTCCTTAATGACCACGAAGCGGGCCTGGACGTTGGTGGTGCCGACCTTGGCTGACTTCAGGTTACTCACGGCGTTCACCGCCGCCTTCTGGGCCGCCGTCTTGGCCGTAAGCGCCTCGGTGGCTACGAACACCGCCTCTTCCGTCTGGGCGGTCTTGTTGCGGGCCAGCGCCCGCTTGGCCGTGGCTAGCGTGGTCGCCGCCTGGTCGAGTTCGGCGTTGGCGGTCGCCAGCGCGGTGTAGTGGAGATTCAGTGCGGTGACGCCGCTGTCGGGACTGCCGGCGGTCGGTCGCGCCGGAATACCGACCACGCCCCTGCCGGCGAGCTGCTGGGGTCCCAGCGCGGTCCCAGGCGCGATCGGTGGCAGCGCGATCTCCACTATAGCGTAGGAGGTGCCGAGCGACGACGTTCCGCTTGGCGTGGCGAAGGTGATGTGGAGTTCGGCGGGCGCCGGCTTTGCGGGGGCGCCCTTCAGGGCTTGATTGTACCAGACGAGCACCGGCCGAACGACCGTACCGTCCTGGGTCTCCCAGGTTTCGACCTCGATGTAGATGGTGGGCAGGGTTGCGAGCCCGATGTCGCCCAGCGACGCCTCGGCGGTCGGATCCTCCATCAGCTGCAGGCCGAGCGCTTTGTCGGAGCCCTGCTTGTGGAGCTCGGTTAGGGCCGGGATGGACTTGGCGTCGGCGACGAGACCGCGCCCGGACTGGCCGAAGAGTATCAGGCAAGCGGGCGGCTGCTGCAGGTCCGCCGTCTTGCGGCCTGCGGCGGCCAGGCGGGTCGTGTAGAACGGGTAGTGGGTCTGCCCGGTCGCCACATAGCCGTGCTCGGCGGACGCCGTCTCGATGGCCGTGCCGAGCGCGTCGAGCCCAGCGCCGACCAGATCACCGACGAACTTCGCGCCCATGGTTCCCAGCGCCACCCCGAAGGCGGATTCCTTCGCGTCCAGGACCCGTTCGGCCTTGGTGGCCCCCGTCGGCGCCACGATGCAGCTGTCACGGACCGCCATCTGAACGGGAACCACCGTGTCGCGTCGCTCCGCGGCGCTCAGGGATGTGGACGCCGCCACGGTGGCGGCGGCGATGAAGGCGAACAGACGGTACATCAAATCCTCAGGAGCCAGGAAGGTTGGATGCGACCGCGACGGTCACGAAGGGAGTGCGGGCGCCGCAGGCGCTGCCGTCGGCAACGGCGGCGCGGCTGATGAAGCCGATGACGGCGACCTCGCCGTTGGCGGCCTTGGCGAACACCGGTGCGCCGGAGAAGCCGGTCGTGGTCTGGCAAAGCAGCCGCACGCATTCGGGCAGGGTGCTCTCGATGGCGCAGAGGCCGGCGCGCGGCCAGCGCAGTCCGCGCTTCCAGTTGTCGGAAGAGGCCGCCGGGCCATAGGCTGCGTGGCCGTGGTCCTTGAAGTAGGCCAGCACCCAGGCGGGTCCGGGCGTCGCCGCGGGCGCAAGCGGGGGCGCGGCGGCCTGGATCGCGTCTGCGGTCAGCAGCTTGTAGACGGACCAGTCGCCTTGGGTCTTTGCGATCCCGGTGCCGCTCTTGGCGGGGGTCTTGTCGATCTCCCACGGACCGGCGCGACCATCGACGGGACGGACCTTCACGCGGCCAGCGTGCCAGGCCGCCTCGGCGTCGGTGAAGCAGTGGGCGGCGGTTATCAAGGTTCGGTCGTTGCGCAGTAGCCCGCCGCAGAACGGCACGCCGTCGACCTCGAGCACGGCGATCGGAGTAAACTCGTTGGCGGCTGGGCGATGAAAGCCGGCCAGTTCCGGCGGTAGGATGTCCTTCGCGAAGCCCAGTGCGGCCTTGCGCGGCTCGGCGCTGGCGAGGCAGGTCCGGTCGAACGCGGCGGCGGTGTCCGCTGGTGCCTCGAGGTCAGGATAGTAGTTGGCGTAGGCCTTGGCAGCCGTGGCGCAGCCCGGGCTTTTGGTCTCCGCGGAGTTCAGGTCCGTGAGAACGCCCTGCAGACCGACCTCGGACTTGCAGGCGCTGGCGAGGCCCTTCGCGCAGTCCAACTGCAGCTTGGCGAGTTGAGCGGCGACCACCCCGGTGACGGCAGTGGTGACCATCGGCATCTGGGTGGTCTCATCCGGCAACAGATTCAGCCCGGCGGCGAGATCCTGCGGGCGGATCGCTGTGCCGCCGGACGATAAGGCCGTCACGCGCGCGTCCTCGAGGACCGAAGAGTAGTCGACAAGCCGGCTTCCCGTCGTGCCGCGCAGGACCGGGGCGCCGGCGCGGTTGGCGGCGATTGCGGCCTCAAAGTCCTTGACGGTGCGGATAGTTAGGGGCCCGGATCGTCCACCAGACAGGTGCCCGTCGGTGGCTGTCCGGCCAATGAGCTCGCGTTCCAGCGCGGGCTCCAGCATGCGCTCCTGCGCTTGCGCCGAAATGGATGCCAGAACGGCGAGCGCCGCCCAGCTGCCAGTCGCCATGTGCCGCATGAAGCCCCCACGCTAGCGCAACCTAAACATCGTTACGCGAACACTGCAACCCTTCCGCGCGCGCGAAGGAGAGCTTTGGTGCGGTCGGGACCCATCTCTAGGCGAGCGATCTCGACACTCTTGGACACTAGCCGTTCGGACGCAGGCAAACCGGGATGGCAATTGGCTCCTCCGCGGGGCTGAGATCGACCTCGCCGCCCTTCCTCCGGCTCCTTGGGTCTTGCGGCTTCGAGACCGTTGTTTCATGGGGCGCGTGACAGCCTCACTAGAGCAGGGAGTGCTCTACCTCATCGACCGGCCTGGGGTCCGCGGCAGCGCCGAAGCCAAAGCGATTGTCGACCGCTGCTTGGTGGTGCTCACGGCCGCAAAGACGGCGGACGCCCCAACGAGGATGAGCTGAGGCGGAGGTGGACGCCCTGCGTGGTGAACTCGTGGCCTGGTCCGGCAAGGACCAGGCGCCGACTGTCAATGGAGAGTCAAGGAAGGCTTGGTCGAAGAAGGGTGTATACGCCCGAGCGTCTTGGCCAAGGGCCGCGCCGGTCAATCCAAGGCGGGGACCGCCGCAGCCGCAACGCCAGCGCAGGTTGGCTTCGAGAGCGCGTCAGCGCGTTCGGCGTGGAGAACGATGCGTCCGAAAGCCTGAAGATCGCAGACCTCCGCCTGATCGGACTGGCGGTTTCGAATGCGATCGCGGGTGATCTGGAGCGCGTCCAGAGGTAGCGGTGCCGGCTTCAGGCCTTTCTCAAGGCGCCCCGTGAAGCGGTCCCAATGGATGGGCATCACGAGGATTGCGTGCGTGTCCACGACCAATGCGCGCCAGTAGTCGCGGAAGTATTGTGCCGAAACGATGCCAAGACCCCCGATACCGAGAAATACGATCTCGGCGTTCGGTAGTGTTGGGCGGGCTCCGTGCCAGTCTGGTCCACTCGCCCGCGGCAATCCAGCGCTCGGATGCACGAGAACCCTGTGTCCGCCATACTCGATCAGGTACGACAGGTTCTCCTCGTCGTTGTACGCACCGAAGTGCGCCGGCAGGCGACGGTCCGCAGGGGTGTCCCCAGAAAGTATGTACTCGAGAACCCCCAGCGCGGGGCCGTGATCGGCCCGGTAGGCCGTCACCCGGAACGGCCCTAGGCGATACGGCTGGCCCGGCACGGGCTCGCAGGTCTGGCGTTCATGTAGCTTGCTCGCCAACATGAGATTGGCCGTCGATCTGGTTCCGACGACGATGGCCTCTGTCGGCTCCAGCGGAGAGCTGTCCGAATCTGGGCGCGTGAGTTTCGCGATGTCGGCACTGTCGAGCGCATGGTCGTGGTGAGCATGAGCGACGAGGATTGCATGGAGTCGCCTGACGCCAGCCTGCTGCAGGCGCTGCTTGATCAATCCTGTATCAGGCTTGAGCTTCCCGAACACGGTCGGGCCCAGCTTGGGTCGCGTGAAGTAGCCATCGACCAACAACTGGTCGTCGCCCGCCTTGAAGACGAGCGTGCTCACGCCGAAATAGCTGATCTCGAGCGGCGCGGCCTGCAGCCCCGCCGCCGGTGCCTCGGCCTTGGGACAAATCGCCAAAGCGGGCGTGGCTAGAAGCGCATACACCGCTCCCGCCAGACAGGTCAGCCTCTTCATGTCCGTCGTGCTCCACCCCTGTCCAGCCTGCAACGTAAGCGAAGATTTAGGCGTATTGGCAAGTTCGGGTTGCGGGTTCGTAGAAGGTCGGCACTATTGGCGTGTTCGGGGGGATCCATGCAGCATTCGGTTGTGGTCGCGGCGTTGTGCGCGGTGTTCGTAAGTGGTTGCGTTACGAGCCCGAAGCTCGGCTTGATGGAGCACAGCGCCGCTGCGACCGAGGCGTCGATCAGCATCGCATGGCAGCTTGAGAACCGATACCGGCTCATCGCCAGCCAGGTTGAAGAAGAGCGGTTCCGCAAACACCTCAGCGCCTACGCTGAGGAGTACAAGACTTGGTTCGCAAACGAGCGCTACGCGGGCCCGTTCCCAAACGTGCTCGGGTCGGATCTTCTCTATACCAATCGGATCCCGTTCTTGTCGCGCGGCAAGGCTCGGGGCCCCGGCGACAATTTCGCTACCAACTACGACACTCGGACTACAAGCTATCGTTGCCGCCGCTCGGAGAACATCGCGAGGCCACGCTGGGATGACGGCTGCGTCCCGGTCGGGCAGGGCGAGGCAAGTTGGATCCAGGACCCACGCCGTATCGCCCGCATCTCGGTCGCCAAGTGGTCCGGCCAGGAGTGCGAGTGGATCGTCGGCGATGCCCCGCGTCGCACGGCGCCATGTACGGACTTCCGCGCACCCATTCTCATCGACGTGCATACGCCCGTTACCGCGCGCGTCGTTGGATCGGGCGAGACGCTCACAAGTGAGATCTATGCGCGAGATCTCAAGATCGTCGCTCTCGGCGACTCTTTCTCTGCCGGAGAGGGCAACCCGCACTCCCAATGGCGGCTCTTCAGCCTGAAGCGGCGGCCGGCGTACTGGCTCGATCCGCGATGCCACCGCTCGTTGCTGTCGGGCCCTAGCCTCGCGTCGGCGTACATCGCCTACAACAATCCCCACACCAGCGTGACGCTACTGCACTACGGTTGCTCTGGCGCGTCCGTCGCCGATGGCGTCGCCTTGCCTTGGGCGCACCTTGAGTCGAGCAAGGGTATCGACCGTCAATGGCGTGGCTTCGAAAAGGTTTGGCAGGTCCACCGGCCCGCGGACCAGATGACGGCGGCGCTGGCGAATGGTGTGAAGTCGCCAACGCGCGAACAGCAGCCCCAACAGCCCGTTGAGCCCAATCTAGACTATCCCCGCAGCCAGATCGAACAGGCGCGCGCCGATCTCGGCGGCGTGCGCCCTGACGCCGTGTTCGTTACGGTTGGGGGCAACGACGTCGGCTTCGCAGACATTGTCAAAGGGCTCGCGGCGCACAAGTGGACGCCAGACCTGCATCCTACGCGAATCAAGGCTGACGTAGGCTCCGAAGCTCTGAACGATCAACGCCTCGCAGCGACATTGGACGAAGCGGCGTGGATTGAAGTGGCTAGAGCGACGTCGCCGAACGAGTGCGGGACAGTGCTTGCGACGAAGCCTGGGCCCGAGCGCGACACGGCAAAGCTCAAATGTGCGATTGCCCTCGTGAAACGCCGGATCGGCGAGGACGCCGCGAGCGCCACCACACTCCGCGGGCGATATCAGATCCTAGCTAAGTCGCTCGAGGAGCTGGAGCCGCAGCAGTCGGAACAGGTGTTTATAACCACCTATCCGAACTTCGTGCGGCGGTGGAAGAACGACCGGAAGCCAGGATCAACTCAAGGCAATTTGGTCGAGTGCGAAGACAGGTCGCTGGATGGGCGCCCAGGTCTGGTCCCTGGGTTCATAACCGCGATTTCTTCAGCCGGCGTTCGCGCTGGCCACGCCCGCGAGGTTGATGACCTCACCAACCCGCTTAACTCCGCCATAGTGGGGATCGCGGGCCAGGAGAAGTGGACAGTCGTCTCCCAGCACACCAAGGATGGTGAGGGAAACGGCTACTGTAGCATCCAGCGGTGGTACAACACCTACGTCGACTCCCTGTGGAACCAGGGCAACAAGCGTCTGGCGGCTCGGCCGCTTGGCAATTTCCGAGTCTCCGACAACTCGGGCCTTGTATCAGACGGGGTCGAGCTGCCTGCAGGCCAAGCCGTCGTCTGGAACGCGCCGGCGGGCTGCTTCCTCAAGCTCGACACCACGGGATCCCCGGTTGGCGGCTGCGTGCGATACCCTGATGGAACCGACCCGGTTTTCTACGGCATGACACGCAAGAAGGCTAAGGGGGTCAACCGGATCGCCGCGCCCAAGATCGAGGGCGGCGGCTATCTGGAGGAGGCCGCGTCGCTGATCGTGACGACCGGCCCCGTGCACCCGAACCTCTTCGGTCATTGCAACTACGCGGCCGCCTTGGCCACGGCGATCGGCAGCTCTGAGGGGCTCGCGGACAAGCTGTCGGCGTCGTGGCGCGACGGAAAGGATAGAGACAGGCCAGTGAAGGTCACGGACGTCTGCGCGGCCAGCGCGTGGGGTTATCAGGGGTCTCGTTGATGATGGAGACGAGAGGGCGTGAGGAACTGGAACCCCGGTGGGCCGCGCGACCGTCCGACGCGACTACCCCGGGACCACTCAAGTCCCTTCGTGGCGCGAAGCGGACGGTCGGCCAGCGATGCGGCTATGTAGCGTTATGCGAAGGGGGGACACGCCTGCCGGACTTCAGGGCGGTGGTCAGTTAGACGTCGACCTCCACCACCACACCGCTGTGGTCGCTGAGACGGCGGCCCTCCACGATACCCTCCCAAGCGCCCACAACACGGCTCTCCGGTAACGTTTCGACCGGCAAGAGCACGTCGTCGATCAGCCCATATCGTAGCAAGCCCGGCGGCACGCGCTCGAAGTGCGTCGCGCAGGCGAGGCCGGCGGCCGCCATGGCCTGCTCCAGCCGCAGCCGGCCTTCGGCAGTGCCGTAGTAATGAGGGCCGCAGGTTCATGTTGAGGTCGCCCGCGACGATCATGGGGGCCTCGGGGTGGGCTTCTTGAAAGCGAATCCAATCCTGCCCCTGCAGCGGGATAGTGCGGAATTGCTCGGACCAACCGCGCGGCTTGAGGTGGCGCGGCGGCTCACCAACGTCCGTCTGCCAGGGCAGAACCGTCCCGTAGACGACGAGCTCGCCTCCAGGCGCAGCGATGCGGGCCGCAACAGACCGATTATCGTCGGCGACCTTGAGGGTCTCCTGGACGGGCCAGCGGCTCCAGATCGTCACCCAGCGCCCACCTGGCTCTGAGGAGGTCCTGGGGGCCGTGCTCGCCGCCTCGTAGCCGTCCAGCGCGACCCGGTCGTTGGTCTCGGTCAGCACCCAGATGTCGGCAGCGGCATGACGCAGGACATCCTGGCGGGCCGCATCGTGCCGATGCGCCCGAGCGTGCTCCAGGTTCCAGACGCCTATGCGTAGCGTCACGCCGTCTCCCGATTCCGATAGCGGACGTACATCATGACCATCAAGCGGATCACCTCCGGAGAGGAGTCGAACCAGCGGAACGGGTCATGGGTCTTCTTCTGACGGGCAACTTCGCCCGCCTAGACCTCACCCCTTACTGCGCGGTGCATTTCGTCTGACAATGCCCCTTTGGGCCCTCGTCGCCGATCTCGTTACGGGCGAGATCGAGCCGGGTGAGGCTGTTGAGATGCGTTGCACTTGCTAGCGCCTTTGCGCCCTCGACGCCGATCTCGTTGCCGCCGAGATCGAGCGTGGTGAGGCTGTTGAGATGCGTCGCACCTGCCAGCGCCTTTGCGCCCTCGTCGCCGATGCTGTTGCTGTCGAGATTGAGCGTGATGAGGCTGCCAAGATGCGCCGCACCTGCCAGCGCCTGTGCGCCCTTTACGCCGAACCTGTTGCTGCCCGCGAGGCGACAAAAATGGCGTTCTTGTGCAGAATGCCGAACTGCGTCGCCACCAGAGCTTAGATGACCGCTGTGGAAGGCCGCGTATTAAACTGTATCAGGCTCCACGCGACTCTGTCGGCATCCTCAGCCGGATCGCTTCTGGCGATGAATCGAACCAGCGGAACGGGTCGTGGGTCTTGTTCTGACGGGGCCATTTCACCCGACTAAACCCCTCCTCTTACTGGGCGGTGCATTTAAGCTGACACTGCCCAGCCAGCAGAAATGTCCGGAATCCGCAGAACAACCAAGGTCTGCTCCTGGCGCTACCCTGACCCTGCCATAACCAGTTCGGACGTTCGGACGAGTGGGCTGCAGGGCTACCTCAGAGCATGTGGCTAGCAGTTTGGAGACGCCGCGTTGTCACTTGATGCTCAAATTGGCGGACTTGACGCGGTTGGCGCGTCCTAGAAGCCAGCTCGTACCGGTAAATCTTTGAGGTACGGCCGGATTGGGCCGACATTATTGGCAGCGCACTAGGTCCCGCGCATCCGTGCGGTCGCGGCCGTTACCGTGCTTGTAGATCAGGCGGTCGCCGACCTTCAGGGTCTTGAGGCCTGAACGCTCGACCTGGGTGATGTGGACGAAAGCCTCTCCCCCGCCGGCATCGGGCTTTATGAAGCCGTATCCCTTGGCTTCGTTGAAGAAGCCCACGGTTCCGACCACGCGGCCGTCGGAGCCTTGGCAGGCCACAATCTTCTCGGCCTTGGGTTCACGCACCTTGGCCTGTGCGGGAAGGACCAAGAAACCCATAAGGACGATTGCCTTGACGATGCGCATCTCAACTCCGTTCTCGAGGGCATATGTTCGGTCGGCTCCACGATTTCCGCAAGGGATCGGGCGGTACGAAGATGGAGCTCTTTCGTCAGCATGAAAGGATTGTTAGGTCGTATTGCCGCTCCTGTTGGCAGCGCCGCTGCTCGGCGAGCCAAGCCCGTCCAGCTTCGGATTCCGCAAAGGCTTTGGCGGCGCCCGACAAGAGCAGGAACATCCCCGCCAGCTTCACGCGGCGATCGATCTGCGGCTGGAAGGCTCCATTAGTCGCGGCCAGATTCGACCAGCCCGGCTCGAACGCCGCCCGGTCCGCGGTCGGGATCAGTGCATGGCGCAGGGCGTGGCTCGGATCATTCTTCTGGAAATAGACCACCTCGACATGCCGACGCTGCCCCGCAATCGGGTTGGGCTGTGCCAGAAGGCCCAGGAAAGCGTTGGGTTGGTGGAAATTGAAGCCGTCGATGGCGAGTACAACAGAATTGCCGTCAAGAGGCAGGGCCTCGGCTGCGCGCCCGGGAACCATCCGCAGGCCAGAGTAACCGTACCAGGTCTGGCCTTCCTCCATTCCTGTGATCTCGAGGATCTCCGTGGGCTGGAACGGCAGTGCGCGGCCCAATCCCTCCAAGGGATAGTAGGCCCCATCGCTAACGTGACCAGCGGCGACATCTCCGACCCGGGTGGCGGCCAGCGGATAAGCGACATTGGGGCGGCCCCGGACCAGGAAGGGCTGCTTGTACTGATACCGTCCCAGCGTTGCCGACAACACCTCGCCGGGCTTGATCGCGTTGGGGCCCGTGGTCACGTCGATCGTGAAGGTGGGGCAACTGCGGATCACCGTTGTGCCAGGGATGTAGCGGCGGGCCATGTCGTAAACGGGCGCCGCCACTTGGACGCAGCCCGCTGGGACATTGCCCACCTGGGCAGGGGCCGGTTGGGCGGCGCCGACGGCGGGGACGAGCGTCACCAGGGCTAGGATCGAAGCGGTCAGTCTGGTCATTTCAGGTCTCCTGCAACTGTCGTGTTCTAGAAAATGAAATCGCCCGGCCCCAGAGGAGCAAAGCCCCGGACCTGGATCTGAAGGTCGACATAGCCGTCGCCGTTCACGTCGCCCTGGATGAGCCCGTTTGCGTAGCGCAGTTCGCCCGCGACGCGGTGGAAAGCCTGATCGGCAATGTAGGTGAACGCCTGGTCCCCGGCCGCGCGGGTGTTGGCGTCGATGGCCGACAGGTCGACGATGTCCTGGCCGCGCGTGAAGTCTGCGATGACGTCGACCCTCCGCGGGAAACTCTCGTCCGTGCTGCCGTAGGCGAACCTGTCGAGGCCGGCGCCACCGGTCAGCGTATCGGCCCCGAGACCGCCGATCAGGGTGTCGTTGCCGGCCCGTCCGTCCAGCATGTCGTTGCCGGCCCCGCCGTCCAGAAGGTTATCCCCCGCCGAGCCGCGGATCGTGTCGACGAAGGCTGAGCCAACGACATTCTCGATGTTCTTGAAGGTAAAAGCTGAGCCGTACGGGTTGAACATGCCCAGCGTCGGCGTGGTCTGGGACTGGCCGAGGGTGATGTCGGTGACCCAGCCGCCAATGTAGGCGTGCCAGACGTTGAGGACGAGGGTGTCCACCCCGCCCAGGCCATCGACGACCTCGCCGTTGCCTGTGACCGAGATTCGGTCGGCGCCGCTTGTGCCGACAATGTTTTGGCGCGCCATGATCTTCTCCTAATTTCAGTCGCCTGGTCGGCGGCCGAGGGACTGTTGCAGGGGGGCGGGCCGCTCGTTCCCGAGGGCTGTCCACGCCTTGGGGGGCCGGGCCGGAGCTTCCGTTGTTGTAGGTCGCAGAGTCGGGCGCGAGACGTGATCGCGAGGCGCCCTCAGAGCGTCAGTAGGCTTTCTCGCGACCGCCGATGATCAGCTTCTCGCCCTGGCAGAGGTTGCCGGGGTCTTGGCAGCTCGTGTCGTCGCTCTGCGGAGGGGGCGCCAACATGGACTTCAACACCGGCGTCAGCACCGCGGAGTTGAACTTCAGGCGGCTGACCACCTGCTGATACTGGCGGGCCACGATGTAGGTTTCGCGGATCCCGGCGGCCTTGGAGGCCTGAAGGAAGCCGATGCCCAGCTTCATCTCCTCGTTGTAAGCCTGCTCGGTCATGGTCGGGAAGCCGCTGAGCAGAACCTCAAGGTCGCGCAGGATGGCGCTGGCCTTGACGATGTTGGCGCGCTTGTAGCCCGCGGCGATGGCCTCGTTGGCCCACTCGACAGCCTTGCTGGTGTCGAAAGTGTGGACCTGGGCTCGGGCGCGTTGGGCCGTGTAGCGGGCCTTGCGCGCCGGGTCGGTCGCGGCCGCGGCGGCTTCCCCGCAGGCTTTGATCGCCAGGGTGCTGTTGGAGCCCAGGACCAGCTCGCCGGCGCCCGGCCCGATGCCTGTGGTCCCGGGGAAACCGGCCACGCAGTCGCAGGCTTCCTCCGGCGTGTAGTCGCGCGGGACCCGGCACTGCTTCTGCTTGGCCAGCAGACTCGCGGGGCTGCGGTCGTAGGTGCGGTAGAGCTCGTAGTCGGTCAGGACCTTCTGGTAATTGTTGCGCTTCGGACCCGTCGCCAGCCCGTACGCGGCGGCGTCGGCTCCGTTGGCGGCCTTGGTGATGTCACCGATGAAGCGGGTGAAGTCCTGTGGATTGTTCGCCGCCTTATCGAACATGTCGCTCCAGGTGTTGAGACCCGAAAACTGCTCCGGCCGATAGGCGCGGCCGGCCGCGGCGGTGGAGGCGGTTGGCAGGCGGGCGACCGCGCCCGCCGCCGCAGTCGTCGACCGCCTGGCCGGCGTGGTGGTCTGCGCGTGGTCCTCACCGCCTCCATCGCGGCCGCCGGAGCGCCCGGAGTCGGCGGGGAGGGTCGACGACGGCTGTTCCCGGGTCTTCACGGCGGCGGCACGGGCGCGCTCAGCCATTTCGCAGACCTGTCTCGCGCGGGCGTCGAACATCCCCATGAGCTTGCAGGCGTCGCTGGCCGCATGGGCTTGCGGACCCGCCAGGCCTGCTGTGGTGGCCAGGAGGCCGGCTGCGATTGATGATCTGAGGTTGGGCATGGGGTCGTCCTTTGGGCATTTCCGGCCGCGCGAAGGGCGTCGGCGACAAGTGGATGGCGTCGTTGTGGAGTGCTGGTGGGGAGGAGGTTGCGGAGTGGGCCGAAGCCCTAAGGCGGAAACACCGCGCCGTAGTTGGTGGCTAGCAGCTGGACGCGATCGAAGGTCAACCGCACCTGACCGAGCGCCTCGTCGTGCATCTGCAGGATGCGGCGGGTCTTCTGGACGCCGGTCAGCGATGGCGAGGCCGACTGGGTCAGGAGTTGGTCGGCGGCTTGCCGCGCTCGGGCCGCCCGCACTCCGTCCTTGCCGCTGAGGTCCAGCCAGAGCCGCTCCAGTTTGGCGGCCCGGATCCAGGCGAAGGCGTGGTTTGCGTAGGCCGTTTGGAATTCGGCAGGACAGCCTCGCGTGTCCACCGCTCGCACGGCCTCGGCGCGCGCTTGCGGGTCGCGGACGGTCCGCGTTCGACTATCCGCCTGCAGGACGCGTTCGATGCAGGCGCGGGCGCTTGCCAGTTGTGCTGCTTGGGCTCCCGGCGCGGTTGGAGGCGAGGGATTGGGCCCGCCGCATGCCGAAAACGCGAAGAGCAGGGGGATCACGGTGAGACGGCTACGCATGAGGGCCTCCCGGGCGCCGTACTGCATGCGGCGCAATGTCCTGGAGTCGGACCGGCGGGTCGGCGACCTCGGCGCACTGCCGGTAGTCGAGGGTGCCCCACAGAGTCCCCAGCGGGACCCAGCCCGTCCGGCGCTCCGCCGCAATTCGGCACCAACCTTGCCGACAGACCTTCAGCTGGGCGAGTGCGTTGGGCGCCAGCGCCACCCTCCGAGCCGCAAGGTCATGTGGCGAAGGGCGAAGCAGAGCGGCCGTGGCCATCCGGTTCTGCACCCAGCGATTAGAGCTGACGTTCTTCGACCATACCCAGGCGCGGCCCCCGACAGGATCGCACACGCGAAGCCAGTCTTCATGCTCGGCGATCACCTGCAGAGGCAGGTTCCTCGCTGTGAAGATCCAAAGGATGCGGGCCTGGCGGTCCGGGCGCGCCCGGGCGTTGACCCGGTCGTGTTTCAGCGAAACCCAGCGCGGGACCCGCTGGCCAGAGGGTGTAGCGTAGTTAGCCGCGTCGGCTCCGACGCTGCAGGCCGCCACCAAGCCTGCGAGGGCCGCGGCGCCGGCGCGAACCGGCCCTTTGCCGGCCGGCCGGCGACGAGATTCAGCTTGGGGGGGGTGGGGCATGGCGCGTGAGCTCGGAGGGTTCAGCGCGGCGGCTCAATGGCAGGTGCCATAGGCCCGGTCGCCCCATGCGCAACCCACCGAGGTGTCAGCCGACGGCGGGGGCGCGGAGGACTGGCTCGGCTCCGTCCGGTAGTAATAGGCGTCGTTGGTGCTGCGACTGTACGACGAACCGGCGGCCGCGTCGCCAGAGCCGCGCCTGCCGCTGGTCCCCGAGACGGCCTTGGCCACAACGTAGGCGCCGCCGATCAAGGCCGCGGTGCAGATGAAGGGATGTTCTTCGCAGAACGCCTTGTCGCGCCCGCTGGCGTTTGACCCCGGCGCGTTTGCCGCGACGCCTTGCCCGAAGACAGCATCGGAGACCGTGTTCACGGTCACCTTCATCGCCGTGTAGTTGTTGCGGGCGTCGACATACCACACGGTCGCCGCAGCGCCTGGCGCGCCGGCGCTCACGATCGCCAGCATGTCCTGGCTGGACCTCAGATTGAAGCCGTTGACGCTGTAGATGTAGTCGCCGGGCTGCAGAACAGAGTAGAGCTTCGAGCCAGGAAAAACCCTGGTGACCTTGAGGACCTGGAAGCCGTTCCAGGTGTAGCCGGCCTCGGTCTCGACCCCGAGCCGTCCGCCCGCGTCGGGAAGGTTCAGTGCGGGATATTGCGGGCCGCCCGCAGACAACGTTCCGGGCGACGCCCAGGCCTGCGTGCCGACGGGAGCCAGGGCCAGGGAGAGCGCCACGGCGGCGGCGGTGAAAGCTTTCATATCGGTGCTCCTAGCGGTGCGAGCGGTAGGTCCGCCCAGCTCATGACCCGACGATCGGCGCCAGCGGGTCTCGCGGCAATTTACAAAGGCCGTAACCGTGCGGCGGCGCTGCGGACGATTGTATTAGACGGAGCGGGGAAGGCGGCTATCGTGCCCGCGTATCGAGGGGGAGTTGGATGCCGCGTAGCGAGCGACTGGATGTGCGGAGCGTGATGTTCGGATTGGTGGTGCTGCTCTTCGCGCTGTCCAGCTCGTCCACCTCGGCGGAGCAGGACGATGAGCCCGAGCCCCCGCCACCGCCGGTGGAGATCGCGCTGGGGAATGAGTTCCTGAACCAGGGCGCAGCGGCGCGCGCGCTGACGGAATACACCAAGGCTCTGCGCAAGGCGCCTGACAACGCCGACGCTCTGATCGGTCGTGCGGACGCCTACCTTGCGCTCAAGAACTACGATGCCGCGCTCAATGACTACAATCGTGCGGTGGCGGTGTCCGACCACCCGGCAGACGCCCTCCTGGCACGCTCAGGCTACTTTAATGCTAGAGGAATGGTCAGAGAAGAGGAGCGGGACCTCGACGGGGTTCTGAGGCTTTGGCCCGAAAACACGTCGGCGCTTATCGCGCGCGGTATCATCTATCGAAACCGTGGCGACATCGCAGGCGCGCTAAAGGACCATCGGCAGGCCGCCAATCCTCGCTTCAAGGGCAGACGGGTCGATCCCTTCGCCTACTGGAACATTGGGCTTGATCTGGCGGCGGAGGAGAAGTTTGGCGAGGCGATCAAGGAATACGACCAGGCCCTGGCCATCAACCCGCGGATGGTTGGTGTTTTGACAAGCCGTGGCGATGCACGCCGGTATACCCGCGCCTGGGACGCCGCGATCGAGGACTACAACGAGGCGCTTAGGATCGATCCGGAGAACGACTGGGTCTTCTACAATCGAGGGCGCGCGCGGTGGGGAAGGGGTGACCTTCGACTCGCGCTCGCGGATTTCGACGCGGCGATCCGCCGGAAGCCGCAGCTCGCATTTCTCTATCTCGCCCGGGCGGAGCTTCAGATTGACCTGGAGCGTCCGGAGCTCGCCCTGGCCGATGCCAACAGATCCATCGAGTTGGATCCGAAGGAGGCCCGCGCCTACGTCGTCCGTGGTCGAATCGCATTGGGCGATCCCAAAGGCGTCCGGGGGCTTTCTGATCTGGATAAGGCGCTGCAAATGGCGCCGGACGACGCTGACGCCTTGATCTACCGTTCGGAACTGCACGCTCGGAACGGCCGCAATCGCGAGGCTTTGATAGACGCAGAGAGGGCGGTTTCGCTCGACCCCGGCAACATCGACGCGATAGGCGCGCGGGGTATGGCCAAGCTCTACAGCAACGACTCGCTCGGGGCCTTGGCGGATTTCGACAGTGTCGTGAAGCGGGACCCGACTTCGTTCAAGGGCTGGGCAGGCCGGGGCGCCGCACACCGAAGACTTAGTGCCTTCGATGACGCCATCTTTGACTACAACAAACTGCTTGAGTTGAGGCCCAACGATCCATTGGTCTTCTCCGATCTTTCCCGGGCCCTGTTCGGAAAGGGTCAACTCGACATGGCGCTCGCGCGTGTGGATCAGGCCATTGAGGGCCTACCCGACGACCCGGACGTTTTGATGCTGCGGGGTCGTTTCCTGCGGGTCTCGGGCCAGTTTGAAAAGGCCTTGGCCGATCATGAGCGGGCAGTCGCGCTCCGACCGCAGCTCGCGGATGCTTACCACGAACGCGGTGCGACCCTCGTCGAGCTGGGCAAGCATGACCAGGCCCTGAAGGATTTCGACCGCGCGATCCGGCTCTCGCCCAATCACATGGATACGCTATCCGATCGGGCGGACCTCTACGTGGATCGCGGACAATACGACCTGGCGCTTGCCGATTTGAATCAAGCTATCCGCGCCTGGCCGGATGAGGCGGACCTTTACATAGACAGGAGCATGATCTTTGCGAGAAGGCGGGACGACATGCGCGCCCAGCAGGATCTCGAACAGGCCATCAAACTTGATCCAAGGTCGGGCAAGCCTTTCGCCTATCGCGCCGTAATCCATCGCGAGCGCGGGCGCGATGAACTGGCCGAGGATGAACTGAGAAAGGCCATCGCAATTGATCCCAGCGACTACCTCGTTCTCTACCTGCGGAGCCTCATCCGCGTCGAGGAAGAGCGTTTTGAATTGGCCATCGCCGATCTGGAGGCCGCGCGGTCATCAGCGCCGTGGCTGAGCAAGTCAATTGACAGGCAAATGGCTGATGTCCGTGGAGCGATGTCGGCCTTAAGGGACCGCAACTTCCCGGGCGACGGGCGGCGTATCGCCTTGATCCTGGCAAACGAGTCCTACGCGAACCTACCGAGTCTCCCCAACGCAGGCCATGACGCCCAGGATGTGGCGGCGGCGCTGAAGGCGCTCGGCTACCAAGTTTACGGCTTTCCGAAGGTGGGGTTCACTCAGGCCGAAATGGAGGACGAGATCGAGTCTTTCCAAAAATCGGCAAAGAACGCGTCGGCAGCCTTCGTCTGGTACGCGGGCCATGGCCAGCAGTTCGAAGTCACCGGCGGCAGCACGGAGAATTTCCTGCTGCCGACCGACTTCGGCGCGAACGACAACGCCCCGACACGGGCCGTGTCCCTGGACAGCCTGCTCAATGCCGTGAGTCCGGCCAAGACCCTGCGCGTGGCGGTGATCGATGCCTGCCGCAAGTCTTTGCGTCTGAGAACAGGCGGCGGACGGGTGGGGCTGCGTCAGACCAGCCGCAAAGGCCTGCTGGTCATAAACACCACAAGCTCCAACAGCACCGCCCAGGACGGGAAAGGCTACAATTCGCCCTACGCTCAGGCCTTCCTGGAGGCGCTTCGTCGCGGGGAGGGCGCACTGGATGTCCGTTTGTTCTTCGGTGGCGTCGAGAAGCGCGCGGCGGAAATCGCTCTGGGCGGCGGCGCGGCGCAGACACCGGAATCGCGCGGCCTGCTCGACACGAACGCGACCATCACGCTCGCAGGCAAGTAGGCGAGCTAGGCGCCACCTCTCCGGTGACCAGCGCCAGGAAAAGGCCCGGGCGGCGCTCAATGCGCAGCTGCAGCCCGTCCAGGCGGCAGAACCGGATGGCCAGCGACAGACCGATCCCATGGCCGGCGATTGAGTCCGTATCGGCGCCCCGCACACCGGGTTCCAGCAGGCGCGCAGTCGGCTCGGTCGCCTCGCCCGCATCGGAATTGGCGAATGAGACCGTGAAACGGTCTTCCTCTCGGCGCCATCGGATGGAAAGGTCGCCCCCCTGGGCGGCATACTTCAGGGCATTGCCCACCAAGTTTTCGACCGTGTGCCGGACCAACAGGCCGCCGCCGATGGCGAGGATGGCGGCGTCGGCTGGGATGTCGATGGTGACCTTCAAGCCGCGATCGCGGAAGCGCGCGAGGTACGGTTCTACGACCTGCTCTATCAGCAGGCGCACCTCGATGCGACGGAAGGAATCCCGATCCGGACTCTCCGCGTAGCGCCGCAGAAGCGTCAGGAAATCGTTGAACTCCGTCTCCAACAGGCCCAGCCCTTCGCCAGCATCACGCAGGAGTTCTCGCGTACGCTCTGGCGAGGTCGGCGCCCGCCGGTAGGCGTCCTCCACGGCCTGTCGAACGTGGGTCAAGCGGCCGCGATACTCATGGGCGATCGCGCCCGTGATGCTCTCCAGTTGCTCGATATGCTCGGTCGTGGCCCGCGCCGCGCCGGCTACGCTGCGCGCGAGGCCTCCGAGTTCGTCCGGGGCGTCGGCGGCGTCGGCAGTCGATTTCCACTGTCCCTTCTGGAGGGCGGCGAGGGCCTCGTTCAGTTCCTGGATCCGCCTCCGGTATGACACTGCGATCAGGCTCCCGAAGGTGCCGAGCAGAACGAGCTGAAACAGACCCAGCGCCAGAGCGGCCCGCCAGACCAGCCCCGTCTGCGTGTCGATCCTCTGGCCAGCATAGATGGTCAGCGTCGGGGCGCCGGCGATGGTTAAGCAGCTGATCAGCAGCGGCTGAGGCCCCTTCGTCCGCCAATGAACCGGGCTGGCGGGTGACTCGCCGCGGGGCGTCGGCTTGGCGGGGCATCGCACCCCGGGCGGCAGTTCCGCGCCGAAGCTGTCTACCGCCCGAATGACGCCGGGCGTGATCTCAAGCCGGTAGAAGACATCGCCGGCGTGCTGCGACTGGGGCGTCTGGGTCGCAATCTGCGACATGATGAGCGCAGTGGTCGGCACGCTTGCGTCGCCGGACAGCAGCGCGGCGCGTAGGACGAGGGTCAGCTGCGCGTCAACCGCCATCGCGGCGACCTCGGTTGCTCGGCTGATGGCGAGCTTCGAGAGTATGACCCCGCCGGTGACGCTGAGCGCCGTGGTGAGGAGGACCATCGCGGCGACGAAGCTCGCGAACCGGGTGATGACTGAGCCGCGGATCATCCGCCGGCTAGCCTTCCAACAGGTTGAACTCGAGACGCCAGCCCCGGGGGACCCCGCCCATGGGGTCACCGTCCTCGAACTTGATGATGTCGGGCACCTCGGCCGCCCTGAGAAGGGCGCGCAGGCGGACCAGATGTACGTCGGCCGTCTTGCTGTCGATCACTGCCTTGCCGGCCTCGGTCCCCCGGCTTCGCCAGACGTTGATCAGCAACATGTCTCGGGTCACGACCAGCGGACTGTTGATCGCCATGTAGGCCAGCAGCCGGAAAAGCTTGGCGCTCATCATGATCCGGCGGCCCTTGTAGCGCACGACCCGGTCGAGGAGGTCGATCTCGAGCGCACCGCGCACAATGATCCCGGCCCGTTGATTGCGCCTTGCAAGCGCCCCGACGCGGGCGACCAGCTCGCCGGAGTCGTACGGCTTGCCGAGGTAGTCGTCGGCGCCGCGGTCGAGGCCCTCCACGGCGGCCACGGTGTCGCGCATCGACGTTAGCATGAGAATGGGAGTAATGACGCCCTGGCGCCGGAGGTCCACGACGAAGTCGAGACCTTCGCCGTCCGGCAGGGTGCGGTCGACGACCAGAAGGTCGAAAGCGCCCGGGCCAAATCGCGCCCGGGCGGCCACCAAATGGTCGACGTGGTCCACCCTCCAACCCTGCTCCTGAAACAGCTCGACGAGGCTTCCGGCGATGCGAAGGTCATCCTCGATCAGCAGGATCCGAGTCTGCGAATTGCGGTCGGATAGATCCTCATCAAGGAAGTCTTGGCCAGCCATCATGTACCCCGTTCCGCACGCGACGACAGGGTCGAGCCGGATGCGGATCGTGCCATCGGCCTCGGACCCGCGCCAGGAACAGAATCTGTTGCCGCGCCTGCTAGGCTGGGCCCCTGAACTTGACGCTGGGCCGGGGGACAGCTCTACCCTTGTGCAGTCAAACGTCGTCGATCGCCAGCGCGGGAAATCCAGGCTGAATGAGGTGTTCCCTGCGCTCCGCGGTCCGAACAGCGATCGGCGCGGCGATCCTAGCTGCCGCGGCCTTCTCAGCACCGGGGGGATGGGCGTCGGAGTCCCCGCAGGGCGTAATTAGGACGGCGCAGTTCGCCGCGGAGTTGGAAGAGCGGGGCCGGGCGCTTGGCGACCCCTACTTGTTGGTCGCGGCCGCACGAATGCGTACGGCGGCAGGTATCGATCCGGGCGGGGCCCTGCTGGACGAGGCTGCGGCTCTCGCGGGCGATGACCCAGCCGCGCGGCAGGCGGTGGAGGCGGCCAGCGCGGCCCCTAGCCGCGCCCCGTTCAAGCCGATGATCCCGGACAAGACGCCGATTGAATCCATTCGCGCGGGCGGCGAGGTCAGCCGCACAATCCGAATTGGCCCAGGCCAAGTGCTCATGGCTATTTCGGTTTTCGGCGACCACGCCGACGAAGTTCGCGGCAGGCTGATCGTAGAGGTTCGCGATACTCAGGGACGGGTCGTGTCTGCCACTCCGCCGTCAACGCCCGCCTACATGAGCTGGCCCAACGCGACCGGCGGCAGGTTCGTCGTCAAGATCCGTAACCGCGCCGCCCGTGATGGCCGTGTGCAGGTGATCTACGTCCACGAATAGTGAGCCGCGACGCCGATCCCGGCGCGGTTACAGTCATTGTTCCTCCCCATCCACCCGAGTTTCCGCGATCCTTTGTTCATCGGGTGCGGGATGGTCCCGCGCCGCCACGGCAAAGCTGCCGGGCGGTCGCCCGAAAAGGCAGTGGAGCAAACTCGTGAATCGTCTGATTCTGACCGCGATCTGCGGGGCCATGCTGGTGGTGTCGGCCTGCAACAGCCACGACAGCGCGGCCGATGCGCAACGGGCCGCCGCGGCGGCGGAGGCCGCGGCCCAAGTGAGCATCCGCGCCGTGCTGAGCGCCGACGCGGCCACGGCGTCCATCACCGACGTGACCGCACGCGCGGGAGCGATGCGAGCGATCGACCTGACGGGCTGCCCGCAGGAGTTCAGCGTGGCCTACATCAAGCACGTTGGCGCGTGGGAACGCTCCGCCCAGATTGAGAATGCGCTCGCCGAGCTGAACAGCAGGGAAAGCGCCCTCGTCACCGTGGGTGCGTCGTTCATTTCGAAACAACTTGGCATCGGCGCGACGCCGATCGTCGATCATCTTCGCGAGAGCCAGCGCCTAAGCGCGCTTCGGCAGGAAGCCGCCAACGAGGTCAGCCTGACGTTTAACCAGGTCGAAGCGGTGGCCAGAGCCTTTGGTGTCCTCGGCGAGCGCTAAGTCCCGGAGACGCGCGTATGGCCAACGGCCAAGGGGGCGGAGGCGCCCGGATGCACCTCGCAAATCCACCGTTACCGTTACACTGCCATCGGCCGAGGATTCGATGATCTTGTAACGGGAGACTACCTCATTCCTGCAGGCGCCATAGGCGCTGGTCACGAGCTTCCCGACAAAGCTACCTGCATTCGCTTGGGCCGAGAAGAACACCATCGTCGATGACGGGATTGATGAGCATCCGTCCGGCATTGGACCGAACTGCTCCACAAACCCGGTCAGATCCTTATTCAGTCCGCGCCAGCGCTCAGGAACAGTAAACTCACCAACAGTCCGCACCTGACGTGTTTTTCCGTCTTCAATTGAAGCCTTCCACACAAAGCCGCCATATGGCGCACGCTCCTTGCAACAAGCTTCTGCGTCCCGTCGCCACCGCGTCGGCAACTTGCACTCAAATCGATCCCAAACCTGAACTCAGGATCGCGCGGACGAGTGTCAGTAAGAGTTCTGAGGTCCGATAATGGCGCGAAGCGGTCACTTGTTTCGTTAGTTAGGAGCCAACGGTTCGACTCCGCCGCCACGCCCCGTTTGATAGACTTGGCCGATCCGCCGACCGACCGAACTTGAGGCTGAGCTTGCGCGGCTTGACCTTGGAGGGATGAGACGGACCCTTGCGTCCGCATGGACCACCTGACCCAGTCAAAGCTGGCCGAATTCGAGCAATGCGAAAAGCGCTTCTGGCTGGCCCTCCATCGCCCTGAGTTGGCGATGGTCGCCGACCCTGCAGCGTTCGCAACCGGCCACGCCGTTGGCGCTATCGCGCGGTCGAACCTGCCGACCGGCCGCCTGATCGAAGACCGCGATCCGGACGCCGCCGTCGCCGCGACCCGGGACGCGCTGTCGGCGGCTGATCGCACCCCAATCTTCGAAGCCGCCTTCCTCCACGAAGGCGTCTACGTGCGGACGGACATCCTGGAGCCAACCTCGGGCGGCTGGCGGCTTGCCGAGGTCAAAAGCAGCAGCGCGGTGAAGAGCTACCAGCTCACGGATCTCGCGACCCAGGTCTGGACCGCCGTTGGCGCCGGCCTGCCGCTCACCGAGGCTGTCGTCCGCCTGATCGATACATCGTTCGTCTACGAGGGCGGGGAGGACTACCGCGGGCTCTTCAAGGATGTCGTCGTCGATGACAGGGTTGCGGACCTCCTCGGGCGCCGAGAGGGCGTTGCACAAGCCGCTAGGGTCACAGCTTCGGGCGAGGAACCCGCCAAGGCCGTCGGCGAACACTGCGCGGAGCCCTTTGTGTGCCCGTTCGCGGGTCATTGCCACGCGGAGCTCCCAGCGGCCCCTGACTTTCCGGTCTGGCTCTTGCCCGGCAAGGCCGGGAAAGCGACCGCCGCCAGGCTCGCCGCCGAGGGCATCGCCGACCTGCGTGAGGCGCCCCGCGAAGGTTTCGTCGCCGCCCATGAGCTGCGGATCTACGACGCCAGCCGATCGGGGGTAGCGTTCCATGACCGCGATGCGATGGCGGCGGCGACCGCGGACTGGGCTTATCCGCGTTCCTTCCTGGATTTCGAAACCGTGGCGCCGGCCATCCCGCGGTGGGCGGGGACGCGCCCCTACGAGGCCATCCCGTTCCAGTTCTCCTGCCACGTCCAGGCTGAGGGGGGCGGCCTTGAGCACCATGGTTTCCTCGATCTCAGCGGGGCCGATCCGCGGCGCGGCTGCGCCGAGGCGCTGCTGGAGGTGCTGGGCGATCGCGGCGCCATCATCACCTACAACCTCGCCACCGAACGCGGCGTGATCTGCGGGCTTGCCGAACAGTTCGCAGACCTGCGCGAAGCCCTGCTCGCCTGCGCGGCGCGGCTGGTCGACGCCCTGCCGCTGGTGCGGGCGCACTACTACCACCCGCAGATGATGGGCTCGTACTCAATCAAGGCGGTGTTGCCGGCGGTGGCGCCCGGACTCTCCTACGACGACCTCGACGAGGTGCGCGACGGACTTGCGGCCCAGCGCGCCTACCTCGAGGCCATCCAGCCCGGCGCCACGGCCGAACGACGCGCCGCATTGCACGAACGGCTCACCGCCTACTGCCGGCTCGATACGCTAACGATGGTCGAGCTCGTCGCAACCTTGTGCGACCCCTAAGCGTCGAAGGCGGAGCGCCCGCGCAAGGGTCGTCCATGGCCGTCATGACCCGCCAAGCCCTGTTCGAGGCGGCCTGGGAGCGTCCGCTGACGGACATCGCTGAGGACATCGGGATCACGTCCACCGGCCTGAAGAAGATCTGCGACCGGCACGACATCCCGACGCCGGGCCGCGGCTACTGGGCGCAGGTGCGGGCGGGCCGCACCTTTCCCCGCCCAAAGTTGCGTCCGGTGGAGGACCCGCGGCTGGAGGCGGTGCGGATCACCGGCGCCCGGCCGCTGCCGCCGGTGGTCGCAGCGGCCATGCAGAAGGTGCGCGACGACCTCCCGAGCGTCCGCAAGCCACGAGGCAAATCGAAGCCGCCGGCGGTGGTTGAAACCGTTGCGGCGAAGGGTGAGGCCCCATCGGCGGAGGCCGCGCCCGTAGATCCGACGCCGGAAGCGGCCGATGCCGCTCGCCCGGAGCGCCGGGACCTGGCGGCGACCCGCAAGGCGCTCGCCAAGGCCCGGCCGGACGAGATGGGCTACACGCGGGTCTTCGGGAAAGGGGTCGTCTCGGCGCAATTGGGCGCCGAAGCGCACGGCGCCGCGCTGCGGTTTCTGGACCTGTTGCTTGAGGCCGCGGAGGCGCGGGGCTGGCGCTTGGAACCCACAGACGACGGCGCCGTCTTGCGGGTTGAGGGCGAAGCGCTCGCCATCCGGATCGAGGATCGGCCGAAGCAGGTTCCGCACACGCCGACGGCCCAGGAGCGCGCCGTCCAGGCGCAGCGGGAACGCTGGGGCGGCAGCGGTCAGGTTTGGCGAACCTAGGACCAAGTCCCGTCCGGACGCCTGGCCTTGGTGATCGAGGAGAACCTCTGGTCGCGGATGCGGCGCACCTATTCGCGGCGGGGCGGCTTTGCGCTGGAGGACTCACTCGGCGTGATCCTGGAAGGGCTGGCCGGCCACGCGGCCATGAAGTCCGAGACCCGCCGCAAGCGCGAGGAGGAGGCGCGCCTGCGAGCGCTGGCCGAGGCGCGTCGCAAGCGGATCGAGGCGTTCCGCAAACGCGAGGCGCGGCGCGACGAATTCGTGCAGATGGTCGCTGACACCCTGGATGCCCGAGCGCGCCTACAGAGGGTCCTGGATCATGTGGTCGCCTGCGATCCTACCGAGCGACCCCGGCTCAAGATCCTGGAGTCCTGGGTCCAACGCCGGCTGGGCGCGATCGATGCGCGCCTCGGTCCGGTGGCGCTCGACATCTCTGCGCGGCACGCGGAAGTGGGGCTCGCCGAACCGCCACCGCCGTTCGACAAGCCGGACTGGCATTCTCCGCCGAAGGTGGCGCTGCATCTGTGGAGGCTTTCGACCGAGGACGACATGGCGCATGGCGAGGACGAACTGGAATGGGCGATCGCCGAAGGCTTGATCGCCGACCCTGGGACGCCGCCGAGCGAAGACGAACCGGCGTGCTGAGAGGCCATATTAGGCGCGAAGGGGTTCGAATCCCCTTCGCTCGGTTTCACGGCACCGTGCCACGCTGCTTGATCGTCCGGACACGCGGCGTCGCTGAATTGCCTCTCCTGGGCGCGCTGCAGACGCTTGCCCTGGCGGGATCTCGACAGGCCCTGAATGTAAAGGCCAAGCTAATGTGTGAGAGCTAGCGAGACATAAGTGACCAAGTTCAACGAAAGCACCGCCGGGCGCAGCTTCTACGCCGCCTCCGTGGCTACTTTCCTCACTACCGACAGCGCTACCATTGTCGGCCAACTTTCCAGCCGCCATGTCGCCTTTCACGCCTCAGCCGAGGCGGAACAGATTCGTGCCTGGGAGCGCGAAATCCAGCTTCTGCGGACCGCCCTCGCCACCCTCAGGCCGAATGCGGCGCATTGGGAACTCTTGCTCGAAACGCCGCTCCTGAGGCTGGGCAAGCGAATTGACGCCGTGTTGCTCGCGCCGGGTGTCGTGATCGTCATTGAGTTCAAAACGGGCGTCCAAACTTTCGATGCATCGCACCGGGTGCAAACGGAGCGTTACGCCCAATCCCTCCGGGACTTTCACGCCGTCTCGCAGACCCAGGTGATCGTCCCAATTCTGTGCGCTGACGCAGGCGCTTCCGCGCCTTTGCGGCTCAGCATCTTCGATGGCGTGGCTGAGCTAGTTAGCGTCAATGGTGAGACGCTGGGTGCGGCGCTCGAGCTCGCAAGCGGGGCGGGCGACGCGGGAGCCACCCACGTGGACGCCCTCGCCTTCGACATGTCGCCATATCGGCCCACGCCCACGATCGTCGAGGCCGCTCAGGCGCTCTACGCGGGTCATCAGATTGCGGACATCGGGCGAGGAGATGCGGCCGACGCTGAGCTGCAAGCTGCCGCGGCGCGGCTGCAAGCCATAGCCCGCCAAGCCGAAGCGACGCGCTCAAAGGTCATCTGCTTTGTCACGGGCGCACCGGGCGCCGGCAAGACGCTCCTGGGCCTCGACCTCGCGCTCACCAGCCGATCGGGCGACCGGCCCGCAGCGCTCCTCTCTGGCAACCGGCCGCTCGTGCATGTACTGACCGAGGCATTGGCTGTCGATAGCGCCGCCCGAGGCAGTTTGACCAAAGCGCAAGCCAAGTACCAAGCCGACGCAGCCATCCAGAACTTGCTCGGCTACCTGAAGGAACACACCGACGGCGCGATCCCACCGGAACACGTGATCGTCTTCGATGAGGCCCAGCGCGCTTGGGACGCCGAAGTCGGGCAGGAGTTGATGGGCCGCCCGAGCTCCGAACCCGAGTTGTTCCTCGACATTCTCGACCGATTGGAATGGGCCTGTCTCGTCTGCCTGGTGGGGCCGGGCCAAGAGATCAACCGAGGTGAAGGCGGATTGCCTTTGTGGGGGGAGGCGCTGGCAGCGGCCGCGGAGGCCGGTCGGCCCTGGTGTGTTGTCGCCGCGCCTCAAGCTTTAGATGGTGGGCCTGATGTGGCGGGGGCAGGGCTGCTCAGCGGCATGAAGGAAACCGCCACCGAGCTCAAACGTGAGCCTGAACTGCACCTGGCCAATGCCATCCGCGCCTATCGCAACCCCCAACAAGGCCGCTGGGTCGCGGCGCTGCTCGGGGGCGACCTCCAACGCGCCGCGCAGCTCGCGGCCGACATGTCGGAGCCTCCGGCTTTCATCGCCCGGGACCTTGATCGGGCTAAGGCCTGGCTTCGGGAGCGGCGTCGCGGCGGCCGTTCGGTTGGCTTGCTCGCCAGTTCAGGGGCTGTCCGCCTCGTTGGCGAAGGTGTGCCACCTTCGCCGCGTTCGAATGAACTTGGGCCAATCGGCCATTGGTTTCTGAAACCCTTTGCGGACTTCAGAAGCTCTGGTGCGCTCGAGACGCCGATGAGCGAGTTTGGCTGTCAGGGACTGGAGCTCGACTACGTTGGCCTTTGCTGGGGCGGCGATCTCATCTGGAATGGTGAGAATTGGGCCCCGCGGATGATGCGCGCTCCGAAGTGGCAAATGGTGCGTGACGCCGAGAAGCATCGGTTTCGGCTAAACGGCTACCGGGTCCTGATGACCCGCGGCCGTGCCGGGCTGGTGATCTATGTGCCCCGGGGAAGTTCAGATGATCCGACTCGTTCGCCGGGCGAGTTCGAGGCCGTGGCGGGCGCGCTGATTGCCGCCGGCTGCGCACCCCTGTCCGCTGATAGCTCGCGCGAAGTTTCGCCCTGCCGAGCCGTGATGCCCGACCATTCCTGAACCTGTTGGTCTTGTCGAAGGCGCAGGCGCCGCCACTCGAGCGCGGCAAATACGTCGTCTAAGTCGCGGGAGGCTTGTGTCGGTAGGGCGGCATCGACCTCGCGCCAGAAACGACCGCATAGGGCGTCGTCGCGTTCCCACGCTTGCCGCCACCAGACCTGAAGGCCTTCGCGAGCGGCCGCGAGGGCTGCGGCCGAAGGCAGGCGGTCGCGCTTGGAGTTGCGGTTCACGGCCGGACTTGCTGGAACGAGGTTCCAGAGGTCGCCGCACGGCCAGGCGGTCCACGGCAGGCAGTGATCGATATCAACATTGTTGCGGCGCAGGAGGGCATCGGTCCACACGCATCGCACCGGCTCTCCAAGGGTGATGAGTCTCTTTACGACATCCCGGGCTAATGCGGTGTCCCGGGCGGGGTCGAGCCATTGCAGGGCGGCTTCGGCCTCGCCGGGTGCGACGGCTCGGCCCATGCGGAGCCCGAAGTTCTGAATCAGGCGGGCCCACTCGCTGACCAGGACAGGTTCGACCCAGGCGCCGAGGCGTTGCAGCGTCCGCCAGACCGGCCCAGGGACGCCGATGGAGCCGAAGCTTCGCAGGAACTCCGCATCCATCTGGATTTCATTGGGCAACCTTGGCGCACGCGTCGGCGACACCTCGAAGATTCGCACGTCTGAGTTCGGGTAGCGTGTGAAGTGGGCCGGCATTCGGCTGATATTGGTTCGGGCGTCCGCCAGCGCCTGAGCGACCATATTGGCGCGTATCCCGGTGAAGCAGGCGCCGATCCGCAGATCCTGGCCGGAAACTCCATCCGCTAGCAGATAATGAAATGCGTCGCGCGCGAAACCCAGCCGATCGGCGCCGCGGTTTCCCGGAAGTTGCGGGAGATTGGCCGCCGCGAGCGGCAGGTACATCCGTAGCCAGTTCAAAGCGACGGCGCCGAGCGGAAGGTCGACGACGTCGGCATCAACCCTCTCGACTGAGAGGGCGGGCGCCGTGTCGGCAATGCGCGCGATCGCGCGCAGTAACCCGAGCTTGTACGTCGCCGACTTATCATCGTTGAGGATGATGCCGCGGAGCAACGGGAGTGCGCCTGCGCCGTCGTCCGGTAGTTGCAGCGCGTAGGTCGTCCACCGGACCTGGGCGCGACCCTGCAGGTCGTTCCCGTCCGCGATCCGCAGGATCGCGAGGCCATAGGCTTGGGCGTAGCTCTCGAGCTCGCCGCGGGCGACCGGCCACATCGGCCGCTCCGGTTCGCCAGCGCCATCCCTCACAGAGATGAGCAGCCGCCCTCCGGGTTTCAAAAGCGTCGCCATCTTGCGGAAGGCTCGTGGTCGATCCTCAGGCCGCACGTGCATGTAGACGCCGCTCAACAGGATGACGTCGAAGGCAAGGCCCAGGCGATGCGTCGCGGTCAGCGCCGGTAATCGATCATCGAGCCAGCGGATGACCGAATGGCCGTGACGCGCCTTTCCGGCGCTACGGAAGCTGCGCGCCGGTTCCACTGCGACGACGTCGTATCCCAGGCCGCTGAGCCAGGCCGCGTCCCGGCCCGAGCCCGCGCCGATATCCAGCGCAAGTCGATCCGCGCCGGCGGGCAATAGATCGACGAACGCCGCATGCACGTCCTGGGCGCGGAGCCTCTCGTAGCGGGTGGCGAGCTCGTCGCCCCTGGCGTCGTATCCTGCGATGGGGTCTTGCACACGCCGACGCTAGGCGGGGCGGGCTCGGCTGTTCAAGCCCCCGCGGCGGGCCAGCCCGGATTGAACTCTTCGTTGGGGCCGAACTTGCATCGCGTTGCTTGCTGGTTTGGGGCGCGCCAGACCACCCGCGATGGACCACGTCGGCGAGGCTCGCCGCGAGCGGTTCGATGAGATGGCGCAAGGAAGTCGGCACCTGTGCCGTCAAGTGCAGGGGTTACTCGGGCGGCTGCATTGGGGCATCCGCTCTTTGGGGGAAAATGGGCTTCGGAGAGTGGCGCTCTTGTGCAAGTGCCCGCGGCCCAGGAAAATTGCCGACAACCTGCGCAGAATGCAGGCGGGAAATGCTACCAATTGAGGATAGGGGCGTCGGACAGCTAGGGTCGTTGGACGCGCCGAGAAGACGCTGACGATGACGGAATGAACGTCGTATTTGAGCACGAGGAACAGGCAGGCCGCCTCGCGGCGGAACGACTCTGCCGCGAGTGGCCCGACATCTCTTGGGCACCCGAACATCCCACGGCCGTATGGGCGCGCGGGGCGGTCGAGGGGTTCGCCGAGATCCTTCGCGGGCAACTCGCGATCTTCCGTGCCGGGCAAAAGGGAGCGGAGAAGAGCGCGAGCACGCTGAGCCCGCGGCCGTTCCAGGGCTTGGCCGAGACGCTCCAGAACGCCGACGACCTCGGCGCGACGGAAGTCCGGATCGCTTACCGGAGCGCGCCCAGGGCAGAACTCCTCCTGGTCCACAACGGTAGACCCGTGCGGCTCAAGGATATGGGGGCGATGATCATCCCCTGGCTATCGGCCAAGGATGATGATGATGAGTCCTCCGGACGGTTCGGGATCGGCCAGAAGACCCTGAAAGCCCTGGGCGATCCGATCGCCTTGCACTGCGCGCCCTTCCACTTCGAGATGCAAGCTGAGTATCCGGTCGCGGTGGAAGCCGCCACCGCCGTACCCGATGTCTACGCGCCGGGGCGGCGCGAGACGATGCTCGTGGTGCCGCTCAATCCCGGCGTGGACGCACAGGATGTTCGCGAGGCCGTCGCGGACCTCGGCGTCGGCAGCCTCATCTTCCTCAAGACGGTGCGGCGGCTCTCGTTCGTCGACCTCGACGCACCCGACGCTCCGGACGCCTACGAACTCAGGGCCGAGGCCCCGCAGGCCGCCACGCTGCCGTTCTTCGACGGCGCGCTCGACGTGGTCACCACCGACCTCGAGGTCGTGGCCCCCACCGCGGAGGCCGGCGCCCGCTACCGCCGCTACTGGGCGTGGCGGCCGACGCCTTGGGGGCAGGAGCGGGCCAACAAGGCGACCGGGCGGATCACGCCGCTTGGCCTGAGCGTCGCGCGGACGCCGGGCGGCGGCCACCTCTACGACCGGGTGCGGATGCCGGTGGAAGTGCGCTTCCCAGTCAGCCTGAACGCCCAGTTCGACCCGGACGCAGCGCGCTCCACTGTCCTGCCGCTGGATTGGAACCTGTACCGCTTCGCGGACCTAGGCGAGTTGCTGGGGTCGGCGGCGCTGGCGGCCTTCGCGGCCAGCCCGGCGGGAGCGTGGTCGCATGTGCCGCTCACCGCCGAGGTGGACGGGGCCGAAGGCTGGCTGGGGGAGCGGATGCGGACGGACGTAGCCGGCCGCTGTCGGACGCGGCTGCTCGCGGGCCTGCGACTGCCTGACCTGGACGGGCAACTGCGCCCCTTGACCGACTTCGTTTATGAGGCGCCGGAACTCGACGGCGTGCTGACGCCCGAAGATCAGGCGACATTGACCGGCGACGCGGTGATCGCGGCGGGGCTGCGCGATCCGGGCGGGCGCTGGCGTCAGGTCCTCGCGGAGCTCGAGCTTTCCCGGCGGCTGGACCTCGACGACGCGCTTGGACTGTTCGACTTGCCGCAACGTGTGCAGGGCCGCGACCCGGCCTGGTTCGTGCGGATGGCGGCGCTCGCCGGCCGGGCCAAGCAGTTCAGCGCCTTCCTGGCCAAGCGCTCGATCCTGCTGGCCGACGGACGTGTCGTCCGTGCGCCGCGTCGGGGCAGTCCGCAGGTCCTTGTCCGCGCGGGCTCGCCGGACTCGCTCGCCGCTCGCCTGGGGCTCGCCTGGCCGCTGCACCCGGCCTACTTGGTCGAGGATGACGCCAACGCCCAGGAGGCCCTGGCGCAGCTGGCGGCGGCGGGCGTCCTTGTCGACGCCTCCGAGCGGCCAGCCGACGCCTTGGGCTTGCTCGCCAGGGCGCCGGTGACCGGGGCTGCGCCGATCCGGATCGGGGACGATGATCTGATCGTACTTCGCGACGCGTGGGCGCGGACGCCGCGGGATCGACAGCGTGCACTCGCCGGGCAGGTGGGCCTGAACATCGAACTCCGGGTCGTGCGTCACGCCGACCGTAAGCTCGCGGTCGGGTGGGCGCGCCCCGGCGGCGCCTACATGCCAGCGACGATCGACAAGGAGGTGGACAGCTTCGCCAAGGTGGCGGGGGCGACGTCGAGCCTTACCTGGGCCCACCCGGACTATGCGAAGGTATTGAAGCACGCGGGCGGCCGCGCCGAGGCCGGAGCTCAGCGGTTCCTGGGCGCGCTCGGGGTCGCCCGTGCGCCTCGGCTCGTCGAGCCCGCCAATGAGGAGGCGCCCTACGTACGGGATTCACGCTCGGCCAGCGCGTTAGGTGGGGTGGAGCGGCCGGAAGCCCAGCGGCGGGCGGTGCGCGCGTTGAGCGCGACCCACCTAATGGGGGACCGTTGGTCGCCAGACCTCGAGGCCGTGGTCGAGGATATCCGCCGCGGGCCCTCCAAGACCCGACGCAAACGCGCTCTTGGGCTCCTCTCGCTGCTCGCCCGCAATTGGGAGCGGCGCTACGCCGAGGCGGAGACTGCTGACGCGGTCAGCGCGTACAATGGCTTCTGGAGCCGGCGCGGGGAGGTGCAGGCTACCTGGCTGGCCCGGCTGGCCTCCGTCGCCTGGCTGCCCACCGGCGCCGGCACTTACGAAGAGCCTGCCAAGCTCTGTCTGCCCACCAGCGCGAACAAGCTCGCCCACGGCTCCAATCGTCGCGCCTTCCTGGCGCCGGTGCCCGCCCACGTGGAGACAAGTGCGCTGCTGACGGCGTTGGGGGTGCAAGCCGGGCCAACGGCGGCCAACCTCCTGGAACGGCTGCAGGCGCATCGCGGCCAGCCGGTGACGTCCACGCGCGTGCAGGAGGTGCACACGCTCTACCACCTGCTTGCCCAGGCGATGAAGGACACCTCGGCGGACGCCGCCGTCGGGCGCGCTGTGACCCCACAACAACTGCGCAACGCCTTTCGCCGGACCGCCGCGGGCCCCGGGTTGGTGTTGGCTGCGGACGGTTGGCACTCGCCGGAGGCGGTGCTGCGGGGGCCGCCGATCTTTGGGACCCACCGCGCCTTCGCCCCGCACATCGCGGGCCTTGAGACGTTGTGGGCCACGCTGCAAGTCCCGCTGCCGTCGGCGCTCGACTGCACGGCCGTCCTGCGGGAACTCTCGGCCGGCCCGCTCACGCCGGGCGGGAAGGGCGTCATGCTCTCGACGTTGCGGGCGCTCGCCGGCCTGGTCGGCGACATGTCCCCTCAGCTGCGCACCGGGCTGCGCCTGCTGCCACTCTGGACGGGGTCGGGCTGGTCGCGTACGCGCCCGGCCTACGTGTTCGAGGGTGACGGCCTTGCCAACGCCGACATCGCGGGCGCGACCGTGTGGCGGCCGGGGTTGACGACCCTCCAGGGCATCGAGGCGCTGCTGCCGGTGCTGGATGTCACGCCGCTGCGGCTCGAGGACTTCACGCCAGCCAAGCTCACCTCCGTTGGCGTCTCGCAAGGCCAGCCGTACCGGAACCGCTTCGCCCGGGCCGTCGCTCTGCTTGGGGAAGAACTGATCCGTGGGGACGTGGGCCTCCACCAGTCCCTTTCCATTGGCTGGGACGCCCTGCAGCGCGCCGAGGTCATGCTGGATGCCGGGTTGGAGATTGAGACCACAGCAGGTGGGCATTCGCTCAGGCTCCCAGCGCGGGCCCACCTCATCGCGGAGCCGACAGCCTTCGTGGCGCGCTCGCTCGAAGACATCGGCGACTCCCAGACCGGGGGCCAGGCCATCGCCTCTCTGTTCCGCGGCGACCGGCAGAAGGTGGCTTGGGCATGGAGCGCGGTGTGGGCCCGCGCGACCGCCGGCGAGGACGTCGAGCGCATTGTCCTGCCGCAGCTGAAGGCCGACGCGCCCAGCACGACAGCGCGGCTCACACAGCTGCAGTCGCAGGCCGAAGCGCGCGGCAAGGCGCAGACCGCCCAGAAAGGGCAGACCCCGCCACCGCCGCCCTCCCGGCCGCCGCCCAAGATCGAGGTGCGGCGCCTGCGCGACCTCTCCGAACTCGTGCCGTCGGTGGGCGCCATCGTCAACGCCGGCGCCAGCAGCGAGGGCGTGGTGTTCGCCAAGCCGCGGGACACGCAGCCGCCGCGCACCTTCGAGAAGGACAGGCCCACCGACGGGGGTCGTGACCCTACCCCACGGACGCGCACCGTCCTGCCGCCCGTCAACGACCGGGAGTCCCTCGCCATGGACGCGATCCGGCGGGCGCTGCGCCTCGATCCGGAGCAGCTGCGCGACGTCCGCGCGCGCCGAGGCATCGGTGCAGACGCGATCGACGAACTGAGACAGCTGTATGAGCTGAAGATGTGCTCCGGGCCGGACTTCCCGGCCGAGGTCCGGCTTGAGCCCTCCGAGGTGAAGGCGGCGTTAGAGGAGCCGGACTTCTTCCTGGCGCTGGTTGCCGGCTTGGAGGACGGCGAGGGGGCCCTGAAGGTGCGCTTCATCTTCAACCCGCTCCGCGTGCTGGCAGCCAAGATCCAGGGCGGGCTGACCCTGACCGGCGTCGACAAGGTGGAGGCACTGGAGTTCGCGTTCGGCAAGGCGGGTGCCGACGAGTAACGGCACTCTGTATGTGTCTCGTCTGTGGATCGAGGCCAACGGCGGCTAGTAGCGCAAGACGGACGTTACGGACGACCGTCGGGACGCGGAACCTCGCGCATGCAGCGTTATGCGAAGGGGAGGGGGCGCGTGTCTGGACGGAGGGGCGGTCAGTTATCGAGTCGAGGCTGCTGGTTCCGCGCTTGCCCGGCATTCGAAGCGTCCATCATTCGCCCTCAGCTTCGGCGTCGTCCGGTATCGCGAAGTCGGCGAGCACGTATCGCTTACCAATGTCGCGCCAGGCGGTGTAGGTCCTCCGCCCGTTCCGGGTTCCGTCGTCATTGATCATCGCGGTGACTTCGAGCCGAATGAAGTTCTTCACGCCCCGGGCTGCTGGGAAGACATCGGCAGCCATTCCGACGGGTCGGCTGATTGGCTTGAATGTCAGATCCGCCTCCCGGACCTGCATCAACCATTTCTCGCCACCCTTGTAGGCGGAGGGCGCGGAGCTCATGGGGCACACGACGTACGGTTGGAGGTGGCGATCATCAGTCGGCCTCTTACCGTCAATCCAGGCATCTGAGATGATGTGTGAACAGGCGTCTGTTTTTTCTACCTGATGGATTTCGAGCTTGTCTTTGCCCATAGGCACGGTGGTCCGCGTACCCGTGACGCCCGTGAGCAGCAGGGCGTCAAAAAGCAGCCAACTCTGGATGTCGGAGTATTCAAACCTCAAGGAACCGGGTGGGTTAGCATGTACGGCTGGCGGGGGGACTTCGGCGTTGCCGGCGTCAGCGTCTGTGCAGGCTGCCAAGGTAAGCGCTGCGCACGCGAGTAGCGCCAGATCTGGCCTCGTCAGCCCGCTCCAATCCATACGGCCGCCCCTCCAAGGCGACGCTCAAGGTATATGGAAAATCGTCATATGGAAAAGTGGCATCTAGTTGTTTCGGCCCTCTCGTGCGGTGGGCCGGATGCCGAAGACGATCTTCACGGGCGCAAACCAAGCCGTTGTGGAAGTGCTTCGCCTGGCACGGCAACACGGTGGACTTACACAGTCCGAGGTTGCGCGGCGCATTGGTCGCGACCAAAGCCACCTCTCACTAATCGAGGGCTCACAACGGCGGCTTGATCTGGTGGAGTTCATGCAGATCGCGCGGGCCTTGGAACGCGACCCGGTCGAGCTCTTCCGAGAGATCGTCACCGCCGTCGACGCCCTCGGGATGTCCTAAGTCGCTTCCTGACTCTAAGACGAAGTTCGCAAGGTCCGTTAGTCGGCGCCTCGCTTAGCGTCGGCGGCAAGGGCGCCTTGCCTGATGAGGGAAGGTTCGCTGCGGCGTGTTCAAGGGCGCTCCCTGGGCGGTGGACGGCTCGGCGCGACGTAGGTGCTCCAGTCTGAGAGTGCAGACTGGACAAGATCCGAACCACAGCCTTCAACCATCGCGCGCGACGTCTTCGTGTCCGCCTGGAAGGCTAGTGGCTTTCGGTCGCCACGCTCCGAAACATGGTCCCTCAAGCCCGGGTCAATCTTCTGGGGTCTCTTCGGTGAGGCCGTCGATTCGGAACTCGACTACGGGCGAGGCGTCCCACTGGGCCTCCAGGCCGAAGGTCAGCCGCAAGGTTACCCGGTCCGTCCCGGCCTCTTCTTCAACGGCGACGCCGACCCAATGGCCTTCAGGGTCCTGTGGCGCCACGCGAAGCGCTTGGAGGGCGTCTGCGGAGAATAGGAGGGCCCGGTCAGGCGGCATGTTCGCGCCGTATACGGGCAAGTCGTCCACGTGAGCCTCGTAGTTCGCGCCGTCCCCCGCCTCACCCTCACGTTGCTCGACTGAGAGGCCCTCGGGCTTGGGCGGGCCGTAGCCCCAAAGCCATCCGGCGATCAGGAGCCCCGCGGGGCCGTGGGGAACGACAAGGACCGGATTGTCGACGTTAGCCTTGTGGCGGGCGACCGCGCGCCAGAAGTTCGTGGGGTATCGCGAAGCCTTGAGACGTACCCGACTCTTTGGCTTCCGCCATTGCGACAGACGAACCTGCCGGGCCAGCTGCGAGCGCATCTCGTCGGCGGTGAGGCGGACGACCTCGTCGAAATCGATGGCTGCGCGTGGCGGCTCCGTGAACAGTCCGCGCTCCAAGCCATGGAATGGCACGGCTTGGTTGCTCGGCGTCTGATTACTGATCACTATGGCCGGAGCCCGCAGGGGCGCCAGACCGAAGCCTGCGGCGCTCAGCCGTGCGTGGACGCCCGCCGCAAACTGCGCGACGCGGGCCGGCGCCAGCGGCGAATTCACGAGGCGGGTGAGGCGCGCCTGCTGCATCGCTGCGACCGCGGCCGCCAGGACCTCGGCCAGGCGCGCACGGCGTGCGCCTGGATCAGAGTCCGGCGCCAGCGCGGCGAGGGCGCGCGTGAAGTCCGTCATGACCAGCGCCGGGCCGAGTTGATGCGCCAATGATTCCAGCTGTGAGATGGCGCCCTGGACCGAGTTGTCGCCGTGTTCGAAGTACGCCTCGTCCGAGGCGAGTTCGGCGATCAGGTTGACTATCCCCGCGTCGCCGGTTTCCGGGACGAAGGCGGCGAGGATGGTGAGAAGCTCCCGGTCGAGGCTCTCGACTCCCGTGGGGCCCCATCCTGTGTACACGCGGCCGGGGACCGCCGGCGCCTCGCGCAGATTGCGCATCGCGCGCACCAGGCTATCCAGCCCGCTCAGATAGGCCGATCCCGCGGGTCGAAGGTCGAACCGCGTGCGAATGAAGAGAAGGAACGCGTCCCGGAAGACCGTTTGCTCGCTGCCCCGCAGTTCGCGCCCGCCCTCCGGGAGCACCTCACGCCGCAGGAGGCGGCGGGCCGTTTCACCGGCAAGTGTTGTTTCCCCAGTCTGGGCTACGTGCCAGAGGAGCACGACTGCGGCTGTCACCAGGACTGCGTCGAGATGCGCCGCGCGCGACATCACCGAGAACAGATCCTGCGGCCGGACGGTGGCAATGGCTGGGGCCTGCGCAAGGCGGCGCGCATAGGCTGAAGCGTCGTCGTAGGGGCGGTACAGCCAGTCCGGGCGCAAAAGGGGCCGCCGTTGCAGCCGTGCGAAGTGGTCCTCTCGGTCAAGGCGATCGGGCCAACGCAGGATGACGTCGCGCAGCCAGCCGGCGCCGACCTCGTCGTCGGATCGCACCGTGATCGCTAGCATCATGGCCGTTGACCACAAGTGCGTCTGGACGAAGCGCCAGGCTCGACCGTGAGCCGACCAACTGGTGCCGACATCCGCGCGTGTGGCCGCCTCGAGTTTGAAACGGGAATCCAAGCGCGCGATGAGCGTTTCCCAGGCGCCCGCAAACTTGACGACCACCCGCTGATAGCTGTCGCGATCGACGCCGGTGAGCACCTTTGGCGTCAGCGACGGGGCACCTGCCGGATCCGGCAGCGTGGCGTGCGCCTGGACCCATTTCTGTAACGCGAGCATCGCGTAGACGCCGAGGTCCAGGAAGTCTGCCACCACCTCGGGCACGCTGTCAGACGCGTCCTCGGGCATGAGATACTGCGGGAGATAGGCCAGTCGATCGATAAAGGTCGGGTCCTCGCCAAGGCGCATAGCCGCGGCGTCGTAGAGGCGCTGGTATTCGACGATCCAGCCCGCGTCCGGCCGTTGGAAGAGGCCCCCGATGGCCGCGAAATTGAACGCCCCGCCTTCACCGTCGGAGTGGTGCTGCGCCGCCAGGAGGAAGCGATGGAACTGAACGACTTCGGACAGCGCCGACTTGAAACCAGTAACTGCGGCCCGATCGATCTGGCCGACCACCTGGTCGACTAGCTCCTCGAGCATATCCTGCGGGGTCGGCAGGTCCAAAGTCTGGGCCGGTGCCGGCGCAAATCGCAGGCTAAGCCGGATCAGGAAGCGCTCCCACGACGTAAGTGGCGTCGCCCCGACTCGCAGCACAAGGTCGCCAGAGCCCTGCTGCACGCCGCCGGGATAGAGAGAGATGACGAGGCGATTCCGCCAGCCGGGCTCCGCTTCGAACGGCCGTGGCTGAGCCGGCGTTGTGCGGACGCGGGCGGACCAGCTCTTCACGGCCATGGCGAGGGGTCGTTCCCAGACGTCGACGAGGGTCGTCGGGCGGCGGAACGTCCGCGTGATTTCGGTCTGGGCGTCCGGATAAGAGGCGCGGCTGTGGGCCATAGACAGCGAGGGCCCTGGGTTGGTGCGCGGATCGCCTAGGATTGATTGGTCGAGTTGTAGGTAGAGGACGTAGGTCAGCCTGCGCTTGAGATCGCTGGGGATGACGGCGTTGGCGCTGTACCGCTCGCGGAGTCCGGCCCGCGCATTCGGCTCTACGAACCGCAGCGTCGTCATCATGAAGTGGAAGAACAGGCCGAGGTTGCCCATCAGCCAGATGGCGTGGACGATGGTGAGCACCGTCTGCGCGGCTACGCCATCGCCGCCGAGACCGAGCCGCGCCAGCGCGGCTTGCAGCGGCCAGAACAGCTGGACCGCCAACATGAGGCTGAGGGAGATCCCGCTGGTGACGAGTTCATACGCCAGGGCCTCGACGTAGTAGAGCCGGGTCTCGGTCCGCGCCGACGCGCCTTCGGTGCGCTGCGCCAGCAACGTTACGATGCTCACCGCTACCGACACGACCCCCAGGACGGTCAGCTGGCCGCCCAACAGATAGCTGCCGATGTCGCGCAAGGCTTCCAAGTCATCTGGGCCAGCCGTGCGCAGCCAGCCCGGCCGCCAAAACGCGACCGCCGCCTGGCCGGCCGCGAGCAGGAGCGCCAACCCGAGGTAGAGGGCGACCATCGCGCCGACCGTGCGGGACCCAAGCAGGGACCGGAGCAGGCGCTTCAGCCAGCTGTATCGGGCGCGTCGCAATTCGGGGTTTCGCCGCTGAAGGCCCGTGATCTCGGCCGTCACGCGCCGCCGAAGGCTCAAAAGGGGGCCGCGGCCGATGGTCATTTCAGAAGCCCCACGCTGTCCTGATGCCCCTTCTCACGCTTGCCCCACATCGCCTCCGCCCAACCAAATGGAGAAGGGCCACCGTGCCTCCGCAGAACACATAGTCCAGCTCGTTAGTGCGGGTCATGGGTTTGGATCCTCTTCCGAGCGAAGAGGCCTGCGCCGACGTCGACTTACTTGTTCTCTGCCGGGACCGCGATGTCGTCACGCGCGGGCGCTTTCCGCAGCGATAACGCGCGACTTAGGCCTCAGAGCGGCCCGCGCCGCTATATCCCGCGACCCGCGGCCGCGCGCTGCGGCTGCGCACGTCCGATCCACGCTCCACGTGACGCCAGCCTCGCATCATCAGCCGCTCACCTCGGAGCGTTGCGGCCCCGTTCCACCCGTCCTCGCTGAGGACGAGAAGGCAGCCTTCACCGACATAGCCGTCATCCGCGCGAGCACTGAGATGGCCGCCTTCGGTCCAGAACACCGTCTCGGCCATGAGCGCCCCGCCCTGATCGACCAATCGGTAGGGCGACATGGGATCCCACCTCCACCCCAAGGTAGCCGCGGCGGACCCGGCGAAGGCAAGGGTGAACCGGGGGGTGTCCAGAGCCGGTTGTGGCCGCACCGCCGCGACCAAGCCTTCGTCAGGTTCCGAGCGGCCGGCGATCCGCCTGGCCGAGAAGCGCGCGAGGCGCGGAAGCGTCGCAAGCATCCCCGCAAGCTCATCCCAAGCGCCCGGGACTTCAGGGCCCACATAGCGCTCGATCGTCCACTCCTCCTCAAAGTTCCGGCGCTGAAACGTCGTCACAGCGGCCAAGACGTTCCTGCCGGGCAGGGACACATCCACGGCTTCCGCGTCGACGTCCTCCAGCCAGGCGTCGTCGTTCGAACCGTAGCGCCCCGGCAGTGCGGGAGGCGCAACGCCATCGGGCCGTGGTCGGCGAAACGTCGCCAGCGGGAGGAGCGGCGGCGCCGCCGCCTCCATCATCACCCAGGCCGCGGCCGCGGGTTCCATAGCTTCCGCCGCCATGAGCTCGCCCACGACCTGGCGCGTCGCGCGGAACGCATGGTCCGCCATCGGCTTGGTGTAGCCAGTGATCAGGTTGAGACGATCGAACCGCCGGCTGAAGGCGCGCTCGGCCTCGGGACCAAAGGCCGAGCGACCTCCCGCCTCGCGCATCTTGGCACCCACGCGCGCCCGGAGCACGGCCAGCGGGATACCGCTCGCGCGTTCAAGCATCGGTAGGGCCCGCTCAAGGGGCCAAGTCCAGAACGCCGGATCGTCTGTCCAAAGTCCCTGCGAGGTCTCCGACGCGCCAGAAGGTCTCGAGAAGTCGCCGGCACCGTTCTCGGGCGTCAGGAGACGGTATCCCGCCGGCAAGGGAGCCCGATACGATGCGACCGCTTGGCCTGCGGCGGCCGCGAGACCCTCAGCCCGCTGCCGCACTGCGAAATCCGGATCGGCCAACAGGCTCGGCAGCGTCGGCGCAACCGCCTCTCGCACAGTCGGATCGTCGCGGTGCGCCCACGCGATCTGAGCGCCCTCGAGCCGCAGCGCGGCATCGGCTTCGAGAAGCGCCTTGACCAACCGCGAGACGACCTCTGCGCCCCTCGGGCGCCGCATCAGGTCATCGGCCGCCCTGCGGACATCACCCTTGAGCAGGGAGGCTCCGACCCCCGCGGCGCGAAACAGCAGATCCGCGAGGACTGCGGCGGCGGCCTCGTCGCCCGACCCCGCCTCGGGCGCGAGCGCCACCACTTCACCCAGGTCGAACTCGCGAAACTCGCGCAGTTGCCCCTCGAGTTCGGCCCAGACGGCGGCCCAGTCCGGAGACGCGCATGTGAGTTCGAGCAGATCGCACAGCTCGGGTAGAACCGCGGCGGGCCATTCCCGAGCCGCCGCCAGATCATCGCAGAGCGCGACGAAGGCGGCGTCGCGCGCCCTGTCGCCTTCAGACCGGATCCGGTGCTCGTGGTAGAATCGCGTGGAGCTGCCGCCCCAGGCGGTCCAGCCAGCGCCGGTGGTCTTCTGCATCAACCGAGCCAGGTAGGCTTCCACATCCTGCGCGCGGCCATTGCGTTCCGCACTCTCGATCATGGCGGCGATGCAGCGCGTGTCCTCGGCGATCCCCTTAGCCGCTTCGAACAGCGCCTTTAGGGCGTCGAAGTCGGCCACGGGCGCCAGCCGCAGGAAGGCGCGCGGCAACCCATACCTCTGGCCATCCTGAAGCGAGCCCAGGATCGCCATCACCTCGCCTGGCGTCCGGGTCGCGGCGAGGGCGGCGGACTCCCGCTCTGTGATGGTCGGATCGCCCGGATCGCGCCAGCGGCGCGCGCGGCCCGTGAGGTCAACGCCGCGGCGCGCCGCGGCCTCGCGAACGTCCGTCTCGGCCTTCTCGCGCCAGGCAGTGTGGCCATCGGTGTCGAGCACATCCAGCAGCAGCTCGGCGAGCCCCGCGACATCGACGTCGGCTGCCGCGTCGACGAACTCCGAGAGCTTGGGCGTATCGTGATCGGACAGCCAAGGGACCCCGATCCGGCCGTACGCCAGCGCCGCCAGCGGCGCAGACGCCGGAACATGCTCCGTCACCGCGATCGCCGCCGCGAGCGCGAGATCGGGCCAGGTGACGAGCCCATGCCGTTCGACAACGTCGCACACCTCGCGGACCGCCGACGGTCCGAGACGTACGGCCTCGCCGATGAGGGCGGCGACGACGCGCCGGGCGGCGCTGTCGCCTTCGGTTCGGGCCAGCCCGGTGATCAGCCGTAGCAGGAGGGCGCAGCGCTCGGCCCGCCGCGCCGGATCGGCCCGGCAGGCCTGAGCGAGCACTTCGCGCCACAGTATGTACTGAGGATCCTTCTTTGCTGCGCGCGCGTAGCCGAGACTTTGGCCGTGCAGCCCTGCCATCACCTCGCGCGCACGATCCGACTGCCCGATCGCCAGCCAAGCCGACGCCTGCTGCGCCAACTCACTGAGCTGTTCTGCGGGCGTCGATTCTACGGGCGAGGGGACCGCTTCCAGTCGGGCGACCGTCGACGCCAGATCGGCACCATGGCGGTGAGCCTCCAGCGCGAGGCGGCGGCGGACATGCGGTTGCGAAAGCCGGCCGGCCTGGAAGCGGCTCTCATTCACCGCCAGGAACCGTGCGAGCTTCTCGGGGCCTTGCTCGCCGGCGACCTGAACGAGGCGGCCGACCACCTCGTCCATGAAGCGGTTCAGCTGCATCCGGTCCGTATCGACGTCCCGGTCCGACACGCCCAGCTGCAAGGTGTCGAGGACCGTTCGGCAGAGCGCCTGGAAGGGCGTGTCGATCGGCGCGCCGCGCTTGAGGGTTCCAGACAGGCGGCCGAGCGTCTCGACCTGCTGCTGGACGGTCGTGTACAGGCTCGAGCGATCGGCCCTTCCCGGCGCCGGCGGCAGACCAGCCTCGGCGCGCGCCTGCGCATCCCGGAAGATATCGCCCACGCCGTCCCGCAGTTCTTCGGGCGCATAGGTGACCTGAAAGTCGTCGAGGCACGGCCCGGAGAGACCCGTCAGGAAACGCGCGGCAAGATCGGCGTGACCGAGGTCGAGAGCGAGACCGGCGAGCATCCGCCGCTGTCCGCCGCCGACATGCCCTGGGTGCTCGGCGAGATGACGAAGGCGGCCTGCAACGAGGTTGCGGTTGCCCGCGCGCGCCGCACCCAACGCGGCTTCGGTCCAGGCGAACGGACGCAAGTCCGCCGCGACGTCCAACGCGTCGCAGAGGTCCGTCGGATCAAGCTCCGGCCGCCGACAGAGCTCCCCCATCGCCGCGCTGACCTTCAGGTCTCCGCGCAGGCGGCGCAGGTCGAAGTGGCGCGCATGCAGCGTCCGCGGCGGCTGCAGGCGCTGAATACCCGCCAGCACTTTCTCCGGCGTGCGAAAGGCCAGGGCGCGGTAGGCCCAGGCCGTGAGGACCTCCTCCGCGCCGGTCTGGTCCACGGGGGTTCGGCCATGCAGATAGTCGAGCGGCTCGAGCGCGGCGAACACCCTGCGCGCGGAAAGGCCATCGCCTGCCTCAAGCAGCGCATCCACGAGGCGGAACCCCATCGCTGGTTCCAAGTGGGCGTCTTCGACTGACAGCAGGCGCTCCGCGGCGGCAAAATCACCGAGCCCGATGAGCGCTTCGAAGACCTCCTCGCCGAGGGCTTCGGCGCGCGCATAGACTTCCAGGGAGGCCAGGACGAGACGGACGAGCGCGACGTGGTCCTGCTGCGCGCCCGCCGCGCCGAACGCCAGGCGGATGTCGTCCTTGATATCTGTCTGCACGCGTCCTTCGATCAGCTGTGTCCGGAAGCGCGCCAGCGTCCCCAACGATAGAACGGCCTGCGTGTTTCCGGCCCGGGCGCGGTATCGCAACTCAAGCCAGTGCTGCGGGTCGTCCACTGGCGCCGCGGCCGCCAGATCGGCCAGCTCGTCATAGCGCGCGCGACGTGCGGCCTCGTCCGGAAGCCCGTGTCGAACGCCAGTCTGAGCTGCGAGAAACAGGCGGAAGCTGTTGTGGAACACGGCCCAGCCGCCGCGGGCGTCCCGCACCAGTAGATGCTTTGCGGCCTCCCAGGCCTGGTCGGTGACCTCCGGCGCTCCCACGAGGCGATCAAGACTCATCGGGTGAAGGAAGCCCTCGGACAGGGCGAGGTACCCAAGAGCCTGTTGCGCCTGGGGCGTCTTGGCCAGATCCTGCCATGCGCGCCGATAGAACGCCTCGACGTCCCCGTCGTACGCCGGCCCGGTTCGAAGCCAGTCGCGGCGCGCGTCCTCGTCTGGCGCGAGCCGCAGCGCCTCGATGGCGTAGCGCACCGACAGGGGATGGCCGAGGCTCTTAGCCCAGATCGCATCGAGCGCCACGTCGCCCGGAACGCCGGCCTCATCGGCCCACCGCGCGACAGCGTCGCGCGACAGGGGCGACATCTGAATCTCGGCGGCCTGGGCCGCATGCTGCACGCTCGGCGGAAGACCTTCGAGATCGACGCGCTGTGACCCCAGCAGGAAGATGACGCCGTCCGGCACAGCTTCCGGCTCCGGCAGCTCGCGCAGGAATGGATGCAGGCTGCGGTTCTCCCGAGGGACGTGGTCCAGTCCGTCGGCGATGATGATGGTGCGGACCCCATCCTCCAGGTACTTCCGAGAGGCCTCGGCTAGAAGCTGAGCGAACTGTGCGCGGAGGTCGGCGATCGCGTTGCTCTGGACGATGCCGCGCCCGAGGCCGACCGCCTTCAACTGACCGACGACGTCATGGAGAAAGTCAAACGCGTCGGCGCGTCCAAGTCCCTGGGCCTCGCTAGGCACGTAGGCCAGGTAGCGAACGATGATCGCTGACGCGGTCGGGAGAAGCCCGGCCTCTAGCAAGGTGGACTTGCCGCTCCCAGGGGGGCCCACGAGGCTGACATAGCCGCGGGTGGTGCGATCGAGCACCGCCTGAAGCGCGGCCTCGGTGTCCGCATTGGGCTGAACGAACTCGCCCAGCGGAAACGCATGGACATGCCTCAGTACGAACGGGTCGTTCCATCGAAGCCGCTTTAACAACTCGGACAACGCCCACCGATCGCGATCCGCGGGGTCCGCCACCAGGTTCGGGAGGAGGTTGGCGAGTTCGCTCAGACGTTCAGCGTCACCGACCCCAAGACCGGAGTGGCCTTCCTGGGCCCGCTCGCGTCCCGTGACGAAGCGAAGCCGCTGGAGCAGAACCTCGAACCGCTCATCGGACAGTCCGCTTGCCTTAAGAACGACCTCCACGAACGGCGCGAATTCGGACATGCGCCAGTCGGCCAAGCCGAACCGGAGCCGCTCGCGCCCATGCAGCCGCAGGAAGGCAGCGGTGCTCGTGGCCTCGCGGCGGGGAACGAGCCGGTCGTTGGGCCGCGGCAGCTCGTCGGTGACGAACACAACCTCGATATCGCGGCCCTGGTGCTGACCCTCCAGCCTCTCAAGGCTCCCCACCAAGCGCGGTAACAACCCGTCAGCGCCCAGCAGAAGCGTCTTTATGCTGAACGTCCCCGGATCGAGGCTCGACTTGACCTGATAGCCGCGGATGGTGCCGTCCGTCCGTCCGATTACGAGATCGTCGAAGACGCCCGCGCCGCGATCCGCCAGCCCGACCCAGGCGAGCTCGCCCGCCGCCATGACTTGGTAGATGACCCGAGCCGCAAGAGCGTACTGGCCCTGATAGCCACGCATTGCGTTGCGCTCGCCCTGGCCGGGCGCCGGAGCCTTGCGGCGCTTCGCCGATGTCGTTCGTCCAGCCATTGGCCCCCACGGTCGAGCCTCCAGACATGACCCGCTCGCGGCTGGCTTTCAACGCATGCGGCCATTCCATGCACAGCACCGCGCACCCGAAGCTCCCGCATGGTCGCATGGCGGCTCCATCCCGCGGTCCTCCGGCACGGCCGCGTGTCGCGCAGGCTGGCTTGCAGGTCGTCCAGGGTGCGGGCGCCCTCCAGGCGTACGAGCAGTTGTTCGGGGGTAAGGTCGGGTTGCATCGGTAGAAGTCTCCTGAGGCCCGGGTTCGGCCCCGGCCAGTCTGGCCGTCACGACGCGATCGGTGGAAGCCGCCATAGATTTCACCTGGCCTCGGGGTCCGGCACCCGCAGTCGGTCGCGTGGCTAGGTTTCCGGGGGCGGTGAGGGGGCGAGGTCGACCCCGAACCCTTCGGCCCGGCGGAGCAGCCCATAGCGAACGATGCGTTCCAGGCCGATTAGGGTGGGTGCGTTCGCCAGAGTGTGGGCGAAACTGGTGTCCGGCACGACCGGGCGGCCCATCATCCGTTCTTCGTTTTCTGCGCCGCGCGGCGCGAGCCATCCCCCGAACCCGCGACCGGTGTGCAGGTACTTGCTCCGTAGATCGTATGCCGCGCCCAGCGCCTTCAGGTAGCCGGCGCGCTGCAGCCTTCCGAACCGTGTACTCTCCGAACGCGTGAAGAAGTCGTCCGCCGTCAGCGCGTCGAAGGCAGCCACGAACCGGCGCCTGATCGACGTCAGCCGGCCGCGGATCACCCGTGCCGTGCGCGCACCGTCAGGGTGCTCGGTCTCGATCCGCGCGAGCGTCGCGCGGGTCGCCGCGTCCACCAGGGCCTCGGCCTCGAGGTCGACGAGCCCGGAGAGAATCTCGCCCGCGGTGATGAGGTGTAGATAAGCAATCTCGACGTCGTCTTCCGCGGCGATCAGGGCCTGGCGGTAGAACTTGCAGGCTAGGCGGAACGCTGACGTGGCCTCGATCGGCGCGCTGAACAGCAGTGGCGCGAGCCTTCGGACTTCCTCGAGCTTCAGCGGGACCTGGAAATCGACGCGCGGTCGCGCCGCGTTCTGCGGCAGCGCCGGGTCGCAGGCCGTCTCGAAGGCGTGCAGGTCGGGGACGCCATAGTAGCCGCTCTGCTCGATCGGCCCGTGGTTGTCGAACCGCTTCCCGAACAAGAGGCTCATCAGGTCGCAGATCAGATCGCCCAGGTGGTCGTAGTTGGGGATGATAAACGCGGGTTCCTCCGAAGGCAGCGTCGTGATGATCGCCACCAAGGCGGTGCGGGCGTGCGGACCGGCGTCGAGCCGCCGCGCGGCGCGCGGCGAGTGGAGGCGCGGCCAGGCGTGGTCCAGGCTGAAGTTCTGCGCGGCGAATTCGCCCACAAAGTGGGCCGTCGAAGAGATCAGTAGCTTCTGGACGGTCTTCTCGGGTCGCACACCCATCAGCCGGTCCAGCCCGCGCCCCAGGGCACGGTCTCAAGGTCCTCGAACATCACGACTCGGCCATCGACCGTCCCGACCTGCGAATGCGACATCGGCTGAGGCGCGCGCACCACAACCAATCCGCTGATCTGCGGCGGCGCCGGGAGCTTCAGGCGCCCGACCAACGCGGCGGCATGCTCGCGAACGTAGGTCACGCGCCGCAGATGACGGAGCATCTTGTCGGGCCGGCCCTTGGCGTCAGTGACGCCCCGGTACTCGGCAAGCCTCCGGGCGACCTCGCCAAGTGTGCGGCAGAGCTTCAAGTCCTTCACCTCGATCACCCAGACCCGTGTCCCGTCGGCGCTGACGGCCAGCACGTCGACGTCGCCCAGTTCCTTGACCTCGAGCGTGGCCTTCGTGTTCAGGGCCCACGCCGGCGTGGCTGACGGCCAGGCCTTCAGGTCGAGCTGCGAGACCCGCGCCGCCACCTCATCATTGAACTCGATGCCGGTGCGGGCGCCGGCCGCCCCGGTGAAGGCGCGCATTGCGCGGCTCGACCAGAACTCGTTCTGCAGCGTGCCCTGCATTGCCCCGCCCAGATTGTGGAAGAGGCAGCGTTCGATGACAGCGGGCGCAACCGCAAGCAGCGGATCCTCGCCCCGTTCCACCACGATGATTGGACGCGCGATCAGCGAGGCCGGCCGGTCGAACCGAGAGAGGTCGAAGTCCTTCGGGGCGAACCCGTCGCTCAGGTCGTTCCATCCGTTGCGCGCCGGCATAGTGAGCCGGTCGACCAGGGAGGCGAGCTGCTTGCCCTGCATCGTCTCCTCGCCTTCCAGCGTCGCAACGAGATCGCTGCGCCGGATCACCAGGACGCCCTCCTCGCGGGCGCCGGCGAGATGCGCGGTGGCGGTCGGCAGGTCCAGCACCGCGTCACTGTCGGCGAGGTACTCGGCTGAGATCGCCGCCAGGAGATCGGAGGGCAGCTCACGGTTGCGCGCGGGCGGGTCGAATTGGGTCTCGTAAGCGGCGCTCTGGCGCTCACGCTCGCGTTGGTGGCGTTTCTCGGCGGACGAAATCAGCGCGTCGTGGATGAGCCCGTGGTCGGTCATCACCTCGCCGGTGGGGCTGATGTGCACTGTTGGGCGGACCCAGCCGCCCTTCAGGCCAGGCACGAGGTCTGCGGCCATGAACACCATCAGCGCCAGGGCCTCCAGCTCGGCCAGGTCCATGTCGCCAACGATGGCGCCATGTGCGTCCGCGGCCTCTGCGCTGGCGATCTCGATCAGCATGCTCACGGCGCGGATCACGCCGTTGGTCTCGACGTCGCGCTCGAGGCTGCTTCGATGGTCGTCGCCAACGCCGTGGATCGTGCGGACCGCCCGCGCCGTCATTTCCCAGGACCGCGCCTCGCCCAGGGCGGCCTGCAGGGCCTCGAAGGCAGCGGTGATGAAGCCGCGCTTGTCGAAGCGGGCGACTTCGCGCCGCAGGATGTCGAGCTGGGCCGCGGCGAACGCGGTAAGGAAGGCCGCGCAGGCATCGGCGCCGTCGATGCGCAGGCCTTCGCTGCGCGGTCGCACGGTGAAGGCCGAACCGCACTTCAGAAGCGCCCCGGCCGACACCGGGATCGGGCGGAACCGATCGATGAGCCCGTAGTGCTTCATGATGTCGATGGCGCGCGAGACGAGGAAGCTGTGGCGCCAGCGCAGGTGCTCCGAGCCCGCGGCCTCCACTACTAGGTCGCGCAGCTCAGACCGCGCCGCCGCGACCCCGAGCTGGCGCGCGACCAGTTCCAGCAGTCCGGTCGCGAGTTCGACCTCGGCGATGTTGTCGGGCCTGCGAAGGCCCCATTGCCAGTCTGGCCGCAGGGTGATCCGGGGCAGCGGCGTTTCGGTATCGAGGACCACGGCGGCCGCCACCTCGTCGTCGTCCAGCCGCCGGTCGGCCGGTTCGTCAGGCCACGCCACGGCCAACATCGCGCCCGTCGGCCGGGGCGTCACGTCCGCGCCGTAGCGGAGCCAGAAGGGCGGGAGTGTGCGCTCCGCCCAGTTCAGCGCCGCCTTTAGCGTCTCGTACTTGTCGAAGCCGCGGGGGTCCTTTCGATCCGTGTCCAACTGCAGCCAGAACACCAGCGGTCCGGCGACGACCGCCGTGACGAAGCGGCCGGCGCGGAGCTCGTCGTCGGATCCGTAGATCGGCTCGAGGCCGCCGACGTAGCCCTTTGGGTCCAGCCGGCAGACCCGCTTGAAGGTTCCATCGACGTAAGGGAGGGCGCGGTGATCCAGCGCTTCGAACCCTTCCCGGCACGCCGGGAGGACATGATCGAGCCCGAAGTCGATCGTGATCGGCGGCGTGGCGTCGCGGGACCGGGGCGGCACCAGCTGGTGCTCCGTCAGCCGCCACCAGTGGAAGAGGTTCAGGGGACCGTTGATCGTGGCCAGGCGAAACCCCTGCTGTTCCACCCGGCTGTGCTGCTTCTGCAGGCGCCAGAGGTCGCGAACCGTGCCGCCGTCGCAGCGGGCAATCGCCGCCGCGTCGGCGGTCGGGATCAGGAGGATCTCCCAATTGGGGGCACCGGTGTCGTCGGGGAGCGCGACGCTCCGAGCGCCGCCCCAGCCCCCCAGGAACACGACGGAGAAGCCTTCTTCGAAGCCGTCCTGGGCTTCGAGCTGGCCGCGCACGTTCTTGATCCGCGCGGTGATCAGCGACGCTAGGTCGGGCTGGTCCACTGGCGCGCCGAAAGCGGCGGCCGGCCACCCCTCGAAATCATCCATGATGTGGAGGTAGTGGACGTACCGGCGCGGCGAGACCTCGCGCCCCAATTCCCGCACTAGGAAGCGTCCGGCGCGCGAGACCGGGAAGCGGTCGATCCGCGCGAAACCGCTGTCGGCGACAGCCTCGCCCTCGACATCGATCAGGTGATGCTGGAGCGCGCCCTCCACGCCGCCGTCGACCGCCAGGTCGATCAAGATCGCTCGTGCCGCCGTCGTCAGCGCTGAGGGTGCGGCGACGAGGACATCGTCACCCACGGCGATCAGTGGGCGGAATTCCAGAACAGAGTCGCCCGGCTCCGCGGTGAGCAGGTCGCGCCAGCGGCGAGGCGGCAGCATGAAGGGCGTCAGATCCTCGACGCCGAGGCCAAGGGCCTCAAGCGCGGCGCGATCGAACCGCATCCGGGCGCGATAGGCGCGCAGGGCCGCCTCGTGCGGCACGTCCAGCTTGCCCTGGAACTTCCCGGATCCGATCTGGCGGCGCTCCAGGCCGCAGCGGCCCACGAGCGCATCGCTCAGGCGCAGGGCCGCGAGCGCCCAGCGCAGCCCCTGCCGCTTCGGCTCGGCGTCTTTCAGACGGCTGAAGGCTGTGAAGACAGCCTCGGTGTAGGGTCCGGCATGCTGGCCGGCCCCCGCGAAGATCAGGAAATCGCCCTGGCTGGTTGGGACGGGCTCCACGAAGAAGCCCTCGATGGGGTCTTCGAGCCAAACGACACGCGCCTTCTCCAACCCCGTGTTCAGCAGCTGGTTGAGGTCTCCCCGGCTCGGCCGTCGCGTTCCCCGCGCGCACGCGAGCGCGAGCCGGATCGCCCAGTCGAGTCGGATGTGATTGGCCTGAAACCGCGCCTCCGTCTGCAGGCCGGCCAGGATGGCCACGGTTGCGACCGGATCGAGCCTTTCCACGAGACGGCGCAGCCCCGGATGAATGTCCAGGGCCTGCGCCAGCGTCGCCGGCGGCGCGATCCGCGCACGGAACGCTTCGAAATCGAGGGTGGTCAGTCTTGGCTCCCGAGTCGGCGGCGGCCTAGGATGTTGCCGTTATGTTCGGTCGGCAAGGCTCGGGTGGCGCGGCGCGTTCATGAACCCGCTGCGCGGGCCCGGCTGGCGCTAGAGGCGGTCCAAAGCCGACCCAGTACCGACCAGCGAACGTCCGATTCTCGACCCGAAGCAAAGGACCGCTCCTGGCGCAGAACGGGTGTCTTTTGTCGTGCGTTACGAAGTAGGGAGCGGCTTGGGTATGCAGGAGGGCCTCGCTCCGGAGTGTTGGAACGCCTACGTCGCGCCGAACCATAGTCGGAGCAGCTCGCTTGCGGGTTGGGATTGGCTGCTGGCGTAGCCCTCGAGGAGATGGCGGGTCGAGATCAGGTTGTCGTGGCTTGTCCGCCGTGCCCAGGCCTGGGTGTCTCGCGCATGGGTCGCGAGCCAGGCCAGCCCGTTGGGCTCGGCAAGGAGCTGCGGCACTAGGTAGGTGAAAGGATCTGCGATCTTGTCGAAGCCGGGCGCTTCAAAGAGCCAGCCTCCCGCGGCGTCCAGCAGGCCGACGACGTCCTCGATCCGCTCCTGCAAGACGAGCGTGGTGCGGAAGCTGTCGAGGGCCTTTCGGCGCGTGGGGGCCGGCGCCCAGCGCACGAGGTCGAACCAGCGGGTCCGGAGCCCGGCATTGGTGCCCTCGTACAGGCGCGGGACCTGGCTTTCCAGCGCTGCGGGCAACCCGGTGCTGAGGGTGATCGTGCTGCGCTCGAGGTTCCGCAGCCCATTCGCCAACGGGTAAGGATCGGCGCCGTCGGCGATGGCGGCCACCCATTCGTCGAACGAGACGTCCTCAAGCCTCGCCTTGAGCGCCTTCGCGAGGCGCGGCTTGGCGCCGTCGCCGCCGATCAGCGACAGATAGAGCGGTGTGCTCTGCGCCAGCGGCAGGTCGGCGACGCGCGGCCAGAAATCGCTTTCGCCCGCCAGGTCCTGCCAGAACCGGACGGTCTTGCCCGGAGGGATCAACTGCAGGTGCGCCGGTAGGTCCTGAAGCGCCGCCTCGGCCAAGAGCGACGTCCCGATGCGTTCGGCGCGGACGCGCGCGACGGCGCTCAGGAGTTCGGCCGCGGCGGGGATGTTTCCGACGAGGGCGTGGAGGGCGGTGAGGTCCTCGGCCATCCCCAGCTGCGTCAGACGGGCGTCGACGGCGGCCAGCAGGGTCGGGCGTCGCTCGAAGGCGGCACCCCAGCCGCCGTCGTCGGGCGCTGAGAAGCTGTAGCCCAGCATCAACGCCAGCGCCGCCAGCCGGGACACGGTTTCGTCCGTCCCCTCGTTCCACAGGCGGGAAATCGCCCCGCCCAGGTGACCCTGGTCGCGCACCGTCACAGCGGTCTCGCGCATCCTTGAGCTGATCGGGTAGAGGTCGACGATGACCTGAAGGGCGGCTGGGGCCGACCCCTGGACGTCCTGTAGCGCCGCCGTCGCCGTGTCGACCAAGGGATCCCAGTCGGCGTCGGCCCGGGCGATGGGCGCGAACGCGGCGGCGGCCTTGGCGGCGGCGTCGGCCTTGGAAGGATCGCGCAGCAGCGGGGCGATGTTGGCGATCACGTTGTCGGCGTCGATCTGCGCTGAGAGGCTGGCGAGGTCCTCCGCCGGCAGATCGCAGCCCAGCAGCGCGATGAAGACGCGCACATCGTTGGGAAGCAGGATGCTGGGGTCAGCCATTCCGGCGGCGCGCCCCGCGGCGAGCACGCTTTGAACGATGCCCGCCAGGGGCTTGCCGTCCTGCACCAACAGGTCGTCCGGCGCGCGCCGCCCCCAGAGCGCGGTGACGCTAGCGATGTACGCGCCCCGCTCTGGTTCGGGGAGGGACTGGATCAGGGCCGCGATCCCCGCGCCGTCTCCGAGGCCGAGCGGCGTTTCCTGCAGGTGCTGCAGGGCGGTTCGCCTCAGCTTGCGCCACGCGTCGCCGGCCCAGGGCTCGTCGCGCACCCCGGCTTGCTGGAAGGTCCGCGCCGCGGCCGTCACCGCCAGCCGCGGCTGGCCGTCCAGCACTCGGTCCAGGTAGCGGTCGAAGCCGGGCACCTGCGCGAGCTTGCGGAAGGTCTCGGCGTCTTCGCCCTGCAGCGCCGAGCGGATCGGATCGCTCATGTAGAGTTCGCTGGCAAGGGCCTTGGGCACCCCGAAGTGCAGAGCCGCCACCGACAGCCGCCAGTCGGGATCGAAGCCCTCTATGCCGACGATTTCCGCCTGGACCGCCTGGTAGATGTCCTTCGCGATCTCGGCGCGGTGACAGACGAAGAAGGCGATCGAGGCCATCTTGATGTCCTCGTCCCGCCACTGGAGCCAGAGCACGCCCAGCGCATTGACGAACGTGTTCAGGCTTCGCGGCGTGGTGCCGATCTGCTGCGGCGTTCGCCGGTGGAAACCCTCGTAGATGGCCGCGACTGTGAACGCCCAGTCCGGCTGGAAAGCGCCTCCGAAGACACCCTGCAGACGAACCCGCAGATAGTCCTGCCAGCCGGAGAGGACGGGCGGCGGCACGTGGAAGACGAGATCGAACGTCTTCTCGATGAACGATCGCGACAGCAGGTCGTCGTCGCTCGCCTCGGTCCCGTGGATGCGCGATGGCGCCGAAGGGTCGATCGGCACCAGGATCGCCGGCGCTGCGGCGCGGGACAACCGTCCGCCGCCGTCTTCGGCGCCCAGGAAGAAGCTGCGGATCGTGGCCCAGAGGGTCAGGGCTTCCTTAGGCGGCAGCCGATCCAGGTTGTCGACGATGATGACCAGCCGATGGCCCTCGGCTTCGGCGGCCGCGACGATGTCGCGGAAGATGGCCTGGAACTCAATGGCGCTCGGCTCGGGATCCCGCGTCTTCAGCTCCTGCTGCACCTGCGCTGGCCTGCTGGTGAAGACCGACAGAATGTTGTGGGCGTCGGAGGGCTTCAGGGCCACCAGGGCGGCCGCTCCCAGCAGAGGGAGGAGGGTGAGCCCCCAGCCCAAAGCGAAGACGAACGCGGGGCCGGGTTCGATGACCTTCCCGTAGGTCAGCACCCCGTCGCCGATCAGTTTCCATCCGAGCGGCATGAACAGGAGCATCGGAAGGAGAATCCGACCGGCGGGGGTGAGCTTGATCTCGGCCGCGGTGGTGGTGGTCTGCACTTCACCACCCAGCTTGCGCAGCTGCTCGGTCCAGTCCTTTTCCTCGCGCGCAACCAAGTCCGGGCAATGGTGGCGCAAGAACCCGATGAGACCTTCCAGGAAAGCGCGCCGCGGCGGATCGCTCTGGCGCAGCCAGGCGTCGTAGACGAAGCAAAGCCGGCCCGATCCGTCGCTGCGCGCGAGCCGTCGCTCGACTAGCCGCACCACGGTGGACTTTCCACTGCCCCAGCCGCCGAGGAGACCGATGGTCTTGATCTGCGGCTGTTCGGCCAACACCACAGCGATGGCGTTCGCGACCCGTCCGTGCGCGCGCAGGCTGTCTTCGTCGGCGGGAGAATCGACGATGAAGTTGAGAAACGGCGTCCCTTTAGGGATTGTGTCGCCCATCCGTCGCCTCCGTGGCCTGCGCATCGGAACCTACGGGGCGTCCCTCTGGCATCCGGTCGTCCCCCCCCCAGCTCTCGCGGGGCGGCGGAACACGCCGCAATCGACACCTACCCCCGCCCCGGGCGCAACGTTAGGTGGATCGTTCGGGCGTTCGCAAGTCGATCGCGACGCGCTCGTTGGCGTGGGGGCCGGGTGACGGAGGCCGACAACGGCGAAGAGGCTGTCAATCTCGCCCTGCGGGTGCCCTACGACGTGATCCTGATGGACTAGATGATGCCGGGGTTGAGCGGACCCGCGGCCCCTGCGCGCATCCGTGGGGCCAGTGGCCCCAACGACAGCGCGCGACGGCTTCTCGACCTCGGGTTCCTAGGCGTCGTGACTAAGCTCGTCACGCCCGCCGACCTCATCGGCGCATCGTTCAGGCCGCCGTCACAGGCGACCGCTGAGACGCTCAGGAGGCCGGTCGAAGGTCCGCTTTCGGTCGCGAATCCAAGTTCCGCTCATGGCGCGAACTTGCCAACGCTGTGGCGCGGTATGGTGTGGCTCACGGAACACAGCTGTCCTGGAACGGTGATTCCTCTCAGCCAAGTGACGCCTGTCGAAGGGTTCTTGGGGCCAGCGATTGGCTGGTCTTTGGGATGCCGAAAATGACCCATCGCATTGATGATTGAGAAGATCGTGCACTATCAACCCGGACTCACACGTGCAGAGCTAGCCGAGCGCCTCTTCGGCGAAGCCTTCGTCGGGCGGATCAACCGGGACTGCGCGTGGCTTATCAGAGAAGGACGTATCCGCATCACTGCCGAGTGCGGCCTACTCAGGCACTGGCCGGCATAACGGATGCAGCGCGGCGGAGCTTCTACGCCGCCTGCAGCACCTGCCGCACCAATGGCGCGCTGATGCGCCCGCCGGCGCTGTAGGCTTCGAGCTCCTCAAGGATGTCCATGAGCCGCCGCAGACTGCGGATCGGGCGTGACCCTCCGAACGCTCGGACGAGCGCAATCACGGCGCCTTCCTCAAGTCCGCCATGAGCGTCCAGCATCAGGCGCAAGTCGTCGTCGGTGACGTCGTCGTAGTCGAGGGTCTGAAGGTAGAGCGCGCGGTCCGCCACGGCGGCCGAGATCACGCTCTCGGTGGCGGACCCCGCCAGCGCGAACTCGTTGTTGCCGACGAAGACGATCCCGATGGGGAAGGGCGCGTAGCAACGGTCGGCATCGTTCCAGAACCGGAGGACCTCGATGGCCTCGCGCGCCAAGTTCTGAGCTTCATCGAACACCAGCGTCAGCCGACCCTCATGGCCGGGTCCGTCGTCGCCGCGGCGGGCGGCGACGGCGTCGATGCCGGCCCAGTCACAGAAGGCCCGGAAGAGGTAACTTCGGAGCTCCCAGATCGAGCTGGGAATACCCAGTGCCGACGAACCGCAAAGACGCCTGACCGCCTCAAGCGAATGTTGCAGGACAACCACCTCTTTCGCGGGCCGGCGCGCCACCTTGATCACGGCTACGCTGCCCGGGTTGTCTGCCTGGAAGCGGTCGATTGCAGTGGTCTTTCCTATGCCAGGCGGACCCGAGAACACGGAAATCCGGCGGCGCTGATGTGTGGCCTCCATGCGCGCGATGAGCCGTCGCGACACGGACGTAGGTACAAACTGATCGATCACTTGCGCCGGTGCTCCCGTTCTAGAATCTCGGTCATGGCCATTTCGCGAACCCGGCGGAGATCCTCCTTCGGCTTAGGTGTCAGGGCCGTGGGCGGCGGGCTGAGCGCTGAGCCCAGCTGGCGCAGGTCACTGCCAAGATCAGCCTTAGCTCCGCGCCCTATTGGCGGCGGCTCAGTCAGTCGGTTCGCCCACCGGAGTTTCACATCGACCGGGTCGAGCTTCGGTGCGTCCTTCGCCAGGGCGCGGACGTGCCGGTCCTGGGCTTTTCTTCGGCGACCGGCCTCGTGCGCGCCGTCGATCCAGCGGGCGGGGAGGGCGATCTCGCGCTCAAGCGCGACCCATTCACCATCGATACGGGCCAGCGGCGCAGAGGCGCGCCGCCAGGGCAGGGCGAGATCGACGATCGTGCGCGACGGCAGCGCCGCTAGTCTGGAGTGCGTGTAGCGCTCACCCCGGACTTTGACGATGCCGCGGTCGACGCGCCGACTGTCCTGGTCTGCGAAGGCGGCATCGAGCGCCAGAGGATCCACCGTCGCCGGCCGCCAGCCGTCAGCATGCTTCTGCCGGTACCAGTCGTCCGGTGAGCGATTGGCCCAAAGACCGCCCACTGGGCGCAGGTTCTGGGCTGCTATCAGACCCCGAAGTACGCCGCAGAAGTCGTTCCAGGTTCCCGGATAGGGCTCGGGTGGCTTACCGAGCGTCTCGCTCTTCTTGGCCATGCGGTCGGGTCCCGCGTAGCCCGGAAGCATGCAGATCGACTGCCTGTCCAGTCTCGCAAACAGGCTCTCGATGGGCTTGGCTGACGCATTGTAGGGCTGGGCGTAGATCAAGGTGCGCGCGCCGGGCTGATTGAGCAGCTGAAGCGCTCCGTCGATCTTCGCTAGCGCGCCGAACTCGGAACCGTTGTCGAGGTAGAGACCCTGGGGAAATCCCCAGGCTGGATCGGCCACCATCGCCAGGAACGCCTCGACAACGTGCTCTTGTCGGACGCCTTCGCCCCGCTCCAGCAAGACGGGATGGGCAAAGACGCGTCCGGTGCCGGCGTCCATGAACGCGACGATCTTCGGCCAAGCCGTTGTCCCGTCGTCACGCCGGACGATCACGTCCAAGTGCTTCACGTCGGCGACGACACGTTCCATGGGCACCAACTGAGTCCAGTCCCGCCGGATCCGTGGCCTGGCATCCGAGTAGGCCTTTCGGTCGTGGCGGCGCTGGTTGACGACCCGGTAGGCGGCGAAGCGTTCCACCATGCGGCGGGAGAGACGAGTCGCTTCCTTGGGCAGTGTCATCCCGCAGGCTTCGGTGAGTTCCAGAAGCAGGAACTCCGCCAGTCGCCGCACTTCGGCGCCGCCGGCCTGCTCGGCGCGAGATGCCCAGAGGCCCTTCAGCGCCTTTACGAGGTCGCGGGCGAGATCCTGCAGACCTTCTTCGCTACCCCCTTGGACGCGCCAAGCGCGGTCGAACGGGCGGGAGACTAGGACGCGCGTGAGGCCGGCGTTTGAGGGCCGCTTGCGGGCCAAACCCCGCAGGCCATGGTCGTCGTAGCGTCGCAGCCAACGGTATACCGTGCGCGGTGTGCGGCCTGTCGCCTCAGCGGCCAAGGCCACAGCCTCACTGCGGGCCGCGGACATGGGCTTCGCGGCGAGTGCCGCTGGGAGGGCCTGAAGGCGCTGCTGATAGGAAGCAGAGGCCCACGACGTGCGGAGCTCATTTTCGGTGCCGGCGGGCTCACCTGCGAACCGCAGCGCAATGGGTAGACTTTCCTGATCTACCTCAAGGCGGAGGCCTGCGCGGCCGCCCGATCCGTGACAGCCACGAACCCGGAGGATGTGGTCTCGCCAGGGGGCACCGTGGAGAGCCTGCCGCATGGCCTTGCGGGCGGCCTGCACACTGATCTCGGCCGCATCAGCGAAGTCCTCGGCTGAAATCCAGTGCGCCATCCAGGCCCCCAAGAGGCCGAGGTCGCCGGCCGCTAAGCCACTGATTTCTTATAATCCATGGGTGGGCAAGGCGTCTGTCGTGGTTGGCGTCGATGCGCATTGGAAACGTGGTTTCGCAGTGGTTTCGCAGTGCTCGCCTGACTGCGAAACCTCACCGCAGATTGTTGAGTGGATTCAGGCCCGGCTGTGTCACTGATCACTGCGAAACCAGTCCACGGTACTGCGAAACCAACCCACGGAGACGCCGCAGGGCTTCAGTGACAAATCCTAACGGCGGCCGAGCGACATATTCAAAGGGCCGTCCCAACCCTCCGAATTGATCCTGCGCAAGGTCCCTTGTGTGGCGCATCTGCCACACTACATCGGGTGAGCCGGACGCCGTGCTTCGAAGAAGGCGGCAGCCGAGTTCCGCCTTGATGGGGATCCTATGAACATCGACATCTATTCCGACCGCGCCAAGCAGGCGATCCAGTCGGCGCAGAGCCTTGCGCTGGCCCGGCGCCACCAGCACCTGGCGCCCGAACACATCCTGAAAGTCCTGCTCGAGGAAAAGGACGGGCTTTCGGCCGCCCTGATCCAGAGCGCGGGCGGCCGGCCCGCCGAGGTCGACAAGGCTGTCGAGGCGACGCTCTCGCGCACGCCCAAGGTCGAGGGCGGCTCGGGCCAGCTCTACATGAAGCCTGAGACGGCCCGCGTCTTCGCCGAGGCCGAGGCCGGCGCCAAGGCGGCCGGCGACGCCTTCGTCACCACCGAGCGGCTGCTGATCGCGCTGGCTAAGGAGGGCGGCGAGGCGGCCAAGGTGCTGAAGGACGCCGGCGTCACCGCCAAGGGCCTGGAGGACGCCGCGACCGCGGTGCGCAAGGGCCGGACGGCCGACAGCGCTTCGGCGGAAGAGGGCTATGACGCGCTGAAGCGCTATGCCCGCGACCTGACCCAGGCCGCCCGCGACGGCAAGCTGGATCCGGTGATCGGACGCGACGAGGAGATCCGCCGCACGATCCAGGTCCTGCAGCGCCGGACCAAGAACAATCCCGTGCTGATCGGCGAGCCCGGCGTCGGCAAGACCGCCGTGGTCGAGGGCCTGGCCCTGCGCATCGTGAACGGCGACGTTCCCGAGGGGCTGAAGGACCGCAAGCTGCTCAGCCTCGACATGGGCGCCCTGATCGCCGGCGCGAAATACCGCGGCGAGTTCGAGGAGCGGCTGAAGGCCGTGCTCAGCGAGGTCACCGCCGCCGAGGGCTCGATCATCCTGTTCATCGACGAGATGCACACGCTGGTCGGCGCCGGGAAGTCGGACGGGGCGATGGACGCCTCCAACCTCCTGAAGCCCGCCCTGGCGCGCGGCGAGCTGCACTGCGTCGGCGCCACCACGCTGGACGAGTACCGCAAGCACGTCGAGAAGGACGCGGCGCTGGCGCGGCGCTTCCAGCCGGTGATGGTGGACGAGCCCACGGTCGAGGACACCATCTCGATCCTGCGCGGCCTGAAGGAGAAGTACGAGGTCCACCACGGGGTGCGCATCTCGGACAGCGCCATCGTCGCGGCGGCCACGCTCTCGAACCGCTACATCACCGACCGCTTCCTGCCGGACAAGGCCATCGACCTGATGGACGAGGCCGCCAGCCGGGTGCGTATGGCCGTGGACTCCAAGCCTGAGGAGCTCGACGAGATCGACCGCCGCGTCGTGCAGCTGAAGATCGAGCGCGAGGCCCTGGCGAAGGAGCCCGACGCCGCCTCGAAGGCGCGGCTGGTGAAGCTGGAGGAAGAACTCGCCGAGCTGGAGGCTCAGGGCCAGGAGATGGGCGCGCGCTGGAAGGCCGAGAAGGAGAAGGTCTCCTCGGCCGCCCAGGCCCGCGAGGCCCTCGATCGCCTGCGCGCCGAGCTGGTGAGCGCCCAGCGCCGCGGCGACCTGCAGCGCGCCTCCGAGATCGCCTACGGCGAGATCCCGCAGCTGGAAAAGCGCCTGGCCGAGGCCGAGGCCGCCGAAGGCCAGGACGAGGCGATGGCCCCTGAGGTCGTCGACGCCGAGCAGATCGCCGCCGTCGTCAGCCGTTGGACCGGCGTCCCGGTGGAGAAGATGCTGGAGGGCGAGCGCGAGAAGCTGCTGCGCATGGAGGACAGCCTGCGCGGCCGCGTGGTCGGGCAGGAGGAGGCCCTCGTCGCGGTCTCGGATGCGGTGCGCCGCGCCCGCGCCGGCCTGCAGGACCCGAACAAGCCGATCGGCTCCTTCCTGTTCCTGGGCCCCACGGGCGTGGGCAAGACCGAGCTCACCAAGGCGCTGGCCGAGTTCATGTTCTCGGACGAGCAGGCGATCACGCGCCTCGACATGAGCGAGTACATGGAGAAGCACTCGGTGAGCCGGATGATCGGCGCGCCGCCCGGCTACGTCGGCTACGACGAGGGCGGGGCGCTGACCGAGGCGGTGCGCCGGCGGCCCTACCAGGTGGTGCTGTTCGACGAGGTCGAGAAGGCCCACCCGGACGTCTTCAACGTGCTGCTGCAGGTGCTGGACGACGGTCGCCTGACCGACGGCCAGGGGCGCACGGTCGACTTCCGCAACACGCTGATCATCATGACCTCGAACCTGGGCTCACAGCACCTGGCCGAGCTCGCGGACGGCGATGATGTGGAGAAGGCCCGGCCCGGCGTCATGGACGTGGTGCGCCACCACTTCCGGCCCGAGTTCCTGAACCGGATCGACGAGATCATCCTCTTCAAGCGGCTGGGCCGCAGCGAGATGGACGGCATCGTGAAGATCCAGCTCCAGCGGGTCGAGAAGCTGCTGGCCGACCGCCGCATGACGCTCAGCCTCGACAACGGCGCCCTGCACTGGCTGGGCGACCGCGGCTACGACCCCGTCTACGGGGCCCGGCCGCTGAAGCGGGTGATCCAGAAGGAACTGATCGACCCCATCGCCCGCAAGCTGCTGGCGGGCGACCTGGCGGACGGCTCGGTCATCGACGTCCACGCGGGCGACGGCGCCCTGTCGATCGGCCGGGCGAAGGTGCACTAGGCGCAGGCCCAATCCGACCTCCCCGCCGCGGCGGGGAGGTCGGCCACCACGCTCCGAACATCCGCGGGGGGTGGCGGACTTTACCTCCCCCGCGAAGCGGCGGGAGGGGGACCGCCCGCCGAAGCCGGCGCCGCCGGCTGAAGAGCGGTTGGTGGAGGGGGCGGGCTCCACCTGCTGAGCCAACTACGGCCAATCGTTCCGCTGAGCCTGAGGCTCGCCCCCACCAGTCGCTCTCCGCTGCGCTCGGCGACTGGTCCGCCTCACGGCGAGTCAGAGCTTGACTTTGCCCGACAAACATGTTCTTGGTTTGTTCATGTCGCGCGAGGCGGACACCACGGCCGAACAGGCCCTCCTCATGGAGCTCGCCCACCTCGGCATGGGTATGGCCCGCAAGGTGCATGAGGCGGCGCTGGCCACCACCGCCAGCGAGACCGACAAGCTCCTCGCCCTTGTCACCGCCTACCAGCATATGAGCCGCGGCGTGCGCCAGTCCCTGGCGCTCCGCGCCCGCTTCGCCGCCGGAAACGCCGCTCCGGCCCTGCGTCCCGAGGCCGACCGCTCCGCCCGATCCGCCGACGATGACGAGCGCGGCGAGAGCGACGACTCCGGTGAACGTCCCGACTGGAACGAACGTCCCGACTGGCGCATGCGCCTCGAACGGGGCGAGACCCTCCATGCCGACGACGACGTCAACCGCGCCCGTATCGCCCGGGACCTCACCGTCGTGTCCCGCACGCCGGCGCTTGCCGCCATCCCGGCCCTCCAGGCTCCCGCCGCCGCGCTGGCCGGCCGCGCCGCCCTCCTCACCGGCGCCTCACTGCGGCTCGTCAACACCTCCTAGTGTCATCCCGGTTTCGCCGAAGGCGAAGACCGGGACCCAACCGGCCGGTGCTCCACGTTTCGAACCTTCCCCTCCCGGATGGAGCCATCCTCCAGCCGCGGAGCACGCGCGGTTGGGTACCGGTCTTGGGCAAACCGGAATGACACCCATTGGGGGTCTCGCTAGCTTCCTCTCTCACTTCCAGGCCATCGCGCCCGGGAGAGGCGCGCGCAAGGCGCTAGCCCGCCGCGTAGACCTGCGGCCGCGTCGGCCGCACGCGGACCGACAGCCCGGGGCTGACGCCCGGGGGCAGGGTGGGGCCGTGGCCGATGAGCTCGACCGGCTGGCCTTCGATCCGGCAGTCGATGCGCACGTCCGGGCCGCGCTGAGCCACGGCTTTCACGTCAGCCGACAGCCCCGCGCCGTCGGCCGGGGCGAAGGTCACCTCGTCGGGACGGAAGAAGACCTCGACCGCACCCTGCGGCGCGCCGGCCGGCGCCTCGGAGTCCCAGTCGGCGATCCGCAGCCGGCCGCCTTCGACCACGCCCGGCATGCGACAGGCCTGGCCCAGGAAGTCGAACACGAACGGCGTCGCCGGATGCTCGTAGACCTCGTTGGGCGAGCCCAGCTGGATCAGCTGGCCGTCCTTCAGGATCGCGACGCGGTCGGCCAGGTCGAGAGCTTCTTCCTGGTCGTGGGTGACGAAGACGGTGGTGACGCCGGCGCGGTCATGCAGTTCCCGCAGCCAGCGGCGCAGCTCTCTGCGGACCTGGGCGTCGAGGGCGCCGAACGGCTCGTCCAGCAGCAGCATCCGGGGCTCGATCGCCAGCGCCCGCGCCAGCGCCACGCGCTGCCGCTGGCCGCCCGACAATTGCGAGGGGTAGCGCTTGCCCAGGTCTTCCAGCTGAACCAGCTGCAGCAGCTTGTGGACCCGGTCGGCGATCTCGGACTTGGACGGCTTCTCGGACCGCTTCCGGACCGTCAGCCCGAACGCGATGTTCTGGGCCACGGTCATGTGCCGGAAGAGGGCGTAGTGCTGGAACACCATGCCCACCTTCCGATGCCGCACGGGCAGGGAGAGGAAGTCCTCGCCCCCGAAACGCACCTCGCCGGCGTCGGGCGTCTCCAGCCCGGCCAGCACGCGCAGGAGGGTGGTCTTGCCCGAGCCCGACGGCCCCAGCAGCGCCAGGAATTCCTTGTCCCGCGCCTGGAGCGACACGTCCTTCAGGGCGGGAAAGCGGCCATAGGCCTTGGAGACGCCTTTGATCTCCAGGGCCAGGTTGGCGCTAGTGTCGTCGGCTCGCTGAAAGTTCACCGGAATGACGCCATTCGAGGACCGACTTGAGGACGAGGGTGACGAGGCCGAGGCCTGCCAGGATGGAGGCCGCCGCGAAAGCGCCGACGAATTCGTAGTCATTGTAGAGCACCTCGACGTGGAGCGGCAAAGTGGTGGTAAGGCCACGGACGCTGCCGGAGACGACAGAGACCGCGCCGAACTCGCCCATGGCGCGCGCGTTGCAGAGCAGGACGCCGTACAGCAGCGCCCACTTGATGTTGGGCAGGGTGACCCGCCAGAAGGTCGTGAAGCCGCCGGCGCCCAGGGTCAGCGCGGCCGCTTCCTCGTCGGCCCCCTGGTCCTGCATCAGCGGAATGAGCTCGCGGGCCACGAAGGGCAGGGTGACCAGCACAGTGGCCAGCACGAGGCCCGAGGTCGCGAAGATGATCTTGATGTTGTGGTCCTGCAGCCATGGCCCGAACCAGCCCTGAGCTCCGAACAGCAGCACCCAGACCAGACCCGAGACCACCGGCGACATCGAGAACGGCAGGTCGATGAAGGTGACCAGCAGGCTCTTGCCCTTGAACTCGAAGCGGGCGATCGCCCAGGCCGCCGCGACTCCGAAGATGGCGTTCAGCGGCACGGAGATGGCTGCAACCGTCAGCGTCAGCCGGATCGCCGCCAGGGCGTCGGGATGGGTGAGCGGCTCGATGTAGGCGGCCAGGCCCTGCGACAGGGCGCTCGCGAACACGACGCCCAGCGGGAGCACGATCAGCACGCCCAGGATGGTCAGGGTTAGCACCAGGAAAAGGGGCGCGAGGCCCGGCAGGCGGATCGTCGGGTTCATCGGCGGCCTCTCCCGGCCAGGAAGAGCTGGAGGCCGTTCACAGCCAGCAGGGCGCCGAACGAGATGGCCAGCATGGCCAGGCCCACCACCGCGGCCCCGGCGTAGTCGTACTGCTCCAGCCGGATGACGATCAGCAGCGGCGCGATCTCGGACTTCAGCGGCATGTTGCCGGCGATGAAGATCACGCTGCCGTACTCGCCGACCGCGCGGGCGAACGCCAGGCTGAAGCCTGAGATGAGCGCCGGGGCCACCGCCGGCATGACGACGTGCGAAAAGCGCTGAAGGGTGGTCGCGCCCAAGGTGGTGGCGGCTTCCTCGACCTCGATGTCGAGGTCCTGCAGGACGGGCTGCACTGTGCGCACCACGAAGGGCAGGCCGATGAACAGGAGCGCGATGTAGACCCCGATAGGGCTGTAGGCGGCCTTGATACCCAGCTTGGCCAGCGGTTCACCCAAGAGGCCGGTCGGGGCGTAGATCGCCGTCAGCGCGATGCCGGCGACGGCCGTGGGCAGCGCGAAGGGCAGGTCCACGAAGGCGTCGACGATGCGCCGGCCCGGAAACTCGTAGCGGGTCAGGGTCCAGGCCACCAGCAGACCCAGAGGCACGTTGGTCAGCGCCGCCAGTAGCGCCGCGCCGAACGAGAGGCGCAGGGCCGCCAGCACCCGAGGTTCGGTCAGCGACTCCCAGACGCCGGCGAGGCCCAGCTCCCAGGGCCGGATGACCAGCGCCGTAAGCGGCAGCACGACGATCAGGCCCAGCCATGTGAGCGTCCAGCCCATGGCCAGGGGGAAGCCCGGGAGGATGCTGGGCTGGACCCACGCGGTGCGGGGCTTGGGCGCCGAAGCCAGGGTGGCCGCCGTCATCGGGGCTAGCGCTTGTAGATGCGGTCGAAGACACCGCCGTCGGCGAAGTGGACGGCCTGCGCCTTCGTCCAGCCGCCGAACTGGCGATCGATCGTCACCATCGGAATGTCTTTGAACTTGCTGCGGTACTTGGCCAGCGCGGCAGGGTTGCGCGGCCGGAAGTGGTGCTTGCCGATCAGGTCCTGGGCGCGCGGGCTGTAGAGGAAGCGCAGGTACTGCTCGGCCGCCGGCTTCGTCCTGTGGCGCTCGGCGTTCTTGTCGATGACCGCGACGGTCGGCTCGGCCAGGATCGAGAGGCTGGGGTAGACGATCTCGAACTTGCCCGGGCCGAACTCCTCGAGACTGAGGTAGGCCTCGTTCTCCCAGGCCAGCAGCACGTCGCCGATGCCGCGCTCGGCGAACGTGGTGGTCGAGCCCCGGGCGCCCGTGTCCAGCACCGGCACCTGGGCGAACAGCTTGGACAAGTAGGCCTCGGCCGAGGCGGGCGTTCCGCCCTTCTGCTTCAGCGCCCAGGCGTAGGCGGCCAGGTAGTTCCAGCGCGCGCCGCCCGAGGTCTTGGGGTTTGGCGTGATCACCTCGACGCCCGGCCGGATCAGGTCGCCCCAGTCTCTGATCGCCTTGGGATTGCCCTTGCGGACCAGGAACACGATCGTCGAGACGTAGGGGGCCGAGTTGTTGGGCAGGCGGCTCTGCCAGTTGGCGGGCAGCAGCTTGGCGCGGGTGGCGATTTCGTCGATGTCGCCCCCGAGCGCCAGGGTGACCACATCGGCCTGCAGGCCGTCGATCACCGCCCGGGCCTGCTTGCCCGAGCCGCCGTGGCTCTGCTGGATGTTGAGGACCTGGCCGCTCTTGGTGTTGGCCTTCCACCAGGCGGCGAAGGCCGTGTTGATGTCCTTGTAGAGCTCGCGCGTCGGGTCGTAGCTGACGTTCAGCAGATTGACCGTGCCAGGCTGGGCCAGAGCGGCGACAGGCGAGGACGCCGCGCCGGCGGCGAGGCCGGTGGCGATCAGGCGACGGCGGTTCACAGCGGCTGGAGTCATATCGAGCATCCCGAGGATCCAGGCCTGGGCGCACTTTACGCCACAAGCGGACCGACACGGAACGCAGGTGTCCCGCGGCGGCTCCGCATCTATGCCGTTCTACCCCGATAGACTAAATAGGATTAAAATGAAGGCGGCCGCAGAAATTCTGGGCCTGCTTCTCATTGGTCGACGCGGACCGCCTGAGAGGGCGATCCGCGCGCAGCGAGCGTGACTAGAACTCGGCCCTCAGGGTCAGGCCCCAGGTCCGCGGATCGGGCATCTGCGCCGAGATGAGGCCCGTGTTTCCGGGGGTCACCGCGAGGCTCTCGAAGTACTCCTCGTCGAACGCGTTCCGCACCCAGCCGAAGATGTTGAACTCGTCCGTGCGGAAGCCGACCCGGAAGTTGTGCAGCGAGTAGCTGTCGATGTCGGTGTAGATCGAGCGCGAGGCGTTGGAAGAGAACTTCGACCGATAGTTGGCATCGTAGCCCGCGTAGACCTCGCCCTCGCGTCCCAGCAGCGTGGCAGGGACGTTGTACTCGGCGCCCCAGGAGAACGCCCACTTCGAGATGCCGGGCATCCGCTGTCCCGACACGTCGCAGTTGGCCGGGCTGTTCGCGCCCGGCGTCGCCGGCGGCCCGGGAGGCGTCCCCGTGCCGCCCCCGGCCAGTTCCGGCGGGCATGGCGCGTCGACGAACTTGATCCACTTGGCGTCGGTGTAGGCGCCGGAGGCGTAGACGCTGAAGCGCTCGGACGGCTGCACGGAAAGGTCGAACTCGACGCCCTTCGAGCGCGCCTTGTCGGCATTGGCGAGATAGCCCCGCAACACGTTGCTGCCGCTGATGTTGCTGATGACGCTGGCCTGGAAGTCCTTGATGTCGGTGTAGAAGGCCGAGACGTTGAACGTCGCGCGGCGGTCCCAGAGTTGGGTCTTAAGGCCGGCCTCGAAGTGGTTCACCTTCTCAGGGTCGATCTTCGCGACCTCCAGGGCGGGCAGACCGCTCGCCAGGTTCGGGACGCCGTTCAGGTTCACGCCGCCGGTCTTGAACGAGCGCGCGTAGGTCGCGTAGGCGTTGATGTCGTCGGTGATCTCGTAGGCGAGGTTGATGTCGTACGAGACGTTCCAGTCGCTGAAGTCGACCTCGAAGAACTGCGAGGCCTGAACCCCGCGCTGCGCCGCGACCCAGGGATCGGTGAAAAGCGGGCTCGTCGGATCGTTGGAGACCCTTACGCGCGCGCCCGTGGACGCCGTGCCGGTCACCACGCTGTCGTAGAGGCCTTCCTTCTTGTCGTAGTTGATCCGGATGCCCGGGGAGACGGTGAAGCGGTCGCTCACCTTCCAGTTCACCTTCCCGAAAGCCGCCAGGCTGGTGTTGTCCAGCCGGATATCGTTCTCGGCCAGCAGGTTGTTGAGCACCGCAGGATTGTTTGACAGGGCGCTGGTGGGCGCTAGAAGCCACGCGCTGGCCGCCGTTCCGGTCTGCTGGACGCCGCTGGTGCGGATCTTCTGGTGGAACGCGAAGAGGCCCGCCACGAAGTTCAGGGTCTCGCCGTCGTAGTTGTAGCGGAACTCCTGCGTGTACTGGTCCTGCTTCGTCGGGTTGTTGACCTTGGTGTAGACCGGCAGCCCGGTGAAATCGCGGTCGTTCTTGGGGCCCCAGTCCCAGTATCGCCAGGCGGTGACCGAGGTCAGCGTCCCCGGCCCCACGTCCCATTCCACCTTGCCCGAGACGCCGCCATGCTCGTTCCGCGCCGCGATCGGGGCGTCCAGATCGGTCAGGCGGTCGAAGGGGTTGGTGCTGGGCACGCGATAACCGGGGAACCGCGCGGTCAGGGCGGCGTACTGCCGATTGAGAGCCCGCTGCGTCGTTCCGACCCGCGCGTAAATCTGGGCGCAGCAGATGGGGTTCTGCAGGTTGTAGTCGCCCGTCAGGGTGAAGTTCAGGTCGTCGCTCGGCTGCCACAGCACGGTGGCGCGGACCCCGAGGTTGTCCTGCGAATTCACATGCTGGTTCGTCGCGACGTTGTAGATCGTGCCGCGACGGTCGGTGTTCGAGACGCTGAGGCGCGCGGCCACCGTTTCGCTCAGCGGGCCCGAGACCGACGCCTTGCCCTGCTTGAAGCCGTAGTTGCCGAGCGACACCTCGGCCTTGCCTTCGAATTCGAAACTGGGTGGGCGTGTGGTGATGTTGATCGCGCCGGCGGTCGTGTTCTTGCCGTAGAGCGTGCCCTGCGGCCCGCGCAGCACTTCGACCTGCTCAACGTCGACAAAGTCCAGCGTCGCTGAGGCGATACGATTGTAATAGACCTGATCTATATAGATGCCGACGCCCTGCTCGAAGCCATCATTCGTCAGGCCGAACGGCGCGCCGATGCCGCGGATGTTGATGAAGGTGTTCCGCGGGTTCGTCGAATAGAACTGCAGCGTCGGCTGAAGCTGGGTCAGGCGATTGATGTTGTAGGCGCCCTGGGCCTCCAGCGTGTTCGCGCCGACCACCGAGACGGCGATCGGGACCTCCTGGACATTCTCGCTCCGCCGGCGCGCCGTGACCGTGACTTCGCTGACCGACGGGCCCTCGGCCTCGTCCACGGCGGCGACATCGCTGGCCGCGGTCTGGGCGCTCGGCGTGGTGGCCTGGGCCAGCGCCGTCGTTGTGGTCGCGCACAGCAGCGCCGCCAGGCCCGCCGTGGTCATAAGTCTGTTCGTCGCGCCCCGCGCCATAGCCGTTCTCCTCACTCGGGAGTGGCTTGGTAAGTATTGTAATCCCATCGAGTAACTAGGAATAAATTTCAGGCGGCGTCAGTTTTTCTGAAGGCCTGGAAGGCGCGCGGTTCTAGAGGACGGCGGGCGTCGTGCGGCCTCCGCGCACGACCACGCGCTTCATCAGCGCGACGGTGGCGCCGCCTGCGGGGCCGACGGGGCGGGCGATGGTGATGGCGTACCAGGCGCCGTCCGGCAGGCCGCCGAAGGCGAACTGGTCGGCGTCGTCGCAGGTGGTGCGCTTCACATAGGGGCCGGCGTCGCCGACGGGCGCGCTGGGCGTGCGGCGGCGAACCTCGTCGGCGGGGAGGGCGGCCCGCTCAGTGGAGCCATACAGCGCGGTCATGCGGCGGGCCGACCATGCGGTCTCGGGCGTCAGAACCACGGCCGAGCCGGCGCAGGTGTAGCGCGTGGGGCCCTGCCTGTAGGCGACCTTGCCCGCGATGACGTTGGCGCCCGACCGCTGCGACCACGCGAAGTCGCCGGCGTTGAACTGGGCGTTGCCGCTCGCCGGCGGCGGAGGCGGGCTGCCGCCGGGCGGCGGCGGGCCCAGCGTCGGGGCGCAGGCGGTGGCGGTGAGGGCGGAAAGCGTGGCCGCAAGGGCGAGCGAGCGTCGGGGGGCGAGCATGGGCGCACCTTATAGGCGAATGCGGCCAAACCTTGAAAGCAGGACCGTGTATGTCGGCTTGACCAGATCCGCCGGGCCGGCCCCAATGGGCCCGTTCGGGGACAAATCACCAGGGAGGCCCGCGTGGCCCACAAGTTCGAAATCTACAAGGACAAGGCCGGCGAGTTCCGCGTGCGCTTCAAGTACAACAACGAAGTGATGTTCTCGACCGAGGGCTACGCGTCCAAGGCGGGCGCCAAGAGCGCCATCGAGAGCATCAAGAAAAACGCGCCCGGCGCGGAAATCGACGACACGACCGATTGATGGTTGGGCCCTGGCGGCGGCCTAATCGTCGCCGCTGGGACGCCCGCGCATCGCCTTCACCCCTGACCGCTTGGTCTTGCCCTCCAGCCGGCGCAGCTTCGAGGCGTAGGTAGGCCGGGTCTTCTTGCGCGGCGGCGGCGGCGGTTCGGCCGCCTTGCGGATCAGGTCCAGCAGCCGCTCCAGCGCCTCCTGACGGTTCATCTCCTGCGACCGCCGCGACTGGGCCACCAGCACGATCACGCCCTCCAGCGTCAGCCTGCTGCCCGCCAGTTTCTCCAGCCGCCCCTGCACATAGGGCGTCAGGCTCTGCGACCCGCGCACGTCGAAGCGCAGCTCGATCGCCGTCGACACCTTGTTCACGTGCTGGCCGCCCGGGCCCGAGGCGCGAACGGCGCGGATCTGCACCTCGTCGTCGGCGAGGGTGATGGCGGGCGTGACCTCTATGGCCATCAGACTAAGTCCTCAGGGACCCAGGCATGGCGATGCTCGCGATAGACCGCCTGGCTGGGCGCGGGAAAGTCGGCGTCGGCGAAGGCGCCGGCGGCCACCGCTACCCGGTCCGTGACGCGCAGGCTTTCCCACCACACGGTCGAACCGCAGTTCGGGCAGAACCGGAAGATCAGGTCAAAGCCGCTGTCCGACCCACGCCGGAACTCGCGCGCCTCGCCGCTGGCGGTCACCGCCCCAGGCGGGAAGAACGCGGCCACGCCGAACGGCCCGCCCGAGCGCCGCTGACACTCGCGGCAATGACACAGCGAAACCTTCAGCGGCTCCCCCTTGCAGGCGACGCTGAGCTGTCCGCACGCGCAGGTGGCGATCCGCTGGGTCACGTGCGCCGCATGCCACAGTTCGGCCCGCGCGGCGATCACGGCTTTACCGCAGCGGCGTGGTCGCGCTATCCAACCGCCATGCGCGCCTTCGCCATGCAGCTCGTAAATCTTCTTCCGACCGCCTCCGGCGGGCCGGTGAGGGATGTTGCGCGCTAGCAGACGAAGCCAGAGCACAGACCGAACACCAGCCCCGCCGGGATCCGGACGGGGCTTTTTTCTGGCCCTCGTCCGTCCCGCTCCTGAGGAGAGACAGATGGACCCGCCTATCCCCGAGGCCCCGGACATATGCATTCGCGCGGCAGAACCCGCGGACATGCGTCTGGTGGCGGACGTCATGAACCAGCCGCGCGCCGTCTGGGGCACCCTCCAGACCCCGTTCACGCCCGCGGCGATGCGGGAGGCGCGTTTCGACGCGACCGATCAGAACAACCGGCTGCTGGTCGCGGAGGTCGGCGAGCGCGTCATAGGCATGATCGGGCTGCACCGCGAGCCGTGGCACCGGCGCAGCCACGTCGCCCACCTTGGGATGGCGGTCCATGACGCCCACGCCGGCCACGGAGTCGGAACGGCCCTGCTGGCCGCTGTCGTCGACCTCGCCGAGCGCTGGTGGAACATCAAGCGCCTGGAGCTGAACGTCTATGCCGACAACGCGCGCGCGGTGGAGCTCTACGAGCGCTTCGGCTTCCAGCGCGAGGGCCTGCATCGCGCCTACGCCTGGCGTGACGGGGCCTATGTGGACTCGCTCAGCATGGCGAGGCTGTCGCTGTGACGCCGCTTCCCTTGACCTTTGCGCAAAAAACCGCTTCACACCCCCGGCTTCGCCGCACGGCCGTTGCGCCTGCAGGCGAACATTCTTTGTCCTAGGAGAACAATCATGCGCGTCTACTACGACCGCGACGCCGACATTTCCCGCATCCTGGACAAGAAGATCGCCATCGTAGGCTACGGCTCGCAAGGCCGCGCCCACGCGCTGAACCTTCACGACTCGGGCGCCAAGAACGTCGCCGTGGCGCTGAAGCCCGGTTCGGCCACCGCCAAGAAGGTGGAAGCCGACGGCCTGAAGGTGATGAGCGTCGCCGACGCCGCCAAGTGGGCCGACGTGCTCATGGTGCTGGCCCCTGACGAGCTGCAGCGCGGGATCTACAACGCCGAGATCGCCCCCAACATCCGCGACGGCGCGGCCCTGCTGTTCGCCCACGGCCTGAACGTGCACTTCAACCTGATCGAGCCGGCTGCCGGCATCGACGTGCTGATGGTCGCCCCCAAGGGCCCCGGCCACACCGTGCGTGGCGAGTACCAGAAAGGCGGCGGCGTGCCCTGCCTGATCGCCGTCCACCAGGACGCCACCGGCGGCGCCATGGATCTGGGCCTGGCCTACGCCTCGGCCATCGGCGGCGGCCGCTCGGGCATCATCGAGACCAACTTCCGCGAGGAATGCGAGACCGACCTGTTCGGCGAGCAGGCTGTGCTCTGCGGCGGCCTGGTGGAACTGATCCGCGCGGGCTTCGAGACCCTGGTCGAGGCCGGCTACGCGCCGGAGATGGCCTACTTCGAGTGCCTGCACGAGGTGAAGCTGATCGTGGACCTGATCTACGAAGGCGGCATCGCCAACATGAACTACTCGATCTCCAACACCGCGGAGTACGGTGAGTACGTGACGGGGCCGCGCATCGTCACCGCCGACACCAAGGCCGAGATGAAGCGCGTGCTGGAGGACATCCAGTCGGGCCGCTTCGTGCGCGACTTCATGGCCGAGAACGCCATCGGCGCGCCATCCTTCAAGGCCACCCGTCGCCGCGGCGCCGAGCACCAGATCGAGGAAGTCGGCCAGCGCCTGCGCGCCATGATGCCCTGGATCACCAAGAACAAGCTGGTGGACACCGCGCGGAACTAGTCTCCCGCCGATCCCTGCAGAATCGTGGCGGCCCGGGACGTGAGTCCCGGGCCGCTTTCGTTGTTGGCGCACGGTGGCCGCGTTTCGTGCTATCCTGGGCCCGTTGGGTTGTGGTCCGCGTTGCGCGACGAGCCCGTACGGCCCCGTGCAGTGACGGCCCAACCCTGAGCAAGGGTGCGGGAGGACTGCGATGGCCCAACCTAATCACATTGAGAACCCGTTCGAGTATGCGGCTGAAAAGCTCGCCTGGGGGGTGCGCGATTTCTCGCGCTTCCTGATCCCCCACCCAGAGCGCCACGCGGGACAGGCGGCGCCCGTGGTGCGGAAGGTCGGGATCGCCGATCTGCGCGACGCGCTGAAGGCGGGCGTCGATGACATGGGCGCGTTGCGCGACGACGTGCTGTTCATCGGGCTGATCTATCCGATCGCGGGCGTCGTGCTGGCGGCCGTGGCGTTCAACGCCAACCTGTTGATGATGCTGTTCCCGCTGGCTTCGGGCTTCGCGATCCTGGGGCCCGTGGCCGCCACCGGCCTCTACGAGATGAGCCGCCGGCGTGAGCAGGGCGAGGACGTCGGCTGGCTGGACGCCATGCGGGTGTTCGGTTCGTCGGCCATCGGTTCGATCCTTGGCGTGGGCGTGGTGCTGTTGGCGATCTTCGGTGTCTGGATGGCCATCGCCTACCAGATCGGTGTGACGACCCTGGGCGCCGACACGCCGCCCACCCTGCGGGTTTTCCTCGAGAACGTGTTCCGCTCGGAGGCGAGCCCAATGCTGATCGGCGGCGGCGTGGCGGTAGGCTTTGTCTTTGCGGCGCTGGCGTTCGCGATCAGCGTGGTGTCCGTGCCGCTACTGCTGGACCGCGACGTCGGTCTTTGGACGGCGATCAAGACCTCGCTCAAGGCGGTGCAAGCCAATTTCGCGACCATGGTGATCTGGGCCGCCATCATCGCCGGCGCCCTGGTGCTGGGGTCGATCCCTGCGCTGGTGGGCTTGATCGTGGTGGTGCCGATCCTGGGGCACGCCAGCTGGCATCTTTACCGCAAGATGGTCGCCTGATCCTCAGACCGGGACGGCGGCGTCCACGATCGCTCGGGCCACGGCTTCGCCCACCTTAATGCCGTCGACCCCCGCCGAGAGGATGCCGCCCGCATAGCCCGCGCCTTCGCCGGCCGGGAACAGCCCGCGGACGTTCAGGCTCTGGAAGTCGGGCCCGCGGGTCATGCGGATCGGCGATGACGTGCGGGTCTCGACCCCGGTCAGCACGGCCTCGGGATCGTCGTAGCGCGGGATCTTGCGGCCGAAGACCGGCAAGGCCTCGCGCATCGCCGTGATCACATACTCCGGCATGACGGCGGCCAGGTCGGTCGGCCGCACGCCGGGGCGATAGCTGGGGACCACGTTTCCCAGCGCGGTCGAGGCGCGGCCGGCCAGGAAGTCGCCCACCAGCTGGCCGGGCGCTTCGTAGTTCCCGCCGCCGGCCACGAACGCCAGGCTCTCCAGCTCGCGCTGCAGGTCGATGCCCGCCAGGGGGTGGTCGCCGGGGTAGTCCGCCGGCGTGATCCCCACCACGAAGCCCGAGTTGGCGTTCCGCTCGTTGCGGGAATACTGGCTCATGCCGTTGGTGACGACGCGGCCCGGTTCGGACGCGGCCGCCACAACGGTCCCGCCGGGGCACATGCAGAAGCTGTAGACGGTCCGGCCGTTGGCGCAGTGATGCGAGAGCGAGTAGGCCGCGGCGCCCAGGTCGGGGTGGCCGGCGCAAGGGCCGAACAGCGCCTTGTCGATCCAGGACTGCGGGTGCTCGATCCGGAAGCCTATCGAGAACGGCTTGGCCTCGACGTGGACGCCCCTCTCGTAGAGCGCCTGGAACGTGTCGCGTGACGAATGGCCGACGGCGAAGACCACGTGGTCAGCCTCGAGGAACTCGCCGGTGTGCAGGTGCAGGCCGCGCAGGCGCTGGGCGCCGTCGGGCGCGCGCTCCAGCTCGACATCGGTGACACGGGTCTGGAAGCGGTACTCCCCGCCCAGCGCCTCGATCTTGGCCCGCAGGCTCTCGACCATGGTCACCAGCCGGAAGGTGCCGATGTGGGGGTGCGCCTCGGTCAGGATCTCGGGCGGGGCGCCGGCCTGGACGAACTCGGTCAGCACTTTTCGCCCCAGGTGCCGCGGATCCTTGATCTGGCTGTACAGCTTGCCGTCCGAGAAGGTGCCGGCCCCGCCCTCTCCGAACTGGACATTGGACTCCGGGTTCAGCTCGCCCCGCCGCCAGAGGCCCCAGGTGTCCTTGGTCCGCTCGCGCACCACCTTGCCGCGGTCGAGGATGATGGGATTGAACCCGGCCTCGGCCAGGATCAGCCCCGCGAACAGCCCGCAGGGCCCGGCGCCGATCACCACCGGCCGAAGCCGATGGGCGGCGGGCGCGCGGACGACAGGCTTGTACGAGGTGTCCGGCGTCGGCCGCAGGTGCGGATCGCCGGCCAGCCGCTGCAGCACCGCCGCCTCGTCGGCCACATCGACATCGACGATGTAGACTTTGAGGATCGCTGTCTTCCGGCGCGCGTCATGCGCGCGCTTCCAGATCGACCAGCTTTTCAGATCGTCCGGCTGCACGCCCAGCCGCGCGACGATCGCCGCGGGCAGGGCGTCCGGCGCGTGGTCCAGGGGCAGCTTGAGCTCAGAGATCCGCAACATCGCGGCCTAAGTAGCGATTTCGCCGCCCCCGCGCACGCTAGTCCTCCGGCCCCCGCCGCTTCTGCTTCATCCAGGCCCGCGCCGCCTTGTGCCGCGAGGCCCACAGCTTCTTGTTCTCCTGCGCCGCACGCGGGTCTTCGCGGCGGCGCTCGTGGGCGAGCTCGCCCTGCAGCTTCTCATAGGCGCGCAGCCGCGCTTCGGGCAGCACGCCGCTCTCGACGGCCGCCCGGATCGCACAGCCCGGCTCCTTGGCGTGGCTGCAGTCGCTGAAGCGGCACTGGCTGGCCAGCGCCTCCACGTCCTCGAACACCGTGGCGACCCCGGCGTCGGCCTCCCACAGGCCGAGTTCCCGCATGCCCGGCGTGTCGAGGATCAATCCGCCGGACGGCAGAAGAACCAGTTCCCGGTGGGTAGTGGTGTGGCGGCCCCGCTCGTCGGCCTCCCGGATGGCGCCCGTATCCATCCGTTCCTCGCCGGCCAGGGCGTTCAGCAGCGTCGACTTGCCGGCCCCGGACGAACCCAGCAGCACGGCCGTGCGCCCGGGCGGGAGGTGGGCGGCGATGCCCTCAAGACCCATCCCGGTCTTCGACGACACCGCCAGCACGGGCGCGCCCGACGCGATGGTCTCCACCTCGGCGACGGCCGCCGCGATATCCTCCATCAGGTCGGCCTTGGTCAGCACGATCACCGGGGCGGCCCCGCTCTCGAACGCCGTGGCCAGGTAGCGCTCGAGCCGGCGCAGGTTGAGGTCGGAGTTCAGCGAGGCGACCAGGAAGGCTGTGTCGACATTGGCCGCGATCACCTGCGCCCCGCCCCGCACCGAGCGGCGGATGAAGGCGGTCTTCCTGGGCAGGACGGCGTGGACGAGGGCGGTGGTCTCGCCGGGCCGGGCCTCGACGGCGACCCAGTCGCCTGCGGTCGGACGCTCCTCGTCCGAGGCGGACTTCAAGAAGGTGCCAGAGGCGCGGGCTTCGATCTCGCCGTCCTCGGTGATCAGGCGATAGCCGCCGCGCTGTTGCACGACGAGCCGGCCGGGGATCAGCCCCCGGTCGGCGTAGGTTTGGAATTGGTCCTGGAGCTCGGGGCTCCAGCCGTATTGGATCAACAATGGAGATGTCCTTGGGTCAGCATGCCGTTGGGGCGTCGACGCCAGGGCATCCCCAGTCCCGGGGATGATGCGCTGCTAGGCAGCGGACGGCGCGACGCAGCGAAGGGCTGCGTGGGCAATGGGCGACATCACGAACCTCTCCTTTGCTGCAGGTTGCGCCGAATGCGGCGGACCTTGGCGACCGGCCTCGGGTCCGTCAAGAAGACGTTTGAGAGAAGGAGCAAGCGCATGGTCGACGTCCAGGTGACCGACAACACCCAGGCCCATCGCTTCGAGGTGAACCTCGACGGTCACACCGCCTTCGCCGAATATCGCCTGAAGCCCGGGCGCATCGTCCTGCCTCACACGGTGGTGCCACCGGAGTTCGAAGGCAAAGGCGTCGCCAGCGCGCTGGCGAAGCACGCGTTCGGCTATGCCCGCGCCAACGGCCTGAAGGTCATCCCGACCTGTCCTTTCATGTCGGCCTGGGTGAAGAAGCATCCCGAGCAGCACGACATCGTCGATGACAGCTGCAAGGCGGAGTTGGGGATCTAGCGATGGTCCAGTCCAAGGCCGCCACCGTCGACGACTGGTTCGCCGAGGTCGATCCCAAGCGCGAGGCCGTGCTCCGCGCGGTGCGCAACTGCGCCCTCAAGCACTTCGGCGCGCCGGCCGAGCGGATGAGCTATGGCATGCCGGCCTACGTCCGCTCCGACGACGAGGCGCCGGTCTTCGCCTTCAACAGCCAGAAGCAGCACATCTCGCTGTACGTGAGCCCGCGCGTTCACCCGCTCTACGAGGAAGAGCTCAGAGGCCTGGACGCCGGCAAGAGCTGCATCCGCTTCCGCCGGCCCGAACAGCTGAACCTGGATCTGCTCGACCGCATGCTGGCCGACAGCGCGAGGCTGTCGAGCGTGGGCAATGGCGGCTAGCCCCAGGGCAGGGCGGCCTCGCCGCGAAGGATCGCTTCCACCTCGGGGCGGTGCTTTTCGCCGCCGCGGTCGTGCAGCACCAGGGGCGGCAGCAACTTCAGCGGCGCCTTGCCGGTCTTGACGGCGCGGACGATGACGCGCTTGGCGGGCTCGTCGGCAAACGGGTGAATGGGCCGGATCTGCACCGAGCCTGACTTGTCGCCCAGCAGGGCCAGGATGTCGGCCAGGCGATCGGCGCGGTGGATCAGGGTGATCGTCCCGCCCTCGCGGACCGCCTTCGACAGGAAGCCGATCCAGGCGGCCAGCCCGTCGTCGGCCATCCAGGCGGCGCGCCGCTCGGGTGCGGGGCCGCGCAGGGCGCCGGCGTCGTCGAAGAACGGCGGATTGCTGAAGGCGGCGTCGAAGGGCTCCAGCCCCAGGCCCGAAAACCGCACGGCCACGTCGCCCTCCGCCGCCTCGACCCGGTCGCCCAGCCCGTTCAGCGCGATGTTCTCCCGCGCCAGCCTCAGGGCGGCAGGATCGCGTTCGACGCCGGTGAAGCGTGTTTCGGGGCGCCGGACAGCCGCAGCCAGCAGCGCCCCGCCGGCGCCGCAGCCGGCCTCCAGAACCCGCTCGCCGGCCTTCGCGTCGCAGGCCGCGGCCAGGAGCGCCGCGTCAAGTCCGGCTCGATAGCCGCGGGCCGGCTGGCGCAGCGTAACGCGACCGTCCAGCAGGCGGTCTTCGGTCGTTGCATCCATCCGGCGTGACCTTGATGTAGAAGGGATTGAGCGTGTTCGGCTGCGGTCGCTTGACCGTGCCCTATCGCGTCACCATTGTCCCGGCAAACGGCGAATGGCGGGGCCCATGCGCCGACATGAGAGTTAGGAACTGAGACTTGGAAGCCGCCCCGGCCGTCGCCGCACCGCCCTCCCTGGACCTGCTGCTGAAGCTGGCGGGGCCCGACATGCGCGCCGTCGACGCTCTCATCCGCGAGCATATGGACAGCCCCGTGCCGGTGATCCCGGCCCTGGCCGACCACCTGATCGCGGGCTCCGCCAAGCGACTGCGGCCCTTGCTGACCATCGCCGCGGCGCGCCTGTGCGGCGCACGCGACGACGCCTGCCTGAAGCTGGCGGCCGCCGTGGAGTTCATCCACACGGCCACGCTGCTGCACGACGACGTGGTGGATTCGTCCGAGCTGCGACGCGGTCGAGTGGCCGCCCACCTGATCTGGGGCGCCCCCGCCAGCGTGCTGGTCGGCGATTTCCTGTTCGCGCGTTCGTTCGAGCTGATGGTGGGCGCCGGATCGATGGCGGCGCTGGAAGTCCTGGCGCGCGCCAGCCGCGTGATCTCCGAGGGCGAGGTGCTGCAGCTCACCCGCAGCCACGACCTGGACCTGACTCAAGAGGTCTATATCGAGATCATCAAGGCCAAGACCGCCGAGCTGTTCGCCGCGGCCGCCGAGGCCGGCGCCATTTCGGCCGGCGCGCCGCCCGAGCGCTGCCGGGCGCTGCGCAAGTTCGGCCAGGACCTGGGCCTGGCGTTCCAGCTGATCGACGACGCCCTGGACTACTCGGGCGACGCCGACACCCTGGGCAAGAACCCCGGCGACGACTTCCGGGAAGGCAAGGTCACCCTGCCGCTGCTCCTGGCCATGCGCCGCACCAGCGCCTCGGAGCGCGACTTCTGGGTCCGCACGGTCGATCGCCGCGAGCAGGAGCCCGCCGACCTCGATCACGCCCGCGAGCTGATGCGCGAGACCGGCGCCCTGGACGAGACCCTGGCCCTGGCCGTGCGCTACGCCGAGAGCGCCAAAGCGGCGCTGGCAGACTACGGCGCCAACAGCTGGCGCCCCGCCCTGCAAGACCTCGCCGACTTCGCGGTCATGCGCCGGGCCTGAGGTCGCTCAGGCTTCGCTGAACGGGTGCGGCAGCGGGCCGGAGCGGAACAGGATCACCGGGTTCTCGTCGTAGTCGCCCATCTCGGTGTCGGCGGTGGCGGAGAACGCCACGACCGCAGGACGCAGCGGCCCCAGCCGCTCGGCCTTGCGGCGCGCCTCCTCGGCGGTCTTGCAGCCCACCTGCTGCTCAGCCTTCAGCGACTTGCCTCGCCCGGCTTGGTAGGACTGCACGATGTAGACGGTTTCCTTGGCCATGGACCTTCACGCGCCGCTTCGGAGCCGGGGTCAATGGGCGACGAACTGATGGCTCCACGGCAGGTCGGTGACCCGCTCGAAACCCACCGCGGTCCAGAACGCCGGCGCCAGCGTATCGCGGGCGTTGATCGTGACGAGCGAGACGCTGTCCAGCGCCTCCTGCAGCAGCGCGTTCACGAGCGTGCGGCCCACGCCCGATCGCCGGGCGGCCGGATCGACGTAGAGGCGACGAACCCGCATCGCAGCCTGGTCCTGGGGCTCGGGTTCCGGGGTCAGTCCGCCGATCGCGGCCAGGCGATCATCCTGCATTGCCCCCAGCAGGCACACGAAGGCGTCGCGATCCTGCGCCCACTCGGCTGCAAGTCGCGCGAGCGCACGGAAACCCTCAGCGTCGGCGGCCGCGCGCAGTCTGCCGAAGTCCTCTGGAAGGTCGTCCTGGATCCGGACGAGTTGCATCAGCCCGGGCTGATCATCTTCTCGGGCCGCACCCACTCGTCGAACTCCTCGTTCGTGAGATAGCCGCCGCCGACGGCTTCCTCGCGCAGCGTCGTGCCGTTCTTGTGGGCCGCCTTGGCGATCTTGGCGCAGTTGTCGTAGCCCAGCTTGCCGTTCAGGGCCGTCACCAGCATCAGCGACCGCTCGAGGTTGGCCTTGATGTTGTCCTCACGGGCCTCGGTGCCGGCGACCATGTTGTCGGTGAAGCTGATCGCGCCGTCGGCCAGCAGGCGGCACGACTGCAGGAAATTGTAGGCCATCACCGGGTTGAAGACGTTCAGCTCGAAGTGGCCCTGCGAGCCTGCGAACGCCATGGCCGTCTGATTGCCCATGATGTGGGCGCAGACCATCGTCAGCGCCTCGGCCTGGGTGGGGTTGACCTTGCCGGGCATGATCGAGGAGCCGGGTTCGTTCTCGGGCAGCGCAAGTTCGCCGAGGCCGGCGCGCGGGCCCGAACCCAGGAAGCGCAGGTCGTTCGCTATCTTGAACAGTGCGCCGGCCGCCGCGGTCAGGGCGCCGTGGCTGAAGACCATGGCGTCGTGCGCCGCCAGGGCCTCGAACTTGTTGGGCGCGGTCACGAACGGCAGCTTGGTGATGTCTGCGATCTTCTTGGCGACCAGTTCAGCGAAACCGACCGGCGCGTTCAGGCCGGTGCCGACCGCCGTGCCGCCCTGGGCCAGTTCGTAGAGGCCGTACAAGGTCTCCTTGATCCGGCGCTCCGACATCGCGACCTGGTGGGCATAGCCGCCGAACTCCTGGCCCAGAGTCAGGGGCGTGGCGTCCTGGGTATGTGTGCGGCCGATCTTGATGATGTGGTCGAACTGGGCCGACTTCCTCTTCAGCGCGGCGTGCAGATGGGCCAACGCGGGAAGGACAGAGCGGGCCACTTCCTCGGCCGCGGCGATGTGCATGGCCGTCGGGTAGGTGTCGTTCGACGACTGGCTCATGTTGACGTGGTCGTTGGGGTGGACCGGCTTCTTCGAGCCCATCACGCCGCCCATCATCTCGATAGCGCGGTTCGAGATCACCTCGTTGGCGTTCATGTTGGATTGGGTGCCCGAGCCCGTCTGCCAGACCACCAGCGGGAAGTGGTCGTCCAGCTTGCCGTCGATCACCTCCTGGGCGGCCGCGACGATGACCTTGCAGATCTCGGGATCGAGCTTGCCCAGTTCCATGTTCGCCTCGGCGGCCGCGCGCTTGACGATGCCGAGCGCCCGGATCACGGGCTTGGGCTGCTTTTCCCAGCCGATCTTGAAGTTGCCGAGCGAGCGCTGGGTCTGGGCGCCCCAGTAGACGTCGGATGCGACCTCGATGGGGCCGAAGGTGTCGGTCTCGGTGCGGGTCGCGGTCATGGAAGTCCCCCTCGTTGCGGCGGCTCCACCGTTTACCCCGTGGCTGGGAGACTGCAAGCCGCCGGACCGCTAAGAGGTCATTCGATGAGCGAGACCTGGACCCAGCACGGCAAGGTGCGCGCCCGCGAAGCGGACGGCCTGCTCGAGATCGCCGTGGACGGGCTGACCACCCAGGCCAAGTACTACAAGCCCCTGATCTACGAGTTCTTCCGCAAGGCGTGGCGGGGCAGCCGGCCGGCCTGGGGCGAGTACGCCGTCGAGATCGGGATGGAGTATGTGGGCGAGCCGCCCTGGCTCGACCTCGACAACCTGGCCAAGGCCCTGCTCGACGCGATCAAGGGCTACGCTTTCCACGACGACGCCCAGGTGGCGCGTCTGCTGGTCGAGCGCCGGCCGGGCGAGCGCGAGCGGATCACGATCCTGGTGCGGAAGCTGTCCTGACAAACGAAACCGGCCGCGCCCAGGGTGCGGGGCGCGGCCGGCTTGTTGATCCAGACCCGTTCGGGGAAGGGTCTAGCGGTACTGTTGCAGTCGGGTCGTACGCAGGCCCGCCATGCCGTGGCGTTCGATCGAGCGCTGCCAGGAGAGGAACTCGTCGTTGGTCAACGAGTAGCGCTCCAGCGCTTCTTCGAGGGAAATCAGGCCCCCGCGGACCGCCGCGACGACCTCGGCCTTGCGCCGAATGACCCACCGGCCCGTGTTGGGCGGCGGCAGATCGTTCTTCGTCAGCGGCGCGCCGGTCGGGCCGATGACGTACGCTTCGCCGCGGCTGTTCGTGCGCGTCTGTTGCTGTTGAAGCATGGGCTTTCTACCGCCTCACCATCACTGATTGAGCGTCAACATAGCCCGGGGCTCCTAACAGCCGCTGAATCGCCTTAGTAAAGAAACGCCTAACCAAGCGATCCTCCGTGTACCATTTTAATACAGTAGAGTTCATCCAGAGGTTTCGCTGCTGGTTAACGCCTAGTATTAGCGCTTAATGTTTATGAGTTCTTCCAGCATTTGATCGGCAGTGGTGATGATCTTCGAAGAAGCGGAGTAAGCTTTCTGGGTCTGGATCAGTCCCGTGAACTCTGCCGACAAGTCGACGGTCGACGCTTCGAGGCTGGAGGGCGAGATCTTGCCTGCCCCGCCCACGCCCGCTTCCTTCACGGTCATCTCGCCGGCCGCCAGGGTTGGTCGGTAGGCGTTGCCGCTCACCTGCGCCAGGCCGTCGGCGTTCGGGAAGGTGGCGACGCCCACCTTGGCGACTTCCCGGATCTGGCTGTTGTCGTAGATCGCCGAGACGATGCCGTCTTCGTCCACCTCGATGGCGACGATGTTGCCGACGCCCGCGCCGTTGTTCGTGATCGCGTTGACGGTCGAGGTCTTGGCGTACTGGGTGACCTTGGTGAGGTCGAGATCGATCGTTTGGGCGCCGATGCCGAGGGAGTCGGCGAAGTTCGGCTGGGCGCCGCCCGAGGCGTTCAGCACGATCTGCGGCGTGGCGCCGGCCGCGCCGAACAGCGTTGTGTTCGTCAGGTCGATCGAGCCGTCGTTGTTGAACATCACCTGGCCACGGGCCAGCTGGCCCGGACGGCCGGCGACGTCGTAGTCGCTGGCGGGGATGCCGTAGATTTCCGCATGCCACACGTTGCCGGTGGCGGCGTTGTCCTTCAGGAACGACACCGCGATCTTGCGTGAGCCACCCTGGGAATCCGTGACGTTCATCTCGATCACGAAGTCGGGCCGGGTGCCGGTCGTCGGGTCGTCGGCGTAGTCGGACATCGAGGCCACGGTGTTATTCACGTACGCAGCTTCACCGGCCGAGACGACGCCCGCGGCGTTCAGGTTGGCGCTGATTCCGATCTTGCTGGTGGGCGCCACGGCCGCGCCCAGGTTCTTGACGTTGATGGAGTTCATCAGCGTCAGGTCCGAGGGATTCACGTTGTAGGAACCGTCGGTCTGAACGGGCCAGCCCTGCAGGTAGAGGCCGGAGTCGTTCACGAGATAGCCGTCGGCATCGACGCTGAACGAGCCCTGGCGGGTGAAGGATCGCGCGTCCGAGGCTGTCAGACCGGCCCCGCGCTCGGCCACCACGAAGAAGCCGTCGCCCGAGATGGCGAGGTCGGTCGCCGAGCCCGAGGACTGGATCAGGCCCTGCTGGCTGACGAACTGGCGGGTGATGCCCTGGACGCCGCCCGCCGAGTATTTGCCCTTCACCGCCTGGGAGGTGACGACGTTGGCGAAATTCACCTGGTTGCGCTTGTAGGCGACGGTGTTGACGTTCGCGATGTTGTCAGAGATCGCCGCCAGGGCCGATGAGTTGGCGACCAACCCAGAGACGCCAGAGAGCAGGGCAGAGTTGATGCTCATGATGCTTTTCCGTTCTTTTCCTTAAGCGGTTCCGCGTCCTGCGGAGGTTCGGCCGGTCAGGCCGCCGCTGGGGTCGACGTTTCTTCGTCGTCCGAGTTGTTGGTGGCGGAGTTGTTGTTCGAGGCCGTTGTGGCCCCGCCCGGCTCCGATGTGGGGGCTTGGCGGATCAGGGTGATCTTTTCCCAGGGGATCTGGGCGCCGTTGATGGTGACGACGGTCTTGCCGTCGACTTGCTGAACGCCGGTCACGACACCCTGGGCGATGATGCCGGTGGGGACTGTCGCGCCTCCGCTGTCCTTGGCGGTGACACGCAGGCTGTAGACGCCATCCGGCGCGCTGGAGCCGTTGGCCGTCTTGCCGTTCCATTTGAAGGTGTGTTCGCCGGCCGTGTTGTCGGTCGGCGCGAGCGTCTGGACGACCCGGCCCTTGGAATCGAGAACCTCGACCTTCACGTCCGTGGCGGCGCGATCCAGCTTGTAGACCCACTCGGCCTTGCCGCCCGAGAGCGCGGCCTGGTCGGAGTCTGCGCGCACTTCCTTGCCGATCAGGCTGACCGCGGTGGAGATGCCCGAGCCGGTATTGGCCACCAGCTTCTCGAGAAGGTCGTTGGTCAGCAACTGCTGCTCGACGCCCGTCATCTGGACCAGCTGCTGGGTGAACTGCGTCGAGTCCATCGGCGCCAGCGGGTCCTGGTTCTTCAGCTGCGTGGTGAGCAGCGACAGGAACGTGTCGAAGTTCTCTGCGAGCCGGGCGCGGCCGGTGCCTGAGGCCGCGGCGGCGTTCGAGGAGGAGACAGCATCGACCATGGTCAGATCCTCAGATCCAGGCCGGCATTGACGCCCCGTCGCAGGCGCAGCGCGCCCTGCGCGGCGCTGTCAGCGTCGCCTGCGGTTTCAAGTGCGGCGCGGAAGGCCTGGCCGCGGAAAGTGCGGCCGTTGTCCGACTGGTCCTGCCAGGCCTGGCCCTGCTGACGGCCATGGTCGGCGACGTTGAACGAGAGCCCGCCAGAGAGGTCGAAGCCGGCCTGCTCCAACATCCGTTGCAGCTCGCTGGCGCGCGCCTTGAGCTCCTGCGCAGACTGGGCGTTGTCGAACATCATGGCGGCTGACAGCTGGCCCTGCGCGCCGATCTCGATGCGCACATCGACCCGGCCCATCCCTTGTGGGTTAAGCTCGAGGTCGAACCGTGAGGACTGGCCCTCCAGCTTCTTGACGATCTGGGCGGCGAGGTTGGCGACGGTCTCAGGTGAGCCGCGGACCGCGTGGGCGGCGTGGGCGGCCGGCGCGGCGGCCTGCGTTGCGGCTTTGGCGTCGGCGGCCGGGGTGGCGTCGGGACTCTCGGCGGCGACCTCGGTCTCGGGTTCCATGGCGTCGGCCGGCTTGCCGTCGTCGGCGGCAGCGGGCGCCTTGGCCGCCGCGTCGACGGCCTTGGCGTGCACAGGCTTGTCGGCGGCTTCGAGGGGCTTCAGGTCCGATCGGCCTTCAGACTCGGCTCCGCCCTTGCGCTCGGCGCGCGAAGACCGCGGCGACGCGACCGGGGCCTCCGGCCGGACGGCTCCCTTGGCGGCGGCCGGGATCTCGGAATGGACAGCGGGGGTCGCCAACGCAGCGGTGTCTTCGGCGCCGGCGGGGGGCGGCGGGGGTGCGGCGTCGACCTGCGGCGCCGCTTCGACCGCGGCCGGCATGTTGGCGGTGACCGGTGTGGGCAGCGGCGACGCCGAACGCGGCGTCGGCGAAGGCGTTGCGGCGGGCCCGCGCGTCACAGCGGCGTCGGCGATCTCGCCCACGGGCGGCGGGACATCGTCCGCGGCTTCCGGAGCAAGTTCGGACTTGCCGGCGAGATCGGCGTTCGGATTGGCGTTCTGGATCGCTGGTTGGGCGGGCGTGCCCTTGATCTTGTCGCGGCCCCATGCCGGCGCCGTGTGTTCGGCTCGCGGCTGGGCGCTGGTAATCTGAGGCGGCGGGGTGGCGGCCGACTGCTGTGCGGCCAAAGCGGCGACCAGGGTTGTAGCGGCTTCCATGTCGCTCGCCCCGGCGGCGGTCGCCTCCGAGGGATCCTCCGAGGCTGAATCCTCGTCCGCGTTGTCCGACAGACCCGGGATGATCGGTTGCGCGACCGGGGCGGGGGCGTCCGTCGCAGCCGGGGGGGTGGCCGTCGCAGGCGGCTGTGCGTTGCCGGGGAACAGCGCCGCCAGCAAGGCCTCGAAGCCTGCTGCGGCGCCGGGCGTGGCGTTGGCGGCGCCTGCGCCTGTTGCGCCGGGGGCGCCGGCGGCAGACGTCATGGAGGCGGAATTGAGCGCGGACGCGTTCATGAGGCCTTGGGAAGCGACGCTTCGATGTGAGGAGCGGCGCGTCCTGCGCCTGACTTTCGACAGGGACTGAGCAACGACCGCGCCAGTTTGGCAGTTTGTTGAATTAGAAGGATTATTTCTCGTCTCGTCCCATGCCCGTTCGCGGCTCGGGGAGGAATTTGCCGGGCCGCTGGCGACCGCATGGGGCATTCCCTGCCGGTCTGCGGACTTGGTCGGTCGCATCCTTTCGGCGCCGTTTGGCATGCCCATTCAGAAACTGGCGCCGCTCTTGCGCTCTATTTCACGAACCCATCGGGTCCAGAGAAGGACCATGCTGAAAAGATTGAATAAATTCCGGCCTGACGCGTGCGCGTTCACCAATGCCCCGGCAGAATCCGCCGGGTCATGCGTCAGCCTTTGCCGGGCGGAGCCTGATCCATGTCGCTGAGCGCCACTCTCCGCACCGCCTCTTCCGGCCTCCAGGCCGCGCAGGCGTCGCTGCGCACGGTCTCGGACAACATCTCCAATGTGAACACGCCCGGTTACGTGCGGAAGGCGGTCGATCAGGAGTCGCTGGTCGTCAACGGCGCCGGCATGGGCGTGAAGATCGGCGGCATCCGGCGCGTCACCGATCAGTACCTGCAGCTGGCCTCGCTGACCGCGGCGTCCGACGCCAAGCGCTGGGACGCGGTGGCGCAGTACCTGGACAACGCCCAGAGCCTGTTCGGCAATCCGGGCAACGACGGATTCTTCTTCACTCGCCTGGACAAGATCTTCGCCGGCTTCTCGACGGTGGCGGATGACCCCTCCTCGACCCTGCTGCGCGGCCAGGCGCTGTCGAACGTCCAGGACTTCCTCACCGAAGCCGACCGCATCAACAGCCAGATCGTTTCGCTGGGCGACACCGTCGAGACCCGCATCACCGCGGGCATCGACCGCGCCAATCACCTGCTTGAGCAGATCTCGATCCTCAACGCCGACATCAAGCGCGCGAGCCTTGTGGGCGCAGACGCCTCGGGCTCGGAGAACATCCAGAGCCAGCTGTTGGACGAGCTGTCCGGCCTGATGAATATCAGGATCGCGGGCCGCAACGGCGGCGGTGTCGATGTGCGCTCGGTCGAGGGCGTGCTGCTCGCCGGCGACCAGCCGGCAAAGCTGAACTACGTCTCGACCGACTCCACGCCCGGCTACATCACCGCTCTTCCCGCCAACAGCACCTTGGAACAGCCGATCGAGCTGACCAGCGGCGAGCTGAAAGGCCTGACCGAGCTGCGCGACGTCGAGCTGCCCAAGATCTACGAGCAGCTGGGCGAGTTCGTTTCCAAGGCCGTCGACCAACTGAACGCCGCGCACAATGACGCAGCGGCCTACCCGCCGCCGGCCACGATGGCCGGCCGCAACACCGGGCTCGACCTCACGACCGCCGTCACAGGCTTCACCGGCACTTCTACGATCGCCATCGTCAACGCCGCGGGGGTGATGCAGCGTTCGATCGCCGTGGACTTCACGGCGGGCACGATGTCGGTCAACGGCGGCGCCGCGACGGCCTTCACCCCGGCGACGTTCCTGGCCGACCTGAACACCGCGCTGACCGGCTTCGGCAACGCCACCTTCTCCGGCGGCGCTCTGACCCTGAACGCCACCGGCGGCAACGGGCTGGCCATCGACGAGGGCACGTCGAACAAGGCCGGCCGCGCCTTCTCGCACTTCTTCGGCCTGAACGACCTGATCAAGACCACGGGCCAGACCAACTACGCCACCGGCCTCACGGCGGCGAGCCCGCACGGCTTCACCCCCGGCGACCAGATCTCGCTTCGGCTGTCGTATCCCGACGGCCGCCCGATCCGGGATGTGAACGTCACCGTCCCGGCGGCGGCCAACATGAGCGATCTGCTCAATTCGCTGAACAACAACGCGACCGGCGTGGGCCTCTACGGCGCATTCAGCCTCGACAGCAACGGCGTGCTGACGTTCGCCGGCTCCGCGCCACTGGACGCCAAACTCTCGGTCGTCACCGACAACACCGAGCGGGGCGCGGGCGGCCCGTCGATCAGCCAGTTCTTCGGCCTGGGCGTTCAGGCGCGGTCTTCGCGGGCCAGCCGCTTTGCGATCAACCCGACCCTGCAGTCCGACCCCACGAAGCTGGCGATGGGCAAGCTCGACACGGCGGCGGCCATTGGCCAGGTCGCGGTCCGGCCGGGCGACGGGAAGGGCGCTCTCGCCATCGCCGGGGCGGGCGAGACCTCGACGCTGTTCCAGGCCGCCGGCTCGCTGGGCCAAGTGACCATGTCGCTCAGCCGTTACGCCTCGGAGTTCGGCGGCACGGTCGGCCGCGTCGCCGCCGCCGCCGAAACCCGCAAGGAAAGCGCCGAGGGCGTCGCCCGCGAGGCCACCAATCGGCGCCAGTCCGTCGAGGGCGTGAACCTCGACGAGGAGCTGGTGAACCTCACCACCTATCAACAAGCGTTCAACGCTTCCGCCCGCATGATCCAGGCCGCCAGCGACCTCTTCGAGGTCCTGGTGAACATGGTCTGAGGAGTCCGCCATGGTCACCCGCGTCACCACCCCCGGCAACTACGCCGCCGTTCTCACCAACCTGCTCGCCGCCCAGCAGCGCCAGCAGGACGCCGGCAACAAGGTCGCCACGCAGAAGAACGGCGACGACCTGAAAGACTACGCCAAGTCCTCCGAGCTGCTCACCGCCATGCGGACCGTCCAAACGCGGCTTTCGGCCTACCAGGAACAGAGCAAGCTGCTAGCCGACAAGCTGGCTACGCAGAACACCGGGATCGTGCGCGTCGCCGACGCCGCGCAGGCGGTGCGCCAGATCTTCTCGGACGCCATCGCCTCGGGGCGCGTCGACACCCTGGTGGAGGACGTGCAGGCCCAGCTCAGCAATGCGGTCGAAGGCATGAACGGCCGCTATGGGGGCAAGTACATTTTCGCCGGCGGCCAAGTGGACACCCGGCCGGTGAGCGTCATCAACCTCTCGCAGCTGACCGCCGGGCCGCCGATCTCCAGCTTCTTCCTGAACGATCAATTCCAGGTGACCGCCAAGCTGGACGAGGCCACGACCATCAACACCGGCATCCTGGCCGACGACCTCGGCACCGCGATGCTGACCGCGTTCCAGAGCTTCCAGGCGTTCCAGGAAGGGGCCAATGGGCCCTTCACCGGCGCAATGACTGACGCTCAGCGGACCTTCCTCGAGGGACAGCTCACCGTCTGGGACAGCGTGCGCACCAACGTGACCAACATCGCCGCCTACAACGGCACCAACCAGAAGCGCATCGAGACGGTCTTCTCGGACCTGGAGAACCGCCAGAACACGCTGGCGGGCATGGTGGGCGACATCACCGACGCCGACATGGCCCAGGCCGCAGCCGAGCTGCAGACCGCTCAGCTCTCGGTGCAGTCGGCGGCCTATGTGTTCCAGTCGCTCAAGGACTCCTCGCTGCTGAACGTGCTGCGCTAGGGCGTCCGTCCAGACGGCTGCGGCGCTGTCCACTCTCCCCATCACGAGGAGGGAGGACTATATGGCGGTCATGAACGCCCCGGTCCTCGCCTCCGACCGCCTGAGCGACGGCCTGATCGAGGCCGCGCGCGACGCCGTGCGCCTGCCCGTCGGGACCCGGATCGTGGCCGCCATGTCGGGCGGCGTGGACTCCACCGTCACCGCCGCGCTGTTGGCCCGCGCCGGCTATGACGTGGTGGGCGTCACCCTGCAGCTCTACGACCACGGCGCGGCGATCCAGAAGAAGGGCGCCTGCTGCGCCGGCCAGGACATCCACGACGCCCGCACGGCCGCCGACGCCATCGGCATCCCGCACTATGTCCTGGACTACGAGAGCCGCTTCAAGCAGCAGGTGATCGAGGACTTCGCCGACAGCTATCTGCGCGGCGAGACGCCCATTCCCTGCATCCGCTGCAATCAGACGGTGAAGTTCCGGGACCTGCTGGACGTCGCCCGCGACCTGGGCGCCGAAGCCATGGCCACGGGCCACTATGTGCGCCGCGAAGTGGGTCCGAACGGGCCCGAGCTGCATCGGGCCGTCGATCCGGCGCGCGACCAATCGTACTTCCTGTTCGCGACGACCGCCGAGCAGTTGGCCTATCTGCGCTTCCCTCTGGGCGGCCTGCCCAAGCCGGCGGTAAGGGCGGCGGCGACCGAGCTTGGACTGGCGGTTGCCGACAAGCCCGATAGCCAGGACATCTGCTTCGTACCCGAGGGCCGCTACACCACCGTGATCGACCGACTGCGCCCGCACGGCGCCGAGCCGGGCGACATCGTGCACATGGACGGCCGCGTGTTGGGCCGCCACGACGGCGTGACCCGCTACACGATCGGACAGCGCCGCGGGCTGAACGTGGCGGTGGGCGACCCGCTGTTCGTGGTGCGGATCGACGCCGATGCGCGGCAGGTCGTCGTGGGCCCGCGCGAGGCCTTGCTGACGCGTGCGCTGTCGCTGAAGGAAACCAACTGGATCGGCGACGGGCCGTCGATCGAGGACGCCATGACGCGCCAGCGCGCCGTGCTGGCGCGCGTGCGTTCGACGCGAGAGCCGGTGCTGGCCCGCCTGGGGGTGGTCGATGGTCAGCCCGGGCTGGTGTTCGGCGCGCCGGAAGAGGGTGTCGCGCCGGGGCAGGCCTGCGTTCTGTACGATCCGGACGAGCCGTCCCGGGTGCTGGGCGGCGGGTTCATCGCGGGCACGGTTCGCAACCACTGAGCATCTCCTGCGTCTCGCGCGCTATCGTGCCGGGCGCGTGCGTCAGAAGCGGTCGCAACGGGGATGTGGTACCGTCCGCGACCATGGACGTTCGCCAGCTTGTGGACATCGCCTGCGAAGAGGATCCCAGGGCGCCGTGCCTTTGGCTGCCGTCCGACCTATTCCCTGAGTTCTGCGACGCGATCCGGCAGCGGCCGAACGTGGTGGGCGCCGTGATCTATCGCAACAAGACCATCCGTGACGGCGGGCCGTACTCCGACATCACCACGCGGCGCCCTTAGGGACGCCCTCCCCATATCGCGGAGGGAGGGCTATATCCCGCCCATGAGCAGCACCGATCCCGTCGTCATCGCATCGTACGCCCGCACGCCCATGGGCGGCTTCCAGGGCGTCCTTACCGGCGTGAAGGCCACCGAACTGGGCGCCGCCGCCGTGAAGGCGGCCGTCGAACGCGCGGGCGCGTCGCCCGACGCCATCGAGCAGATCGTCATGGGCTGCGTCCTGCCGGCCGGCCTGGGCCAGGCGCCGGCGCGGCAGGCGGCGCTGGGCGCCGGTCTGCCCAAGTCGGTCGAGGCCACGACCGTGAACAAGATGTGCGGCTCGGGCATGCAGGCCGCGATCATGGCGCACGACGCGTTGGCCGCCGGCAGTGTCGACGTCATCGTGGCCGGCGGCATGGAGAGCATGACCGGCGCGCCCTACCTGATGACCAAGCACCGCGGCGGCGCGCGGATCGGCCACGACACCATGTTCGACCACATGTATCTCGACGGCCTGGAAGACGCCTACGAGCCCGGCCGCCTGATGGGCAGCTTCGCCGAGGAGTCGGCGCGGGCCTACCAGTTCACGCGCGAGGCGCAGGACGAGTACGCCATCGGCAGCCTCGTCAAGGCCAAGGCGGCCATCGAGAGCGGCGCGTTCCGGCGCGAGATCACGCCGGTGACGGTCTCGGGCCGCAAGGGCGATGTGGTCGTCGACACCGACGAGCAGCCGCTGAAGGCCGACCCGGCCAAGATCCCGACGCTCAGGCCCGCCTTCGCCAAGGACGGGACGATCACCGCAGCCAACGCCAGCTCGATCTCGGACGGCGCCGCCGCGCTGGTGATGACGCGCGAGAGCGTGGCCCGGAAGCTGGGGCTCAAGATCGTCGCCCGCGTCGCGGGCCACGCGGCCCACGCCCACGAGCCGGGCCTGTTCACCACCGCCCCGGTCCCCGCCGTCCAGAAGGCGCTGAAGCGCGCCGGCTGGAGCGTGGACGATGTCGACCTGTTCGAGATCAACGAGGCCTTCGCCGTGGTCGCCATGATCGCCGAGCGCGACCTGGGGATCGACCGGGCGAAGCTCAACGTCAACGGCGGCGCCTGCGCGCTGGGCCACCCGATCGGGGCGTCCGGGGCGCGGATCCTGGCGACGCTGCTGTCGGCGCTGGAAGCGCGCGGCGGGAAGCGCGGCGTCGCCTCGCTGTGCATCGGCGGCGGCGAGGCGACGGCCATGGCGGTGGAACTGGCCTAAAGAGCCGTTCTTTCCCCTTCATGGGGAGAGTGGCGAGCGAAGCGAGACGGGTGGGGCGGTCATGATCCTCCCCGCCCTCAGCATTCTGGCCTGGACTTCCCCACCCTGACCGCTTCGCGGTCTGTCCCTCCCCATGAAGGGGAGGGAAGGCTCACAGCGTCTTCGCCACCGCCTCCATCTGCTCGGCCACGGCGCCCCAGCCGTCGTGGAAGCCCATCTCCTCGTGCTGCTTGCGCTTGGCGACCGTGGGGTGGGCGACGCGGGCGGTGTAGAGGGTCTTGCCGCCCGGCTGGGCCTCGAAGGTCACGGTGGCCGTCATCATCCCGCCGTCCTCGGCCGGGACCCAGCCTGCGGTGAACGCGTCGGTGAAGACGATCTTCCGGTCGGGGACCACCTCCAGATAGACGCCCTTGTTCGGGAAGACCTCGCCGTCGGGGCCGTACATCACGTTCTCGCTGGCGCCGCCCGGCGTCAGGTCCATGGCGGTGACCTCGGCCCGCCAGGGCTTGGGGCAGAACCAGTCGGGGAACCGCTCCGGCATGGTCCAGAGCCTGAACAGCTGCTGAGGCGTGGCGTCGACAAGGCGCGCCAGCACCAGCTCGCGCTCGTGGGTCGGGGCGATCTCGACGGGGGTGGCCATACGCTGTCTCCTCGGGGACTGGTGGTTCGCTGATGCCCCCAAGGACGGCGAGGCCGCCCCCGTCCCGACACGCCTCGCGACTATTTTCCGCCCATCGCGGCCACGTCGTTGATGTTGATCGTCGCGCCGCCGGGCAGCGTCATGTCGCCGGGCTTCATGCCGGCCGGGCAGGCGCCCTGCCAGACGCCGGTCATCTCCATCTCCTGCGTGCCGTTCATCTGCAACGTCTTCGCGCCGGTGGTGGTGGTGGTCATCTTCAGGACGTACTTCGTGTTGAAGTCGCCGGTGATCGTGCCGGTCGAGACGTTCTTGCCGGCCTCGCCGAAGTCGCATTCGGACTCGATGCGCCAGCCGCCAGCCATCGGCGTGATCGTGTTCTTGGCGCAGATGTCCTTGCCCGCGGCCTGACCCCACACCGTCACCCTGGCCTCGGTGGTCTCGTCCAGGCAGAGCTTCGTCTCCTGGCTGCCGGCGGTCGAACTGACCGTCTGCAGCCACAGGCCGGGCTTGCGCTTGGGCGCGGTGACAGGGCCGGCCGGAGCCGAGGCCGCAGCCCCCGCCGCGCCATCGGCCGAGGCGGCCTTCTCTTCCGGCTTAGAACAGGCGGCCAGGGCCAGCAGCCCCACGCCCAGCACAGCAACGACACGCATCTTGATCTCTCCGTTCGCGTTCCCCAGCTTCGACCCTAACGGTCACGGGAGCCCGATCAATGTCCGAACAACCTTCAGGCGCACTCCGGGACACCGGCGAGCGCTACGAAATGGACGAGACGGGGCACACCGCCTACGCCGACTACCGGAAGACGGGCGACCGCCTCTACATCGACTACGTCTTCAGCCCGCCGCCCCTGCGCGGCAGCGGCGCCTCGGGGCGGCTGATGGCGGCGCTGTCGGCCGAGGCCCGCGACCAGGGACTGAAGATCACGCCCATCTGCGGCTACGCGGCGGCCTGGCTGCGACGGAGCCCCGAGTTCCACGACCTGGTGGGGTAGGTCGGAGCTAGTTCATCGCCATCATTGCCCGGATCTTCGCGCCGCCTTCGCGGGGCGGGAGCGCGAGTAGCTGGTCTGTGAGCGCCAGATTGAAGTCGCACATGATCCGGTTCTCCTCGGGCGTGCGTGGGTCTCGCTCTTCCCTTAGGATCGCAATCGTCACGTCCTGATCGCGCTCGGGCAATGTCGCCAGGGCGGCGGCAGAGAGCCGAAGCAGATCCTCGAACGGCATCGGCGTCGGCGGCGGCGCTGGTTTCGTGGCGGTCTGGATCAGGACCCGCGCCGTCGCCGACATGTCAGCCCGCTCGATGTCAGGTCTTCGGACCTCGGCGATGGTGGGCGGTGCGCTGTCGCCCTCCATCATGGCCACGCAACCGCGGGCATCGACGTCGCGCAGGGCGGCGGAGTAAGACCGAGTCACCTGCTGCAACGCATAGATGCTCTCCGCATCGGCCTTAGGGATTTGGCGCCTCAGCACGCGGGCGAATACCTCCGCCGTTCTGGCGCGGACGTCATCTGCGCGTGTGTCTGCGGGCAACCCCCGAACGCTGGATCGCAGAGCCTCGTAGTCGGCCGGGTAGTGCGCCTTTAGCGCCTGGACGGAGGGCAGGTCGTCCATCTCAACCATGAGCCGGTCTCCGAAGCTCGGTTGAAGGCTTCGCGCGATCGCGAGAGCGATCCCAATCCCCAGGACGGGCAGGATTGGCAGCCACCCTGGTCGGCGACGCAGCAATCGACCAACAAGCCACGCAATGCCCGCCCCCGCGGCGGCGCCAGCTGCGCCGCTCAAGGCGCTTGTCAGGATCGGATTCATCGGTCTTCTCGTTGCGGCTGAATCCAGCTTATGTTCGTATTTTGTTCTTGACAACCTATAGCTGTTGATATAGGTTAGGGGCTGGCTGGGTAGCTGCGGCCGATGCGAACACGTCCGCCTTCTTGCCGGCGGTCACTCGTCTCCTGAGTCCTCCTCCCGCCTTCCATATTAAGAGAACGAAGGAGGCTGGCCATGGGCTGGCAAGAGGAACTGCGCGCCAAACGCGCGGAGACCGATCGATGGATCCGGCAGCGCGAAGCCGACCTCCGGCGCGCGGCATCGCAGGCAGAAGCCCGAGGTCGGCAGGTCTATGCCAACGCGATCAAGACCGGCGAACGCGTGCTCGCGCGCACGCCCGCCGAGATACGGGTCCTCGGTGCGGCCGCACTGAAAGGCCAGTTGCCACAAGCGCTAGCCGCGACAGCGGTGAAGGCCGCGGCTCGCCCGGCAGCGGGGCAACGGGGGGCCTCCGGCGCCGCGCCACGAGTGGCGAAACCCTCGGTGCGTGAGGAGTTTCGCGCCGCCGTGAGCGGCGCAGTCGACGAGGCCAGCCTCGGCCTAGCCGATCATGTACTGGCTGGGGTGGACGCCGCCAAGGAAGCTGTTCTCACCGGTAGCGCCGACAATCTCCTCGGTAGCTACCGCGACGGCATGGCGGACAAGCGTGCTGCGGACGCCTACGACGCCGAGCATCACGGAACCTCGCGGAACGTCGGCAGGGTCGTTGGCCTCGTGGGGACCGTCGCCGCGATGGGTGCGCCCGGTCTGGCCCGCGCGGCGATCGCGTCCGTGCCGCGCGGAAGGGTTGCCGCTCAGGTCGCGAAGTACGGCCTGCGGTATGCCCCGGACCCCAGGGGCCTCACCAAGATGATGGCTGGCGTCGGCGCCGTGGGCGGGGTGTTGGACCAGGCGGCGACCGATCTGGTGACGGGACACCAAAGTGGTCCTCGGGACTTGCTCGCCGCCGCGGGTGGCGGAGCGCTCGGGGGTGCGATGACGCGATACGCCGGACCTGTCCTGGGGGGCGGTGTCGGTGGCTCTGCCACGTCGGTGCTGACCGATCTCGCCAACGACCGTGCGGTCTCTCTGGATGATGCGTTGGACGCTGGGCGCCTCGGCGCGGTCTTTGGGGGCCTTGGCGGCGAGTTAGGAGAGCGCTGGGTGCGGAAACTGCCCTCCCACAAGAAGGGAAGTGTGGGGGACGCCCTGTCGGCGGCGAAGATCGTCGCGAGGGGAGAGCAGGTGGTGGGCCAACAGAGGCGAATTCATCTCCGGCCGGCCGGCGAGCCGCCAGCATACACTGTCGCAGACAACGTATCTGTCCCGCGGGGTCTGCCCGATCATCCTGACAACTGGATCATCGGCGAGAGCAAACTCGGGCCTTCCGCAAGCCTGAGCGACAGGCAAGAAGAGGCGCTTCAGACGTTCGGCGATCGGTATGTCACGGACTTCTGGCGGTATTCCGACGTCGGGAACGTCGCCGGCGCGGCAATGTCACCTTACGGCAGTAACGCGCTTGATCGACGCGATCGCTGAGGACCGGCATTGGCGGGCGCAGGTGAGACAGGCTGCAGGGTGCTTTGGGCGGCAGGCCCACGGAAGCTAGAAGGGTCCGGCGGCCCGGCGCCCGTCCGCGCCGGTGTGCCGCAAGGGGACAGTCGGCGCGCCTAGGCGCGGGCGACGATGGCTTCGAGGGTCTGGACGCGGCTGTCCAGGTCTTCGGCCAGGCGGCGGGCGACGTCGCGCACGCCGGGAGAATAGGCATCGCCGCCTTCGGCGATCTCGGCGGCCAGTTCTTCGAGCCCGACCATGGCGGTCGTGAGCGCCTTGACGTGATCCTTGGCGAGCTGCCGGGCTTCCGCCTGCAGACGCTGGACGCGCTGGGCGACGGTTTCGGCTTTCGGAAGGACAGTTTTCAGGTCGTTGTCGGCGACCACACTGAGAGACGGTGACATCCTGATGGTCCTCAAACTTTCGCACCCAAGTTCACATACGGTCCGCAATCCCCTTTGGATCGCTGCCAGACCGCCCCGGCTGCTTTAATCTACGAGCGAAAACAGCACAGGTTCCCTGTCAGCCGCATGAACGGCGCCAGTTAACTCTTTGTCAGCTATAGGTGGGGCGTCGGGGACACAGTGTGTAGTTAAGATCCGGCATAGCCTTGATGCCGGAACGGAAACGATGGGGCGCCGCCTATGGCCCCTCGCCCTCGGCGATATCGAGCTTCGAGCCGGCCTGGACCAGGCGATAGGTCTTGCCTGCCGCGAGGGGGCCGAAGAAGAGGCCCTTGCTGCGCTGGCAGACGAGTCGCAGATCGCGGCGCGGGTCGAAGCTCTCGTACCAGGACTTGCCGGGCCGGATGGCCAGTTCGGTGCGCGCCTGGCCGTTGAAGATCAGGGTGCAGTAGGCCACGTGCTCGGTCGTGTTGGTGACGGTGAGCTGGCGAAAGTCGGCCGGGGGCGCCGCGGCCTGGGCGGGCAGGGCGGCCATCGCGGCGGCGCACAGCACAGAGCGAGCGAACTTCAGGGCCATGGACGCCTCGTGTGACCGGAGGCCGGCACCGTTCGCGGGCGGGCGGCGGGTGTCAAGGCGGATCGGGCTGAGTTCCGCCGAGGCGCGCCAGCCGCCGCGCGCCCTCCCGCTCGATCAGCGCCTTCAGGGCTTCGCGCACCAGCGCCGACTTCTCCCGCACGCCGGTGAGGCTGGCGGCTTCTGCGAGGAGGTGGTCGTCGAGGGCGAGGGCGTGCGCATGGCGGCGGCTTTCGTCTGGCGCATGGAATGGAGCATCAAACGATGCGGAAATCGATGCCTTCATGACCTTGGCGAAGGGACCGCTCCAGCGCTCCCGCTGCGCGGGACGACCTTACGGCCCCTTCCGTCTCCGCCCCCGCATCTTCCGGAATTCCTCGGCCTTCTCCGCGCGCACTTCGTTGCGGATCTGCTTGACCTGCTCGCGCTCGCCGCCGTCGGAACCGGAGGAGAGGGCGTCGGCGGCGAATTCCAGGTCCAGGAGCTTGAGGCGTTTGACCTCGTCGCGGAGGCGGGCGGCTTCCTCGAACTCGAGGTTGGCGGCGGCCTCGCGCATGCGGGTTTCGAGGTCCTTGAGGGTGGCCTTGAAGTTGTTGCCGACAAAGGAGGCGCCGGCCTTTTCCGCGACGCCGGCCGAGATGGTGACGTGGTCCTTCTCGTAGCCGCTGGCGAGGATGTCCTTGATCTGGCTCTTCACGCTCTCGGGCGTGATGCCGTTTTCGAGGTTGTACTGCTCCTGCTTCTCGCGCCGGCGTCTCGTCTCCGCCATGGCGCGCTCCATCGAGCCGGTGATGCTGTCGGCGTAGAGGATAACGCGGCCGTCCACGTTCCGGGCGGCGCGGCCGATGGTCTGGATCAGTGAGGTCTCCGAGCGGAGGAAGCCCTCCTTGTCGGCGTCGAGGATGGCGACCAGGCCGCACTCGGGGATGTCGAGGCCTTCGCGCAGCAGGTTGATGCCGATCAGGATGTCGAAGGCGCCCAGCCGCAGGTCGCGGATGATCTCGATGCGCTCCAGCGTGTCGACGTCGGAGTGCATGTAGCGCACGCGCAGGCCCTGCTCGTGCATGTACTCGGTCAGGTCCTCGGCCATCTTCTTGGTGAGGACGGTGATCAGGCTGCGATAGCCCTGGGCCGCGACCTGGCGGACCTGGTCGATCACGTCGTCCACCTGGCTGAAGCCGCCCTTGGAGACGGGCTTCACTTCGACCGGCGGGTCGATCAGGCCGGTGGGGCGGATCACCTGTTCGGCGAAGACGCCGCCGGTCTTGTCCATCTCCCACGGGCCGGGGGTGGCCGAGACGAAGACGCTGTCCGGCCGCATGGCGTCCCACTCCTCGAACTTGAGCGGGCGGTTGTCGATGCAGGAGGGCAGGCGGAAGCCGTATTCGGCCAGGGTGAACTTGCGGCGGTAGTCGCCCCGGTACATGCCGCCGATCTGCGGCACGGTCTGGTGGCTTTCGTCCACGAACAGCAGGGCGTTGTCGGGGATGTATTCGAAGAAGGTGGGCGGGGGCTCGCCCGGCCGGCGGCCGGTGAGGTAGCGGCTGTAGTTCTCGATGCCGGCGCACGAGCCGGTGGCCTCGATCATCTCGATGTCGAAGGTGGTGCGCTGCTCCAGCCGCTGGGCCTCCAGCAGCTTGCCGTTGGCGACCAGCCAGTCCAGGCGCTCTTTCAGCTCCACCTTGATCTGGTTGATGGCCTGGCGGAGCGTCGGGCGCGGCGTCACGTAGTGGCTGTTGGCGTAGATCTTCACGCCTTCCAGCTCGGCGGTCTTCTTGCCGGTGAGCGGGTCGAACTCGGTGATGGTCTCGATCTCGTCGCCGAACAGGCTGATGCGCCAGGCGCGGTCCTCGTAGTGGGCCGGGAAGATCTCAAGGGTGTCGCCGCGCCGGCGGAAACTGCCGCGCTCGAAGGCCTGATCGTTGCGCTTGTACTGGAGGGCCACGAGGTCGGCCATCAGGCGCTTCTCGTCGATCCGGTCGCCCGGCTTCACCTGGAAGGTCATGGCCGAGTAGGTCTCGACCGAGCCGATGCCGTAGATGCAGGAGACCGAGGCCACGACGATGACGTCGTCCCGCTCCAGGATCGCGCGGGTGGCCGAGTGGCGCATCCGGTCGATCTGCTCGTTAATCGAGCTGTCCTTCTCGATGTAGGTGTCGGTTCGAGGGACGTAGGCCTCGGGCTGGTAGTAGTCGTAGTAGCTGACGAAGAACTCGACCGCGTTCTCCGGGAAGAAGCTCTTGAATTCGCTGTAGAGCTGGGCGGCGAGCGTCTTGTTCGGCGCGAGGATCAGGGCGGGCCGCTGGGTCTCCTCGATGATCTTGGCCATGGTGAAGGTCTTGCCCGAGCCGGTGACGCCCAGGAGGACCTGGTCGCGGTCGCCGCCGTCGATGCCGGCCACCAGCTCGCGGATGGCGGTCGGCTGGTCGCCGGCGGGCTCATAGGCGCTGCTGAGCTTGAACTTGCGCCCACCCTCGCTCTTCTCCGGGCGCACCGGGCGGTGCGGCTTCCAGAGCATGGGCATGGTGTTTTCGTCGTAGTCGAAGGCCGCCGACATGTCGGCGACGCCTTCAGGCGCGGAGGGGGCGGGCATGGCGTCCAAGGTAGGCTCTCCCGGCAGGGTTCGCCACCTCTCTGCGCCAGGCCTGCTGACAGCAGTCTGTCAGGATGAGGCCGGCCGGCGGACGCCCAGCAGCACGCTCGCCATGTCGCCCTTGGCCTGGAGCGTGAGGATCAGCAGGTAGGGGAGCAGGAAACCCGCGCCGCCGAAGAACGCCACGACCGCGAGGACCAGGCTGAGCGGCGCAAAGCCGCCGCGCCAGGCGGTCCAGAGCGCCGACAGGGTGAGGAAGCACAGGAAGTCGAGGTTGAACTGGCCGGGCCAGCCCATCTTCGCGATGTCGCCGAAGAAGATGGGGATGAGGTTCATCCCGTGGTTGGCGATAACCACCGCGGTGAAGGCGAAGAGCACGCCCCACAGCACGACCAGCAACGCACGAAATCCAAGCATTCGTTCCTCCCCGGTTTTGCCGGGATATTGCCGCGGCGCGTGCGGAACGGCCATGACCTCGGAGGTAATGAGGCCTGGACGTGGTCGCGTCGGCGGCGCGGAGCCTTGACAGCCTCGGCCTCGGAGGGTCGCATCGTGCGGGCTGAGCGGCGATGGGCAGGGCGGCGGCATGCAGGGGCGGACGACGAAGGGCCGGCCTTGCGCGGCGCGATCGGCCCCGGCGGCGCAGGTGCGGCCCGCGAACGCCCCGGTGACCGACCATCCGCCACCGGCGCCGCGCTACGCGGTGCGCGACCTGGTCTTCGACCGGCCGCCGGGCCGGGGCGGCGTCGGCGGAGGCCGCTTGATCGAGCCGTCCGCCACGGGACCCCTTCAGGCGCGATGGGTCACGGGTCCCGACGGGCAGCGGGTATGGGTCGACGACGGCCAGGAGGATGAAGAGGCGGCGGACGGCGCGTCCCGTGCCAGCTCGACCTCAAGCTCGTCGAACTCCGGGCGTGCGCGGGGCCGTGGTTCCGCCCCGAGAGCGCCGGCCGGCTCGGCGGCGGCGTCCTCGTCCTCGTCCTTGTCGACCGCGCCCCCTAGGCGCTCACCGGTCGGCAGTTCATCCGCGCGCGGCGGCCGGGGCGCCAGCGATGGCCAATGGCGGCGCGATGATCGCGGTTCGGAACCGAGAGCG